>Ga0187892_10001034_pt1 | contig 67549 bp, 60 predicted proteins | sample MA1701073metaG_FD_139345 | JGI IMG/M metagenome (GOLD analysis project Ga0187892, IMG submission 139345) | Bio-ooze microbial communities from a basaltic lava cave in the Kipuka Kanohina Cave System on the Island of Hawaii, USA - MA170107-3 metaG ... | reverse complement strand
CGTTCGTGGACGCCGGGGCAAGGAAAAAATCGGCAAACAGCGTCGCCCCCGCGCCGCCCACCTGACCGCCGGTCACCGTAAAGTTGTGCACCGAGTCGGGATTGGGGAAAACACCGGCCCCATAGTCAGTGCAATCTTCATTTAATCCCGCGGACTGGGCATGGGCCGGGAACTCGCCGACCGAGTTGAGCGAAACTGCCAAGATCGCAGCAACCGATCCGCGAACCAACGAACTAGCTCTCTTCATTGTCCTCTCCAAATCGTTCCTACTTCCAGTGAAGGGATCCGCCGATTGGCTTTCCATGAGCCGCATGGATCCCACTTTGCTTCTTCTCGCAGTGCGCCAGATATCTCTCTTCCGCGAGATTTCCCGAAGCGGCTCCGCGCCACCCACAAGAGGTGGCGATTCAGTTCTGAGACAGAGCCTAGTGTTGCGTTACGACCTTGCTCATGTTCATCACCTGGTTCTCCCCGGTGATGGAGTAGTACCGATCTCCCCATTGCCTCTTCACCACTGAGTCCAGAGCGGTCATGGATTCGGCATGTCCGTCGCAGTAGAGGAAGTTGGCGGCGCCGCCGAACTTCTTGGAGTAAATCGCATCGTGCGTCGGGTGATGCCGACCCACGGCGTTGATCTGCGAGACGCCCGAGGTGTGGTCGAGAATGTTGGTCTTATCCCGAACCTGGGTAAGCGGGAGCAGGCCATAGGTCTCCTGGTCACTTGAAGTGCCGTAGATAAAGCCCGGAGATTGGGGAGGAGACTTGTACTCATCATAGCCGGAACCAACATGGAAAAACGGATTGATGGGCCGGTGCGACTTGGATTCAACAATTCCAGCGTCGCGCTGAATCCCGATTGCCTTCCAATTGTTGAGGAATTCCGTCATCAAGATCGTGGTACCGGGGTACTTGACGCTAGAATCCCTAACGAACTGGTTGACTCTCGGTCCCCCGGAAAGGACGGGGGTGAACTTGTTTCGCGGGATAATCGCCGCGTTGGCGACGTAGGACATCCTGGGCGCCTGCTTATCGGTCAAATCGGAAGTGGTGGGGCTTCCGTTCTGGTCGGCCTGGCCTGCTTCCCAGTCCTGCTCCTGGCGACCGGGATTGGTGCGCGGCGCGCCTCCGTGTTCGTATAGTGGACATTGGAATGCCTTGTCGCCGACGTCGCCGCTTGCGTAAAGGAAATGAGACCAATGAATGTAGCCGTAGGGCTTACCTTCATCCTGGTCCCTGGCGGACCATTGTCCATCTTCGTTAAGTGGATAGGCGTAAGAGACGGGATAGGTACCTTTGGAAATATAAAGATAATTCGCCATGGCCAGGGAGACATGATGCAAATTGGACAAACAGGTCACGGACTTTGCGTGCGCTCGCGCGGCGGTCAAGCTCGGCAGTAGCATCGCGAGCAAAAGCGCGATGATCGCGACCACGACCATCAGCTCTATCAATGTAAAGCCCTTTGTTCGATTCCGATTACTCATAAGATGTGCTCCACAGCCTCTTTGCCACCGTCCTATGGCGAACACGGCCCACGCAACCGCAGTCCCTTGCCATGCACGAAGGATCGCCGCCGCTTGTTAGATAGTTTTGAGCTCAGGGTGAAGATTGCGCTAAATGACAACTAAGATTGCGTTAGGGAGCGTCTTGGATAGGGGATCGTCACAATTGCTTTCGTACCGCGATTCGGGATGCTGTCCAGGCGCACCGATCCGCCCATGGCCGTTACGGCATGCTTGACAATGGATAACCCAAGCCCAGTGCCGCGTGGTCGAGCAGTGGAGAGTTCGCCGGAGGATCGGGCCGCCTCCACCTGGTAAAACCGCTCGAACACACGCTGGAGTTCGTGATGGGGTATTCCGCATCCCGTATCGAAGACCTCGATTTCGATGGACTCCTCCTGGCGGCGGCATCCGACGCCGATTTTCCCGCCGGGGTCCGTGAACTTGATAGCGTTCTCCATCAAATTATCGAGAACAACCTGAAGCAAATACGCGTTGGCGAAAATTTTCGGACAATCGTCCGCAACATCGAACCGCCATCGAAGCTGCTTGGCGTCGATCTCGCTCCGCCAACGCTCGTACAGTTCTTCGCAAATGGGTTTCAGGCTTAAGTCCGATGGTTGAAACGACGCAGCGGGGTTCTCCAGCCGGGAAAGATCGAGTAGATCGCCGACCAAAGCCTCCAACCGCGCGGTGTGCCGGCCGATCACTCTCAAGAAACGCGCCGCATCTTCCGCATCCCTGGCGACGTCGATTTTAAGGACCGTATCCACCGCGGCACGGATGGCGGAGATGGGCGTGCGCAGCTCGTGCGAGGCGTTGGCGACGAAATCACTCCGTACCTGCATGGCACGGGTCAACTCCGTGATGTCGGTCAAGACCAGCAATCGACCCATGACCGATCGTTCCGCGGAATCCAGGGTTTCTCCGTCGGCGGTCGCGGCCGGAAGGGCGATTTCCCACGACCGGGCTAGTATGGATAAGACTCCATCGTTGGACTGCAGGTCCAGTCGCTTCTCAAGGACCCGACCGTCGTCGTCCGTACCCGAAAGCAACATCTTGCGCAGGTCTTGATCGGGGATCAGTTCCTCCACGGATGCCTTGGGGCTGATCGAACCGCTCTGACTCCGATCCGCGGGAAGTCCAAGAAAATGAGAAGCCGCGGGATTCATGAGAACGATCCGTCCGTCCGGCCCGGAGACCACCACGCCCTCGTGAAGCTGGGAGAGGAGCGACTGCAACGTCCGCCCCTGATGTTCGATCGTGTTGAGCTGCCGCCGAAGGCGCTCGCGCATACGCTCCAGCGACCTCGCCAGAAGCGCAACTTCGTCCAATCCATCGGCGTTGATTTGTGCCGAAAGGTCGCCCCGCGCAAGCCGATGCGCCGAAGCCGTCAGTCGATGAATTCGCCGGCTCCAAAGGATCGATAGCCCCAGGGCGAGGGAGATAGCGCCGACCAAGCCAATCAGTCCGATTCTCCAGATCATGCTGTAGTCATTTGCGGCAATCTCCGCGTCACCATGTCGGGCAAAGTGGGCGATGACCAGCCATAGGCACACCCCCAATACCACCGCGGCTAGAACCACATGGCCGAAGAACAGTTTCCAGGTGAACCGAACCGCTCGCATCGCGCATGCCCGCCATCAATCGAACCACTCGTCTCAATTGTAATGATTTGGTTTACGGCTTGCGAAACGTGTAGCCAGCACCTCGCACGGTTTGGACCCATGCCGCCGCGGCGCCGCCCAGTTTCTTCCTCAGTGAAGCAATATGGACGTCGATGGTTCTGTCGGTGACGGCCACCATCGGCCCGAGCACTGCATCAATCAGGCGCGACCGGTCGAGCACGCGCCCACCGGCGTACATCAATGTCTTGAGTATGCGAAACTCCGTCGTTGTCAAAGCAATGACCACCCCGTCAACGAAAACCTGAAATCGCTCCGGATCGAGCGTGATCGGCCCCATCGTCTGCGATTGCGAATGTGCCGCGGATGAATCTGTTCGACGGAGAGCGACCTTCACCCGGGCCAGCATGACCTTCATGGAAAAGGGCTTCGTTACGTAGTCGGTCGCACCGAGGGCGAAACCGACTAGCTGATCAGATTCCTCAGCCTTGGCGGTCAGCATCACGATGGGAGTGGCAATCGTCTCCGGTTCCCGCCGGACCTGATCCATGACTTGATCACCGGACATGCCGGGCAGCATTCGATCAAGGATGATGAGGTCCGGCGCTTCGCGGCGCACTTCTGCCAGAGCTTCAACGCCGTCTCTGACGCAGCGGCAAACATAGCCTTCCTTGGTAAGGTTGAAACGCAACAAGTCCGCCAGGTCCGTTTCGTCCTCGACGACAAGAATAGATTTGCTTGTAGCCATTGCACGGAACCTCTTTTGTGCCGAAGACTAACATCCTCCCGACCACGACGCTACTCGGAACTCTGAATTCCACGCGAATTAATGAATTCTTCGCGCCACTTTAATACTCTTCATGGAACGCCCGAAACAGAACCCAATTCATATGCCGAACAGTCTCGACACGGGCTGATAGAGTCCTGGGCGGCCTCGACTTGCGGCCTTCGTCGATACTTGCAAAGTTGGGCGGTTTTGGATAATCTCTTATCCTTTGAAACGGTGAAATCCATGGTAAAGGGTACTGGTTGTTATGCAGCCCGTAGCCCGATAAGAGCGACCGACATGAAACAACGACTGGCGACATGGATTGGATTTCTTGTGTTAATGGCGTGGTTGCCTTTCCCTGGATGCAACCTGTCGCCAAGCGGGGGCTCTACAGACAATACAAACGACAACACCGCCGACAATACGAATGACAACGCCGACGATAACTCCAACGACTCCGACGACGATAACGCCAATGATAACTCCGTCGACAACGACAATACCACAGACAACGGCAACGATAATGACGACCAATCTACGGCACATCTGGCTGTGTTCGACGATCCGAATTCGGATTTTTCCACCACCGACGTGCGTGACGTGGATGACGAGATCGTTCAATTCGATACCGTGACCAAGGCGATCATCTGGGCCGCGGACGGCACTGCCTATCAGGCAGGGTCATGGACCGTCGACGGAGTCTTTCTGGCGGGCGGGGGCTTTCAAGTCCGCTTCGGCACCAAAGATGGCGAGCGTCGGGCTTATTTTACCGAGACCGGTCCCGCGACGATCTGCCAAATCAGACCCGCAGGCGGTTTTTTGTCGATCTCCGCGACCAATGTGACCGTACCGCAAGAGTAATCCGGGTAAGGGCATTGGAGATTCCAGTTCGTCAATCCGGTTCCGGGAACGGCGCGCCGAGCCGAGGCCTATTCGACCTGACCCCCAATACGCTGGGCGAACTCCTCGCCTTGTGGAATGAACCCGCTTACCGCGCCTCGCAGATTCTCGAGTGGGTCTATCGATTCGCGGCCGACGACTACGGGCAAATGTCCAACCTCCCCAAGGGGCTGCGCACCCGACTCGAATCCGAAATTCCTTTTTATCAATCGACCGTTATGGCCCAGCAAGTATCCCGCGACGGCACGATCAAGCGGCTGCTTCGATGGCCTGACGGGGCGACGACCGAATGTGTCATGATTCCCGACGACGACCGCCGGACGGCGTGCATTTCCACCCAGGTCGGCTGCCCGGTGGGCTGTGTTTTCTGCGCCAGCGGCCTGAATGGTCTTGAACGGCAATTGTCCGCCGGGCAGATTGTCGAGCAGGCCATGCGCATCCGCGAGCTTTGCGAGCCTTCCGAGCGGCTTTCCAATATCGTGTTCATGGGGTTGGGCGAACCATTGGCCAACTATGCCGCGACCGTCCAAGCCATCCGCACCATCAATGCCGAATGGGGAATGGGCATCGGGGCGAGGAAGATTACGGTAAGTACGGTCGGTTTGCCCACTCAGATGCGACGACTGGCCGATGAGGAATTGCAGATCACGCTGGCCCTGTCCTTGCACGCCCCGACCGACGATCTTCGCAGGCAATTGATCCCCTGGGCCGAGCGGGTCACCATCGACTCTCTCGTCGAGTCCGCCAATTACTATTTCGAGAAAACCGGACGGGAGATCACCCTCGAATACATCTTGCTAGGGGAGTTGAACGATTCGCGCGAACACGCCCTTGCCCTCGCGGCGACGGCCAAACGAATGCGCAGCAATGTCAATCTCATCGCCTACAATCCCGTCGAAGGTCTTCCATACGCTCGACCCGCCAACGAGTCCGTTGTTCGGTTCGTGGAAACGCTCCGCTCGCGCGGCGTCAACGCGCACATCCGCAAGAGCCGGGGACTGGACATCGACGGAGCCTGCGGCCAACTTCGTCGACGGGAAGCCTTCACGCCTTCGGTGAGTCGGTCGTGAGCAACGAGTTCCCCATCGGCGTCTGCGGCTGGTGCATCGATCGCCACGACGCCCACCGAAGCGTGGAAGTCGCCGGACGCGACCTTGGACTTCGCATTGCACAGATCGGCTTTTTCACCGCGCAGGCCGTTCGGACTGCCGACGCAGCCGCGATCGCCAAGACGGCACAGGCTGCCGAGGTAAAACTCGCCGGCGTATTCGTCGGCTTCGAGGGCGAGGACTACACCTCCATTGCCCGCATTGCCGAAACCGGCGGTTTCCTGCCGGACAAGCATTACCCCGCCCGTCTGGCTGTCACGAAGGCGATCATTGATCTCGCTATCGGAATTGGAAGTACTTCCGTGTCCGTACATGCGGGTACCGTCCCGGGTGATACGACTTCGCCGGATTACGGGGAACTCGTCGCCAGGGTGGGGGAGGCAGCGGATTACGCAGCGACGCGAGGCATTCGACTTCTTTTGGAAACCGGACGCGAGTCCGTTGACGCATTGTCACGATTCATCAACGCCGTCCATCGGAACAACGTCGGCGTCAACTTCGACCCGGGTAACTTTGTCGTCTATGGAACGGATGATCCCATTGCAGCGGTGACCAGGCTCAAGGGCCGAATAGAGATCGTCCACCTGAAAGACGCCGTTCCATCCTCGCGGCCCGGTGTGGACTATGGCCGCCCGGCACCCCTCGGCGCGGGTGATGTGCAGATCGCGCGGGTCATCAGCAAACTTCGCGCCACGGGCTACCGCGGACCGCTGCTCTTGGAATGCGAAACGCGTGAAGGGGGTCTGGATGCCATACGCAATGCCGCAGATTATCTTCGTACACTGCTGGCATAATAGAGGATCGAATAAGAGGATTGGGCGCGGCCTAGGATCGGACTACGTTCTAAGGGCGTGAATGACCGCCTGTTTGAAAACGACAGCTCAGCGCGTATTTCGGAACCAGACCAGGGCGTCGTTGCTTAGCCCGCTTAAGCCCGAGCGATCGAACGTGGCCACGATGTCATTGGCCCCATCGCCGTCCACGTCAACCACCAAAATGGAGTTGATGAAAGTGGTTCCCGCGATTTCTTGCGGTAAGACGTTGGGATCGGTCGTCGGCGGTGCATTCCCCGGACTGCCAGGCGGGTTGTCGTCCACGATGAGATTCGCGATCCACTGATCGTAAACGGTTGGCGCGCCCAATGAATCGAGGAAGAGCAGCCCCCCGGCAGCCGAGACGATCGCTTCCGGCTGTCCGTCCCCGTTCAAGTCTCCCACCGCCAATCCTTCAGGCGTTCGCTCAATGAACTCGGCAAGGGTGTAGACCCTCCACGGAATGTTGGGCAACGGCGCCGTAGTGGCCTGGAAACCGGGTCCCTTGAGCCATTGCACCAGTCGTCCACCTGTAGACCGTACCACCACATCCATGAGTCCATCACCATCCACGTCGGTGACCCTCAGGATGTCCGCGCCGCCCAGGTCCTGGAAATCCGACTTGGGCGCCACCTGGCCGACCATGCCGGTTCGCCATTGGGTAGTCGATTCGTGATAGGCGTCGGCGATGTCCAGAGTCGGGTTACGGTACCATCGGACGTTCAGGCTTCCCGCATCCGGGTATGTGGCGATCACGTCCAGATCACCGTCATTGTCCACATCCCCGAGTGCCACATCCTTGACCCGAATCGGGTCGAGACCGGGTTCATCTCCCACGAGCGGATCTTTACGGAAGCTATCGGGAATCGCGGCCACGGTCCACGTACCGTCACGCACCGCGCCGGCCCCGCCGTTGGTGAAGATCAGGACTTCCGGATCACCGCCGCAGGCCCCGATCCAGGCGGTGATAAGGTCCATATCCCCATCCATGTCCAGATCACCAATGCACAGGCTCGTGTAGCCTTCTTCCTCAGGCGGGCCGGGAATGGCTTTGGTCTGACCGGCGAGCAGTGACGATCCAATCGACGTTTCTCGCCAGGCAAGCGCCTTATTCATGTCCCCGGCATTCACTGGGGCGAGGTATATGAGGATGAGTCCCGCATAGCCGTCTGCGGCGGGCAATTCGGGCTGAAGGCAACCGGCGCCCGCCACTCCGGATTGTTTGACCAGCACGGCAATATCGCGAGCGCCGTCTCCGTCAAAGTCGGCGACACTCAACCCGGCCACTCGAACCACGGAAATATTCCCCGCCAGAGTAATGGTCTCGAAGCGGATTACGTTGGCAGCGGAGCGCCGCTGAAAATGAATCTGCACCGGTTGCGACTGGTTCCAGGCCGAAACGAGATCGAGCAGACCATCGCCGTCGATGTCCTCGGCGGTGACGAACTGCGGTCCGGCCGAGTCTTCACTGCGGGGATCGACTTGAATGGCGGAGAAGTGACTAAGGGTCCGCCCGGTCGCTAGGAAGTCGTTGGTTGCGCCGCCGTTCGACGTCCCTACTCCCGCGCCGCATCCCACGAAGGTCCCCAGCGAGACGGAGGTTGCGGCCAACGCCATACCCAGTATTCCGGCAGTCGTAAACAGTCGTACCTTCATGGGCGATTCCCTCAGCTAGAAACTAGAACCCAGAGACTAGAAACTAATATGACCACTGCTCGCCAAACCGCGAATCAGGACACTGGAGGTCGCGAGCAAACGCCCACAACGTCTTCTAGTTTCTAGTCTCCAGTCTCTAGTTTCTAGTCTGCCGTTTGAGTTATCGACACGGTATCAAGGGGTCTTTTGGAATCTGACCCCTTCAGTGACGGGCATGGGAGATTTTTCGAGGGGGCTGCGCAACGGCGATGAAGGAAACCGTTGCATTCCCGCGTTGGAACTCGCGTTCCGTCTTGAGACGAATGGGTGTCCGATAATGAGTCCCGGAGTCGCTACAACAATCCGGGAGTGTTGCCCAACGCCTCGATCATCTTTAGGGCGGCCGGACCCGCCAACACTACCAGAATCGCCGGGAATATGAACAGAATAAGTGGGGCCATCAGCTTGACCGTCGTTTTCTGGGCGCGTTCCTCGGCGGCTTGGCGACGCTTGACGCGCAACGCGTCCGATTGGTTTCGTAACGCCTTGGCGATGCTTGTGCCGAAGCGCTCGGCCTGGTTGATGATCGCTACCAATGAACGAACCTCATCCAGGCCGGTCCTGGCACTCAGGTTGCAGAGCGCCTCTGAACGGGGAATGCCCATTTGGCTTTCCAGGGTGACGAGTTGCAGTTCTTCGGACAGCACGGGATGGACCTTTTTCATTTCATCACCGACGCGCTGAAACGCCGCATCCAGACCCAAACCGGATTCCACGGAAATCACCATCATGTCCAGAGTGTCGGGCAACCCGTTGCGGATTTTCTCCTTTCTCTTGGACACCGCGGAACTCAACCAGATGTTGGGGGCCAGGAAGCCCAGGCCAATTCCGATCAAGATGATGCCGAAGGCGTTTTCCAGGGTCATTCCCTTCGCCCATACGTAGGCCACGGCGCCCAGGCCCAATAGCACGGCCATCACGGTCTTGCTCGCCAGGAACAACATAGGCGCATTTTCCAAACGCAATCCGGCCATCGCGAGGTTCATGCGCAGTTTTGACATCTGCGCCACGTCATTCTTCATCGACGAGCGGATCGCTATCGGCGCCACGGCATCCAGGACCTTCTTGGCGACCGATTCTTCCGCTTGAGCACGCAATTCCTGCAATGGGTCTTGGGACCGTCGACCACGCATCCGTCGTTTGATCGAGTCGTCGTCAGGCGTCGTCTTGGGCCAGAAGGCGTAAGTGATCAGCATGATGCTAACCACCACCATGCCGGCCAAGGCGTAAAGATAGATGTTCATTCTTACGACTCCTCAGCGAGACGCGGACTGCAGTCCGAATGAAACTCCACGCAGGCTCCGGGCGCGCCGGGATTTCAATCCACCCGCATCTCGTTCATACTTTGATGTTCACAATCCACCGGATCATGGCAATGCCCATGAGCTGCATCCCGGCCGCGATCAACAGCATGATCTGCCCACGGGGATCTTCCAACAGTACGTTGGCATAGTTCGGGTTAAGATACATCGAGCCGACAAACACAACCGCCGGAAGGGCGAACAGGACCCATCCCGACAGTCTGCCTTCAGCGGTTAGCCCACGAACCAGGCCCGCCAACTCGATCCTCTCGCGGATGACCCCGCTGATGTTGTCCAGTACTTCCGCTAGGTCTCCACCCGTCTGCCGCTGGATCATCACCGCGGTGACAAAGAACCGCACGTCAAGGGAATCCACGCGGTCAGCCATGGATTGCATCGCTTCTTCGATCTTTACACCAAGGTTCTGCTCGTGGTAGACTTGGCCGAACTCCGTGGCAATGGGCGGCGGCATTTGCTCGTAAATGAGTTGAATAGCCCCGGCAAGCGAATGACCGGCGCGCAGCGCCTGGGCCATCATCTCGAACACGTCGGGCAATTGGTTGTTTAGTTTGGCCATCCGACGCTTGCGGCGAAAGCTAAGCCAAAGCAATGGCAGCACGACGACCGCACCGCCGCACCCCAATGCCGCCAGGAAATTGACCTGCAGCGCCCACAACGACAGCGTGCCTAGTACCGCAATGCTGCACAGATTGAGCATCATCTTGGATGCCGACCAATCCACGGCCGCCTGATCCAGCAGCGTTTGCAACTTGGGAGTAAACTTGAATTTTCCTACGATCAGGTCCGCGAACGATCCGGATTGCCCCAATCCACCGCGACGAACGATCGTCGTGACGATCTTTTCCCGCTGCTGCCGATCGCCGCGTAACCGCTCCTTTACTTTCTTGTCCTTCGAAGACTTGCTTTCTGTAACGGCCTGAAAAACGCCGTAGAACAACAGCATGCACCCAAGCAGTGGCAGGACGTAGATCCATAGCTCAGATGCAGCGATCAGTTGAGGTGTACCTGGTCCGGACATGAATGAATCCTCAAGAAGAATGAGATTCGCAAAAAGTTGGTTCAATAGTGCCCATCGAACCCAATGATCATTCTCCTTCGTCGACCATGAGCACTTGCCGCTGAAAGAGCGCCGGATCCATTTCGCAGCCGGCGGTCTTCAACCGGTCCAGGAACGACGGACGAATTCCCGTGGCGATGAACTGACCTTGAGTACGTCCGGACGCCGTCACTCCCAATCGTTCGAATGTGAAGATATCCTGCATGGTGATGATCTCTCCCTCCATGCCCGTGACCTCGGTAACGCTGATCAGCTTCCTGGCGCCGCCCGTCAACCTTTGAGCCTGCACCAGAATGTGGATCGCGGACGCAAACTGCTGTCGAATGGCTTTTACCGGCAATTCGAACCCGGCCATCATCACCATTGTCTCCACGCGGGCAACTGCGTCGCGAGCGCTGTTGGCGTGAATGGTGGTGAGGGAGCCATCGTGGCCGGTGTTCATGGCTTGGAGCATGTCCAGGGTCTCCGGACCGCGGCACTCGCCGACCACAATGCGGTCGGGACGCATACGCAAGGAGTTGATGAGGAGGTCACGAATGCTGATCTTCCCCTTGCCCTCGATATTGGCGGGGCGGGTCTCCAGGCGAACGACGTGCGGCTGGCGCAACTGAATCTCGGCGGCGTCCTCAATGGTGACGATGCGGTCGGAATCAGGAATGAATGCCGACAAATTATTCAACAGGGTAGTCTTACCGGAACCGGTCCCGCCGACGACAAGAATGTTGAGACGGGACTTGACGCAGGCGGAAAGAAACTCGCGGATTTCGGGCGTCACGGACTTGAAGTTAATGTAATCGTCCCAGGTCAATGGATCGGCGCCGAATCGGCGAATCGACAGGCTCGCCCCGTCGATGGCTAGGGGCGGAATCACTGCATTGACACGGCTTCCATCCGCCAAGCGCGCGTCCACCAGCGGGCAAGTCTCATCACAACGCCGGCCCACGGCGCTGACGATCTTATCAATCACGTGCATGAGGTGGGCATTGTCGCGGAACTCGACCTCCGTCAAGTCCAGTTTTCCGTGGCGCTCGACGTAAACCTGCTTGGGTCCGTTGACTAAAATGTCACTGATGGTCGAGTCGGCGAGAAGGACTTCCAGGGGCCCCAGGCCGAAAGTCTCGTCCAGGACTTCACAGATGAGCCGTTGCCGCTCATTGAAGTTGAGCAGCGTGTTCTCCTGGTCAGCGAGCTGCGAGACGACCTCTTTGACCTGATCGCGAAGCGTATCTTCGTCGCCCACCATGCGCGTGAGATCGAGTTGATCGATCAACTTGCGATGCAGGCGCATCTTCAGGCTGTTGAATTGCTCGACCTTCTCCTTGGAGGCCTTGGGCTTTGCCGGGGTCGAAGTCGGCTTCGCCGCAACCGTCGGCTTGGCTGCGCTCAGCGCGGGCGCGGAAGGCGTCGCTACGTTACTCAACGATTTCTTTCCGAACATTCTCTTTCAGCCCTTCGAACCCTTCTTATCCATGGTCCCAGCTCCGAAATCCCCATTGGGACGCCTCACCCTCGAATACTCCGTCCTGTCCCCCGGCCGTTTTGCCGTTTGGAGCTCCCTGGAACTCGATCTTCGCCAATCATCGTCAGCTCGCGGCCAGCATCCGTCCGATGAAACCTTTTTTCTGGTGCGCACTCTTATCATCGGCCTGTGCATCACCCCTGTGCACCCGATCGGCGATTTCCTGGATAGCGAGTCGAACCTTGGTTTTCGGACCGTTGGCAAGAAGTGGCTCGCCCAGGTTGATCGACCCGCTGACGGCAATCCAGTCGTTGGGGATGGAAGCAAACAGTTCGAGTCCCAGCGTTTCCGTGACCTGTTGGACGGAAAGATGACCGGATTCGCGTCCAGTCCGGTTGCAGATCAACTTGGTCCGGTCCAGGTTGTGCCCGTTGCCGCGCAGGTCCTCAATGATCCTCATGGCGTTGCGCACACACGGGACCAACTGTTGCACCACGAGGAGGTTGAGGTCCGATAGGGCGAGAATCGATCGATCGGCGAGATCAAAGCGGAGGGGGCCGTCGGCGACGACATACTCGTTCATGTTCAGCAGAATGGAGAAGATTCGCATGCACGCCGCTTCGGTGATGGTATCGGCCCCGGCGAGATCGGCGGGTCGGCTGAGCACGCCCACTCCGCAGGGGTGTTTGGCGAGTGCACGGGTGAGGACGGAGGGTTCGAGTTGTTCGGGCGAGGCGCACAGTTCTTCCAGGGTGTATGCCGGTTCGACGTCCAACAGGGTAGCGACCTGTCCAAAGCGATAGTCCAGGTCCACGATGGACACGCTTCCCGAAGCCAACGCTCCAAGTTCCACCGCCAGGTTGGCCGCCAGGGTCGTCGCTCCGACCCCGCCCGCGGTACCGAGAATGGTGATGAGCTTCCCTTGGGAAACAGACTCGACGCGGAGGCTGGTGACGCGATGGATGGCCTCGGCGAGGATGTTCTGGTCGATGGGCTTACAGAGGAATTCCTTGACCCCCAGTCGCATCACCTTCAGAATGAGGGATCCCTCGCTCGATTCCGACGCCGCGAAGATGGCCAGGTGCCGATGGGCGACGGCAAGGTCCGCAAGAAGGGGCAGCAGCGCCTCCGGTTGGGGATCGAGGTTGACCAGGAGGATGTCAACCGGGTATTGGCTGATGGCCTGGGCGAGATGCGCCGGCTCAGAGACTTCCGTGACGATCTTCGCCTCTTCGAATTTCAGCAGCGATGCGCGGAGCTGCCCTGCGAACGCCTCATCTCCATTGAACACGATGAATTTGAGATCTTGCCCCATCGCTAATTCAGGTCCAATCGGTTCCAGAAGTCCAATCTTCCGCGGGCACCCGGCTCGCGCGGGGTACCAGCGCGGAAGGCAATCCGCTGTCCAATGGATTCTCTATCGGCTTTCGGAAGAGTGGATTTGCGAGATGCTCTCGCCACGTCCGAAAAATCAAGCCGGGTGCTGATTGGAAGGCCGGTGCGCCGGAAGCTCGCGCAAGTTCTCAGAAAAAGTTACGACACCCACTCTTAGCGACGAGCGGCGCCGCTTGCAACATGCCCCCATGGACCGTGGATGGAAAGCTCATCGGGATCGGACGCAATCACCGGTTTCCCATGCTTCTTACACTTGGCGTCGCATTCGACACCGTCACACGCACACTCCGGCCTGCTTTCCAGCAACCCGAGCGCATAGAGTTCATAATCGCTCGGATCGATTCGACCATCCTGCGGCAGTTTCACCGTCTGATGTGCATCCAGCGGGGCGACGATTTCCGGCGTCACGAGGACGACCAGCTCCGTGAGGGAGCGGCGAAAATCGACGGATCGAAACAACGCCCCCAAGATCGGCAAATCACCCACCCCTGGAACCCGTGAGGCCAACCCGCGAACCTGTTCGCTCAGTAAGCCCGCGATCGCGATCGTCTGACCGGCGCCTAACTCCACGGTGGTTTCCATAGAACGTGCCTTCAGACCCGGGACGACGAACCCCTGAAAGCGTACCGCGGTTTCAAAATCAAGTTCCGACACTTCAGGTGCAACCCGCAATCGAATGCGCTGCTGTCCCTGCACCACCGGTGTGAAATTCATCCGAACGCCGAACTCTTTGAATTCAATAGTCGTTTGGTTATTGCTCTGGGGTACCAGTATTGGGAACTCCCCGCCGGCGAGGAACGTCGCCGTCTCCCCACTGATCGCGACAAGGTTGGGCTCCGCCAGTACGCTCGCCAGAGCGTTGTCCGCCATGGCCTTGATGAACAGTTGCATCTGGGCCTGAGGAAACCCTAATGAGATAGTCGAATTGGGCAGCAACGGGATACCATCTTCGCCCGTAAGGAAGGGTATGTCCTGGGTAACATTTGCTCCCGCGGCCGCGCCGATGTTGATCGGATTGATGCCGCCGAGTTGATTCACAAGGAATCCATCCTCGAAATTCTCACCGGCGAGGAATCCGTTGACGCCCAATTCCCGTGACGCCGCTCGACTGACCTCGGCCACGACGCACTTCAAGAGAACCTGCTGCTCACCGGCAACCTCCAGGTGGTTTTGCACCTTGGTCGAAGCTCTCCCATCCGCCATCGGCGATAGGAACAGGTCGGCAAGCTCCACCATGCGACGGGCACGCTCCGCACTGCTCACCATGCCGACGAGTACGATGTTGCCCATCACTGAGGTCGCTTTGGCGTTGGACTGCGGATCAATGCCTTTGAGGGCGTCGTTGAATTTTGTTAAATCGAGTTCGACGGAAACCTCAAAGACGTAGGGCTTGCCATCCGTTCCGCTCAGCACGACCGTGGTATTGCCGAACGCTTCGCCGGTAATCAGCATCCTTGTCGGACTAACGACCTGAACATCCGCGATCTGCTTGGAGATCACGTCCGCTCGCAGCGCCTCGACGGTGGTCTCAACGGTTACGCTACGGTGAACCGGAACGGTGATCCGCTGCGAACTCGCCGCCAGATCAAGAACCGAAGCTCGGAATTCTTTCGCCGAAGCGGAGCGGTCCGCCGACGGATTCCCGGCCTGGTTCGATTGTCCGTGCGCGCTCGCACCGGTCAGAATGAGCACTTCCATAAGGAAAAGGACCCATCCGGCGCAACGCATGGTTGAATGGGGATTGGCAAGCGGGGCACTAGAACCACGTTTCATCTGTGCCGTTCGGCATGCGATAGTCATGATTTTCTTGGTCATTTGCGGCGTTCTCCTAGACACTGCTGTTACTCATCCGTGCTGGATGTATTGTCTTCCTCTCCATCAGCCTCGCCGAGAGGTGGCTCGGTTCTTCGTGTCGTACCACCCGGCTTCGTTCCACCCATGATCGCTGCCGAGCGAGTTGGCGCGCCCTGGGTCATGGCCATAATCCGGGGGGAATATGCGTTCTCAAACGTGATCTGTTCCACATTTGTCGGTTGGCCGGAATTTGTTTCCCCGTGGAAGACCATCACCGAGTACGGATCGGGAACCGGGGGCGGCGGAATGCTGTCCGGCTGCGGGGTTGTCGTTGCGGCGGTTGCGGACTCTTCCGTCGAACGTTTCATGATTTCGCTGCCGTAAGCCACGGCGGGGCTGTTCTGTGCCGTGTCGTCCTCGCCGCGCATGGCCAGGGTAATCTTGCCCCGAGTACCCGCTAAGTGCAGTTTGGGGACATCCTCCTCTTGCACCAGCAGCGTCGCCGATTTCGCGGGCTTCATCTTCGATGGGGATTTTCCAACGTCCGGCTCCGGACCATACCCGATGGCGGCGACTTGGATGTGTTGCAATATGACCTCGGCGATGGTCTCTTTCTTGCTCCTTGCCCCCACGGCGAGGTCCATGACGACGATGACGTCAACCCAGTCTCCCGGCTGCATCTGATAGGCGACGCCGGAGACCTCATCGATTTTGACGGACACGGCTCGATATCCCTGGGGGATTCGCCCGACCATACCGGGTCGGGTTCCCTGTGGAGCAAGCATAGAGAGCAGGACGGGCGAGTTCTTGGCAATTGGCTTTTCTGCAACGCGTCCGATAGCGGTCTCGACGTCGTCCATTCGTTCCTTCGCGGGAATAAAGAGGTTATCCGCGGTCTCGACGGTCTCGACCATTTCCCTCTGAATTTCCTCGTACGCGGCGATGTCCTGCTTGGCCCGCACCACAGTGACCGTTTGCTTCGTCGCGTTGGACGCCTGGGCCTTTCGGATGGTGTTGACGGCGAACTTCACGGCCAATAACCCGATTCCCAATCCAACCACCAACGGTATGATTGCTCTTCGATTCATGGCTTATCCTCTCTTGTTTCCCCCATCGTTCGAGCGGTGGGAGCGGGGGTCCCTGACTCCTCTGGGCGTCAGGTCCGGAATTACCCACCTCGCCGCCCGGAATTACCAAACTCGTCTGTTTATCGGAAGGTTTAGGTCGATGTTCGACCTAACGGTGGAATATTATTTGGCGAAGATACCCCTCGAATTCAGTCGTGGAATTGGGGGTCAAGGATTGGGGGTCAGGGATTGAGCATCCCATTGTCTCCGATCCCTGACCCCTGATCCCCGGCCCCCGACCCCCGGCCGGCATCGTCGTTCGTAAGTCACGCTACATCCCTTCCTTGCGCATGCTGCACGCCCCTCCGAGCTCGTACGAATGGGTGCCGAAGAATCCCCCCATCAACGACACATCATCGTAGGGTATCACCACTCTTACGGTTTCCACCGGATCCGCCGTGGTAGCGTGGGTCATGCTGACCGTGTAAGTGGTCAATCCCGTGGGGGCCATGACCTCGGTAATCCGATCGAGTACCGCGTTATACGGCGCTTCGGAAGTTTGAAGTATCGCGACACGCGTACCCTCTCTGGCCGCCGTTTGCAGCGCCTGCCGGACCATGAACACCCATCCATATTCGATGATCCCGAACAAGATGGTCAAGAGCAGTGGCAACACCACGGCAAACTCGACAATGGCCGCCCCTCGGGCGCGGTTTTCGCGACGGCCCCGGCCAACCGGGACTCGTTGAATCCAATCTCTCAGCCTCATGGTTATACCCCTCCCCATCCAAACATCTTGGCCGCCAGGAGGAGCAACGTCCCGGCTGTAAGCGGCACGCCATACGGAAGCAACTGGGACGTCACTCCGAAGCTCTTGGCGGAACCAACTTCACTAAAAACGGCGCCCGGCGTGGAACACTTCGCCAGAATCACGCCGATGTTCACGCAGGCCATCCGTAAACGACCAGTCGAAAGGATCATGACTGCCGCGGTTATCCCGCCGATGACCGCACCCAGTGCAAACGAGTAAAGCGTCAGCAGCGGCCCCAACCAGACGCCGATCGCCGCCATGAGTTTGACGTCGCCGGCGCCCATTCCGTGCATCAACCACGGAACTATCAGAAGTCCGAATCCGGTCAGCAATCCCCAGGTTCCCGTGGCGATTCCCGAAGTCCCGAAATAGCAGGCCTGGACGATGAAACCCAGCACGATGAGTAGTGCGTTAAGCCAGTTGGGCACCCGTCGCTGGGAATAATCAATCCAGGAGGCCAGCAATATTCCGGGTATGAGGATCGCGCAAGTCGCGTGCCAGAATCCGAATTCCATAATAGTTCACTCCAGTCTTTCGCAGAGAATGACGGCGAATCCAATTGGATTCTACAATATGCCGCACACGCTGTGTCGGCATGGGCACATAACTCGGATCAAGAGCTAGGGTCAAACGGAGCATGGCTGCTTCGAAGTCCCGAGTTCCCATTGAAGAACAGACCGGTGGACGCCGCGCTGCGGTGCGAAAGTGACTCTCGCACCAAATGGCGACGCCCACCGGTTTTCTGCCTCGATCGGTCGCACGCACGAGCGTCAGATGTGAATCAACGCCCCAGCCGTGCAACCTATTTCGGGCGAACCGATTCTTACGAACCAGAGCCGTCCGGCAACGTGCTGCTCACGTTGGTGAAAATGGTGTCCACCGTGGTGCCCAACCCGGTAATCGCGCCCAGGGCGACGATAATAATCAGGGCGAGCATCACGGCGTACTCAGTCGCCGTCGGACCATCTTCAGAGCGCAGAAACTGTTTTGCACGTGTCAGGAAATTACTCATCTGAAAGACTCCTCTCTAGCAGGGGGCTGCTCGGGGCAGCCCGACGGAATCAGAAGGTTGTCCAGGCGCCGCGATGGGGCCTGATCCTCCCTTTGAACCGCCCGAGCCTCCAGGGGGCTCGAGCTTGATACATTCGGTCAGACTATGTCACATCATTGAGAGTGGAATCGGGAGGGATGTAACGCTTCCTTCCCCCGAACGACGGCGTGAACACGCCGCCGATTCCTCCACTCCAACGTACGAAACAAATACTTCGTGGGCAAATGATCCACTGCGGATTCTTCATATTCGCACTGCATGAAACCCTATTCATGAAATTGGGTCCGATGGCCCGGGGGGTCTCTGCTGAGCGGACAGGAATCGGTCCGCAAACCTGGAGACGACCGAATTTCCCCGCCGCTGCCACAATGGGTAGCTCATCAACCGATGTTCCTCTCGGATTTGTGACCGGCAATGTACGTTTGATGAGCAGCACCGACCATCCCTTAAGAGCCGTCGGCCGTCGGCATAGTGCTGGTTATGCTTGTGTAAATAGTATCCATCTTGACGCCGAAGCTGCTTAGCGCCCCGATAACTGCCACGCAAATTACTGCAATCAAGACCGCATACTCCGTTGTGGTCGGGCCGGCTTCGGAACGACAAAGCTCGCCTATCTTCTGACGCATCAAATGCATGGTCTTGCTCCTTATCCCCGTCTACCCAGGACGACCGCGAACGGCGCGTGACTCGTCGCCGCTGTAAAAGCGTCCATCTTCAGCGTCGAATACGTTTACGCTTTAGACAAATGGAAACTGCCCGCAAAACAAGAAAAACATGACCCTATTCTTGTTATCGGAGAAGAAAACCCGCCAGGCTTCAAATTGTTGCGAACGACGAATTTGGTGAACTCGAAATGCGCGAAAGTTCGATTTGAATAGTCCGCAGGTTTCGTGCCGCTCCTGTTTGACCCCGTCCACCGATGGTTGGAGCTTTGAGCATGAACTCGCCAAGGAACATTGGTCATCGTAATCTCTTCCAGAGTGCCTTCGCCATGGCATAATCCTCTGGCGTATCAATCTCCAATGCCTTGAGTTGTCCCAAAGGGGCGGCCAAGAACTCATGTTGTCCCAGGACACCATCCAACGCCGTTTCAAAAAAGCAGTCCTTGCGGCCTAGTTCTTCATTAAGACGCCGTAGCGTTTTCACCAACGGCGCGCACGCCGAACGCTCAAACTTGGCGACACCGATGAATTCGCCGAGCACTTCATCGGGAGGCAGGTTTTTCCCGATGCGCGTAATCCGCCCTTGGAAATCGGCCGTCACCTTGACTTCCTCGTCACCGCACTTTTTCACATCGACTGCCAGCGCCGATCCAGTCTGTTCAAGCAGTAACGAAAGCACGGACGGTTCGAACCACACGTCGCCGTTGAAATAAAGAAAATCTCCTTTAAGAACAGGGCGAGCCAACCATAAGGAATGGATTGTGTTCGTCGTTGCGAAGTCTTCATTCTTGATGAATTCGCAGTTGATCGCGTGCTTCCTCACGGCCTCCACAATCAGTTCCGGTTGATACCCGACCACGATGCATGCGTCTCGAACGCCGTGTTGATGTAGAGAATGGAGAGTATTGTCCAGCAGAGTTCCATCAGGGCATGGAAGCAAACACTTGGGCTTGTCCCATCCCAGGGGGGCGAGCCGCCGCCCTTGTCCCGCTGCCAGGATTACTGCCTTCATTGCGCGCGACTAGATTGATGCGATCAATGCCGCGATCTCCTTCCGCAGGTCGCAGCTTCTTCCGCGAAGGATGGCGTTGACCAGATGGAAAAGGGGGATGGAGACGTCCAACGCCCACAACGTCTCGATGGTTTTCGACATGGCCACTCCCTCGACCGTCATCCGAACCACTTCCAAGGCCTGCGGCAAGGTCCTGCCCTGAGCGAGTAGAATTCCCAATCGCCGGTTTCGACTGTCCGGGCTAATGCAGGTGGTAATGAGATCTCCCGCACCTGAAATCCCGAATGCCACGCTTTCCGGAATTCCGAAGAACGACGCCACCGTCGCCAGTTCCTTCAACCCCTCGGTCATAAGGACGCCGCACACATTTGCTCCCAGCTCCAAACCTTCCGCCATTCCGGCCGCGATCGCAACGATTCCCTTCAGCGCCGCACAGATTTCATGATGTTGGGGGTTACGGCTCACTTCGAAGGAAATAACGTCGTTTTGGAGCGCCTCTTTGACCAATGCCAGATGCAAGAGGTCCTCGCAGGCGAGGATCGCCTTGGTCGGCTTACACTGGGCCACCTCGTTGGCAATGGTGGGGCCGGTAAGTACCACCACACAGGCGCCCTGTATCTCTTCTTTGATGACCTCGCTCATCGTTCGCTGTCGTTCGGCTTCGAATCCCTTTGACACGCTGAGGACCAGTGGATGGGTGGCATGTTGCCCCAGTTCCCGCGCCGCCGCCCGCACCTGACCCGATGGGACCGCCAGAACAACCAACGTCTGGTGAGGATCGAAGTCGGCGGCGTATTTTTCTTCTACAATCAGCGATTCCGGAATTGGCCGTCGGCAAATGGGGGAGGGATCGGCGCGGTTTGCATTAAGGTGTCTGGCCGATGCCGCGTCAATGGTCCAAACCCGCGTCGGTCGGCACTTCGAAAAGAGCGAGGCGAGCGTAAGCCCCCAATTACCCGAACCAATGACGACGATCGCCCTAATTGAACGCATTGAGGTATCGTACGCCCGTCATGGCAGGTCCACAAGCATATCCGATGGCGAACGATTCAAAGCAACAATATCGAATTGCGACATTCCCCGCTCGCAAGTTGAAGCACCGTCGCGGCGCTAAACCAACCGGCGCTAAGTATGCCTCGCCGGGACATCGCCCAAATCCGCGCAGAAAAACACCGCCGATGAAGTCACCGGCGGTGTTTTCAATCGTCTCATTCCTACTCAGTCGCGCAACGCTACGCGGCCTGCTAACGGGTTACCACATGCGTTAGTGGGGGAATACGCAGCCTTCGTACGAGGGCCGGCCTGATCCGTTCCAGGTCAATCCCGTCGGGATGTAATCTTGCGGCAGCGTATCCTTCTGCCATCCAGGTCCACGCACGATGACGCAGGCGGCAGCTCTGTTCGCTTCATCTTCGCTCGTGCCGGGATCACCGGGAAGACCCTGGACTCTTTCAACTCGATAGTGAAGAGCGTATCCGTCGCGATCCTCAGAACCCTCGATATAGATCTTCTGTTGCTCCGCATGACCGTCCACGAACGAGCGATTGTAAGTCCAATCACGCCCATGCCACCCTCCGAGCGCCTTAGTCGGACCGGGATCGACGCCAAACTCGGGATAATTCGCCAGACATTCAGGCGTCTCGCGTTGGCAGGACCACGCCCAGCGACCGATGTTTTCCTCGTAGTACAACGTACGCGACGGCGTCGGCACTCGAGTCGACGGCCGCAAATAGGGCGAGTTGCTGAACATGAAATCGCCGGACGGTCCCCTGATCATGAACACGTTTGATGCATAGCTGGTGCCGAAATGGTCATACGACGAACGTTCGGATTTATTCACCCAGTCCTGACAGTGAGCTGCTCGCGGCGGACCATCGTCACCGGGGCATTGAAACAGGCCAAGGTCAATTTGAGTGTCCTGCAGTAAACCATCGCGGTCCCTGGCTGTGCGATTCGTGAACCCGCCTCTGTAAAGGATGTCATTCATCGGACGGGTTGACGGACCGAACCCAGCCTTGGAGCCATACGCGCTGTTGATGGGACTCGCAGCGCCCATGAAGTCGTCTCTTCCGATCCCGCTCTTGCCGCCCCATTCATAGGCGCCGACGAAACGGCCCTTGGCCGCCAGGCTGGGCCAGGAAAGGGGGTCCGTCCGATCTTGTCGTCCATAACTGGCATGCACCGGAATACCCCAACCTGACGGATCGTCAGCCTCGTACACACGGCTGCTCGTCGCTATGTTTTTGATCCGCGATAAGCAGGTGTTCTGCTTTGCCGACCTCCGCGCTGCATCCAGGGAAGGCAACAAGATCGCAATCAGCAGAGCGATAATGGCAATGACCACCAACAATTCAATCAACGTAAACCCGAACCTTTTCGAGCTTCGCCGCACATTCCGAATCCAACTTCGCTGATCCATGAGAATAATCCTCTCTACAAACCCCACGTAAGCTCGCCTGAACAAAAGACGCAGAAGCCAGACGATACTATTACAACAATTTCCGATTCCTGGGAACTGCCCACTGTGCAGGCCCACCAATCATAACAACACCCGAATAGGCCGCGCGGCGGAAAAAAATTCCGGAATTCTCAACAAATCTCGCTTGGAAGGCCGTTATGATGATATGATAGGGTAGAATAGCTTGCATTATTCCGCTTGCGATTGATTTTTTACCTTGTATCGGCCATTGTTCAATTAGTCGGGGCATCTATCCATGAGCTGCCACCTCACGGAAGAAGAGCTTTGGAGCGGGATTGACCGAAAAGCCCCCGAAATCACCGCTCACCTATCGGCCTGCCCGAAGTGCCAAAGTCGGGCGACGGAATTCAAGGCCGGAATCGGTGCTATCGAAGAGGCCTGCTCACCACCCAGTGCAACCATTCCAGCAACCATCGGATCGTACCGGGTGCTGCGCCGCCTGGGAGAAGGCGGCATGGGCATCGTTTATGAGGCTGAGCAACAAGCGCCGAAGCGCCTGGTGGCGATCAAAGTGGTCCGCGGCGGTCGTTACGTTGATGAATACCACGTCAAGCTGTTCGAGCGCGAAGCCCAAACGCTAGCTCGGCTCAGGCACCCCGCCATCGCCGCGATCTATCAGGGCGGGCGAACCGACGAGGGTGAGCACTTTTTCGCCATGGAACTGGTTCGCGGCGTGCCGCTCAATCAGTATGTCCGCGAACAGCTCATCCCCCGTCGAGATCGATTGATTCTGTTCAGCGACATCTGCCAGGCGATTAACTATGCTCACCAACGCGGGGTGATCCACCGCGACCTGAAGCCCACAAATATTTTGGTGGACGCCGAGGGACAGCCGAAGATTCTCGACTTCGGACTCGCCCGCATCACCGACCCGGATGTTACGTTCACCACCACGACGCACGATGTAGGCCGAATCATGGGGACGCTTCCCTACATGAGTCCCGAAGAAGCGCGCGGCAGCTCCGACGAAATCGACGTGCGCAGCGATGTCTATTCCCTGGGCGTGATCTTCTACGAGTTGATGACCGATCAGCTTCCCTACGTCGTCAAGCGCGCGGCGCTGCCCGAGGCGGTCCGGGTCATATGCGAAGACCACCCTCGCCGACCGAGCTCGCACGATCGCTCGTTGCGGGGCGACTTGGATACGATGGCATTAAAGGCATTGGAAAAGGAGCCGGTGCGTCGATACCAAAGCGCCGCTGCCTTCGCCGACGACGTGGACCGCTACCTCGCCGACCAGCCGATCCTCGCCCGGCGTGCGAGCATCCTCTATCACCTTCGCAAGCTGGTTGTTCGTCACCGCTTGTATTTCCTGGCGGCCTTGGCGTTTATCGCGGCGGCGCTGGCGATGACCTTCACCTTCGAGCGTCTGGAACAGCAGCGAAGGGACCTTACCGTCAAAGACCTCGATCTGAACGACCTGGCCGTCGCGGTCATTGAAAACAAGCTTGCCGAAACCTATCACAGCCAGGAAAAATACCCCGAGGCCGAACCTCGTTACCGCAGCGCGTTATCGACTTTCAAGCGCCTGGGACGAGACGACTATGCGGGCAGGACCTTAATAAGCATGGGGGACCTGTTCATGGCGCGGCCCGCGCTAGAAGGGCAGGATAAAGAACGAGACTATCTTCAAGCGGAGGAGTCGTTGCTCAAGGCCCTGCAGAACTTCCGCGATGGCGGACCCGCGGAACGACCTCGACAGCGCGAGGCCCTGCAACGCTTGCGTTCACTCTATTCGCCGGAACACTGGGACGATCCGGAGGAATTGAAGAAAATCGAGGCCGAGCTTTGGGCCCTGGACGCGGCGATGCAACGCCTGGATGGCCCGCCGCAGCAGGACCGGCCCCCGGGCTAATGCAAACTCGGTCTTTGTAAAGCGAGCCGCGGGCTTCAGCCCGCGCGGACGTACGGCCATGGAGCCCATTTCGGCGTCCGGCAGAGTGCTAGACGAATTCCGATATTGCTTTAGCATGGCCATCCACAATAGGCTTCAACGTGCGGGTGGCTGGCTCATAGTCTCGGACGCAGGCTTGTTAAGGTTGCGTATCCGAAGACGTTGCGCGAACGGCTCCGTCGTAGAATTAGTCGTGGGAAACACTGAAAGCGAATCAACACGGAGCGGAAACGACGCCACGACTGCGCTCATCGAGCGGTTGCGGAGGAAGGACCAGAATGCCGGCGCGGAGCTCAACCGCCTCTATCGAGAGGCACTTATGCGATTCTGCTGGGGCTATTTGGGCCGCATCGAAGAGGCCGAGGACGCCGTTCAGGATGTCACCTGCAAGGTCCTCAGCGCTTCGGACGTTCCCGATGACTTCCGTCCCTGGCTCTACAAGATCACCCGAAACCATTGCCTCAACCTCCTCCGCCAAAGAGCGTACCGCAAGGACGCGCAAAACCTGCCCGGCGTTTCGCAGGTCTACGAGGCGTTAACCGGACAACTCACCAGGATGGTGAAGGATGAAGCTCGCTCCAGACTCACCGAGATGGTACAGGCGCTGGATGAGTCGCAGCGTGAGGTGCTGCGCTTGCGCTACGTCGAAGATCTTTCACGGACCGAGATCGCCGCAGTTCTCGACATCCCCGAATCAGTGGTGAAGTCGCGCATTTTCGAGGGCCTCAAGAAACTTCGCGAGCATGCCGCACGGTTGGCGGAAAACGAATCATAGGAGGTGGGATTCGGACGAAATCGCCGCGCTGAAAGTGGTCGCATTGAGCTATTGAGGGCTGGGTCGAGCACGAAAGGATATGGGGCAGTTGTGTCGTCTTGGGGATAATTTGACGACCCGGCGAAGAAAATATTTCAATTTTTTTTCGGCTCCTTAATCGTTCGAGATGCGCGGGCGGCGATGACGATGCAAGGTCTTCCAGGAATCCCGGTGACACGTTCGCAGGCCTGAAAATGGCCCTTTTCAGCGCCAGAGCCGACATTTTCTCGGTGGGGACCTTCATTCTGCCCGCTCAACGGTCCGGTTCGCACAGGTGTGTTCGCACACTTTGGACCTTCCAACAAGCTGTTTCAGCAACGTGCAATACTCAAGGCAACCCCTACCCGGACCGATGTAGCGCCCAAGTCGGGTTCACGACTGAGAACGAAAGTACTTTTTTGGAGAAAAACACAATGGCAACGACGTACAAGGGAAGAAATGGCACACATGGGTCGTATTCGGGCTATTCGTGGGGCCCGAGCTACGGCGGTTGGGGACATTCGAGCGGCGGCTACAAGAAGAGCAGCAGCCGCAAGAACCACAAGAGGACCGGCGGAAGCGGCACCGGCTCCTCGGCCTACAAGTCGTGCTGCACGACTTTTGAGAACAAGATCAACTCCTACAAGACGCTTTGCGCTCAGACCCGCGGCCCCGCTTCCGCCGGTCGCCCCACACCCACCACGCTGAACAGCTTCGCCAACTGGATCAACAAGGGCGCGATCGTTCAGACGGTGAGCAAGGCCCAGGTTTCGCGTTGGGCCCGTGCGACGAACAAGAACTTCAACCCGCACAACCCCAGCCCGTCGGCCTGCAAGACGGTTCTGGCGGCCAAGTTCGGCCGCAACGCCATCAAGGCCGTCGCCAAGACCAAGAGCGGCTCCTTCATGGTTGCCACCACCCCGACGGTCAATGGCCGGTCGTTCTGCTTCCCGCGGTAAACGCCGGACGGAACCAAATGGATTGCAAGGGGCGACCCGTCCTACGGGCCGCCCCTTCTTTTTTTACGCGCGGAGTGTGATCGTAAGAGAAGGTTGACAAGCTTCCCGGTTTCGGCTAATCTTTGACGGTATTCTCGGGTTTCCTTTCGAGAGAACTTCTTGTGAACATGATCCGCGCGGTATTTCTGACGTGGTTCGTGGAACTGATTCCCACGGCGGCCATCGCTCAGACCATCGTCTGGACGGACCAGAACGCGCGGCGGATTCAGCGCAAAGATGTGAATGGCGGCGCTGTCGAAACCATCATCCAGTTTCCGTCGGGCAATTCGGCTTCCACTATCCACTACGACCCCATTGCCGCGAAACTCTACTATGAATTACTAACTTCGGGATCGTTTTCATTCCAACGCGCCAACCTCGATGGAACCAACCCGGAGACCATTCCTACTCCTAGTACAGGCGGGTTCACGCTCAATGTCGACTCGCGGAAGTTATATTGGAGTAGTGGAAGCTCGATCTATCGCTCGGAATTAGACGGCTCAGGGGTTGACTCGCACACCTACCCGACTTGTTGCGTTTTTGCGCTTGAGGCTTTCGGAGACGACTTGTTCTTCGGCGCAGGTGGAACGACGGAAAAAGGAATATGGCGGGCCGATGCCGACGGGTCCAACGAGCAGTTCCTACACGAGAGTGGGGGTCCTCTGGACTTGGCGTACGATACGGTGGAAAGCAAGCTTTATGTCGCAGCCCTTGCGGTCATTTTCCGAATGAACTTGGACGGCACCGATTTTGAGCAGGTCGTTTCCCTACCCTCATGGCAACTAGTGAACTCGTACCCGACGCAAATCGTCGTTGACGTACAGAGGCGGAAGATGTATTGGGCCGACCAAGTAGCCAAAGTTATCCAGCGATCTAACCTGGATGGTTCCGACGTTGAGGACTTTGTGACTGTCAGCGACGTCGGGAACCCCAATTTCGACATCGTCGGCCTGACCATCGTTTATAGCTCCACGCCGGTTCCGGAACCCGACGGAGCGAAGGGTCGCGCGCTCTCCTTCATCGTTCCCGTGGCGACCGCCACCGGGCCGAGCGGTCCGACGGCGATTCGCGTCAGCATGGTCGATCTGCAAAACCCCGTTCCTCCCAACCTTCCGAGTCGCCCGCCCCCGGATTTCAGCGCCTATGAGGCGGCAACCTGTACGGCCGCGGGCGAAGCGGAAGGCTGCGCGCGCTGGGTAGGAAAACCGTCAACGTTCCTCGAGTCACAGAACGTTCCAGTGGCGGGGAACTTCAAGGCCGCTCGATTGCAGTGTACCCCCCTTTACCACGACTTCGCCTCGGAAGGATTGTTCCAGGTCGTGGGGGCGGAAATCGTGCCCAGTTCCAGCTACGACGTTCAGGTTTATGATCCGGGCTGCCCGGGCGATGAGACAAGCTGTTCCTGGGTGGTCAGGATGACCACGCGGCGTTACGGCGACGTGGCCGCGGAGTTCAATCCACCTTCGGGCACGACGCAGCCGGACGCCATCGACGTGGCCCAGTTGGTCAACAAGTTCAAGAACCTCACCGGCGCGCCCTCCAAATCGGCTTCCCAAGTGCAGCCCAACGTCCCGGAGTTGAACGCGGACGTCAACGCTTTGGATATTGCGGGAGTGGTGGACGCCGTCAAAGGCTCTGCGTATCCCTTCAGCGGACCATGTCCCTGTCCGTCACCGGCGGCTTGCGGCGCGGTGGCCTGTACCTCGGCCACGGCGTGTGCCGACTCGGTACTTCCCGGCCTTGGACCGGGAGCCATGTGCGTACGGACGTGTGACGGCGGCGACAACGCCGACGAGCCTTGTCTCATGGATGCACACTGTCCCGGCAGTGCCTGCGGCGGCGGCTTCTGCCGCGACCGCTGCGGACGATGCACGCCGTGATCTAGAAACTAGAGACTGGAAACTGGATACTAGAAGCTCCCATGAAGTGAGCCGCGAACTTCAGTTCGCGCGGAAGCTGGGAACCGCTGGTGCGAGAATCCTTTCTCGCACCCATATCCATACCGTTATCGGTTTCATGTAGCGCCACCCCTCGTGAGTGGCGCTAAGGCGCCGGGGACAAGCCCCGGCGCTACATTGTCTGCGCAAACGCGTCGCAGACTACCGCTGTGCTATCTTGAGCCGCCCCGCTGATGCGAGAATCCTTTCTCGCACCAAAGATCCATACTATTTTCGGTTTTATGTAGCGCCACCCCTCGTGGGTGGCGCAATTGCGCCGGGGACAAGCCTTGTGCTATCTTGAGCCACCCGCAACCTCGGATACAATCACTGTTGCCGCGAACGAGAGTCGGCCCTGGCCGGCACGTGGCGTTTCGGCGGAGTGGTTATGCCTAAGTATTGTGTCATCATTCCCGCCGCGGGTAAGGCCGAACGCTTCGGCGGAGCAGAAAAAAAGACCTTCGCCAAGATTGACGGCCGCCCCGTTTTCTTGCGAACAGTCGAACATTTTATTACCCGCCCAGACGTTTGTCAGACGATTCTGGCCGTCGCACCCGAAGATATGGCCACCATGAAGTCTTCCTATGGCGCCAATCTGGGGTTTATGGGCGTAAAACTTGTGGAAGGGGGGGTACGTCGCTGCGACTCGGTGGCGGCCGCTCTTACCGCGGTTTCCGATCAGGCCGAGTTTATCGCCGTCCACGATGTCGCTCGTCCCTGTGTCTCCGGAAATATGATCGACGCCGTCTTCGCCGAGGCCGTCAAGACCGGTGCCGCCATACTCGCCGCGCCCCTGGTCGGTACGATCAAGCGCGTCGCCGCATCCATGGTCATCGAGGAAACCACCAGCCGCACCGGTCTCTACGAGGCCCAAACTCCGCAGGTCTTCCGCAAGGACGTCTTGCTTAAGGCATATCGTTCGCTACCCGAGCACAGCGGCGAGGAGATCACCGACGACGCCCAGCTTGTCGAGCTTTCCGGACATCCCGTTTCGGTCGTCGTTTCCGACGCCACCAACCTGAAAATCACCACCAAGGCCGACCTTACTCTCGCCCACGCCATCCTGAAATCACGGCCGGCCAAAGCCGTTCCGCGCATGGGGGCCTTCGAGGAAGCTCAATGGTGATGCGGCCGGAAGTCGCCGACCATCCTTCGAGCGAAATGTTTATTCCTTTTGCCTCACCGGAGAGACGGGCTGGTCTTGCAGGCAACCCACTTTACGTCAGTGTAAACCGGCGTTGAGCCGCATCAGGGCGGGCTGGGGCACCACCGACGAGTAATAGGCAAATAGGACTCCCCCAAGAATGGCCGCGGTTAGCAACGAGGTCTTGATCCTGCGAATCAGGCGCTCGAATTGACTCGTCCTGGCCGGATCACCGGCCAGCGAAACAAGGAATCGAATTCGGCTGCCGATCGAGGAATGCCGCCAACTGCGTTCATCCGAGGGAATGCCGTTCAGCAAAGCCACCCGCTGCAATGCCGAGGCAAAGATTGCCGCCGCAGTCGCACAGACCCGCCCCGCTTCAGGACGAGAAGTACCGGGACCAATATGAATGCTGCATGGGCGGTCGCATCCCGCGTCAGTCGGAGTGACGCAGCGAGCCCCAAACAAATCGGCCTGTCGCTCAAATCGCCTTGAGACCCAACCGAACCCGATCCCCCAGAACAGCACCGTCGCGGCCATCCCGATGCCCTGGATGGAGATTGAGGATAGACCCCACCACGCTGAAGTACCGTTTGAGGTTATTGCCAAGCCCTCCATCAACCCGGCGACGACCAGCCAACCCACCACGGCAAAAACCAGAAAGTACTCAATGTGTCGATGGCGGACATGGCCCGCCTCGTGCCCGAAGACGGCCTCGACCTGCCTTGGAGTCATCGTTGCCAGCAACGCATCGGACAGCAAGACGTATCGAACCGGGGCGAAGACACCCATGACCGCGGCGTTAATCATGATTCCGTCGCTTTTCCAGACGAGTATGTCGCGGCAGCGCAGACCGATCCGTTGACAAATGGACTCGAGACGATCTCGCAGCGGCCCCGATTCCAGCGGTGCGGTACGCCAAATTCGGCAGAGCAATACCGGCGCGATGACGAAGACCCCCCCGGCCACCAGCGCAAGGAGCGCATCCGGAAGCCACACCCATCCGCTCCATTCCCTCAGCAGTGCCCCGTATCCACGGGTCATATTCGCGGCGAACAGAATCAGCGTCAGCGGCACGGCGACGACCAGAAGATGGTGGCGTAGATTGAAATCGAGATAGCCACCGAGCCGCCAGGCAGGATCGCCTTCGGTCGGAAGGTCATGGGATTTCGGGCCGCAGTCATGGCGCAAGGAGCGTTCGACGGGATACGCGGCCATCCACTGGATCACCGCGCCGAGGAAGTACGGCGAAAGCACGATCAAATCACCGACGATCTGCAGTGCGGGTGTGATTCGACCGAACTCGAACCAACCCGGCCAGCGCGTCAGTAGCACCGACGCGCCAAATCCAATAATAAGCCCCAGGCGCAGTAGGAACATCGCTCGATGGTGAAACCTTTGGCCGATCTGAGGTGATTCGGGGTACTGGTCTTGGAGCCTGAGGGTTCGTTTTGACGCCAGAACTGCAGCAATGGCGAGCAGCAATTGCAAACCGATAACGATCGACAACGTCCAAAAACAGTCATCCGCTGGCAAAAGCTCCCACTCAGCCGGCGAATCGGTGCGCCAGAAAAGAACTGCAAACGCCAGAATGGTAAATAAGTGCATTTGTTACACAGAACTTACGGTCACTAGCCTGCACACCCCTTTCGGCGCCTTGTTAATTCCACTTCGCCATGCTAGGATCAGGCAACTCGTTGGCAGGGGTCACGAACCGAGTCACGATAAATAATCCAAAGCGGCTAGAAGAGCGAGGACCGGCAACAGTTTTAGTCTTGGCAATACACGATTGTCGAACCACTTTCCAACCATGAGGAAAGCTTTTACCCGGAGAAAATACCGATGACCAGCACACGTAGGACTCTAGTTGCCATGATCGTCCTTGGAACGGCCATGGCTGGGAAATCGAACGACCAGTTCGCATTCGGGCAGCAAGTCATGACCGAACCGCCGGCCAATTCAGCCCAGGCAACCGCTGGAAACCCAGCGACGCAGAACGGAGCGACAGGACCCGCGGCCGCCAATGCCCCGAAGTCCCCGACGCCCGTCCTGATCGGCACCCCCGGTTTCCTGGGTCCGCGGAAGCGGCGGCACATCGCTAACGTCAACAAGCTCCGTGAGATGATTACGGAAAAAGTCGAGTTGAGCACCGCTCAGAAGGAAGAAGTCAACAAGGTGACCGACGATTTCATCGCTGAAATCAAGAAGAATCCGCCCATGGTCCCACTGCCTACCGTAACAATGCCCGACAACGCCAAAGCGCCGATTGATCTTACGCCCCAATGGATCGAGAAACTTCGTTCGGAAATGACGCCCGAACAAGTTGAAACGTTTCAGAGGACCGTCGAGTCGTGGAAAGCTATTTCAGCACGAATGCCGATCCTCGGCCCATTTCTTTATTTGCAGCGTGCGATCAGGGACCCCGAATTGAACTTGCCTCCAGAGCAGGTGACGGCGTTGGATACGCTGATGGATAATACCATGTGGAACGTCATCACCAAGTACCCCTACCTTACCGATGAAGTTTCCGCGGAAGTGGCCGAGAAGGGCCTGGTCGCCGTGAAGGAAAAGTTAACGCCGCAACAACAGGCAAAGGTAGAGGCGGAAGTCAATCATCTCATTGCCGAAGACAAGGAAATACGAGAGTCAATCAAGCCGGGAAGCAATCCGATCGGCGGAGTGGGGACTGCCGCGGATACAGGAGAGTGCAAACCGCTCAGCGACGAGGCGATGCAGAAGTTAAAGGACAAATCGTTGGAGCTGGAGAAAGCGAAGGCTGGCGCACCTTCGCAACCATAAACGCACCGCCTTGCTTGAGTAGGGAGCAAGGACTAAATCCTATTCTACAGGCGGCGACGTCCTGTATTCGCCGGCGAATCGGCTGCGCGCGCACCTACTTTCGTAGCACTTTTACCCACCATTAAGCTCCCCTCCATCACTGAATCACATAATTCACCCAGCATGAAGCCGAGTCCGTGTTTGTGAATTCATAATCGCTTCCAAGGACCGAAGAACTTGCAATCACGATCGACTTGCGTTATGCCGTCGGCCCGTGTTATCGTTTCGTGGCCCAGGTGTAATGTCGCGCGGGCGGCGGACCAAACGTCTGATGTAGGTCGGCGGCGCGTGGGATTTGCCGCGGCGGGAAATTTATAGGAACTTCGTTATTCACTTTAGCATTTTCGACACTGCTTGGGGGGCGTTCGGATTCGTCGAGAATGATCGGCGTCTCCTGGCGACGTTTTTGCCACGGGCGCGGCAAGAGCTGGTGCGAGCCATTCGCATTGCTTGGCCACAAGCAGTCGAGGCATCGGACCCGCTGCCCCGCTTCCGGCAAGCAGTCGTCGATTATTTCGAGGGCAAGCGCACTCGATTCTCAAGCGCCGTTGACTTGAGCCTGTTGCCCCCATTCCATCAATCAGTGCTGGAGACGTGTCGGCGGATACGTTATGGACATACGGCGTCCTACGCGGACCTCGCCCGAGCGGTGGGCAAGCCCAACGCGGCGCGAGCGGTAGGGGGCGCCATGGCGCGAAATCCGTTGCCTATGGTGATTCCCTGTCACCGCATTCTTAGCGCCGACGGGTCAATCGGCGGATATTCCTCCACGCGCGGCGTCAATGAGAAAATCAGGCTTCTGCAATTGGAAGGCGCGAGGGTTGATTTGCGATCGGGCGCGCGTGCGGTCCCCGGACCGAAAAGTCGTAAGGATCGGTCGGATGGCGCCGTCGATCAACGACGAACGCTCATGGCGGTGTAAGTTCGATGATTGATTTGTCACGTCGTGGATTTCTGCAAGCGGCTGCCGCGGCGGCGGCTCTCGCCGGCGAATGGAACCAGAGTGTTGGCCAGGAGCCCAATCCGAGCATGCCGCGAGCTTCCGGACCGGTGGTTGTGTCGAGCGGCAATGGACTGCGGGCTACCCAGAAGGCGGCGGAGATGATCGCCGCTGGAGCGGACACGCTTGACGCGGTAGTGGCGGGAGTCAGCATCGTGGAGGAGGATCCGGCGGATAACTCCGTCGGCTACGGCGGACTGCCCAACGAGGACGGCGTCGTGGAGCTCGATTCGAGCGTGATGCACGGGCCGACGTGCCGGGCCGGGGCCGTCGCGGCCCTTCGGAACATCAAGACGCCTTCGCTGGTTGCCCGATTGGTGATGCAGCGAACGGATCATGTCCTGCTGGTGGGGGAGGGCGCGCTGCGGTTTGCCCGTGCTCACGGATTTGTGGAGTGCGATCTGCTCACCGACGAATCGCGAAAGGCGTGGCTGGATTGGAAGGAAAGGCATTCCGAAGATGACGACTGGATTCCGCCGGAAGTGCCTGACCCGAACAAGCGATCGGACGCGCGGCGGGGATTTGCGTTCACTTACGGAACAATCAATTGCCTCGGACTCAACTCCGCGGGCGACATCAGCGGGGTTACCACGACCAGCGGACTGAGCTACAAGATTCCGGGGCGCGTCGGCGACTCGCCGATCATCGGAGCTGGTCTTTTCGTGGACAACACCGTCGGAGCAGCGGGAAGCACGGGGCGGGGCGAGGCGGTGCTGAAGATCTGCGGTTCACATACCGTGGTCGAAGGGATGCGGCAGGGGATGGCCCCGGTCGAAGCGTGCTTGAACGCCTTGAATCGGATCGTGGCCACAACCACGGAAAAGCGACTGCGTCACGGCGACGGGCGACCCAACTTTGATGTCAAGTTCTACGCTCTTTCCAAGGATGGGCGCTTCGGATCGGCATCCATCTGGTCCGGGGCTAAATTCGCGGTCTATTCCGGCGGGAAGAATCGGCTGGAGGAATGCGCCTTTCTGTATCAGAGGCCCGAAAAGAAGCCATAAACCTACTCATCACCCTGGGCGAAACGTCATGGGGCCCTACACCCGCGAACGAATCGAAAACTGGGTCGGAGACTTCTGCTCATCCGACGCGATCCGCCCTATTCCCAGGGGTCTGCACGAGCACGCCCACGATGTGCTTGTCCGATTCCTCGTTGCGGCCTGTGAACATCGGGATATTGAACCGGATGAAGTGGAAGAGGCCGACGCGAAAACGGCCTTGTTGGGTCCCATAGCCAAACTCAACCTGCCGGCGTCGGCCAAAGAGGCCGTGCCCGCACTTTGTGGAAAGTTTCTGGCCGATCTGGAGGCGCAGGGACGGCTGGGCGGAGGCCGAGTTTTGGGCGCTTACGTTTCGGCGCTTAAGGATGCCTACGAGGAAAAGGCGTCGGGGAAGGCCAAGCCGATTGTCAGGCCCGGAAGCCGGCTGAAGCGCAACGACCCCTGTCCGTGCGGTAGCGGAAAAAAGTACAAGAAATGCTGCATGAATGAGTGATGGGTCATTCCGGTATCCGAGAGTCCGCGCGGACTAAAGTCCGCGGCTCGCCGGCAAGTCGCATTCGAAACCATATTCCGACGAATTGTAGATATCGTGCAGTTCGCGAACCCCGAATTGGCGGAATCCCATTCCGCGATAGAGTCGATGGGCGTTTGTAAAGCGCGTGTCGCTCCAGAGGATGACGCGCTTCCTTCCCGCCGCCTTTGCGTAGTCCAAGACCATTATCGTCAATCGCCGTCCCCAGCCTTGGCGGCGGATGGAGGGATGGACGTAGAGTGCTTTCAGTTCGACGGCGTCTGACTCATGCGGCAAAGCACCGACAGTGGCCAGAATAGAACCGGCATCTTTGACGACCCAGAACTCACCGCCGCGAGCGTGAAAGTATTCGGCTGGATTCGCCAGGTGTTCATCAACTCCGTCCACGATCAGTGCCAGGCCGTATTCTCCGAAGATGCCATTGATAAGTTGTTGGATGGCCGGCGTGTCAGCGGGAATTGCCGTTCGAATATCAAGCCGGTCCCAGCCGCTCACTGTTAACCTACCGCGTCTTGACCAGGTGCTCCACGACACCGGGGTCGGCAAGGGTGGAGGTGTCGCCGATTTCCTCCATCTTGTTATCCGCAATCTTGCGAAGGATGCGGCGCATGATCTTGCCGGAGCGGGTTTTCGGCAAACCTGGCGCCCAGTGAATCACGTCGGGAGCGGCGAAGGCGCCGATTTCTTTTCGGACATGGGCGGTCAGTTCCTTCTTCAGCGCTTCCGTGTACTCCCTCCCGGTTTTCAACGTTACATAGGCGTAAATGCCCTGTCCCTTGATTTCATGCGGGAAGCCCACGACGGCGGCCTCGGTGACGGCCGGATGCGAAACCAGCGCGCTTTCTACTTCGGCCGTGCCGAGCCGGTGGCCGGCGACGTTGATCACGTCGTCGATTCGCCCGGTGATCCAGTAGTATCCGTCTTCGTCCCGGCGGCAGCCGTCGCCGGTAAAGTAAAGTCCGGGGCATCGCTTGAAGTAAGTATCCTTGAAACGCTCGTGCTGGCCGAAGACGGTCCTCATCATTCCCGGCCAGGGCTCTTCGATGAACAACGCCCCAGATCCCGGTCCCTCAATGCGTTTGTTGTTCTCGTCAAGGATCAAGGGTTTGACGCCGAAGAACGGGAGCGTGGCCGACCCCGGTTTCGTGGGAATTGCCCCTGGTAAGGGAGTAATGAGAATCCCGCCGGTCTCCGTCTGCCACCAGGTATCCACGATCGGGCAGTGCTCTTTGCCGACCACGCGGTGATACCACATCCATGCCTCCGGGTTGATCGGCTCGCCGACAGTGCCCAGAAGCCGCAAACTGGTGAGTTTCCGCTTGTTCACAGGCTCGTCGCCTTCGCGCATGATGGCGCGGATGGCGGTCGGAGCGGTATAAAACTGTTTTACCTTGTACTTGTCCACCACATCCCAGAATCGACCCGCGTCGGGATAGGTGGGAATGCCTTCAAACATGAGCGTCGTCGCCCCGGCGCACAACGGACCATAAACGATGTAGGAATGGCCGGTGACCCACCCGATATCGGCCGTGCACCAGTAAATGTCCCCGTCGTGGTAGTCGAAAACGTTCCGGAAGGTGAAGGTCGTATGCACCATGTATCCGCCGGTGGTGTGCAGCACGCCCTTGGGTTTGCCCGTTGAGCCGGACGTATAGAGGATAAAGAGCGGGTCCTCGGAATCCATCCATTCACAGTCACACTGGGGCGAGGCGTCCTTCATCACCTCGTGCCACCAATGGTCCCGGCCCGATTTCATCTGGATCGGCAGCTTCTCCGCGCCAAGGCGGCGATACACGATGCAGGTTCTGACCTGTGTGCCTTGCGCGGCGGCGCGGTTCATGGCCTCATCCGCATTGACCTTCAACTCGACCGGCTTGGCCCCGCGAAAGACGCCGTCGGCCGTAACAAGGATTTCGCACCCGGAATCCACGATCCGGTCGGAAAGCGATTCCGGACTGAAGCCCCCGAACACAATGGAGTGAACCGCCCCAATTCGAGCGCACGCCAGCATGGCCACGGCCAACTCCTTGACCATGGGCATGTAAATCGATACCCGGTCGCCTTTCTTGACCCCGAACGACTTCAACACATTGGCAAACTTGCAGACCTCGGCGTGAAGCTGCCGGTAGGTGAGTTTGCCATCCTCACCCGGTTCGTTGCCCTCCCAGAGAATAGCCGTCTGATCGCCGCGCTGGGCGAGGTGTCGATCGAGGGCGTTGTAGGTGATGTTCGTCTTCGCCCCGATGAAATACTTAACCGAAATCTTGTCGCGAAAGTCATACTCACGGATCTTTGCCCATTTCTTCTGCCAGTGGAATTCACTTGCAACTTCGCCCCAGAAACCATCCGGGTCTTGAATCGACCGTTGATACATCTCCCGGTACTGTTCCAGCGAGGGGATATGGGCTTGTTCTGAGAAAGCCTTGGAGGGCGGAAACATTTTCTTATCGCCAGGTCCCGGCCCGCTCTTGCTGGATGTCATGGTGTGGCACTCCCCTGAATCAACAACGCCTCGATGCATCCGCCTGTCGCGGAAACCCCTTCGATTTAAGAAGGATAGCGAAATCACGTCTCATTGCCCAGAGAACGCGTGCGTTCATCAGCCGCCATCAGCCGTACCACCTGGTCTGCCGTACGTTTCGCCGCTCCTTGATTGCGAAGCACAACCTCACGCGCGGCGGCGCCCATCCGTTCCCGCTTCGACGAATCGGCCAGCAGTTCGCCGATGACCGTTCGTAATACAGCGCCGGTCTTGACGATGTGAAGGGCTTCCGCGCCGCAAAGCAGTTGCACGGGCGACTCAAAATTCTCCATGTGCATCCCGACGACCATCGGCTTACCCAATGCGGCCACTTCCATCGGATCCGATCCACCCATGGCAACCAGCGATCGGCCTACGAACACGATATCCGCGAGTGAATAGAACTTGCGAAGTTCTCCCATCGTATCCCCAAGAACAACGCTTCCACCTGAATCGGTGGCAACAGTCGTTCCATCCGGCCGCCCGCTGCGCCGTACGCATTCGAATCCGGAGTCCTCGATGAGTCGGGCCACTTCGTCAAACCGTTCCGGTTTGCGTGGAACAAGGACGAGCACCGGCGCGTCGGCATCCGAACCCGGAGCGCAAGCGACGGGCCGTTCAGAGCGTGGAGCGGAAGCGACACGACCACGGTCCGCTCGCTTCCGCTCGCGGCTCGGATCGTTGCGGGACAAGAGGACGCGATACGCTTCAAGAAGAATCGCTTCTTCGCCCGGTCCCGTGCTCCCACAGACCCAGACGGGTCGGGAACCATTCAACCCCAAGGCGGCGGCAAGCGCATCCGCGCCTTCAACGCGATCGGCTACCTGCGCCGTATCCCACTTCAGGGATGACGTGACCTCGATCCGCTCCGACGGAACGCCGACGGAGCGAAACCGGGCCGCGATGGTTTCATCCTGCGCGCCCACCCAGGTCAAATGGCGAAACATCGACCGCCCAATCGCGCCAAGCCGGCGAAAGCGCCGCTCGCTGCGCTCCGTCAGTCGCCCGTTGACAATGGCCACCGGAATGCCGCGGGCGGACGCCATGTGCACAAGGTTGTACCAGACCTCCAATTCGACCAGCACGATCATCGTCGGACGAACGCGGCGCAACACGCGGGCAACCACCGGGCTGAAATCGAGAGGGTATCGGAATACGCGACCCGCCCCGTATAATTGGACGGCTCGTGCGTAGCCGGTATCCGTCGTCGTGGAAAAGACGATGTCGGTTCCCGGTAACTGATCCTTGAGCGCGGCAACGAGGCGCGGCGTAGCATTGATTTCGCCGAGAGATACCGCGTGAATCCAAATCCGCGGGACGTTGGGATCAAGCCGGGGGACGTTCCCGAACCTCTGCCCCCATCCGCGACGGTTCTTACCCACGATCAAGGCGTGATACAGCGCGACAGGTAGATAGACCAATCCGGCGATCAAGTACGCAATATCGGCCAGCCAATGCATTGCGGTTCGATCGTAGTCGGCCACTTTCCACGCGGCAACTTCCATCGAGGCACGGCGACATATCGTCCAGAGCAGGTGAACGCTAGACTCTACGGCATGAGTGCCGAATCCATGTTCACCATGCAATTACCTTATTTGACGCCCGAATTCCCCGGCGTCGGCGGGATCATCAAGCAGTTCGACGAGGACTTCGTCGTAGAGGAAGTGCCCCTCTACCGACCCTCCGGGCAAGGCACCCACACCTATTTCACGATCGAGAAGCGCGGGCTGACCACCCACGCGGCGATTCAACACATCTCCCGGTTATTGGGCCGTCCACCTCACGACATCGGGTACGCCGGATTGAAGGACGCTCACGGAGTCACCCGACAAACTTTCAGCATTGAACACGTGGACCCGAGTCGCGTGATGTCCCTGGAGCTGGGCCGGGCCAAGGTGCTTTCCGTCGATCGACACACCAACAAGCTCAAGCTGGGGCATCTCCTGGGCAATCGATTCGCCATCAAGGTTCGTAACACGATTCCTGAACCGGCGGAAGCGTCACGAGCGGTTCTCGATGTGCTGATCGGCAGAGGCATGCCCAACTACTTCGGCCCGCAGCGATTCGGCGTGCGCGGCGACAACGCTCAAATCGGACTGGCCGTGCTTCGGGAAAACTACGACGAAGCCTTCGCGCTCATGCTCGGTCGACCGGGTCCCGTGGACCGCGGTCCGGCGCGAAAAGCCCGCGAATTGTACGACCGGGGAGATTTCGAAGCCGCCGCCGAGACCTGGCCTCGCGGCGTGTTCAGCCAGCAATCAAGGCTCTGTCGGGCACTGCACAAGTCCGGCGGCGACACGCGTAAAGCATGGCGGGCCGTGGACCATTCCCTGCGAAAGCTCTACATCTCGGCCTTTCAAAGCGACCTGTTCAATCGCGTCCTCGCCCAACGGATCGCTGCCCTGGACCGGCTGGAAACCGGCGACATTGCCTGGAAACATGTCAACGGGGCATGCTTTCGCGTTGAAGACGCAGCCACGGAGCAACCTCGATGCGACACGCTGGAGATATCCCCGACGGGCCCGATCTTCGGCCGGCGCATGACCGAGGCCTCCGGGACGCCCGGTCTATTGGAGGCCGCCGTGCTCGCGGAGTGCGGCCTTCGCAAGGAGCAAATCGCCGTCCCCGGAAGCGGCAAGACATCCGGAGCGCGGCGACCGCTGCGCGTGCCCATTGGAGAGCCGACGATCGAAACCAGCCACGATCACAACGGACCCTACCTCCTGTTGGGCTTCTTCCTTCCGCCGGGAGCGTACGCAACCAGCGTCGTTCGGGAAATCACCAAGAATCCCGAATTCGACCCGCACCTTGACTGAGAGCGTCAATCAGAACCCCAAGCGCGAGCGCGGGGCCCAGCCCGACAGTCCGAAAAGGACTAGGCAGGTCGCTGGCGCTCCCGGTTCTGGTAGAGAACGTGGGTATGCAGGAACGAAGGCTCGGCCGGTGAAACTATCGTGACCCCGTTGGGAATCTGGTTTTGAGTTCTTCGGACCAGTTCAGCACGACGTTGATCTGTCGCCGCCCCATGCCGGGCGATGCGGAGCGCATCAGCACAAACCGCTTTCCGTCCGGGGCGATATCGAACGTCCGCAAATCCCGTTCGGCCCGCCGACCCGGCGGAAAGTCAAACAGCTTGCGCGAAGCGCCGGCCGTGATCTTCGCTTCATCGCTTTCGATGGACACTGCCATCATGGCGTCATCGCGCACGTAGTAGATTGCCTTGCCGTCCGGCGCCCACACCGGAACAATTCCCCCGTCCACGGAAACCTGCCACTTGCCGCCGCGCCCCGAGGACGGCTTCACATAGATATCGTCATTTCCGCCCTCCTGCGAGGCATACGCAAGCCATCGTCCGTCCGGCGATACGATGCCGCTGTATTGCGCGGAAGGCTCCTCCCAAAGGGGGCGCGCCGGAGCGCTTCCGTCGATGGGCACAACCAGCACGTCCGAGTTTCCGCTGCCGTATTTTTGGAAGAGCACCGTCGTTCCATCCGGGGTCACACCGCTGACCAGGATGGGGTCGGGATCGGAATGGATGACCAGCGGAGGCTCGCTGCCGTCCAGCAGTTGCACCTTGATCTGATAGGGACCTGCTTCGGTCCGATACACGATCCGCCGCTGATCCGGCATCCAACAGGGGCAGGAACACTTCTGATCGAACGTAACGCGGGTCATCGTCTTTCGTTCCAAGCTATACAGCCAAATGTCACCCACAGATCGTGCCGGTCCGGCGGCGAGCATGAGCTGGGTTCCGTCAGGCGAAATGCGTACCTGATCGTACTGGCGAAGCGGTGCTCCTACTGGCTCGGCCTTGCCCTCCATATTCACCCAAACCAACTCATCCAGCTCATCCGTTGCTCCGGGAACATAGGCCAGGGTGCCGCCTTGCGAAACGCTGAAGTGTGAGGCTCCGCTCGTTTCCTCTCCGCCAACACCGTCGAGCACAGGCAAGGGTGCCTCCGTAACTCTTGGGTCGCCAGGGTCGATCGGTGTTGCAAAAAGAACGCCGCCCCGGGCGAAGACAAGAAACCCAGGCGGCACGTACCGAGCCATTCGTCCGCCCTTGACGAGCACACGCCGTTCACCGGTCTTCAGCGACACGGCCTCAATCGTGGAGGCATCGTAGCCGCCGGGGCTATCGATCGTCCCGATGGTGAACAGCACCCACTCGCCGCCCGGTATTACGTCCGGCCAGCGATGCGATCGTTCCCGCTTTTCCACGTCTAACGTAGTTACCGCCTCTGCGCGACCGCCCTCCGCGGGCAAACGCATCAGCGGCGATCCGAAATGTGGCGCGAACACGATCGTTTGCTGATCGACCCAGGTTCCGGAGCGGCTCTCGATGGATTCAGCCAGCGGCAAAGAAACACCGCCGCGAATGGACACCTTTCGCAGATTCGATGCCGCAAAGTACCCGATCCATTCACCATCTGGTGAGAAAAAGGGGTCGTAGGCTCCCTCTGTTCCCGGAACCTTCGTGGCCTGGCGCTGGTCCAGTCGTCGAAGGTAGAGGTGAATCCCTCCCTGGCTGCGGGCACAGTAAGCGAGCGATTGTCCGTCCGGCGAAATGGCGATGGCCAGGTTCTCCAGTCCGCCATCCACGACCTCGGAACTCGGCAGCGTAACGCTCAGATGCAACGGGTGAGTTTGCAAAGTTTCTTGAGGAATCATCCACGCGGCCGCCGTTAAGACACCGAGCCCCAGGGCCACGAACCATGGCAACAGCGTCGAGATCCTCCGTGGAGACCGGGCAACTCCAGCCGCACCAGTCAGGGAGCCCCCCTCCGCGATCCAGCGCAGCTCGTCGGCCACATCGGCCGCACTCTGCCACCGCTGGTCCGGATCCTTGGCAAGGCATTTGCGGATGAGCCGATCCAGCGCCGGCGGGGTCATGGGTTGGAGTTCGCTGATCGGTCGAGGATGCGATTGCATGATGGAAGCAATCAGGCTCGCCCTGCTCGTACCCTCGAATGCGCGCTTACCGGTGGCCATCTCGTAGAGGACCGCCCCAAAAGAAAAGATATCCGTCCGGGCATCGGCCTCGTGGCCCTCCAATTGCTCCGGGGCCATATATTGGAACGTGCCCAGAATGGTTCCCTTGCTCGTAAGCGGCTGCGAAACGGTGGCGGCGTTCGGATCGCTACCCAAAACCGCAGCGGATTTGGCCAATCCGAAGTCCAGCAGCTTCGCCCCCGTCCTGGTCAGCATGATGTTGCCGGGTTTGAGGTCGCGATGGACCACGCCCTTGCGATGAGCGGCGTCCAGCGCGGAGGCAACCTCCTCGCCGTGGCGAAGCACCAGCTCCAACGGCAGCGGACCCCTTGTAACCCGCTGGGACAGCGTCTCCCCGTCGATCAACTCCATCACTAGCTAATCAAGGCTGTCGTTATGACCGATGTCGTGCAACGTGCAAATATGGGGATGCGTCAACTGTGAGATCGACTTCGCCTCACGCTCGAAACGCTGTTTGAACTCCGGATTTCGGGAGAGGTGTTGCGGCAGAACTTTGATGGCCACGTCGCGGTCCAGACGCGTGTCCTTGGCGCGATAGACCTCTCCCATGCCTCCCGCGCCGAGCGGTGAGAGGATTTCGTACGGACCCAGCTTGGTTTGGGCGGTCAACGGCATCGAATGGCATTGTCGATGATCGATGGACGATTGTCGAATGGATCATGTGCCTTAAAGGGCTGGCTGCCTTGCAAGTGGGTGGATCCCGGCGTTACTTGATACGCACCAATACTCCGATATGTTTGACCGGCCATGGACCATGACACTGAAATCGGCGGCCGGCAGGAACGCTTTCCGCTCACGCGTGTATCGATCATTGATGCCGTTCGCAGCGACGACCCATCGTCCCGCGAGCGGGCCTGGGAGTTGCTGGTCGCGGCGTACTGGAAACCGATCTACAAGCACATCCGCATGAAATGGGGCGCGTCCAATGAGCAGGCCAAGGATTGGACGCAGGGCTTTTTTGCAAGCGCGATGGAGAAGCCTTTCCTGGAGCGTTACGCCGTCGAGAAAGCCGGCTTCCGAACGTACCTGCGAGTATGTGCGGACGGGTACGTGGCCAACGAGCGAAAAGCGGCCGGGCGGGCCAAACGAGGCGGCGATCTGCGGTTCGTCTCTCTGAACTTCGACGACGCGGATGCCGAGTTCTCGCGCGGACTTTCCGTGGCGGCGGACGAGGAAGTCTATTTCGATCGGGAGTGTGCCCGCGGGCTGATGGAGCGGGCGATCGAAACCTTTCGCGCCGCGTGCGAACAATCCGACAAACGAACTCGCTTCGCGTTGTTCGAGCGATACGATCTCAGTTCCGCTGAAAACGGTCAGCGCTCGACCTACGACCAACTTGCCGCGGAGTTCAATCTGTCCGTCACGCAGGTAACCAATTACCTGGCCTGGTCTCGTCGCGGCTTCCGCCAGTGTGTCCTCGACGTGCTTCGTGAACTAACTGCCAACGACGAGGAGTTTCGCGAAGAAGCCCGACGAATTCTGGGAATAGTATCGTGACCCGAATGTTGAATGACGACACGCTCGATCACCTGACGCAAGTCGTCCGGGACGACTCGCCCGATGACCCGCGCTATCGCATCATCCGGCGGATAGGTCAGGGCGGAATGGGAACGGTTTTTCTGGCCGAGGACGTCGCTCTGGGCCGTCCCGTAGCCCTCAAGGTCATCCGCGACGGCTTGCTCGACCAGCAAACGACCGAGCGATTGTCCCGCGAGGCACGCATCATCGCCCGCCTGGAGCACCCCGGAATCGTTCCCGTACACGATATCGGCACACTTGCCGACGGCCGGGTGTATTATGTCATGAAGTGGGTCAGGGGACGAAGATTGGATGAGCACTTCGATTCCATTGCAGGTCTTCCCGAGCGCCTTCGTGTCTTTCAACGGATTTGCGAGGCGGTCGCGTTTGCCCATGCCCACCAAGTCATCCACCGCGATCTCAAACCCCAAAACGTCATGGTCGGGCAATTCGGCGAAGTCATGGTTCTGGATTGGGGACTTGCCAAGACGGCGCCCCATTCGGCAACCCATGTCCCGCCGATACCCGCTCCACAAGACCAACTGCAAATACCGAATACCCACGAGACAGCGCATGGTACGATTCTGGGCACGCCCGGATACATGTCACCCGAGCAAGCTAAGGGAGAAGTGAACCGGATCGATAAACGCAGCGACGTCTACGCCCTCGGCGGCGTCTTGTACTATCTGCTCACCGGCGAAGCGCCTCAGGCCGACGCACGATCCGGCAGTGGAGGGGCGCGGTCCTTTACACCACGGCGGCGAAATCGTGCCATACCACGGCGGCTGAACGCGATCTGCCTCAAGGCTTTATCCTTCGACCCCGAGCAACGATACGCCGGCGCCGCGGAACTTGCCGCCGACGTCGTGCGTTTTCTCGATGGGCAGGCCGTACTCGCCCACCACGAAGTGCCGCTCGAACGCCTGGGGCGCTGGACATGGCGGTACCGAACGCCCATCCTGTTGATAGCCGCATACTTGATAATGCGGGCACTCTTGGCGGTTTGGATGCGACCGTAAATTTTTTTGCGAAAACCTAATGAACCGCTTAAAGAAACCGGTGGCGACGTTGAATGGAAGGATGAGCGGCGCATAGGGCGTCGAATGGATAATTTGGGAGATGTTTCAATGAGCAAACCGTTATTGGGCCTGATTCTCGGAGGGGTCTTGGGAGTATTCGACGGGCTGTCGGCGTTGGTTTCGTCGCCCAATGTACCAGAGGTGCAGGAAGGGATTGTGGGGATCGTGATCGGCTCGACGATGAAGGGACTGATCGTGGGCGTGGTCACCGGTTTCATGGCACGTAAGTTTAACTCCATGGGCGTCGGCATCGCCTGCGGACTAACTCTTGGCTTCGCCCTCGCCCTGTTCGTGGCCGTGATGAATGGTTCGCACTATCTCGAAATCATCCTCCCGGGAACTTTGGTGGGAGTGATCGTCGGCTTTGTAACCCAGAAATACGGCGCGGCGCCTCGCGCCTTGAACGCGTAATCGTGGCGCAGGTTGACAATGTAGCGTCATCCCTTGTGGGTGACGCACTATGCTCGGCATCGGGGACGATCCCCGACTCTACGTTTGAAAGTTCAATGTATAGGCTCGGCCACAGGAACGCGTAAGCGGCGAGCGTCGGTGCCGGGCGAAGATACCGCCGCAAGAAGGAGAAATCATGATGGGAGCACCGGTCGTACATTTTGAAATCGGTTGTCGGAACAGTCAGAAGACCATGAAGTTTTATTCCGACCTGTTTGGCTGGAAGATCGAACAACAGGGACCGGCCGCCATGATTGACACTCAGGGCGGCGGAACGGGCATCTGCGGACACATCACTGCCCTGGGACACGAGCCCCACAACTACGTGACCGTCTATGCCCAGGTAAACGACCTTCAGGCCTACCTGAAGAAAGCGGAAAACCAAGGCGGAAAAACGGTCATCCCGCCGCAGGAAGTGCCCGGCATGGGACACTTCGCGTGGCTCGCCGACCCCGATGGGAACGTGATTGGTATTTGGAAGCCGCTCGCTAGTTAAGTTTGCCGATCAATTCGCGAACGGAGGATAGGCCTCGCCGCTTCAAGTAAGTGGAAATCCCGTCGCAGATGTGAATCGGCGCTTGGGGATCAACGAAAAGCGCCGTCCCCACCGCGACGGCCGTCGCCCCCGCCAGCAGGAACTCCACGGCGTCGCGCCAGTCGGTGATGCCGCCCATGCCGATGATCGGCACGCCCCTATCGCGGGCGACTTGGGTGTACACGCGATGCACCATGTAGAGAGCAACGGGTTTAATCGCCGGGCCGGAAAGTCCTCCAGTGCGGTTGGCCAGGATCGGCTTCCACGTATCCACGTTGATGGCCATGCCATAGAGAGTGTTGATGACCGACAAGGCTTCCGCGCCGCTGTCGATCGCCGCCCGTGCTGTTTCGGTGATGTCCGTGACGTTGGGAGACAATTTGACGATTAGTTTTGCCCGCCGGACATCGGGACGGATGGCTGCAACGAACCTGGCCAATCGCCGCGGGTCAGTTCCGAACTCCAAGCCGTCGGCGACATTCGGACAGGACACATTCAACTCCAACGCAGCCACACAGTCGATCGAGTCCAGTCGACGGCAAACCGTCTGGTAATCCTCGACCGAGTGCCCGACGACGTTTACGATGACAGGAACTCCGGCCCCCAAAAGGAACGGAATCTTCTCCGCGACGAACCGCTCCAATCCGACGTTTGCCAGTCCAATGGCGTTGAGCATCCCGCCGCGGGTTTCGACGATGCGCTCCGGCGGATTGCCTTTGCGGACTTCGGGGGAGACGGCCTTCGTGACGAAGGCGCCCAGCTTTCGGAGGTCCATGTATTCCGCATGTTCCGGCCCGAAACCGCTGGTGCCCGATGCGGTCATCACCGGATTGGCCAGCCGAATCCCGGCCAGATCAACGCTTAGATCGACAGTAGTGTTTTGAACTGGTGCGCTGCTCATTGCAACCAATAGGCTCTTGACTGTAGGCTGTAGGCTCCAGGCTGGAAACACTGGACCATCGTTGGTCCGCAGCCTACGGTCTACGGTCTGCAGCCTACAGTCTACAGCCTATGGCAAAGTCCTCCAATCTGGCCATCTTTCCCGGGATGTTTGACCCGTTGACGCTGGGGCACCTCGATATCATCGAGCGCGCCTCGCGCCTCTACGACCGGCTGATCGTGGCCGTCGGTGAGAATCCGCTCAAAGAGGCGGTCTTCAGCCCCACCGAACGCAAGGACATGCTCGTCGAGCACACCACCGATTTGCCCAACATCGAGGTGCAAACCTACAGCGGACTGACCGTGGAATACGCTCGCACCGTCGGGGCCAGGGTAATCCTCCGCGGCATCCGCGACAACGTCGATCTCCACGCGGAATTAGAGATCGCCACCACCAACCTCATTATCGGCGGCATCGAAACGGTTTTCCTGATGACCAGCGGACAACACATGCTCACCTCCAGCACCCTCATCAAGCAGATCGTGGAGATCGGCCGGTACGACCCCGACCGCCTCGCCCGTCTCGTTCCACTGGACGTGGCCAGGAAACTTGAACAACGCCTTCGCGGGGGCCGCTAGTCGCCCGCTGGCGGCCTTTTGTTCATGACCGCCGTGGCGTCTTGGATCTAGAACCCATCCCAAAACCATGCGAGCCGCCAACTTCAGTTCGCGCGGACCCTTCAATTCCATGGAGAGGCGCTGAGTCTTGCACGCCCGAACATCCGCGAGTCGAGTCTTGGGATAGCTTCTAATGAGCTACGACTGCTGGTGGCTGGCCAGGCGCTCGTTCTCCCATTTCTTGATGATGGGGTAGACGGCCAGCAGGACCACGCCGGCCACGATGCCGGAAATGGCTATGACCGAGTAGAGTTTCTCAAATCCCCAATCGGCGGATTGTGCGGCCAGCACCCCGCCCAGAATGTGCGCGAAGGCGTTGGAAAGAAACCACATTCCCATCAGCAGCGCCGCCAATCGAACCGGCGCCATCTTGGTGACCATCGACAGGCCCACCGGGGATAGACATAGCTCACCCGTGGTATGCAGAAAGTAGGCCAGAATAAGAAACATCGCCGTGACCTGCACTCCACTGGCTGCCTGCTTCGCGGCGAACCACATCACGGCGAAGCCTAGCCCCATCTGGAAGAGGGCCAGCGAGAATTTCAGCGCGGACGATGGGTTTCGTGCCTTGCGTCCCAAGCTTGTCCATAACATGGCGAAAAACGGTGCGAGCAGAACAATGAAGATGGGGTTCACCGCCTGAAATTGAGAGGTCGCAACTTCGATTCCCAGGATGGTCTTGTTGACATGGCGATCGGTGAACAACGTCATCGATGTTCCGGCCTGCTCGAAGAAAGCCCAGAACAGCACCGAAAACAACGACAAAATGACAATGACGAAGATGCCGTGCCTCTCCGCGCTGGTGCTTCGGAATGCTTCCCAGAGGATGTAGGTGATGAAGACCTCGCCGGTTATGGGGGCCGCCCACTGGGCGACAAACTTCGGCATCGACACGAGATAGGCGGCAAGAGGGATAAACAGAACGACGCCGATCAAGACCGCAACGGTTGCGGGGATAACGCTGCGGTTGGTGTTGCCGTCGCCGGCGCGCTGCGGCGGCAGACCCCTGTCGCCAAGGTGTCGCCGGAAAGCCATAAACGACAGCAGGCCCAGCAACATCCCAATGCCGGCCAGGCCGAACCCCAGATGGTAGCCGTACTTCTCCCCGATCCAGCCGCAGATCAGCGGCGACATGGCCCCGATGTTGATACCCATGTAAAAGATGGTGAACGCGCCGTCACGGCGCGGGTCGCCCTGTTTGTAGAGCGTTCCCACCATCGTGGAGATGTTGGGTTTGAAAAACCCGTTGCCCGCGATAATCATGCCCATGCCGGCGTAAAACACCGTCGTATTCTCGGGAAGGATCTTGAAGCCCATGAAGGTGAGGACGAACTCGCCGATGGCCATGAGGATGCCGCCTATAGTGATGGCCAGGCGATATCCCAGGAGCCGGTCGGCGATCATTCCGCCTATCAACGGCGTGGCGTAGAGAAGTCCATTGGCAGCACCATAGGTCAGTGCCGCCCCGTCATCCGCAAAGCCGAGCTGCTTGGTCATGTACAGCGTGAGCAGCGCCCGCATGCCATAGTAATTGAAGCGCTCCCACAGCTCGGTTGAGAAAAGGACGAAGAGGCCCTTGGGATGACCGAGAAGTGTGCCTTGGTCGCCAGGTTGGTTTGCCACTTACACACTCCTATTCACTACCACAATGTTTCAGTTGGATTATGCGCCATACTTCTCGATGGCCCGGTTGAGCATGGGCTGAAGCGCCAGGATCACCATGGCCACGATGAACAAGGCCAACGCCAGCACCATGAACATCTTCGCGGTCGGTGCTAGGCCGCTGATGAAGCCCGACAACTTATTGCCCACAGCAGTCGAAACGAACCAGCCGCCGAGCATGAGACCCACGAAGCGTTTGGGCGACAGCTTGGTCACCAGCGACAATCCCATCGGCGAAAGCAGCAGCTCGCCCACTGTGATCACCACGTAGAAGAGCACAATCCACCACACGGTCACCTTGCTGTCCCCGTCGCCTCCCGACCTGGCCGCCCCGGCCATGACCAGCAACGAAACAACCGTAATCAGCATCCCGTAAAGAATCTTTCGCGCCGTGCTGATCCCCTTGCCCTTGCGAACCCGCCAGCCCAGGTAGCTCACCACGACGGGGGTAAGCAGCACGACAAAGAACGGATTGAGGAAGTTGGCGATGAGCTCGGCGTTGAGCACGCTCAGGAAGCTGCCCGTGGGCAATCGTTCCTTCGGAACCTTGCGATAAACTTTGTCTTTCATGGCCTGCGAAACCAGCAGCACCGGCCACGACTGCCCCTGTTTTTCCCGAAGCAGCAAGACCTCGCGGAGCGGCTTGGCCGTCTCCGGCACCTTGACCTTGGTGGTCTCCACACCATGCGCGTCGCGGGCCGTCTCCACGGTGATCTGATCCGCCGGATAGACTTTGGTCACCAGGAAACTCCAATTGGCCAGCGCGGCGTCACCGGGCGAGGCGGCCTTGATGTCCGGAAATTTCTGCGTCAATTCGTTCAGGGCCGGTTCGCTGAGCCGTCGGGCGCCGAACATGGCTTCCACCTGCGGTGCCACGACCACCAGGGCTTCCTCCGGCGGGCGCGGCAGACTCGGATCGGCGTTTTCGAAATAGGAGGGCATGGCCTTCTGGCAGTAATACTTCTCCACCACGTCCGGCACCCACGCGCCTTCCCGATTAGTCCGCTCCTCGGCAAACATCGTAATCAGCCCGCCATTGAGGTGCAGAATCATGAAGAACGCCCCGCCTGCAAGATAGACGGGCAGCAGAGCGCCCAACCCCGGACGCTCGTCAGGGCTCGCACGCACCACAAGCATTACGAAATAAAAGCCGATAGGCAGCATGGCCACGAGGAACGCAAAGGTAATGGGACCAAGGCTGTTCTTGACGACGGCGGCGTGGTTCCCTACGTAATAGCCTACCGCACCAAAGATGGCTGCGGGCAACAAGATCGTAAGGACGATCTTTCCAAGCCCCACGTCGCGGGCGTCGATGACCGGCTTGCGATCCGCCGACGCCAGCCCCCGCCAGTTCAATAACAGGTTTCCGACTCCAACCAATAGCCCGACGCCGGCGCCCACAAACGCCATGCTGAAGGTCCATTCATTGCGGAGCGGAGCAGAGAGAAGCGCCGAAAGACAAGCGCCGATGTTGATGCCCATGTAGAAGATGTTGAACCCCGCGTCGCGCTTAGGATCGCCAGGAGTGTAGAGATTCCCTACCATCGCCGTGATGTTGGGCTTGAATAGACCGTTACCCACGCAAACCAGCACCAGGCCGACATAAAGACCGGTCTCGCTCCGGACCCCGAGTGCAAAATACCCCGCCGAGAGAAGAAGCCCTCCGATAAGCACGGCCAGCCGGTAGCCCAGATAGCGATCGGCGATCAGACCGCCCAGGAAGGGAGTGAAATAAACAAAGGCCATGTACGTCCCGTAGATTTCCGCGGCGTGTTTCAACGACATGCCCAATCCGCCGCGCTCGGTGTCGGTCAGGTACAGCACCAGGATTCCGACGATGATGTAAAAGCCCAGTCGCTCCCACATTTCGGTGAAGAACAGAGCGCTCAGTCCTTTGGGGTGGCGGGCCGAATCCGCTTCGCGTTCCTTCAACATGCAAGGCTACTCCTGTGCTGAATCGCCGCTTGATTCCAGGTCAGACGCGTCAGGAAACAGCACTAACTTTCCCGCGCCGAACTTGAGTGCCATCACCCGCCCGCCCAAGGCCTGAAAAGGGTACACTAAGCAAAGCCGGGTGCAAAGACGGTTTGGGCCGATTTCCGCCCGCAGGGACTTCCACCGCCCTCATAAAGCAGGGAAACTGGTGCGGCAGAATAGAGGCTAGACCATGCCCGAACTTCCAGAAGCCGAGACGATTGCACGTCAATTGCAGCGGCAGCTTGCCGGGCGGGCGTTCGGCCGGGTTCGGCTGACTCGAAAGGACATCGTCCACGGCGATCCGACCCCATTGGGTACGCTGCTGGGGGGCCGCGGAATACGGAGGGTGCGTCGGCGGGCCAAGCGGGTCATTCTCGAATTAGTCGGCGGGGTCGATTTGGTCTTCCGCCTGGGCATGACCGGGCGGATGGTTGTTTGCGCTGACGGTGAGCCGGTCGAAAAGCACACCCATCTGCGAATCGGGATTGATGCGTCGTCGCGGGGGAATCTCAATTCCAGCGGACGGTTGCAACAGCCTCCCCCCTTGCCAAGGGGGGATCAAGGGGGGTCGAGTAACTGCTCTAAGGAGTTGCGCTTCATCGACCCACGGCGGTTCGGCGGAGTGTGGTGCCTGACGGGCGGCAGGAAGTCCATCGGCAAACCGTTGGGCGAGGTCGGTCTTGAACCGCTCGAAATGAAGCCCGCCGCGTTTCGGGCGGCGATGAATCGCCGGCGACAGATCAAGGCGCTGCTCATGGATCAAACGGTGATCGCGGGGCTGGGCAACATCTACTGCGACGAATCGCTTCACGCCGCGGGCATCCATCCGCTCACCCGCGCCGACGCCCTCGACCCCAAACGCGCCAACCGTCTATGGCGTGCCATCCGCGCGACACTCCGCAAGGCCATCCGTTTCAACGGCTCGACGCTCATGGACTACCGCGACGCCGACGGGCGCGAAGGCTCTTTCCAGAAACTCCATCGCGTGTACCAGCGCCACGGCCAACCCTGCCGTACGTGCCGCACGCCGATTCGCCGCATCCTGGCCGCCGGGCGATCGACCTTTTTCTGCCCGCGCTGCCAACCTCGGCGGCCTGTTAGTACCGCGACTGCAAAAGAGCGGGCACAAACCATAACACCGAAATAAATCAGAACCCATTGCGCCAGCGACGGGCCAAGCAGAGCGTGGAGCGGAAGCGACACGACCCGCCCCAACGCGTAGCGCCTGCGACGGGTCGATCAACGGGTGGGGCGCGCTCCGCACGCTGCGAAATGAATGGTGGGCATGTCCCGCACTACAGCCTGTCCTTCCCGGGCAGGCAGGAATCCAGTCTCGGTCAGTCATTCCGGCGAAAGCCGGAATCCAGACTCACCGGTCGTCGCGCGGCGGGTGAAAATGATCTTCGCGCCGGTAAGAAGCAGAAGCGTCAGGACAGCTAATCCCCACTGCGAGATCGTCGGAACCGCACTGTGCAGGCAGTCCAAATCGACACAAAAACCCAACTTGATCCATTCGCAAGTCGGGCAGTTGCATTGCGCCTGGGTTAGCCCGTCGGTGCATTGGCCAAATGGATCGTGGTTGCAACACGCGCCGGTGACGGACTCGCACTCCGCGTCCGCGCAGGTCGTACCCTCAGTCCATGCTTGCTGCGTTCCGAGGCACTCGCTTACGACCACGTCATTCGCACAGTTTCCGGACAGCAGATCGCAGCAGGCCCCTGTGACCGCTTCGCATTCGATGTCGCCGCAGGCCGCGAGCTCGAACCAGGATCGCTTGGTTCCAGAACATTGGCTTCCGCGCACGTTCTCCGCGCACGTCCCCGAGAGCAGGTCGCAGCATGCGCCAGTCCCCCTGATGGCGAGGCTGTGGTCCAAGCCCGCCGCGACAACGATGAAGCCGGTGTTGGGAGTCGGAACGTTGGCCTGTCCGTAATCGTTGCGTCCCCAGGCGACGATCGAGCCGTCGCCCTTCAGACCTAGGCTGTGGAAGTCGCCCGCTGCGATGCCGATGAAATCGGCATTGGAAGCGGGAACGTTGGTTTGTCCGTAGTCGTTGCGTCCCCAGGCGATGACCGAGCCGTCGCCCTTCAGACCCAGGCTGTGCTCACGGCCGGCCGCGACAACGATGAAGCCAGTGTTGGGAGCCGGTATGTTGGTCTGTCCGTAGTCGTTGCGTCCCCAGGCGACGATCGAGCCGCCAGCTTTTATACCCAAGCTATGGAACCCGCCCGCCGCGACCGCGATGAAGCCGGTGTTGGGTGCGGGAACGTTGGTTTGTCCGTAGGAATTGTATCCCCAGGCGACGATCGAGCCGTCGGCTTTCATACCCAAACTATGGAACCCGCCCGCCGCGACCGCGATGAAGCCCATGTTAACAGCCGGAACGTTGCACTGACCAAAGTTGAAGGAGGAGTCTCCGCACCCCCAGGCGACGATGGAGCCGTCGGCCTTCACACCGAGGCTGTGAAGATAGCACGCCGCGACGGCTATGAAGTCCGTGTTGGGGGCGGGAACGCTGGATTGACCATAGCCGTTATCTCCCCAAGCGACGATCGAGCCGTCTGGCTGCAGACCCAGGTTGTGGTAGCCGCCCGCCGCGACGGCGATGAAGCCCGTGTTGGGAGCGGGAAGGTTGGTTTGACCGAAGGAGTTCAACCCCCAGGCGACGATCGAGCTGTCGCCCTTCAGACCCAGGCTGTGGTAAGAGCCCGCGACGACTGCGATAAAGCCCGAGTTGGGAGCGGAAACGCTGGTTTGTCCATAGCTGTTGTATCCCCAGGCGACAATCGAGCCGTCGGCCTTCAGACCCAGGCTGTGGTACCAGCCGCCCGCGACAGCGATGAAGCCCGTGTTGGGAGCGGGAACATTGATTTGTCCGGCGTCGTTGCGTCCCCATCCGACGATCGAGCCGTCGGCCTTCAGACCCAAGCTGTGGTCGGAGCCCGCGGCGACCGCGATAAAGCCCGAGTTGGGAGCGGGAACGCTGATTTGTCCATTGACGTTGAATCCCCAGCCAACGATCGAGCCATCGGCCTTCAGACCCAGGCTGTAAAGATAGCCCGCCGCAACAGCGATGAAGCCCGTGTTGGGAGCGGGAACATTGATTTGTCCGGCGTCGTTGCGTCCCCATCCGACGATCGAGCCGTCGGCCTTGAGACCAAGGCTGTGGTAATAGCCCGCGGCGACCGCGATAAAGCCCGAGTTGGGAGCGGGAACGTCGGTTTGTCCTCTAGAGTTGTCTCCCCAGGCGACGATCAAGCCGTCGGGCTTCAAACCCAAGCTGTGAGCTCCGCCCGCCGCAATGCCGATGAAGCTGGTGCTGAGAGCGGGAACTTCGCATTGCCCTTCAGAGTTGCGTCCCCACCCGACGACCGAGCCGTCGGCCTTCAGACCCAAGCTGTGAGCCCCACCCGCCGCGACGGCGACGAAACTTGTGGAGAGATCGACGCCAACGACCTGCTCCCCCCACCCGACGATGGAACCGCGCGGTGGATCGGCGAGGGAGAACGCTGATTCTATTGCTAACGTGACAAAGCAAGCGGAAAGGAAAACGCACGCGGTCTCTCGTGTTCGCCGGGGATCACACTTCACTACGCGAATTGGCGAGCTCATGATTCCCTCTTTCCCGGACGCCGTGGGGCCACATGTGGCGTTCCAGAGGACAAAGGCGAATGTAACAACAATCTCCAGGGAAAACAAGACCCGGTGGCATGGCCCACGCCTGCGTGGCCATGCTTGCGTCCCCAAGCCGGTTTCGTCCTTACCAGTCTGGAATCTGTAATTTGTAATTCATAATTGCTGACCCTTCCAGTCTCGTGCCTAAGTCTCTGCTTCTGGATGATCGCTCCGCGGTCATCCACCACCGATCACGTGCGACGTTTTTCGGGATGAAGGCAGCGCCCACTCCGCGCGCGATTGGAGCGGAGGTGAAGAAGAAAAAGCAAGATGCGCGAAAAGATGATTTGTCGAATAAATAGGGAAAAACCAGAGTAAATCGCAAGTGCCACATAATGACACCACGTGAAAAAATGTACTTGCAAAACGAACCCATTTGACAGCCAGGGCAGACAAAGCAAAGTGGGGTTGTTTTCCGGCGTTTTTCCGCAAGCGCCCATCGCTAAGGCTCCCAGCGGCGCGGTGGAATCGGAGTCTGATCGTTTCGCCTTATGCCTGTTTGCCTCATTGCCTTAATGCCTGCCCGCTCCATTGCTGTCGCGGTACTGATTGGACACAGCGCGGCTCGGCGGGATGGTTTCCCGCTTTCGCGGGAATGACGGGGTGGCTCTTATTTATTCGTGTAGCCGCGGATCGTCGAGCCGGTCTGGATGATAAGGGCGTGGTCGGCGGCCAGAACGGTACGTACGTCATTGAGCGGACCTAGGTCGGGAGCGCCGCCGTCCTTGGGGATGACCCCGCTGCCGTTTCGGTGGTCGTAGAAGTAGGCGGCACTTCGTCCCTCACGCAGGCCGTCGGAGGTGTCCACGGCCACGACATAGGCATCGGTAAGCTGGCGGGAGACCAACCGACACTGCTCCGGCGTCGTCCCCCGCCAAAGCGTCAAGCCGGTCACGGAGTCCACCGCGCTGATCGACGCCGTCGTGCTGATAATCAGACTGCTGCCCTCGCGCTGCACGGTGAGGTCGTCCTCGTTGCGCGGAGCAAGGCGCTCGGATTGCCAAAGCAGCCGGCCGTCGTCAAGGTCGATCTTGCGAAGGTCGCCGCCGTCATCGGAGACATACACCGCGTCGAGGTCCAGGAGTAGCGAGCCGGGACGCGGTCCCGCCGCGCCGGCAGCCAGGGGCGATTGCCAGAGCCTGGTCCGCGTCTCCGCGTCGTACGACGATATCCCTTGCGAAGTGACCACGATGATCTGGCCTTCGAGGGTCACGAAGAGTTCTTCGATCGGCCGCTTCTCTTCCGTCATCACCGCGTCGAGCCACGCCCCGGTATCGGCCTCCACCAGGCACAACACGGCCTGTCCGTCCTGCGAAATGTGGTACACCACCCAGGGATCGACCAGTCGAACCCGGCCCAGCGGCGCGGGGCGTCGCGTTTCGGACCAGATCAATTTTCCCGTGTCGATAGCGATGCAGGTCATCCGTCCGTCGTCGCGCACGCTGACCAGACGGTTGCCCTGCACGGCGTGGGTTCGGAAAGCGCTTGCACCCTCCCAGTCCGCCCCCGGGTCTGCCAATTGTTTGGGATATTCTCCGTGAGACCAGCGTCGCGCACCGGTGGAGACTTCGAGGGCGAGTACTTCGTAGGAGGTGGCGAAGACGGCCACATCGGACCGGGCGATCAACAATTCCGCATTGGCCTGTACGGCGGTCGGTTCCGGCCACAGCTCTCGCCCGTCTCGAGCGTCGAACCCGCGGATGCCTCCTGCGTTGCAAACGTAGTAATTCGACCAGCGCGAGCTCGGCTCGTCGCCGAACCAGGGAACCAGGAGAGAGGCATTTCCCTCAAACTCGCGTACAAACGCATCGTTCAGGGGGAGGGTAATCCTGGGGCGCTGCGGCTCGACGCGCTCGCGTGCCGCGGCGAGGCGGTCCCGATATTGGGCGATGCCGATGGAGCGCCCGTTGTGCTCAACCATGGCCGTGGGGTATTCGCGGACGGCCTTCGTGAGCCAGCGATAGGCATGTTCTTCCATCCCCGCTTTTTCAAAGGTGTCCGCGATCATGCGGAGCATGGCCGGGCGGTCGATCTGCCTGGGGTAACGATGATAAGCCCTGGTGAACTGTCTCGCCGCGGCGTCGGCGCGGCCCGCTTTGGCCAGGATTTCACCGCCGGCGATCAGCGCCCTGGGCGCGGCTTCGCTGTTGGGAAAAGTCTCCACAAGCTGCCGAAGCGCGGCGTCGTCTCCCGCGGCTTGACCGCTGGAGAGCCACTGCGCCGCCTCAGCCTCATAAGGCGCGAAGAGCCTTCGATCATTCTTTTCAAGCAGGTTGGCGATTCGCGCCTGGGCCGTTGCGCCCGCCCGCGCCGTCCCCATGGCGCGCAGCGTCGGCGAATTCGGCGGGTTGGTCCATTCGCGCAGCGAGCGGTCCCGCAACACCTGCTGGTAAAGCCGCAGGGCGCGGTCCGGCTGCTGGTATCGCTCGAACATCTCCGCGAACAGGAACCGGTACCGGAGACTCGAAGTTGTGTCTCGCGCGGAGTGGGATGCGTAGGTGTACAGTTTATCAAGGGTTTCCGGTTCAAGTTTGGATCGCTGGGCGAGCACCTCGGCGAACTTCAGGGCATCCATGAATACACGATCCGACAAGGTCGATTCCGCTTGCGGCTCCGCGCGCTCCGTTCGTCGGACGGCTTCGTCAAGCATGGACACGGCCTCCGCATACTCCCCCGCGCCAAGGGCCACTTCGGCGAGTTCCAGCGCGGGCAGGGGATCGGACGGAGCGGCGGCCATGCGCTGCCGCAGGGCATTCCATATCTCGGCCTTGCGAACGTAGACCGCAATCCGCCCGCCGCTTGCGGCAAGCAGATGATCCGGCGCCGCCAGGAGATTTCCTCCCTCGCCTTCCGCATCCCACGGGGCGTCCACGCGCCGACCGTCGGCCACGCGGAACCGGCTTATGCCCTCGCGGCGGGGGATCAACAGCTCATCGTCGGCCCAAACGCCGCGACCGAACAGGCGGGAACCTTCCGGGAGCGATGCGGACCATCGCTTCGATTGGGCGGCCAGATCATAACAGAGGACTTCTTTCCCCACGCCGCACAAGTCATCGCCGCGCACGCCGAGCAACGCCTCCATGTCGGAGAGTTGGGAGTGGGGAATGGATCGAGTGATTTCGCCACTCTGCGCCGACAAGACAAGGACGTTGGTCGAATCGGTCGGCAGGCAGATCAGCCGTCCATTGTCCCAGATCACGGGGTTGAACTGCCAGGGGTTGAAATCCCTGGCCATGCGTCCACTCGCCTGACCAGCCTCGAAACCAACTCGGTCATACAAGCGAAGCCATCGGACGTCCCCGGTGTGCGCCGACACGGCGGCGACCGAGCCCAGGTTGGTGCAAACATACAGGACATCTCCGTGCATGGCGGGAATCGTGCGCGTGGCCGGACGAGTGCCGAACGTGCCGGTCGAAGCGCTGCCCAGGTGAGTGCGATGCTCAACCCGTCCGTCCGAGGCATTCAATCGGTACAAGTAACAGTCCTCGAAGCCGAACGACCGCCGCCGACGGCCGACTACATACACTCGCCCGGACTTGACAACGGGCGTGGAGTCAAACGTGACCTCACTCAAGGGATTGTCACCCGGCCGCTGGTTCACTTTCCAGATCAGCCGGCCCGTTGTGGCTTCCAGGCAAACCAATTCGGGAACCGCGCGAGGCGACTCATAGGTGAAATAGGGCGATTCGTCGCCGGGCAGCGTCGCGTACAATCGCCCATCCTGCAGCGTCGGCGAGTCCCATCCCGGCGGGGAATCCTCCAGATAATCAAAACCTCCGCTGGGGCGGATGTCACTGCCATAGCGCCACGCGACGGCGCCGGTGTTCTGGTACAAGGCGACGATATCGCGATAGCGCTGTACGAAAGCAAGCCCGTCGCCGACGATGGGGAAGATGGTCAGTTCGCGGGCGGTTTCCGATTTGCCGCGGGGGAACACATCGAGGTTCTCTCGCGCTTCGCCGGTCGGCGGCGGCTCCAATAGATCGAACCGCCACAGCAGCCCTGGATCATCCACATTGCAAGACGCCGCCCGGTTGCGTCCCGCGTCGCCGCCGAAGATTGGCCAGCGGTCCGCGGCCATCGGCACTTTCAGTCCGGAAAAACCCGTCCCGATTTCGGCGACAATGTCCGGCAGGGGCCGATCCTGACCCTTCCAGCGGATCTTGACGTCAACGTCCTCGCCAAGTTCGACAGGGTCGCCGCGCATGGCTGCCAGCACGGCGAGCATCGCCCGGTAGCGCGATGAGTACATCTCCGCGTCCGGGTGGTGGTCGAGCACACGTCGATAGATGTTCTCGGCGAGACCGAGGTCGCCCGATTCGATGGCCAATTGAGCGATGGTGTCGGCAAGCTTCGCGGCCGCGGCGGTACAGAAGTAGCGCTCGAACAGCGGAATCAGGACATCGACGGAACGAGCATCAGCAGCCCGGGCAAGAGCGGACTCCATGTCGCATTCAAAGAGATTTCGGTATTGAGCGATTCCAGCCCTAGGCCATTTTGCGATGAGATTGCCGGCATGTTGGCGAATGCCGGTGTACGAACCCATCCCGACGCGGACCAGCTTGTCTCCCGCCCCGTCGATGGCTCGTTGAAGGACTTCGGCCGCTTCCGTCCATCGTTCGCGGCCAACCAACACCTGCGCCTTGGCCAGTGCGTCGGAGGCCTCGAAGCTGTCGTTGAGATAAATCTCGGGATTGTCCACGTTGGCGCGTGGACGCTCCTCCACCTGACCCCAGGCAAAGTTGCCAGCGCACAACAAAACCTGGGAGCAATAAAAGCGGATCGCCCGTTGCCGTTTGGCGCAAGAAACACGGCCCTTCGTAGGAATCAAAAGCGTTGCACCGGCACGAATCATCCGCATTCCCCGCTCACAACGGTCTCTATATCATAGTACCGTCATTATCGGCCAAGTGGCGGCCGATGAGCGGATGAAGCCGTTTTCTCACTTCAGGGTCGATTTGTTTCTTGTCCGACCAGATGGCCAGTTTCAAGGCGTCGCGGCACCGGCACGGGGCAGGCGGGGTCTTCATGAGCTTCAGGGCCTCACGGATCAATTGAATCGCATGGTCTGTCGCCCGGCGCAGGTTGGCGAGGATTTCCGGCAGGAGGTCGTCCGGACCGCGATTACGGTTGACGGGTCGCCAGCAGTCGTAGTCCGTAGGCAGGGCGATGAGGGAGTAACAAAGTTCCGCCTCGCGAGCAAGTTTCGCTTCAGGCATGCAGGTCATTCCGATAAGATCGCCGCCCAACTGCCGGTGCATGAGGGATTCCGCTCGGCTGGAAAACTGCGGACCTTCCATGCAAACGTACGTTCCCGCGTGATGGATTGTCGTCGATACGCACTTGCCCGCGGAGGCAAGCAACGATCGCAGCATCGGACAGAATGGATCGGCGAACTCCACGTGAGCGACGATTCCTTGGTCGAAAAACGTGCCGGCCCGGCGGAAGGTCTTGTCAATCACTTGATCGCATAAAACAAGGTGCCCAGGCTCGATGTCTTCGCGGAGACTGCCGACCGCGCCGCTGGCGATGATCGAGGAGACTCCAAGCTCCTTGAGCGCCCAGATGTTGGCCCGGTAGGGGACCACCGAAGGATTGAGTCGATGTCCGGCTCCGTGCCTTGAAATAAAGGCCACATCCGAGCCTTCCCAGTTGGCGACGATCGGCGTGTCGCTGGGCGGTCCGAAGGGTGTTTCGATAGGGACGGGTTCACCGCCCAATGCCGCCAAGGCGTCACCCAATCCCGTCCCGCCGATGATGCCGACGCGGCCTGTCTTGGAAGGAGTCATCATTCTTTCTTTCTGAGTTGTCTTGCCAAATTGGCGGCCTCTTCGCGGGTTGCGATTGTAGAATTCAGCTGTGCACGGTAGACGGTTTTCAATATCTCACCGAATTCCGGTCCCGGCGGCATCCCAAGGGCCCCCAAATCGTCGCCGGAAAGAAGCGGTGGGGGGGCTACTTCTGCGAAGTCGATGCCCTCGGCACGCTTGCAGAGGGACTCATAGGAAGCCATGTCTTCGTCTGTGGCTATCAGATCGACGCGAAGTAGCTCGGGCAATTGCGGCCAGGTCGGATCAGCCATCAGCAACTTCAAATCGGCCAGTTCAAGCTCGGACTCGCGGCGAAGCATCGGCAACGCACTTACCAGCCAGACGACGGCCTGCGTCAAACGATTGCTCAAACGCAGCGCTCGACAGACGCCCTCGGCAGCATCGGGTCTGCCGTCGCAGAGCAATGCCGCCAGGGCCAGTTGCGGATCGATCGGCGTATGGGGTAAGGCCGTCATTCGACCCCGGATAGCAGACTCCGTCCGACCATCAAGCGCCAATCCGCTAGCCAAGTGGTCACACAATCTGAACTCAACGAGTTGCGACCAGCCCTTGGCACGGGTTGGCGAAGTAAGAATCTCTTCCAACTCCTGCCAAATACGCTCGGGACTAATAGCCCTAAGATGAGGTGCATGACGTTTGATGGCCAGCGCGGTCTGCGGGTCGATAACAAAGCCAAGGCGCGCCGCGAGCCGAACGGCGCGAAGCATCCTCAGGTGGTCTTCGGAAAAGCGGTGATCCGCATCTCCGATCGTCCGTATGATTCCGGCTTTCAAGTCTTCCTGGCCGCCGACGTGGTCAATCACGCGGTCGTCAATGGGATCGAGGAAAAGGCCGTTGATGGTGAAATCGCGGCGGCGGGCGTCCTCAATTTCGGTGCCGAAGCTCACCGTGTCCGGGTGCCGACCATCGGAATAGGGTCCGTCAGAGCGAAAGGTGGCGACTTCAATATCCACGCCGGATTGGTGGACGAGCACAACCCCGAACTTCGCGCCGACGAGCCGCGTTCGCGGGAACAATTCCCGCACGCGGGCCGGTCTTGCGTCCGAGGCCACATCGTAGTCCTTGGGTGTTCGATTCAACTGCATGTCGCGAACGCAGCCTCCGGCGAAAAGGGCGACATGCCCGCGGGAGCGGAGCTTCTTGACGATCTCGAGGGCGGCGTGTCCGGCGGTGTGAGGTGGTGCGTTCATCATGCGAAAAACGTGACTGCATTGGAACCGATGCGGCGTTCCTCGACAACTTGCCAGAGATCAGCCTCCGTCAACTCAAACTTTGTCCGGGCGGAGTGGTGCAGAACGATGAGACAATCTTCGGCGGAAACAACGGCCTGTTGTCGAAGGAACCGGCGAACTTCGCCGAATTCCGTTGTATCCTCGCAATCCCTGTAGGGGGGATCGAGGAATATCAGGGCGAACGGATTTCCATCCGGCGTTGTCATCGAGGCCCGCCAGGCGTCCCTGGCAACGATGTGCGACTCCGGCCCGGCGCCCAGTGCCGCGATGTTGCCTCGCAACGCCTCAAGCGCGTCGCGCCCGCGTTCAAAAAAGCTGCAAAAAGCCGCGCCGCGGGAGAGAGCCTCCAGTCCCATCGAGCCGCCCCCGGCAAAGACGTCGGCGACGAGTAGGGGGGGCAACTCCCCTGGGCAATCATAGCGCGATCCCAACATGTCAAAGATGGTCTGCTTGACGCGATCGGGCATGGGCTTCGTGGAGTCAGTCAGCGGCCGCAGGAGCCGCCGGGATCGCCATGTGCCGCCGATGATTCTCATTCCCGTCCCGTCAATTCAGATCGCATCCCCGGCGTTGACCTTACGAAACCCAATTCTCTATAATCCGGCCTGCGGGTTGGAATGACAAGACCGGCAGGTAATGGAGTGACAATGGGTTCTTTATTATGTGAACACTGCATGGCCGCTTGCTGCCGGTACATCGCCCTGCCGCTCGACAAGCCGACGACGCCAAGAGACTACGACGACATCCGTTGGTATCTCATGCACCAGGGGATCAGCGTTTTTGTCGAAGACGGCGATTGGTACGTCCAATTCCAGACTCGTTGCAAGAACCTGGGCTTGGACAACCGCTGCGGCATTTACGAATCCCGCCCGGAGATTTGCCGGGAGTATGAACCGGGTGAATGTGATTACGCCGGGGGAGCCTATGGATACGAAAATCTTTTTACTCACCCGCAGCAGATCGATGCATACTATCTGCACAAGACCGGACGCAAGCTGGACCCCGTCAAAACAGGGGTTTCCCGGCGGAAAGCTACCGCCCAAAGAAGTGAATCAGCCGCGTCATGAGGGCATGGATCCGCCAAACCATGGCCAGGGCCGCCACGACCATGCTTGCTGCCCTGCCGGGCGGGTGCGTGTCCGCTTCACTGGCGACAAGCACCGGCCCGCGTCCGCCGCAACAGCGATGGTCGACGGCATCGAAGCAATCGGCCCACGTCGGGGAGCAGGTCCATTTCGACTTCGTGTTGACCGACTGGCGCGGAAGTTTCGTCAGTCCCACGGGACTGGCGGATTACTGCGTGGCCATGATCGGCGACGAACGACTGGAAGCCGAGCCGAACGCGAAAGGGCACTTTCAATTCAGTCAGACGATGGATCGCGTCCGCCCCGGCGAGAAGCTCAAGGTGACGGCGACCGCGTTCCAGCAGCGCGAAAGCCGCGATTTCATGAGAGTCGGCAATCGCTGGCTGAAGGCGGATAGCCCGCTTGCTGAACCGGATCGCAAGGTCGCCGCGGACACGGTGCTGTTGACCATTTACCAAACGAACGTTGACCTGAAGATCGCCCGGCCGGCCGATGACCTGGATCCCGAAAGCGGTGTGCTTCGCTTTCAGAACGTCGGCGGCGTGCCGGTCTATCTGGATAAGCCGGGTCGACCCGGCTTTTGGATTGGCGGTCCCAGCGCCGATGGATATTATCGCGTGGAGTACCATCCCGCGGGGGATCAGTTGAACCCCGCGGGAACAACCGACGTTGAATTCACGATTCATGATTTCGGCGGCCAACGGCACGTGGTGACACAGACATTGAACACTCCTTAGCGGAACGCGCGAGCGAGGCAAAATGGCGCGAAGACACATTCATTACGAGGCGGCGTTCGAAGATTACGTACGCTCACGGGGTTGGCCCTACGTCGCGGTCGATGAACAGAAAAGGGCGGTCTTCGGCGGATCGCGGGTCAAATCGTTCGATTTTCTGATCTACCCGCCGGGCAAGTCGGCCTGGCTGGTGGATGTCAAGGGGCGAAAGTTCCCTTATGAGGTCAGGAACGGCCGACGTTATTGGGAAAACTGGGTCACCCGCGACGATCTTGAGGGACTACGCCGCTGGGAGGGTGTGTTTGGCGCGGGGTTTGAGCCGGTGCTGGTCTTCGTGTATTGGCTTGTAGGTATGCCCGATCGCGATCCTGCCTCCGAGGTCCACGTATTCCGTAACCAAAGTTATGCCTTCGTATGGGTTTCGGCTGCGGATTACGCTTCCCACGCCCGCCAACGCTCCCCAAAATGGGACACGGTGACGGTGCCCGCCGGTTCGTTCCGGTCCCTTGTCAGCCCCGTTCATGCCGAATGATTGAGGCCAAGGGCTGCCACATCTCGTCCTCCTAACGAAAAAATGGATTGGAAGTCATTCGACAAACTCATCAACGAACGTATAATGACTACGGATGTAACGGACTACTTGACAAGAGGACGCTCGGAGTCAACAGTGAAACGGGTTTGGCTGAATACGCTATTGGCGGCGGTCGTCGTTCATGCAATTGCCTTGCCGGCGTGGGCGCAAAGGCCGGCGAAGCCACCAGAAGATGAAATCACCGTCATGCAATGGGTCGTGGCCGTAGGAATTGCCGTAGTGATCTGTGTAACCGCGTTCATGAATCCCAAACGGTCCCACATGAATTAGGGGCAGCTTCATGCAGATTATCCCTCATCATACCTGCGAACAGAAAATTGGGGGCATGAACTCTAAACGGCCCATCATCACCTTATTGATAGTGGTGAATCTGTGCCTATTGACTGGTTTGCTTTCCGCGCTGATTGCACTGCCCAAAACGTATGCCCAGGGAGGCGGGCGTCGCGCGGATTATTTGTGCGTGACGGCCAAACCGGCTGGCCAATCCTACGACGTGTTGTACGTACTGGACCAGTCGAGCCAGCAACTGCACGCGTTCTATCCGGGATCGCCTCAGAACAAACAACTTTCGCGCGCCGAGTCGCGAGACTTGAAATTAGACTTTGGCGAATAGAAATGATGGCCAGCCCAGACGGGAACAATTGATGGATTCCAGAAATTTTGCCATTGGAATTCTTTCGACGACGGCCACGGTTCTCCTCGTCGGAATCGTCCTGCTCCATTCCCGACCCGACGTTGCCCGGGCGGGTGGCATGACCACCGCGGGCAGCCGCTACATCGTAACGGTGGGCAGCATCACCCAGATCGACGAAGAACTCGTGTACGTTCTAGACACTTCCATGGACCGGATGATCGTCTATCGCTTTGACGGCATCCGCCGTCAGCTTGAAGTTCTGCAGGGAATCAACCTTGCGGAACTTAACAGGTCGTCACCACCGCGAGACCCGCAGCAACCGACCCAGCCCAATTCCCGCACAAGGCAGCCCTAGCAGCCCGTTGAAGAATGAATCGACCGTGCACCCTGATTGAATGCAACATAACATACATTATAGGACGTTAGTAGGGGAATACGCGTCGACAAGCTGAACATTATACTCGGGTTCAGCATGACCGCAATCCAAAGCTGTCTGGACTGCTTCTTTGGCTCTTTCAAGGTCATATTGGGCTGTTTTTAAGACCGTTAAGCACTTATCGATGGCCTTTCCGCCAGCTCGTTGCCGCAACCGTTGGCGTTCGTGCTGCACCTCTTTACGCAACAGTTCGAATCGACGTGCCAATAGGGCTTCCGGCCATTCCAAGGAACGCGACAAACGGCGGCAACGCGGACACCAGTAGACCCGCATCACGACACCATCCAAGCGGAGCGTCGTCTTGCGGAGCCGTACTCTGACATGTGCGGGGATGCAGGTTGCTTTGTCACATTCCATCAGCGTTGATGTCTCTTTCCGCGGAGGGGATTGAAGCTAGCCCGGGGGTCAAGGGGGGCGGCAATGAGCGCCCCCTTGCCCTGGGTTGACGTTCGGCGTGGCTGGGGTGCCTCCGCCGCGTAGCGGCGGCACCCCCCCCGTCTATCAGGGGGGGTAAATTCCCATTTCCGGACGGTATTTTCGATTGAAACTGTGTGTAAGTGCATTGTGGAGCGCATGTTAACGTTCGAAGGGCGGCGAATCCGGGGGAAAGTACGATTGGGGCTCGCTTCGCTCGCTCTGGCGGTGTTACATTCCCATTGAGGGACGCGGTCGACGCTTTGGCGGCGGGCGTCGCTACGCTACATAGGGCTTCGCTTCGCCCGCCGCCGATCTCGCATTCGTGTTGAGGCTCGCCTCGCTCGTTCTTTTGGGGGCAAAGTCCCATTGAGGTAGGTTGGGTTGGGTTGGTAAAGTCATCGATGGCTAGAAACCAGTTGCCTTGTAACTCTGGGTGGAGCGTGACTTCTTCACGGATGATGGCTCGTAACAATGGGGAGGACACGCCGGATCGCCGCAATGCTTTGGGCGTGAAGGGTGGTTTGATGTGGCTGAAGGGAAGTACGGGAGGCTTCTCACCCCAACGTCGCATCTTGCCACGGGCCATGACGTTGCGGCCGGCGATTTTGATCATGACCGCTGTAACAGCTTGACTTGCGAGTTCTCCGCAGATAACGCGTGGGTTGCGGGCTTGCTGGACGCTGTTCCAATAGCGAAGGATTCGACACCATGCCTCGGCCACCAAGTCGTCAAGTTCGACTCGATTGTCGCGGCCCCATTTCCGCCACGCATGTGTAACGCGTCTGGTTACATAGGGATTCCAAGACATATAAGCCTCCGCTGCATCCATTGGGTATGACTCCTTTCGAACATGGTCGGAGGGAGCCGGACCAATTGGCGACGGATGCGGGGTATTCCGTTTAAACGTTCTTGTTAGTTGGACCAGGGCGATGAATAGCCGAAAGCGGCACCGTGCCCCACGGTTCGGGTTCCCAGTGGTAGACCCGGGATCCCTAGTATTTGATCCAGGTGGAATGATAACCCGCCGCATGCGATCGCACAAGTTGGTTCGGGTTGCAACCGACCAACCCTAGAACAGCCACCCGGGGGCGTACCCGAGGGCGGCTTTTTTCATGCGCATCGCCTACGAACGTCACATACATTATAGGACGTTTGAAATCTATCTGCAATCTAAACCCCAGTTTCGTACTACTTCGTCTGCTGAGCATTCCCACGAGAATCCATAATGGCTTTCCCCACAAAGACTTACGATACGTCGCAGCCATCTTGTCTATGAGCCAAGCCCTGAAGATCCCTCCGAGCCTCGGCGATACTTTCAAGCAGTCACGCGGCGCCGGGAGTCGCTTGCCAATGGAGCTAGTAGCATGATTCCAAGGACCATACTCTTACCGGCGCGAGTCAATTCATAGAGATCGCGCTGTTTCGGAAGAACAAGCCCGGCCAAGCGGAGTTGATTGATATGGTGGTAAAGCGGTCCCGGCTTCAATTTGGTTATGCGTTTGAGAGATTGGTATATGGCCGGCCCCTCCAGCAGCTTTCTCAGGATCCCGAGGCGTTGGGTATGGCCTAGCGCGGCCATTGCACGGCAAATGCGAGCCGACACTCCGTCGCCGAGCTTGGAAGCTCCGCGGCTTCCCTTTCGTCCCTTGGAGTGTCCGCCCCCCCTTTTAGCGTCCTCGACGATTAGCTCCATGCTGCTCGAAACGCGATCCGTGTGGCGCCCTGCGCGTTCCACGACCACCAGCGCAGCCGAACACCCCTGCTTCCTGCCCAATTTGACAAGACTCTGGAACTCGGAACCTCGTCGCGCCGCGCGCCTAACCCGGATATTTCATCAGTGCGGTGAGAATTGCGCGTAAAGAAGGCCTTCGCGTCTGGTATGATAGGGTTTGGTGAGAATCCATCATCCGCAGGCACGGAGGCCGTTCATGACAGAGTGT
>Ga0187892_10001033_pt1 | contig 67553 bp, 53 predicted proteins | sample MA1701073metaG_FD_139345 | JGI IMG/M metagenome (GOLD analysis project Ga0187892, IMG submission 139345) | Bio-ooze microbial communities from a basaltic lava cave in the Kipuka Kanohina Cave System on the Island of Hawaii, USA - MA170107-3 metaG ... | reverse complement strand
GCGCTTATGTCGGATGGATCGAAACGCGAGCCCGCCGCCGAGGTCGTCGTTCCTCCTTGACGGGCTCCTTCCCCCGGCGGGTAAGTCGCGGACCCCGTCGCGCGCGGCGCACCGGGCGTCGCGCCGATCACAGCACCCCACCGAACGGAGGTCGCCATGATCGCCACCCGCACGAACGCCTTCTCGATCACCCCGGACGTCTACGACGACGCCGTCTCGTACCTCGCCGACTTCCTCGGCGCCGAAGCCGCCGTGAAGCCCGGCCCGCGCCGCGCCTGCTTCGCCCCGGTCACCGTCACGTTCGTCGCCGGCCCGCTCGCCGGCGTCGCCTACTCGATCGCCCACGTCGCCCTCGCCGATCGCCGCGCCCACGACGGCGAGCCCGCCTACTTCCTCCCCCACGACCGCTTCAGCGGGAAGCGCCGGGCGTCGGTCTACGTCCCCGGCCTCGCCCGGGACCGGGCGCTCGAGCACGTGCGGGCGTTCGTTGCGATCCTCGACACGTTCGCGGCGGAGCCGGCGGCGGCGGCGGGGGCTTGACCCCGCGGGCGGGCGGCGCTGCCCGCCCGCCCGCCCTCTTTCAGTCGAAAGCGACCGAGCCGTCAAGGAAGGAGTGACGTTACCCCTTGAGATCGGGCTTGAACCAGCGGTCACCGCTCCCAACTCGTCGGGACCGCCGCGTCGCCCCCGTGTCAGAAGTGTCGGGGTGGCGTGTTAATCTACAAGCAGCCGAGCGAGCGCTTAGAGAAGGTAGGGCTGCCCGTGAGAATCCAGAACGTCCTCGAGCGCGTAATCAAGGAGCTGGCGCCAGCCTACGAGGCGTCGGGAGTTCCGTTCGAGGTGATGCGAGCGGGCATACTTGCCCTCCAATACGGTCTCGCAAGGCTCGCATTAGAGGCGGGTCAAGCCGAGACCATGGGGATCGGCCCCGCCGCAGCGGCGCGAGACGCACGGTTTCCGGAGCTGAGGCGGTTCCACCTCGCCGTCTTCGACCTGCTGACGCTCGAGCTTCCGCCTGAGGCTCAACGTCTCGTACGTCACGCGATACAGATTGCCGACCGTGAGCCCTTGGAAGAGGCACGCCGCTTCCTGGCCCGGATCGCGAGCGATGTTGACGCTGAGCGGCCGGAGAAGGCGTTGGCTCGCTTTCTTCTTTTCGAGATTGCCCGCATCAACGCCATCGTTCTTACATGGGACGTGCGCCCCGGGCTCCTTCGCGTAGGAATCGACGATGACGTCATTGATCGGACCGCCGAAGCCGAGATGCGGGCCTTCACGGCACACCCGGAATGGCTTGATGAGCCGGAACCGGTGCGGCCGGTGCAACTGTTAGCCGCGGGCTGCTTGATGCGCCTGGCGGGCGAGTACGGACACCTCGTGCCTGCCGTCGCGAGCTTCAGCGAAGAACTTCGCGGCTGGTACGAGCGTCGGGCCCAACTGGACGCTCTGCTCCGGGACATGGACTCCCGTGACGGGCTGCTCATCAGAAACTTCTTCGCCCCGCACTTCGAAGAGCAACGGCTCACGGTCGAAAGGCTCATCAGCGAACACTCCATTGTCTATGAAGGTGCAAAGCGCAATACCCTTGACAAGAGGCTGAGCCGCATGTGCCGCGAAATCTCCCGGTGCGGCGCAAATGGCCTTCCCGTCCGCAAGGCACCGGCACTGATTGACATCCTTGCTTCGTGCACGGAGGAAGAGTGATGACCGCTAGAACAACGACTTGGCGCGACGTGCACGATTTCCTCCGAAGCCACCCGCCAGGAGAGATTCTTCGCCTTCCGAAGTACGTACTTCCACATCCGGAGGACGCCGGTGCCGCTCGGTCGGTCGGCCTCCCCCTCGGCCAGGCGGCCGACTTCCGCTGGCGTCTTCGCGACTGCAGAAGCCTGCACGTTAGGGATTTCCAGACGCACTATGAGGCCCACATTGATTTCGTTGATCCATCGTGCGATCCGGTCGAGCACCTTAGGCGCGACCTTCCCGAGGGGTACGTGGGTGCGGTCGCTGCAATCGGTGGACTTCTCGGCGCGCTGATCGGCGGTAGCCGCGAGGCAGCCGTCGTTGGGGCGGGCCTCGGCGCTGCGGTCGCAGCATTGACGCTCGACCACGACAACAGGCCACAGAGGGGCCTTTGAGCAAGGAGCCAAAATGAGAGCCTACTGCCCGAATTGCGAAGGGCAATTGGATCTTGGGGTGCGCGTCGGCGCAAAGATCGGCGGCGCCATCGCTGGGGCCGCGATCGGTGGGATGACGAAGAACCCGCTCCTCGTCCTACTCGGAATGGCGCTCGGAGCACTCCTCGGTCATGTAGCCGACAACGAGATTCTCCCGCACTGCCCGAAGTGCCGTGCCGCACTTCGCGCCATTGACGCCACGCTCTAGCTCTGGGCCGAGGGCTTGAGGGCTCTATGCTCACTCGACTCAAGTTTCGCTTCGGCAGCTCAGCAGGCGCGGGTCCGCTCGAGCTCAACCTAAGCCCAATCACCATATTTGTCGGCCCCAACAACTCCGGTAAGAGCCTCGTACTTCGCGAAATCGAGCAGTACTGTCGGCAGGGGCGGCACCAGGTCAAGCACATCGTAGACGAACTCATCGCTAAGCCCATCACTCCTGACGCGGCGCTCAAGGAACTCAAGGCTTTCGAGATGAAGCCAGTGCCGGGCCAAGTTGTTCCGCCTGATCACCTGCTCCTTGGAAGGGCGGATCCCCATCAGGAGATTGAACAGCGTTCTGTCAGCTTACCGCACTTTCGCGCAAACATCGGTGGAGCCAAGGACTACTTATTCCAACATTACCTGACCTTCTTCACGCTTCGACTCGACGGGAGGACCCGATTCTCCCTCACAGACCAACGGCCAGCAGGGGACCTACAACAGCCTCCAAAGAACGTATTGATGGCCCTCTTCAAAGACGACGTAGCCCGAAAACGGATTCGTGAGGTCATCGCGGATGCGTTCGGATCCCATTTCGTAATCGATCCGACCGCCATGACCGTGTTTCGGATCAAAATGTCGGATCGTCCACCCGCCGACGATGCGGAAGAGCAGTCTCTGGATGCCCGAGCCCGAGACTTTCATGCCGCTGCTCACGATGTGGCAATCTTCAGCGACGGAGTGAAGGCGTTCACCGGTGTGATCGCAGCTGTCATGAGCGCCGACTACAAGATCATTCTCCTCGACGAGCCCGAGGCGTTTCTTCACCCACCCCTATCGAAGAAGCTCGGTTACAGACTCGCAAGCCTGGCAAAAGAACGATCATCGAATCTCTTCGTCGCAACACATAGCTCGGACTTTCTCATGGGTTGCGTGCAATCTGGTGCTCCGATCAACATCGTCCGGCTGACGTATCGCGATCGGGTAGCGACAGCCCGGCTCCTCCCCCCCGCAACTCTGCTGAGCCTCATGCGACACCCGCTACTCCGTTCGACAAACGTCCTCAGTTCACTCTTCTTTGAAGCGGTTGCTGTGACGGAGAGCGATACGGATCGCGCATTCTACGCGGAGATCAACGAGCGGCTGCTCACAAACCGAATCCCGCCACAAGAAGCAAGAGAGCAGCCTCTACTGGGACTCAGTGCGGCCAACGCTCAGCAAGGTGCCGAGAACTGCCTCTTCATTAACGCTCAGAACAAGCAGACGATCTGGACGATACTCGACCCTCTTCGTCGAATCGGAATCCCGGCCGCAGCGATCGTGGATATCGACGTGATTAAGGATGGCGGACAGGAGTGGATGAAGTTGTTGAGAGGCGCCTTCATTCCCGACACTCTGCATCAAAGCCTACAGACCTTACGCGCCACCATTCGAGCTGAGTTTGAGAAGACTGGCAAGGACATGAAACGGGATGGAGGCATCAGCCTGTTAGATAAGGATGGTCAGGCTGCATTTCAATCACTCATCGATCAACTGGCAGAGTATGGAGTATTCGTCGTTCCAGGCGGCGAGATAGAGTCATGGCTGAAGCACTTGGGCGCGACAGGCCACGGCCCTCAGTGGCTGCTGAAGATGTTCGAGACAATGGGAGCTGATCCAGCAGCTGCCGAATTCGTCAAGCCGACAAACGGGGACGTGTGGGAGTTCGTCGAGCGGGTCGCGAGATGGGTTAGGGAGCCACGTAGAAAGGGCATCCCTGAATAGGTATCCCCGTTGCGTTGATGTATCCCTTCACGACGCTCGGCTCGCTCTGCGCGGCTTCACGCGCGCCGTCGAGCGGGGCCCAACGCTTTGCACGCCGAGATCGCCGCCCGCTTCCCGGACGCGCGTGGCCGCGTGCCAACGCGGATCGCACGCCTGACCTTGTCCGGGACGCGCGCAGCGCGCAAAGGAATGGCCGGCGCGAGCGCTGCCAGCATTTGCTCGCCGGAGGCGGGGTCGCGGGTGAGGATGTCGAACAGGCGCAAGTAGCTGTTCATTGCCCGCGAGGGGGCGAGCTGACCCGTCTCCCAGCGCGTGAGCGTCTTCGCACCGAGCCCAAGGAGGTCGGCGAGCTCGGCCTGGGAAAGGTCGAGCCGACGCCGGAGAGCAACGATGTCTTCCGGACCGAGGAGGTTGAAGGCGCGCGCTCGGGCCTTGTCCACGCGATCGACTGCCGTCCCGTCCAGGGTCCGCTCGCCGCACTTCGGACACTCGAGAACGGCCAGGTCATGCACGACGACGGCCCGCTCCTCGCCCGTGTCCGGATCAACGGCGCGGGTCTTATAGTCGATGACCTTGCGCTCGAGCTCGGCGCCGCATTCGTGGCAGAGGTCGGCGCGGCGCCGATCAGGCGCGCTTGAACGACGTGATGAGGAGGGCCGGCGAGCGGCGACGCTGCGCGATGCAGAACTTGATGTAGACCTTCTGGCCCTCGAAGTCCGCCCGGATCTCATAGTTCACCTGCCCCGGATAGATGTCCTTCTTGCCCCACTTCGTGCGGTTCACCGGCGAGCGCGCGGCCAGGTACTCGATCAGGAACTGCTCCGCGGCCCCGCGTTTGGCGATGTGCAGCTCCGTACTCCGCTGCTCCTCCGCACGCGCCGTCCACTCGAAGCCCTCCCGCGCGAGCTTGATCAGCTCGGCCCAGTCGGGATCGTCCCGAGCGAGCGGCGGGCTCATGCCTGCCGCCTCGGGAGAGTATCAATTGATACCAAGGCCAGTGTACGCCGAGCGTGGGCCCCGATCAAGGCGGAACGGGCCGTGCTGCTCATCGGCCACGCATCTTCTTTGGGGTGGAAGGGGGAGCGCCCGCCTCTCGGGAGAGCGCCTCGATCAGCGTGCGTACCGCGTCGCGCTGCTTCTCCGGGAGGGCGGCCAGGATCTCGACCAGGCGCACGAGCTCGTCGTCCATCTTCCCCACCAGCCGCGAGCGGGCGAGGTCGCCGCCGCGAATGAGGTAGTCGAGCGTGACCCCGTAGTAGTCGGCGAACCTCTCGAGGATCGGCGGCGTCGGCTCCTTCCGCCCGCATTCGTACGCGTTGACGCGGTAGATGTCCGTCTCGGTCGCCTTCGCGACCTCCGCCTGCGTGATTCTCCGGCCCTCGCGGGCTTCGCGCTCCAGCCGGAGCTTGCGGAGCCGCGCGCCGATCTCGCGCGTTTTCTTCGGCACGTCGCGTAAGGGGCGAGCCATGTCTCGTCCTTGTACGGTGGCCATTCACGGGCGCTATTGACATCGCGCCCGCCATTCGTTACGGTTGCATTAGACTATACAAGCAAGGGGGAAGAAAACAAGCAAGTCTGGTTAGACCAGTTCGCGTACAATAAGAAGGCCGACGATCGGGAGTGTCTTGGCGGACGACCCGAACGCCGGCCTTGGAACCCGGAGGCAAGCCCCCGAGGCCGCGCTCATCCTATCCGACGCGGCCCGCGCGGGCAACGCCTCCCCAGCCAGACGGGAGGTCTTCATGTCCACGGTCGAGACGGCCGCCAGCGCGGCCGTTCAGGACGGTCGGCCCCAGCTCCGGGTGATCGCCGGCGGCGAGGGCGTCGAGCCGGCGCGCGAGGGGCTCCTCGAGTCGAAGGAAGGGGCGGCGTGGTTCCGGTACGGGGCGCTCGTCTACCACCTCCGCGGGATCCGGCCGCGGCTCGGCGGGAGCTTGCGGCTCGCGATCCGCGTCTTCGGGGAGGGCGGCGGGACGGTCCGCGACCTCTTCGAGCTCTACAGCCAGCGGGCGCGCGAGGCGTTCGCAGTGGCGGTGGGCGAGCGGATGCACGTCGACGCGGCCCTCGTCGAGCAGCACCTCGAGACGATCGTCGACGAGATCGAGGCCATCCAGGTCCGCGAGCGGAAGCGCCTCGAGGAGGGCGAGGCGACCGCGCAGAAGGTGCTCATCTCGGACGTCGAGAAGGAAGAGGCGCTCGAGCTGCTGCGGGCGCCGGACCTCTTCGAGCGGATCGTGAAGGATGTCGATCGGCTCGGGTACGTGGGCGAGCCGCGGAACAAGAAGATCGCGTACCTGGTGGCGACGAGCCGGAAAACCTCGCGGCCGCTCTCGGCGATCATTCGCGCCGGGTCGGGGGCGGGGAAGAGCCGGCTCATGGAGGTCGTCGCCGAGCTCATGCCCCCCGAGGACGTCGAGTTCTTCTCGAGGATCACGCCCCAGTCGCTCTACTACATGGGGAAGGGGAAGCTCGCGAACAAGCTCCTGATCATCGACGAGCGGGTCGGGGGCGAGGATGCCGACTACTCGATCCGGTCGCTCCAGACGCGGAAGAAGCTCACGCTCGCGACGCCCATGAAGGACCCGGTGACGGGGAAGATGGCGACGATGACGTTCACCGTCGAGGGGCCGGTCGCGTTCATGGAGTCGACGACGTCGCCGACGATCAACGCCGAGAACGCGAACCGCTGCTTCGAGCTCTACCTCGACGAGAGCGAGGCGCAGACGAGGAAGATCCAGGAGGCGCAGCGCGAGCAGTACCGGCCGGTCGGGTGGGCGGCGGAGCGCGAGCGCGAGGCGATCCTCCGGCGGCACTGGAACGCGCAGCGGCTGCTCGAGCCCGTGCGGGTCGCGATCCCGTTCAGCGGGAAGCTCAGGTTCCCGTCGCGGTGGCTGAGGGCGCGGCGCGATCACGAGCGCTTCCTCGGGCTCGTGGCGATGGTCGCGTTCGTCCGGCAGCACAGCCGCAACGTCCGGAAGGACGAGAGCGGGGACCCGTTCATCGAGGCGACGGCCGAGGACTACCGCGAGGCCTTCGACCTCGCCGAAGGCGCGATCCGCGAGGCCCTCGACGACCTCGCGAAGCCGGCCCGCGAGCTCCTGGTCGAGATCAAGCGCATGGTCGAGGCGCGCGCGCTCGAGGCGAAGGCGCCGGCGCACACGATCGTCTTCACGCGGCGCCAGCTCCGCGAATTCGCGGGACTTCCCAACCGGCAGGTTCTCGAAGGGCTCAAGGAGCTCGTCGACCTCGAGGAGATCATCGCGATCGGCGGGCTGCGCCAGGGGAGTCGCTACGAGTACCGCCTCGCCGGCGACGGGGCGCGGCCGCCGGCCGATCCGCTGATGGGGCTCACGGGGCCCGACGACCTCGGGCGGATCCTCGCGTCGGAGGCGGAGGCCCAGACTTTGCCGAAGCCTTCCCCGACTTCGCCGGAGAGCGGAAGCCGAAAGCGGGCGCGGAAGTAGCGCCCGCCGACGCGACTTTTCGCTTTCTCGGGGAAGCAAGCGCCGAGAAAGCGAACGCCCGAAGTTCGCCGCGCCCTTTCCCGACTTTGCCGACAAGCGGAGATCCAGGCAGCGGGCGGTTCCGCGGCCCATCTCTGCGACTTGTTCACCTGTTCGGGGAAGCAAGCGCGCGAAAAGCGAAGTTTGCCGAGGTTTGCCGCGGCGCCCGTGACCCGCGCAGTGCGGATCTTGGGGCCGGCGAGCCTCTTCCGGAAACTTTGCCGCTTTCCCGCCTTTTCGGGGAAGCAAGTGAGGAGAAAGAAAGAAATGGCGACGAGCACGACCGAGCTGCTTCAGGAGCTCCGCGAGCTCCACGAGACGATGCTCGACCGGCCCCTTCCGTTCCCGGCGGCGGTCTTCGGCGAGGAGGTCGAGCGGCTCTTCCGCGAGCTCGACCCCGCGCGGAAGGTCCGCGAGCTCTTCCAGACCGTCCTCGAGGAGGCGCGGAGCGCGCGGCTCGCGTTCGAGGACCTGAGCGTGCTCAGGCGCTCCGTCCTTCGCGAGCGCGTCGATCTCCGGCGCGTCGTCCGCCAGGTCCTCGGCGTGAGCGAGCGCGGGACGCTCGGCACCGGGGCGAACGACGACCAGCTCATCGAGGGCTGGCGGACCCACCTCCGCGCCGAGGAGGGGCGCGCCGAGGTCACGATCGAGGGCTACGACCTCACCCTCGACGAGTTCCGGCGGTTCCTCGCGCCGCGCGGCTTGCGGCTGAAGGAGGTCGACCGCGATGTCGTGATCGCCTACAAGGAGGCGCAGGTCCGGGCCGCGAACCGGGCGGCCACGATCAACCGGAAGATCGTCGCGTTGCGCTCGTTCTACAACTACCTCCTGTTCGCGGGCGAGCTCGAGAAGGACCCGCTCCGGTTCATCCGCCGCCTGAAGCCCGAGCAGCGGCGCCTGCCGATCCTCGTCGTGAAGGAGATCGAGCAGCTCGTGAGCGCGATCGACCTCGAGCGGCCGAGCGGGTTCCGCGACTACACGATGGTGCTCCTCTTCTGCGCGACGGGGGCGCGCCTCGGGGAGGTGATCCGGTTGAAGGTCCAGGACATCGACTTCGCCCGCGGGGTCGTCACGTACAAGAGCCGGAAGAACAAGGACGACGCCCAGATCGTCCTCACGCCGAACGTCCAGGCCGTCTTCAAGCACTACCTCGCGAAGGTCCGGCCGAAGCTCCTGAAGAAGGTGAAGAACCCCGAGTGGCGGGACATGTTCATGCTGTCGTCGCACGGGCGGCCGTTCCACCGGGGGTCCGTGTCGAATCTGCTTGCGCTCTACGGGAAGAAGGCCGGCCTGGAGAAGCACGTCTCGGCGCACACGTTCCGCCGCTCGATCGCGACGACGCTCGCGAACAACGGCATGCCGGCCGAGCTCTTGAAGGTCTTCCTCGGGCACCGATCGATCAACACCACCTTGAACCACTACGTCGTCTACGCCGACGAGGCGCAGCGGCGCGCGGTCGAGGACTACCACCCGATGGCGCTCGGGAAGCTCCTGCCCGACGCGGCGATCGCGGCGCCGAAGCCGCGCCCGCCAGCGCAGCCGAACTGATCCGGATCTAGAGCGTCGAGGAACCCGAGGAGGGGCGCTCCGTCACGTGACGCGGCGGCCCCTCCCGTCATTTCGCGACCCGGGATGAAGGGCATGCGGAGGTCGCTGGGCCGGAAACGCAGACGGGCCTGGCGTTCTCGGGCGATAGGGCTAACCCCATCCGTGACAGACTGATGACGGAGCCGTGGTGAAAGAGTGATCGAAAGATGACGCAAGGCAGGCGCCGCGGTGACAGGGGGTCCGCTATACTTCCGGGCAATCACGGTGAGGAAAGTGAAGGTCCTCGCCGCGCGCTCTCGAAAAACTCGAAGGAACGCGGAGCCGAGGGTCGTCGGACTCGAGACCCCGGTGAAGCCGAAGATGCTCGGCTCCGCACCCCATACCCGCACGGCGGCCGCGCCGGGCGGGAAGCGGAACACCGATCCCTTCCGCAGGTCCGGGCTCGACGCCGCCTCATGGAGGCCGGCCCTAACCCCCAGCCGGGCGACCTCCTCCGAGCCCGGGCCTGCGGCCCTTTCTCCCGGCAAGAGCCGGACGACCCCTTCGCCAGGCGACTACTTCGTCAGCCGCGCCGCCGGCTTGGCCTTGATCACCGTGTCGTCGTCCTTCTTGAGCACGACCGCGTAGGACTGCGGCTCGGCGCCGTCCTGGAAGTCGACGTCGACGCGGATCCGCGCGCCCTTCAGGTCCTCCGGCACCTCCCACTCGATCGGGGTCGTGCCCAGGTCCTGGGGCGGGCGGTCCTCGATCTGAAGCCGCACGCGCCCCGGGACGGGGGCCTCGACGATCAGGTAGTCCGAGCACCCGGCGAGCAGGAGGGCGAGCAGGACGGGGAGCGGCACGGCGAACGCGGCCTTGGATCGCATCATCGGGCCTCCGGCGGGTTCGGGCGAAATTGCGCCTCGCTCCGCCCCATGATACATCGGGCGAGATGGCCATCTACCTGATCGAGGGGGACGCCGGCTGCCGGGCGGCCGCCGAGCGCGGCGCGATCGCGGTCGTCGTCGACGCGCTCCGGACGAGCGCCACGATCCCCGCCCTCCTCGACGCCGGCGCCGCCGAGATCATCGCCGTGTCGGGCCTCGAGCACGCGCAGCGCCTGAAGGCGGAAGCGCCGGGCGCGATCCTCGCCGGGGCGATCGGCGGCTCGCCGATCCCGGGCTTCGACCTCGGCAACAGCCCGATCGAGGTGCGCGACGCGGCCGCCCGCATCCGCGGGCGGCGCGTGATCTTCGCCTCGACCGCCGGCTCGCGCCGCCTGGTGGAGGCCATCGGCGCCCCGCGCATCCACACGGGGTCGCTCGTGAACGCCCGCCCGCTCGCCCGCCACCTGTCGCGGACCGCGGCCGCGGAGAAACGCGACATCGTCTTCATCCCGTGCGGCCACGTCGAGGCCAACCTCGAGACGCCCGAGGACGCCTGGGCGGCGGCCTACATCGTCTCGCTCATGGACCAGGACGTGGCCGAGGAGAGCCTCGAGGCGTACGAGAAGGCCATCGAGCCGGTCGTCGGCCGGCGCCCCGACGCCCTCTTCCGCGAGACGCCGAGCGCGCGCCGCCTGGAGCGCCTCGGCCTCGGCCGCGACATCGCGGCGGCCGCCGCCGTCAACGTCTTCCGCTCCGTGCCCGTCGACGACGGCGTCGTCGACGTGCCGGGCGGCGGTCACGCGCTCCGCCTGGTCGCGGCCCCGCGCGCCGAGGACGACTTCAACTTCTAGGAACCCGGAGCGGGAGCCCTACGCGGGGAGCTTCCTGAGCTTGGCCGTCGTGTCGTTGTCGCCGAGCGTCAGCCTCCGCCGCGCCCCGACCTCCTCGACGATGTCGAGGAGGCGCGGGACGTCCGGCCGCTCGCCGGCGACCCCGTCCGCGTGATGGAAGTGGACCTGGAAGTCGGGCGTGATGAAGAGCAGGCCGCCCTGCTGCCAGGGGTCGCCCTGCGTTCGCCCCTGGCGGTTCCCGCCGAAGAAGGCGCGCACGGCGTTGATCACGCTCTTCGGGTTGAACGTCCGGAAGACCCCGCGCTTGAGGCCCGCCTCCTTGTAGGCCTCGAGCGACTTGTCGCAGTAGATCGGCCCGTCGAACCCGACCGCCGTCGCGAACTCGCGCGCCTGCTCGGGGCGCCCGTTCCCGACGACCACGACCTCGGCTCCCGCGTCCTGGATCCGCTTCTGGGCGAGGCGCAACTGCGCCACGTGCTCGCGGCAGAACAGTCAGCCGAAGTGCCGCACGAACGAGAACACGACCGGCCGGTCGGCCCACAGCTCCTTGAGCGGCCGCTCCGCCCCGTCCATGCCCTTCACGACCACGGCCCCGAGCCGGTCCACCGAGACCGGGCTCGCCTCGCTCGTCGCCGACATCAGTCGATCTCCTCGACCCGCACCGTGTTCGTCTTCCCCGCGACGCCCGCCGGCACGCCGGCTATGAAGACGACGCGGTCGCCCGGGATCGCGAGCCCGAGCCGCTTGACCTCGCCCTCGAGCACCGCCATCAGGTGGTCGGTGTCGGTCTGCTCGTCGCCCTTGTACGCGATCACGCCCCACGAGAGCGACAGGCGCCGGAGCGTCCGCTCGCGCGGCGAGAAGGCGACGATCGGCTGCCGCGGCCGGTAGCGCGAGACGAGCCGCGCCGTCGAGCCCGAGAGCGTCGGGCAGACGATCACCTTCACGCCGAGCGCCTCGCCGATCTCGACCGCCGACCGGCTGATGACGTCGGGCACCGACCCGCCCGAGGCCGCGAGCTGGCGCGCCTGCATGAGCTCGTAGAACTCCTCGCCCTCGGCCGCCCGCGCGATCCGGTCCATCATGGCGACGGCCCGCGACGGGTACTGCCCGGCCGCCGTCTCCTCGGACAGCATCACCGCGTCCGTCCCGTCGAAGATCGCGTTGGCGACGTCCGTCACCTCGGCCCGCGTCGGGCGCGGGTTCTCGACCATGCTCTTCAGCATCTGGGTCGCCGTGATGACCGGCTTCCCGGCCTGGTTCGCCTTGCGGATGATGAGCTTCTGGGCGAGGGGCACGCGCTCGAGCGGCACCTCGACGCCGAGGTCGCCGCGCGCGACCATGACGCCGTCCGACGCCGCGATGATCTCGTCGATGTTCTTGAGCGCCTCCTGCTTCTCGATCTTGGCGATGATCGGGACGTCCGCGGTCAGCCGCTCGGCGACCTTGCGCGCGTGGCGCACGTCGCTCGCCGTCCGCACGAACGAGAGGGCGATGAGGTCGACGCCGTTCTCGATCCCGAACGTCAGGTCCGCCCGGTCCTTCTCGGTCAGCGCGGCCACGCTCAGGCTCGCCGTCGGCACGTTGACGCCCTTGCGCGACGAGAGCTGGCCGCCGACGACGACGCGGCAGCGGACGTCGCGCGTCGTCGTGTCCGTGACCTCGAGCTCGATCTCGCCGTCGGCGAGGAGCAGGCGGTCGCCGGCCGCGACCTCGCGCGGGAGCGGGTCGTAGCTCACGGACACGCGCTCGGGCTCGCCCGGCACCTTCTCCGTCGTCAGGGTGAACGACGCCCCGGGGTGGAGGTCGATCACCTGGCGCGGGGCCGCGATCTCGCCGGTGCGGATCTTGGGCCCGCCCAGGTCCTGGAGGATGGCCGTGTGCCGGCCCGCCTCGGCCGACAGCTCGCGGATCCAGCGGATGACCTCGAGGTGCTCTCCGTGAGTGCCGTGCGAGAAGTTGAGGCGGGCGACGTCCATGCCCGCGCCGATCAGCGAGCGGAGCCCGTCGCGCGTGCGCGAGGCGGGGCCGATGGTGCAGACGATCTTGGTCCGGCGCATGCCTCCCTTCTACCCCTTTCGCGGGCGCGAGGTCAAACCCCCGCGGCCCGCCGGAGGCAAAATTGCGGCCCCGTCCGGCCTTCTGGTAGAATGGCACCGCTTTTTCTTGGGGGCGTGAAGCCATGGGCATGAGGCTCGCACCGGCCCGCAGCGCGGCGGGCGACAAGATCGTGTCGATCGACCCGGCGACGCTCGAGCCGCTCGGCGAGGTCGAGGTCTACTCGCCTGAGCAGGTGAAGGACGCGGTCGAGAGGGCGCGGGCCGCCGCCCCGGGCTGGGCGGCGCTGACCTTCGCCGAGCGCGGCGCCCACCTCGCCGCCGTGAAGGACGTGATCCTCGAGGAGATCGACGAGATCGCCGACATCATCGCCCGCGAGACCGGCAAGACCCAGCTCGGGGCCATGAGCTCGGAGGTCGCGCCGACCGTCGACCTCATCTCGTACTTCATCAAGAACGCCGAGCGCCTGCTCGCCTACGAGACGATCTCGATCCGGCACTGGGGCCTGCTCGGGCGGCGGAGCTACCTCACCTACCCGCCGCTCGGCGTCTGCGCCGTCATCTCGCCCTGGAACTTCCCCTTCTCGCTCGCCATCGGCACGCACGTCATGGGCCTCATCGCCGGCTGCACGATCGTCGCCAAGCCGAGCGAGGTGACCCCGCTCGTCGGCCGGAAGATCGACGACATCTTCAAGAAGGCCGGCCTGCCGCCGAACGTCTTCATCAACTGCCCCGGCGACGGCGCGACCGGCGCCGCCCTCGTCGAGGCCCCCGTCGACAAGATCTTCTTCACGGGCAGCGGCCGCACGGGCAAGCGCATCACGGAGGCGGCGGCGAAGCGGCTGACGCCCGTGTCGCTCGAGCTCGGCGGCAACGCGCCGATGCTCGTCCTCCGCGACGCCGAGCTCGACAACGCGGTCGCGGGGGCCGTCTGGGGCGCGTTCTTCAACTGCGGTCAGGTGTGCGCGAGCGTCCAGCGCCTCTACGTCGACCGGACGCTCGCCGACCGCTTCACGTCGCGCTTCGTCGAGGCGACGAAGGCCCTGCGCGTCGGCGTCCGCAACGCGGGCGAGTTCGCGATCGACATCGGCTCGCTCACGAGCGAGGCCCAGCTCAAGATCGTCGAGGACCTGGTCGAGGACGCCCGCGCCAAGGGAGCGAAGGTCCTGACGGGCGGGCGGCGGCGCGAGGGCTTGAAGGGGTTCTTCTACGAGCCGACGATCGTCGCCGACCCGCCGAAGGACGCGCGGATCTGGCGCGAGGAGGTCTTCGGCCCGGTCGTCGCCCTCTCGACGTTCGAGTCCGAGGACGAGGCCGTCCGCCTCGCGAACGACACCCAGTTCGGCCTCATGGCCAGCGTCTGGACGCGCGACATCGCGCGCGGCGAGCAGATCGCCCGCCAGATCCGCTCCGGCACGGTCGTCGTCAACGACCACGCCATGACCCACGGGATCCCCGAGGTGCCCTGGGGCGGCGTCAAGGAGAGCGGCGTCGGGCGCACCCACGGGAAGGAGGGCCTGCTCGAGTTCGTCGAGCACCGCCACATCCACGTGAACCGCATGGCCGGGATCAAGGCGCCGTGGTGGTTCCCCGAGACGCGCAACGCCTACGAGGCGATCAAGGCCTCGGCCGAGGCGCTCGGCGGCTCGGGCCTAGGCAAGCGGCTCCAGGCCGGCTACCGCGCCGCCAAGGCGCTGTTCTTCAGCGACGGCAAGCGCGAGTCGGGGAACGGCGCCGGGGGGACGGGGACGGGCTCGGGCTCGGGCTCGGGCGCGTTCAAGTCGTCGGCGAAGGCGGCGGGGAGGGAGTAAGCGTGGCGTCGCTCAAGGTCCTCGACCGCTTCATCGAGAGTCTCGAGCAGGTCGCGGTCCTCGGACGCGAGGCGGCCGAGTTCCAGGACCTCGTCTCGAAGCACGAGATGAGCGCGCTCACGAAGGTGCTCGAGCGCGTGAAGCCGATCATGCCCCACATCGACGGGCCGATCGCGACCCGCGAGGAGTGGGTCTACTCCGACAACCCCCGCGACCGGCAGACCTTCTACTACAAGGAGCCGGGGATCGTCCTCGTCAACAACTTCGAGTCGACGATCCGCGACCCGCACGGCCGCATGAGCTACGCGGGCTACAAGATCATCTTCACGCGCGCCGGCAAGCTCGTGCAGCTCGACCGCCGCGGCAGTTTCTCGGACGGCGCCCAGTCCCAGACGCAGGCGAGCTTCTGGTCGACGGACGCCCACGAGCTCGACGTCACGCCCGAGATCGCCGAGCGGCACCTCCAGGAGATCGTCCGCTCGATCGTGGCCGCGCTCGACCGCGCCGTGCACCGCCAGAGCGATCGGCGCGAGGCATTGAAGGAGCGCCTCAGGATCCTGAAGGACGTGGCCGCCATGCTCGAGTCGACCCCGAGCCCGCCGGCGCCTCCGGCGTTCCCGGGGGGCGACGCCTCGTCGGCGACGACCGTCAAGCGCGACGCGATCGCCGGCGAGGGGAGCGCGAGCGGGACGTTCGCCCCGCCCGACATCTCGATCAAGAAGTGAGGCGCGCCCGCCCGGCCTACGCCCCGAGATAACCGACGCTCGCGAACGAGACGACCGACCCGCCGGCCGGGTCGGGCGCCTGCCCGTAGGCGAGCAGGTCGCCCTTAAGCGGGCGGCCGTCGAGCGTCTTCAGCATCGCGTAGATGCACGAGAGCCCGCAGATGTTGCGGGCGTCCTTCTCGGCGGCGATGGCCGCGAAGAAGCCCTCCCCGTCGACCTCGGCGGCCCGCTCGAGCGACTCGAGGTCCTTCCGCTCGCAGGCGGCGCAGCGCTCGGGCGTGGCCGCCGTCGGGTCGCCGAACTTCGTCCCGATGTGGGCGAGGTCGGCGCCGGCGACGAGGCAGACCCGCCGGCCGCGGTCGAGCTCCTCGTCCACGGTCGCGCGGAGCGAGTCGAGGAAGCGGCGGACCGTCGCGTCGGCGGCGGGCGAGCGGCCGGTCTGGGTGAAGCCGTGGAGCGACCCGCAGATGAACGGCACCACCCGGACGGGCGCGGCCTGGTCGTCGCGGGCGCCGCGGAGGTGCTGGAGGCACACGACCTGGAACTCGACCGAGTGCTCGGTGCGGTGGGAGATCTCGCCCGTCGTCAGGCGCCGGCCGCCGAGGCGCGCCTCGACCCGGTCGACGAAGGCGGCGTCGGTCTCGGCGCGGCCGAGCGGCGTCTCGAACGCCTTGCGCGTGAAGATGAAGGGCAGGTCCGGGTCGCCGCCGCCCTGGTGGGCGGTGCCGAAGATCACGTAGAGGTCGGCGGGCGGCGCCTTGGCGAGGGCGCGGTACGCCTCGGCGTAGGCGCCGTGGCCGCGCCGGAAGTCGATGTGCGGGGCGATGAGGGCCGAGAGCGCGGCCGGCGAGGAGGCGGGGCGGGACGAGGGGGCGATCGTCCGCGACGCGCCCGCGTACGCCCGCGCCAGCTCGTCCGGCGGCCGTCCGGCGAGCAGGGCGTCGAGGAAGGAGCGGAGCGCCGCCGGCTCGGAAGGGTAGGCGCCGCCGGCGTGCGCGGCGCGGCGCACGGGCGCGGCGACGAAGTCGTCGACGACCTTCAGGCGGGCCGCCTCGTAGCGCGGGCCGTCGAGGAAGAGGTTCTCGTCGAGGACGCGGACGATCTCCTCGACCTGCTCGCGGAGGACCATCTCGTTCGTCCGGCGGGCGAACTCGCCCTGGATGTCGACGATCGTCCGCCGGCCGTCGAAGAGCGTCGCCAGGAAGAAGACGCCGAGCGGCAGGATCACGATCTTGTCGGCGAACCCGCCCGGGTCCTTGAGGCACACGGCCCGCTGCCCGTCCATGTCCACCGGGAACGCCTCGAGGGCGCGAAGGCGGGGCGGGACCTCCGGGACGGGGGGCTTCGCCGGCTTCGGTTCCGGCTTTCGCGCACGGTCGGTCATTCGGACAAGGTATCGCGACGGCGGGCGCGCTTCAACTTTCCCGTCCGCTTCGGCTACACTGTCGCCGGCACGCCATGGCGACGGCGCCCTCACGCACGCGTCTCATCGTCCGCCTCGTCCTCCTCGGGATCCTCGCGTCGGCGGCCCTCCGCTACGCCCAGGTCCGCTTCGCCGAGTCCCGCAAGCCGGACTGGGAGTTCCAGCAGGAGGTCGCGGTCGTCCTCGTCGTCCCGCGGGCGGCGACGGAGGACGAGCGGGCGCCGCTCGCGACCGTTCGCGACTTCGCCCTCGCGACCTCGAACCGCCCGACGTTCTGGGCCCTCAAGTACTGGTTCGACCAGGAGCACGGGCGCTACGTCGACCGCCCCGGCTTCTCCCCCGTGCGCTTCGACGTCGTCGGCCCCATCGAGGTCGATGGGCCGCCCCCGCCGCCGCCGCGGGCCGGCGACGACCTCTCGTTCCTCGGCCGCTGGTGGCGGACCCGCGAGTTCCTGGGCTACTTCGACGACGTCCGCGACCGGCTTTCGAAGAAGGCCCCCGTCACGGTGTTCGTCTACTTCTACCTGCCCTCGGAGGCCGCCCACTTCAAGCCCATCCACTCGGTCGCCGAGCGCCGCAGCCGGCGCGGCTTCGTGTTCGCGCCGCTCACCGAGCGCGGCGTCGACGCCGCCCTCGTCCACGTCGCCCACGAGCTGCTCCACGTCTTCGGCGCGACGGACAAGTACGACGACGCCCGGTGCGTCTGGCCGCAGGGCTACTACGAGCCCTTCCGGGAGCCGCGCTTCCCCCAGTCGCACGCCGAGGTCATGGCCATGGGGATCCCGCTCCAGGCGGGCGGGCGCGAGCTGTCGCTCGACTTCTTCGAGCTCATGCGCGTCGGGGTCGAGACGGCCCACGAGATCGGGTGGATCGAGCGCGAGAGGCGGGACCGGTACTACGCCGGGGACGCCTCGGCGGGCGGCCGACCGGACTAGGGCCGTGTCGACGAGCTCACCGGAAGTGCGGCATCACCCGCTCCGCGAACGTCCGGAGCGAGCGCATCACCAGCTCGTGCGGCACCGTCCCCATCTGCATGACGAGGATCAGCTCGTCGACGCCCGTCTCCTGGAAGCGGGCGACGCTCTCGCGGGCGGCGACGGGGTCGCCGATCACGTGGCTCGCCTGGGCGCCGGGGGCGTTGCGGAAGGCCATGGCCTCGCGCAGGTCCTCGTCCGGGAAGTCGTCGCGCGGGACGGCGATCGGGCCGACCGGGCGCGTGCCGCTCGTGTAGTAGAGGGCGAGGCTCTCGAGGAAGAAGCGCGCGCCGCGGAAGCCGTGGCGGCAGGCCTCGCGGTCGTCGTCGAGGACGAGGGTCGCGGGCGTGCAGGCGAACCAGTCGTTCCTCCGCCGGCCCGCGGGCTCGGCGGCGGCGACCGCGCGCTTGTAGCCGCGCACCTTGTCGGCCAGGTCGCGGTCGGTGCCGACCGCGAAGTTGAGCGCCCCGATCCCGAGCCCGCCCACGGCCTCGGCCGAGCCCGGCTTGGCGCAGGCGGCGTAGATCGGCGGGTGCGGCCGCTGCACGGGCTTCGGGATGACGCGGATCGGCGGGACCTTGAAGAAGCGGCCCTCCCAGGAGAACGTCTCGTCCTGCCACATGCGCGGGATCATCTCGAGGGCCTCGAGCCACTGCTCGTGGAGCCTCGGGATGTCGCACTGGAAGGCCTTCTGCTCGACGAGCGACGACGACTTCCCCGAGCCCCAGTCGACGCGCCCGTTCGAGAGCACGTCGAGCGTGGCCACGCGCTCGGCGATCCGGATCGGGTGGTTGTAGGGGTAGGGCGTGAGGGTGACGCCGTGGCCGAGCCGGATCCGCTTCGTCCTGGCGGCGCAGTAGGCGAGGAAGATCTCGGGCGCCGAGCTGTGCGAGTACTCGTAGAGCCCGTGGTGCTCGACCTCCCAGACGCGGTCGTAGCCGAGCTCGTCGGCGAAGGCGACCTGCTCCGCGCACTCGTGGAAGCACCGCGTCTCCGACTCGGGCGTCGGCGACGAGATCTGCATCTCGTAGAAGATCGAGAACTTCATGCGACCGCGCCCTCCCTCTCCCGCTCGCGCTCGCGCTTGCCCTCGCGCGCGAGCCGCAGCACCAGCCCGGCGAAGGCGCGCGCGCCCGCGCCGGCGAGCCCCGGCCCGGCCGTCGCCAGCATCCGGAACGCCGTCACGATCGAGCCGAGGATGAACTGGGTGTGCCCCTCGCCCAGGATCCGCACCTTGCCCGTGAAGATGGCCGTCGAGTAGCCGAGGTCGCCCGCGAGCAGGCGCACGAAGGTGCGCGTCGACGCGCGGAGGGTCGAGGTCGCGTCCGGCGCCAGCCCGGGCCCGACGACGACGCGCCCCGCGCGCAGGCGGAGGCTCCAGGACGAGCCGCCCTCGCCCAGGAGCTCGAGGTTCACGACCGCGTCCATGCCGCGGAGGTTCGCCTCGGCGGCCCGGTCCCCGAAGGCGACGCGCCCGCCCGTCGCCCGCGAGAGGATCGAGAGCGCGCCGAGGAAGAGGGCGACGCCGGCGTTCGGCGTCCCGCCCGCGGTCGTCTCGGCGAAGCGCCGGAGGACGTCGCGGCTCGCGGGCAACGCCGGCCGCCAGCCGAGCTCGCGCCGCGCCTTCTCGCTCGTCACGTGGATCGGGGCGCAGCTCCGGGTGAGCCAGGCCGCCTGGTCGTTCGTCGTCAGGCCGACCGACACGAGGGCGCGGACGGCGGCGCGCACGAGCGGGCGCGGGACCGAGACGAGCCGCCGGCCGAGGAGGCGCGACATCTCCGCGTTCGAGACCGCCCCCTCGCCGGCGAGGTTGAAGGCGCCGCGGGCGCGGCGCTCGAGCGCGAGGATGAAGCCGTCGGCCACGTCCTCGTCCCAGGCGTACTGCACGGGCGGCATGCCGCCCAGGTCCACGAGCAGCGGCCCGCGGAGGACCGCGCCGAGGAGGTTCTTGATCCCGGGCCCGAGGAAGGCGCCCGGGCGCATCCGCGCGACCGCGACCTCGGGGTGGGCGCGCTCGAAGCGGTCGAGAGCCGCCTCGACCAGGTACTTCGTGTGGGCGTAGTAGTGGTCCTCGTCGTCCCGCGGCGGCACGGTCTCGTCGAGCGGGAGCGCCCGGTCGTCGAAGAAGCCGTAGGCGGCGACCGACGACGCGTAGATGAGCTGGCGGACGCCCGCCCGGGCGACGGCCGCGAAGACGCGCTCGCTGCCGGCGACGTTGATCGCGAGGACGGCGTCCTCGTCGGCGATCGGCATGACGACGAAGGCCAGGTGGATCACGGCGTCGACGCCGGCGAAGAGCCGGGCGAGGTCGGCCTTGCGCACGTCGGCGATCTCGAACCGGAGCTTGCTCGCCCGCGCCGCCTCCCCCTCCGGCGCGCGCACGTCCAGGGCCAGGATGGACTCGACGGCCGGCAGCGCCTGGAGCTTCGGGATGAGCACGCTCGCGAGGTAGCCCGCGGCCCCGGTGACGGCGACCTTCATCGATCCTTCCTCCCCACGGCCGGACGATAACGGCCCGCCCCGCGGGCGTCAACGTGCCGCGGCGCGGCAAACGAGGTGGCGCGCCGGCCCTGAACCCGTTTATAATCCGAAAACTCGACGCGCCGCCCGCCACGGCGGGAGCCGGTCCGCGCGCGCCGGGGAACCGGAGCCGACCGCCTCGTGAACGTCTGCCCGAAGTGCTTGCAACGCTTCGCCGATGACGTCGATCACTGCCCGACCGACAAGGCGTCGCTCGTGCGCGACGACGTCGTCGACGCGTACGTCGGCCGCACGATCGGGAACTTCCGCATCGAGCGCATCTTCGGCGCCGGCGGCATGGGGACGGTCTTCCTCGCCCGCCACGTCAAGATCGGGACGCCGGCGATCGTCAAGGTCCTCGCGCCCGAGCTCGTGCGCCACCGCGAGATGAAGCTGCGCTTCGAGAACGAGGCCCGGCTCGCGAGCGCCGTCATCCACCCGAACGTCGTCCGGGTCTACGACTGCGGCGAGATCCCGAGCTCGCGCGCGGGCGCGCCGCCGGACGACACCGACCTCTACATCGTCATGGAGCTGGTCGAGGGCGAGGACGGCGAGGCGGTCCTGCACCGCGAGGGGCGGCTCGACCCGTTGCGGGCCGCGCGCATCGTCCGGGAGGTCGCGCTCGCGCTCGACGCCGCCCACACGAGCGCGGCCGGCGCGATCGTCCACCGCGACCTGAAGCCCGGGAACATCCGCTTGACGCGGCGCGGCCGGGAGGAGCACGCGGTCGTCCTCGACTTCGGGATCGCCAAGGCGGTCGAGGCCCCGGCGGCCGAGAGCCTGACGGTCGTCGGGACGATCATCGGGACGCCCCAGTACCTCTCGCCCGAGCAGGCGACCGGGGAGCCCGTCGACGCGCGGAGCGACATCTACGCCCTCGGCGTCGTCGCCTACGAGCTGTTCAGCGGCAAGCTGCCGTTCTTCTCGCCGACGACCATGGGCTACATCGGGCTCCACGTCTGCGCGCCGCCGCCTCCCTTCCCGGCGGAGCTCGGGCTGCCGAAGGAGATGGAGGCGCTCGTCCTCCGGTGCCTGGCCAAGGCGCCGAAGGACCGCTTCCAGACGGCGGCCGAGGTCGCGGACGCGTGCGGCGCCTTCCTCGCCCGGGCGACCGCGCAGAAGCGCCGGCCGGTCCTCGTCGCCGGCGTCGCCGGGACGCTCGTCCTCGCGCTCGCGGCCGCGGCCTACGGGCTCTTCTTCAAGACGCCGCCGGCGCCGCCCGCGAACGGCGGCGGGATCGCGATCGCGAAGGCGCTCCAGCTCGGGGCCCTGGCCGTGGACGGCCGGGACCTCGCGCCCGGCGGGACGGCGTACACGCGGCAGCCGCGGGTCCGGCTCGCGGGCCGGGTCGACCGGCTCGACGCCGGCGGCGCGGACGGCGCGAAGGGGGCCGTGGCCGTGCTCCAGCGGACCGGGAGGCCGCCCGTCCGGGCGGCGATCGGCGCCGACGGCGCCTTCGAGGCCGACATCGAGGACCTGGTCGCCGGCGGGGTCGAGGACGTGACGATCGCCGTCCTGCGCGGGGACACGGGAGCGGGGAGCGGGAGCGGGAGCGGGAACGGCGGCGGGGCCGGGACCGGGGGGGCGGGGCCGGCCGCGCCGGAGACCGTGGGGCGCCTGCGCCTCGTCCGCGACACGACCGCCCCGAGCCTCTCGCCGCGCGCGATCCCGAGCGAGGCCTACGCCATCGACTGGGAGGCCCGCCTCGTGCACGTCCGCGCCCCGCGCGCGTTCCTGCCCCTCGAGGTCGCCGATGACACGGATGGCCCGGTCGTCCTCGAGGTCGAGGCCGAGGCGCCGCTCGCCGCCGAGATCGGGAGCGGCGACGGCGGGCGCGGCGTCCGCCTCGACGGGACCGGCCTCGAGGAGGGGCGGCGCGCCCGGCTCGCGCTCCGGGCGGTCGACGCGGCCGGGAACGCCGGGGCGCTCGAGCTGACGATCGCCTGCGACGGGGTCCCGCCGCGCCTCGAGGTCCGCGAGGCCGCGGCGACCGGCGCGACCGGGCCGATCCGGGCGGTCGTCGCCGCCCGCGACCCGTCGGGGACGGCGTCGCTCGCCCTCGGCGGCGAGACGCCGTCGGGCAAGGCGATCCCGCCGCGGCCGCCGCTCGGGCTGACCGACCCGGGGCGCGAGGGCGAGGTCGTCGCGACCTTCGCCGTCGAGGCCGACGAGGAGGGGACGTACGTCCTCCGCGTCGAGGCCCGGGACCGCGCCGGGAACCGCGGCTCGGTCGAGCACCGGGTCGAGCGGCGCGTACCGCTCGAGGCGAGGGTCGTCTTCCGGACGAAGGCGGCCGCGGATGCCGGCGCGTCGCCCGAGACCGCCCCGCCGCTCGAGCCGCCGGCCGACGGCTCCCCGCTCTTCGTGTCCGCGCCGGCCCTCGTCATCGAGATCGCCGCGAACAAGGGGCTCGAGGGCGTGCGGGCGACGCTCGGCGGGGAGAGCGACGCCGCCTTCGAGCCGCGCGTCCTCGACCTCGCCCGACCGGCGCGCGACGGCGACCCGTGGCGGGGAACCGTCGAGCTCGTGCCCGGGACGGTCCAGAAGCTCACGCTCGCGCTCGCGCCCCGGTCGGGCGAGCCGCTCTCGCGCGCGGTCCAGATCGTCCAGGACGGCGTGGCCCCGGTCGTGCGCCTCATCCGGCCCGCGACCTGGGCGGAGACGATCGGGCTCGCGCTCGCGCCCGCGCCGGCGCACGCGCTCGAGGTCGAGGTCGCGGTCGAGGACGCGAACGCGGGCGAGACCGTCGCCTTCCACGTCGTCTCGACGACCGAGGCCCGCGCCGCCGAGATCGCGGCCGAGGTCGAGCGCGGCGTCCGCCCGCCGACCGCCCCGGCCGCCGAGCCGAAGGTGGACGCCGCCGGGCGGGCCGCGGCCCGCGTCCCCCTCGTCCACGGGACGGCGCTCCTGCTCGTCGCCGTCGCGACCGACCGCGCCGGCAACACGGCCGTGCTCGTCCGGCGCGCGCGCGTCGACCTCCGCCCGCCGACGATCATCGTCGCCGCCCTCCCGCGCCAGAAGCTCCACGAGCGCGTGACGCTCCGCTTCCGCACCGACGAGCCCTGCCGCCGCGTCCGGGTCGACGGGTCCGCGGACGGCGTCCGCCCCGACCCGGGCGGCGGCTACGTCCACGAGTCCATCCTCTACCTCGACTCCCCCCTCGGGCGGCGGATCGAGGTCGAGGACGAGGCGGGCAACACCTCGACCGCCGAGGCCACGCTCGCGCGCGAGAACGTGTGCGCCAACAGCGGCGAGGCCATCCCGCCGTCGATCGTCGAGATCCTCCTCGGCGACGACCCGCGGGCGTCGGGGTGCCCGCACTGTCCCGAGCGCGCCATCTCTCCGGAGAGGAAACCTTGAGGCCCTCCGCGAAGCCGAAGCCCCGCTTCCTGCCCGCCGCCGCGATCGTCGCCCTCCTGCCGGCGCTCTCGGGCTGCCACATCGGGATCTCGACCGAGGTCGTCTACACGTCGCGGACCGCGCCCAGGGCGACGGGCCCGGGCCCGGGCTCGGGCACGGCCCCCGAGGCGCGCAAGCGGAACGAGCTCGTCGCCGGGCTCCTGAAACCGAAGCTCGTCGGTCCGGCGGGCGCGGAGCTCGACCCCGAGGCCGGCGACGAGAAGGACCTCGGGCGCGCCCTCGCCGACGCGATCGAGGACCTGCGCATCTTCAAGGAGCTGCGCTACCCGCTCCGCGACGAGGCCGTCGACGTCATCCTCGAGCCCACGTTCACGGTCGCGCTCGCGAAGCACCGGCTCACGAACGCCCTCAAGGTCTTCCCGGGGCTCGTCCTCCCCTACATCGACGGGTTCGGCCTCGACTACGACCACGACGTCCTGCTCGAGGTCGTGGTCCGCGAGGGCAAGGGGCGCGAGGCCTGCGACCGGCGCCGGTCGGCGGCCGGCATGACCGCCGAGCGCTACCCCTCGGTCCTCTGGTTCATAGGCCTCCACGTCGGCCTCCTTATCCTCCTCGTCTTCGAGTCGGCGACGACGGACTCGGCCGTGGTCGGGCGACTCGTCGAGCGCAACGCCGGCCTCGCGATCGCGGACTCGGCCGACTGGCTCGCCCGCGAGTTCTCGCCGGGCGCGAAGGCGTGCGTCGACCACCCCGATGTGCCGCAGACGGGCCGGTACTGTGTTTACTGTCGTCGCGACCTTTGGTATCAGATCCTGAATCGCCGGGAGGGTGCGGCGCGGGCGCCGGGGGACGGCGCCCCGCCCCCGCCGCGGTAGCGCGCTCCCTCACCGCACACCCGACCCAGGAGGCCCGAGCCCCATGGACGGAACGTATCGCCCGGATCGCTCTCCCACCCCCGGCCGGCGCCCGCGCCGGGCCGGCCGCTCGCCGAGGCTCTTGCTGGGCGCGGTCCTCGGGCTCCTCGCCCTCGCCCCGCTGGCCGCCGTCCCCGTGGGCTGCGGGCTCGGCGGCGGCGCGCTCGGGATCGCCGTCCTGAGCGTCGGCGTCTCGCTCGTCTTCACGGGCACGTCGCCGGGCTACGCCCTCCGCGACCCCGGCGTCACGGGCGGGCCGACGACCATCGAGGACGACATCACGCTCGACGCCGCGACCCCCGGGATCGAGCGGCTCCTCTACCTGGGAGGCGAGCTGCAGCCCCCGGTCACGCTCGAGGGGCGCGGGACGGCGGCGGGCGGCCAGGCGACGCTCCAGATCACGCTCTCCCTCCTCCGCGTCGACGACGCGACGGCGGTCGTCCTCGACCAGGACCAGGTCACGATCGGGACGACGGCGACCCCGTTCACGGCGACGCTCGACTTCTCCGTGAACGCGCAGACCCGGAGCCTGCCGGGCGACATCGTCGTCCTCGGGATCGCCCGGACGGGCAACGACGTGACGCTCGAGGCCGCGAGCCTCGTCGCCCGGACGAGCGTCTTCATCGGCCGGGACCTCCAGCTCACGCTCGTGGACACGGGCGGCCAGCAGCTCACCCCGTCGCTCCGCGAGGTGCCGCCGTCGGGCAGCCAGGCCGTGACGGTCGGGGCGACGCCGGTGGTCGCCCAGTTCGCGCTGGCGACGCTCGGCGGGCCGGTCTACAACACGGCCGGGACGAGCACGGGGTCGACGGCCCAGCCCGCCAACCTCAGCTACCGGATCGAGGGCGCCTCCCGCCTCTCGCTGCTCGCGAGCACGAACGGCATGATCGCGGACTTCACCCTCGACCTCCTGCCCGTCGACGCCCAGGGCAACCCGACCGGCCCCGTCTTCGCGACCGCCGGCCCGTTCACGGCCGACGCCAACGCGCAGCGGATCGACGCGACCTTCAACAACGTCCAGCCCTTCGTCGTCGTCGGCAACACCGTCGGCAACCAGGCCGTGCCGCGCATCGGCCTCCGGATCACGAACGGCGCCGGGATGCGGGGGACGACGGTCACCTTCGGGTTCGACGCCTCGACCAACACGGGCTCGAGCTTCATCTTCCTGCCGCGCCCGCGGGTGCTCTCGGACATCGGCAGCGCCCAGCAGGTCCAGCTCTCGCAGCCGTGATGGGGACGGGGGGCGACGCGTGAGCGCGATCGGCGGGGCGGGGCGGGGCCCGGGCGGGGCGTGGCTCCGCCCGGCCGACGACCCGGACGGCGCGGGCGGCGCCGCCCCCGGGGCGACGTCCCCGTCGCGCGCGGATGCGCCGCCCCCGCGGACGAGGCCGGCCGTGGCGGCCCTGCCCTTCGGGCGCGGGGCGCGAGCGGCCGAGATCCTCTCGAAGAAGGACTTCCGCGAGCCGAGCGGGCTCGCGTTCCACCCGAAGCGCGGGACGCTCTTCGTGGTCGGCGATTGCGGCCACGTGGCCGAGGTGACGCGCGACGGCGAGGTCCTCCGGAAGCGGCGGCTCCGGCACGCCGACCTCGAGGGCGTCACGGTCGGGCCGCGCGGGCTCGTGTACGCGGTCGTCGAGGAGAGCCCGCCGCGGATCATCGAGCTCGACCCGGACACGCTCGAGCGCCGGCGCGAGTTCCCGATCAAGACGAAGCACGAGGGCGAGCGCGTCATCGCGCGCCGCGCGAACGACGGGCTCGAGGGCCTCGTCTACGTGCCCTCGGAGAAGGCCTTCTTCGCCCTCAACCAGGACCACCCGCCGCGCATCGTGCGCCTCGACGTCCCGCTCGGCTCGCCGGACGGCGGGAAGGCGCGCATCGTCGAGGTCATCGACATCGCCGGCTCGGTCCGGGAGTGGGCGTCGGACCTCGCCCACGACCCGCGGACGGGCCACTTCCTCGTGACCGAGGCCGGCGACGGCACGGTGCCCGGGGCGCTCCACGAGCTCGGGCGCGACGGCAAGCGCATCCGCTCCGTCCGCCTCCCGGGGCGCTGCCAGGAGGGGTTCGCCCTCGACCCGCGCGGCTCCGCCTACGTCGCCCAGGATACGGGCGGGGTCCTGCGGGTCGACCCGCGGTAGCGAAGCTCGCCCGCTCCTCGACCCCGCCGACGGCCCGCAGAGCCGGGCCTTCCTCCTTAACGTCGTCCCCGGACGCCGACGTGCGACGGCCCCCCGGGGATGGTAGGATTCCAGGTGAAGCGAGGCGACGACTCTCTAAATGGAAAGCCTCATTGCACCCCGGGCCCCCTCGACCGCCGCGCCGCCGGCGATCGGCGGGCGTTTCCGGGTCGTCGACGTCCTCGGCCGCGGGCGCGGCGTCGAGACGCTCCTCTGCGACGACCTGCAGACGGGCGGGCGCGCGGTCCTCAAGGTAACGCCGCGCTCGACCGTGGCCACGAGCGTGCGCGCGCGCCTCGAGCACGAGGCGACGGTGCTCGGGACCATGAGGGGACCGCCCCCGTCGCCCTCGTCGTCGCCGGCGCAGCCGACGGTCCCGCTGCTCGAGCTCGGCGACGACGAGGACCTCCTGTACCTGGCGCGGCCCTTCGTGCCCGGGGCGAGCCTCGCCGAGCGCCTGGCGCACGGACCGCTGCCGGTGCGCCCGGCGCTGGCGCTCGGCCGCGACCTCCTGGCGGCGCTCGAGGCGCTCCACGACCACGGCATCGTCCACCGGGACGTGAAGCCGGCGAACATCATCGTGCGCGAGGAGGGCGACGGGAGCGGGAAGGCCGCGGGGACGGGGTTCCGCGCGACGCTCATCGACCTCGGCCTGTCGCGGAGCGATCGGCTGGACCGGTCCCTCCGCGACGAGCCCGTGGGCACCGCGCTCTACGCCTCGCCCGAGCAGGCGGGGCTCCTCGACCACCCCGTCGACGAGCGCTCGGACCTCTACTCGGCCGGAGTCGTGCTCTTCGAGGCGGTCGCCGGCCGGCCGCCCTTCGTCGGGCGGACCGTCGGCGAGGTCCTGCGCCAGCACCTGTCGGCCCGCCCGCCCGAGCTGCGCGGCCTCGGGCTCACGGTCCCGCGCGCGCTCGACGAGGTCCTGAGCCGGCTCCTGCGCAAGGACCCGCGCGACCGCTACCGCTCGGCCGGGGCGGCCGCCCGCGACCTCTCCGAGATCGACGCCGCCCTCGAGCGCGGCGTGGCCGAGCCGGCGATCATCGTCGGGGCCCACGACCGGCGCGGGACGCTCGCCGAGCCCGCCTTCGTCGGCCGCGCCTCCGAGCTCGCCGCCCTCGACCGCGCCGTCGAGCGCGTCCGCCGCGGCGAGGGCGGCCTCGTCCTCCTCTCGGCCGAGTCGGGCGGCGGGAAGACGCGGCTCCTCGACGAGCTGGCGAGGCGGACGGCCCACGCCGGCGCCTGGGTCCTGCGCGGCCAGGGGGTGGACCAGGCCGGGCGGCGGCCGTTCCAGGTGCTGGCCGGCGTCGCCGGCGACCTCATCGCGGCGGCGAGCGCCGACCCCGAGGTCGCCGAGGCCGTGCGCCGCCGCACGGGCGACGCGGCCGAGGCGGCCTGCAACGCCCTCCCCGAGCTGTCCGAGGTCCTCGCCGCCCGGGCCGACACGGTCCTCGGCCCCGAGGCCCACGGCGAGCTCCGCAGCCTCCAGGGGCTCTCGGCCCTGCTGGACGCGCTCGGCTCCGAGGCGCGGCCGGCCGTCGTCCTCCTCGACGACTGCCAGTGGGCGGACGAGCCGACCCTGAAGCTCCTCGGCCGCTGGCTCAGGCGTCCCGAGGCCGCGGACCCGCTCGCCGCCGGCGACGAGGGCGGGCGCCGCGCCCGCCACGTCATGGTCGTGGTCGCGTTCCGCTCCGAGGAGGTGCCGCCGGGGCACCCGCTGCGCCGCCTCGACCGCGCGACCCTCCTCGATCTGCCGCCCTTCGCTCCCGAGGACGTGCGCAGCCTCGTCGAGTCCATGGCCGGCCCGCTCCCGGCCGAAGTCGTCGACACGGTCGCGCGCCTCTCGGAGGGGAGCCCGTTCATGGCGACGGCCGTCCTCCGCGGCCTCGTCGAGTCGGGCGCCCTCGTCGCCCTGCCGGACGGCTGGCGCGTCGAGGCGCTGGCCATGGCCGACATGCAGTCGTCGCGCCGGGCCGCCGCCTTCCTCGCGCGCCGCCTCGGGCTCCTCCCGCCGACCACGCTCCGCCTCGTGTCGGTCGGGGCCGTGCTCGGGAAGGAGTTCCCGCTCGACCTCGCCGCCTTCCTGGCCGGCGAGGCCCCGTCGCGCGCGGTCTCGGCCCTCGACGGGGCGCGCCGGCGCCACGTGCTCTGGCTCGACGCCCGGGAGGGGCGCTACGCGTTCGTCCACGACAAGCTGCGCGAGACGGCCCTCGAGCTGATCCCGGCCGCCGAGCGCCGGGACCTGCACCGGCGCGCGGCCGAGGAGCTCGAGCGGACGGCGCCCGGGCGCGTCTTCGACCTCGCCTTCCACTTCGACTCCGCCGGCGAGCCCGCCCGCGCCCTGCCCTACGCGATCGCCGCCGCCGAGCGGGCCCGCGCCCAGCACGTCCTCGAGCTCGCCGAGCGGCTGTACCGGATCGCGGCGCGCGGCGCGGCGCCGACGGACGACGGCGTCCGCGGCCGCATCGCCGAGGGCCTGGGCGACGTCCTCATGCTGAGGGGCCGGTACGACGAGGCGACGGTCGAGCTCGAGCGCGCCCTCGGCCTCGCCCGCGGGAACGTCGCCAGGGCCCAGATCGAGGGGAAGCGGGGCGAGCTCGCCTTCAAGCGCGGGGACGTCAAGACGGCGAGCCTCGCGCTCGAGCGCGCCCTCCGGACGCTCGGCCGGTTCTCGCCGCAGCGCTTCACGACCTTCCTCCTGCTCCTCCTCTTCGAGCTCGTCGTCCAGGCGCTCCACACCCTCTGCCCGCGGCTCTTCCTCGCCCGCCGGCCGCTCGAGGGCGCCGAGGAGGAGCTGGTCGCGATCCGCCTCTACAGCCGGCTCGCCTACGCCTACTGGTTCCAGCGGGGCAAGGTCCCGTGCGCCTGGGCGCACATCCGCGAGATGAACCTCGCCGAGCGCTACCCGCCGACGCCCGAGCTGGCACAGGCCTACTCCGAGCACGCCCCGGTCATGACCATGGTCCCCTGGTTCGGGCGGGGGATCGTCTACGCCGAGCGCTCGCTCGCGCTCCGGCGCGGCTTCGGCGACATCTGGGGGCAGGGCCAGTCCCTCCACTTCTACGGGGTCGTGCTCTACGCCGCCTCGCGCTTCCGCGAGTGCATCGAGAAGTGCCGCGAGGCCCTGCGCCTGCTCGAGCGCACGGGCGACCGCTGGGAGGTGAACACGGCCGGCTGGCACGTGGCCCTCTGCCTGTACCGGCTCGGCGACCTCCGCGCCGCCGTCGACGCCGGCCGGCGCACGCACCGGGCCGGGCTCGAGATCGGCGACCACCAGGCGTCGGGGATCAGCCTCGGGGCGTGGGCGAAGGCGTCGTCGGGCCGCGTCCCGAAGGCCGTCGTCGAGGCCGAGCGGGCGCGCGGGACGGAGGACCGCCACACGATGGCCGAGGTCGCCATGGCCGAGGCGACCCGCCTCCTGGCCGAGGGCCGGCCGCACGAGGCCGCGGGCGTCCTCGAGGAGGCGCAGCGCCTGGTCGACGCGGCCGGGATGCAGCAGGAGTACGTGGCGCCGATCCCCGCCTGGCACGCGACCGCGCTCCGCGAGGAGCTCGAGTGCACGCCCGCCTACGCGACCGCGCGCCGGCGCGCGCTCGCCGCGAAGCTCCGCCGGGTCGTGCGCCGGGCCGTGCGCGTCGCCCGCCTCTACCCGAACAACGGGCCGCACGCGCTCCGCGAGGCGGCGCTCTTCGAGGCCCTGCGCGGGCGCGGAAGGCGGGCCCGCGCGCTCCTCGACGCGAGCCTCGCCGACGCCGAGCGGAAGGAGATGCGCGGCGAGCGCGCGCGCACGCTCCTCGCCCGCGGGCTCCTGGGCGCGCACCAAGGCTGGCCGGATGCCGCCCGGGACGAGCGCGCCGGGCACGAGGAGCTGCGCGCGATCGAGCCGGCCGAGGCGGGCGAGGGCGACGACCTGACGCCGGCGGCGGGCCCGGCCGAGGCGACGCTCTCGCTCGTCGACCGCTTCGACGCCGTCCTCGAGGTGGGGCGCAGGATCGCGACCGCCCTCACGCCCGAGGCCGTGTTCGCGGCGGTGCGCGAGGCGGCGCTGACGCTGCTCCGCGGGGAGCGGTGCGCCGTGCTCGAGGTCGAGGAGGAGGACGCCCCGCGGCTCCGGCTCGTGCTCCCGGTCGCGAGCGAGGCGTCCCCCGGGTACAGCGCCACCCTCGCCGGGAGGGCGCTGGCCGCCGGGCGGCCGCTCGTCTTCGCCGAAGGGGCCGACGAGCCGGGCGAGAGCGTCCTGCTCTCGGGGGTGCGCTCGGCGATCTGCGCTCCCATCTTCCTGCGCGGGCGGCCGGCCGCGTGCTTCTACGTCACGCACGGCCAGGTGGGCGGCCTCTTCGGACGCGAGGAGGAGGCCCTGGCCGAGTTCGTGGCCACGCTCGCGAGCGCCGCGCTCGAGAACGCCGAGGGCTTCGCCGAGCGGCGCCGCGCCGAGGAGACCATAAGGGCGTCGCTCCGCGAGAAGGAGGCGCTGCTGCGCGAGATCCACCACCGCGTGAAGAACAACCTGCAGGTCGTCTCGAGCCTCCTGAACCTGCACGCGGAGCACTCGAAGGGGCGCGACCCGGCCGAGGTCGCGCGCGAGTGCCGGCGCCGGATCCGCAGCATGGCCCTCGTCCACGAGCGGCTCTACCGGTCGAAGGACCTCGCCCGCATCGAGCTCGGCGGGTACGTGCGCGACCTCGCCGGGAACCTGTTCCGGTCGTACGGCCCCGAGGCGGCCGCCGCGATCGAGCTGCGCCTCGAGGCGGACGAGATCTCGCTCGGGATCGACGCGGCGATCCCGTGCGGGCTGATCCTGAACGAGCTGATCTCGAACGCCTTGAAGCACGCCTTCCCGGGCGGGCGGCGCGGCCTCGTGCGGGTCGGCATCCGCGCGCGAAAGGACGGCGGCCTCGCCCTGACGGTCGAGGACGACGGCGTGGGCTTCGCCGCGCCGCGGACGCCGGGCGCCGAGACCCTCGGGCTGACCCTCGTCGGCGCGCTCGCCGGGCAGCTCGGCGGCGCGGCGACGTTCGCCGCGGGGGAGAGGGGCGGGGCGCGGGTGGAAGTGGTGGTCGCGACCGCAGGAGGGACAGCGTGACGCCGACGGACACGCGGACCGGGACGCGGACGGAGGTCCGCCTGCTGCTCGTCGAGGACGAGAGCATCATCGCCCTCGACCTCAGGCAGCGGCTCGCCTCGCTCGGCTACACGGTCGCCGGGTTCGCCACGTCGAAGGACGAGGCCCTGGTCCAGGCGGAGGCGCTCCGCCCGGACCTCGTGCTCATGGACATCATGCTGAAGGGCCAGCTCGGGGGGATCGAGGCCGCGCGCTGGATCCGCGACCGCCTGCAGATCCCCGTGATCTACGTGACGGGCTACGCGGACGAGGGGACGCTCGACCTCGCGAAGACGGCCGACCCCTTCGGCTACATCGTCAAGCCCTTCGACGACCGCGACCTCCACGCCACGATCGAGGTCGCCCTCCACAAGCACCGCGCCCACCGGGAGGTCGAGGAGAACCGGCTCTGGTTCGCGACGACGCTCCGCTGCATCGCCGACGCCGTCATCGCCACGGACGCCGCCGGGACCGTCCGCTTCGTCAACCGGGCGGCCGAGTCCCTGACGGGCTACCGCGAGGGCGACGCGCTCGGGCGCGGGCTCGGCGAGGTGTTCGCGGCCGCGAACGGCGGGACGGTGCCGGAGAACGTCCGGCGCCTGCTCGACGAGGTGCGGCGCGGGCGGGCGGCCGATCTCCACGACGACACGTTCCTCCTCGCGCGCGACGGCTCGCGGCGCAACGTCGAGGGCGTCTGCGCGCCGATCCGGGTGGACGGGCGCGAAGGCGACGACGCGTTCGCCGGGGCGGTCCTCGCCGTCCGCGACGTCACCGAGAAGCGCAAGCTCGAGGTCGAGGTCGTGCGGGCGCAGAAGCTCGAGGCGCTCGGGCTGCTCGCGGGCGGGATCGCCCACGACTTCAACAACATCCTGACGGCGATCGTCGGGAACCTGGCCCTCGCGCGCCTGTCGCTCGACGCCGAGCACCCGGCGGCCGTCCTCCTCGAGGAGGTGGACAAGGCCTCGCGGCGCGCGGCCGAGCTCTCGCGCCAGTTCCTGACGTTCAGCCGGGGCGGCGAGCCGCTGAGGCGCATCGTCTCGGTCGCGCGCATCGTCGCCGAGACCGCGAGCTGCCTCGTGCGCGGGACGAAGGCGAGGCTCGAGCTCGACCTGCCCGAGGACCTGTGGCCGGCCGAGGTCGACGAGACGCAGATCTCGCAGGTCGTGAGCAACCTCGTCCTGAACGCGATCCAGGCCATGGCGGACGGGGGGACGCTCGAGGTCCGCGCCTCGAACCAGGACGTCGAGCCCGACGCGCCCGCGAGCGGATCGACGCTCCGTCCGGGGCACTACGTCCGGGTCTCGGTCCGCGACACCGGGTGCGGGATCGGGGCCGACGCCCTCGGCCGCATCTTCGACCCGTACTTCACGACGAAGCGCGCGTCGGGAGCGGTCGGCCTCGGCCTGACGACGGTCTACTCGATCCTCAGGCGGCACGGCGGGCACGTGACGGTCGACTCGGCCCCGGGCGCGGGCTCGACGTTCACGTTCTCGGTGCCGGCGGCGCCCGGGGCGACGATCCCCGTGCCCCCCGTCCTGCCCGACGCCCTCCGCGGCTCGGGTCGCGTCCTCGTCATGGACGACGAGCGGGCCGTGCGCGAGGCCGCGCGCCGGATGCTCGAGCACCTGGGGTACGAGGTGGTCGCGGCCGTCGACGGCGAGGAGGCCGTGGCCGTCTACGGCCGGGCCCGCCGCGAGGGCCGGCCCTTCGACCTCGTGATCCTCGACCTCACGGTCCCGGGCGGCCTCGGCGGGCGCGAGGCGCTGCCGCGGCTCCTGGACCTCGACCCCCAGGTCCGCGCGATCGTGTCCAGCGGCTACTCGAGCGACCCCCTGCTGGCGAACTACCGCGATCACGGCTTCCGCGGGCGGCTGGCGAAGCCGTACGAGCCGAGCGTCCTCGGCCGCACGGTGCGCGAGGCCCTGGCGACGTAGCCGGGCGTCGCCTTGGAATGGCCTTCACCCACTACGCCCTCGGGCGCGCGCTCGCCGAGCGGCGGAGGCCCGACGAGGCCGAGGTCGCGTTCGCCGCGGCGATCCGCCTCGACCCGGAGGACGCCGACTACCACGGCTGGCTGGCCGCCGTGCGCTTCGACCGCGCGCTCGACCCCGAGCACGCGGGGTGCCTGAACCTGCGGGCGATGGCGGAGGTCAAGCTCGGCCGGAAGGCGCAGGCGGCCGCGACGATCGAGGCCGCGCTCGCCCGCGACCCCGAGAACGCCGGCACGCACGCGAACCGCGGCTGGACGTACCTCGAGGAGTCGGACCCCGGGAGGGCGCTCGAGCACTTCCGCGAGGCGCTCCGGCTCGACCCGGAGAACGAGTGGGCGCGCGAGGGGATGGTCGAGGCGCTGAAGGCCCGCCACGGGGTCTACCGGCTCGTCCTCCGCTGCTTCCTCTGGATGCAGAAGCTCGGCGAGGGCGCGCGCTGGGCGCGATCGTCGGCGGCTGGATCGCCGCCCGCGTCCTCCGCGGGCTGGCGCGGACGAACCCGGCGCTCGAGCCCGTGATCCTGCCGGTGCTCGTCGCCTACGCGGCGTTCGCGCTCCTCACCTGGCTCGCACGCCCGCTCTTCAACCTGACGCTGCGCCTCGACCGCTTCGGCCGGCACGTCCTCTCGCGCGAGGAGGTCGTCGCCTCGAACCTGGTCGGGGCGACGGTCGCGGTCGCCCTCGCCGGCCTCGCCGTCGGGCTCGCGACCGGGAGCGGGCTCGCGTTCGCGACGGCGCTCGGCGCGGGCCTCGTCGCCATCCCCATCGCCGGGACGTTCCAGTGCCCGCCGGGCTGGCCGCGCGCGGTCATGGGCGCGACCGCGGCCGCGCTCGTCGCGCCCGGCGGCCTCGCCCTCGCCCTCGCCCTCGCCGTCCTCGGGCGCGGCGGCGCGGCGGCGCCGGCGACGGTCTTCTTCCTGGGCACGATCCTCTCGCAGTGGCTCGCGAACATCCTCGCGGGCGTGCGGGTGAAGGGGTAGTCGAGCCTTCGCCGCGCCTCGCCCGGGCGCGCCGTCCCACCGATCGTCGCCCGCGTCCGTATGGAAGAGGGTAGAATGCGGCCGACCCGATAGGAGGGCGACGGGTGGACGACCAGCGCAGCAACTTCTCGCGACGCGACTTCCTGAGGGGCCTGTCGGCGAGCGCGGCGGCGGCGGCCGCGATCGGCGCGGCCCTGCCGGGGGCCGCCTCGGCGGACGACGGCAAGCGCGACGGCGGGGCCGGCGGCGACCCGGTCGACGCGAGCGGCGCCGACCTCGTCGTCCTCGGGGCGGCGGGGGCCCCGCTCGCGCTCACGATCGACGGGACGGCGCGCAAGCTCGACTGCGAGCCGCGGACGACGCTGCTGGCGCTCCTGCGCGAGCGCATCGGCATCACCGGGCCGAAGGAGGTCTGCGACCGCGGCGCCTGCGGGGCTTGCACCGTGCTCGTCGACGGCCAGCCCGTCGCCGCCTGCATGATCCTCGCCCACGACTGCGCCGGAAAGCGGGTCGAGACGGTCGAGGGGATCGGCACGCCCGAGAGCCCGCACCCGCTCCAGCGGGCGTTCGCCGAGTGCGACGGGCTCCAGTGCGGGTTCTGCACGCCCGGCTTCGTCATGTCCTTGAAGGCCCTGCTCGACCGCGAGAAGAGCCCGTCGCTCGGGCAGATCCAGGCGGCGTGCGCCGGCAACGTCTGCCGCTGCGGCACGTACCCGCGGGTCTTCGAGGCGGCGGGCAAGGCCGCGGCCGCGCTCGCCGCGCCCGGCGGGGCGCAGCAGGGAGGCGTGCGATGAGCGAGGTCAAGCTCGCCCTCGGCTTCGAGGGGAACCGGGTCGAGAAGACGATCGACGTCGCGCGCGACGAGCCGCGGCCCTACGACCTCGACACGAAGCTCGAGGTGGTCGGCAAGCCGCACGCGCGCCTCGACGGGCTGGCCAAGGCGTGCGGGCGGGCCCGCTACACGCACGACGTGCGGCTCCCGGGCATGCTCTGGGGGGCGATCCTGCGCTCGCCGCACGCGGCGGCGAACGTCCGGAGCGTCGACCTCGAGAAGGCGAGGGCGATGCCGGGCGTGAAGGCGGTGCTCCGGATCGCGCGCGATCGCGTCTTCTACCACGGCGACGAGATCGCGGCCGTGGCGGCGACGTCGCTCGACCTCGCGCGCGAGGCGCTGCGCGCGATCGACGTCGAGTACGAGGTCCTGCCGCACGTCGTCGACGCGACCGAGGCGCGGGGCGACAAGGCCCCGCGCGTCTTCGACCGGCGCGCGAACGTCCAGGGCGGCCGCGACCAGAACCGCGGCGACCCGGCGGCGGCGCTGGCGGCGGCCGACAAGGTCGTCAAGGCGACGTACAGGACGCAGGTCCAGACCCACCTGCCGCTCGAGACGCACGGCGTCGTCGCCCACTTCGAGGACGACGGCAGCCTCACGGTCTACGCCTCGACGCAGGGGACGTTCGCGACCCGCGAGCAGCTGAGGCTGGCGTCGTTCGAGCTGCGCATGCGCGTCGTCGCCGAGCACGTGGGCGGCGGCTTCGGGTCGAAGTTCAACCCGGGTCCCGAGGGCACGGCGGCGGTCAAGCTCGCGCGCGAGGCCAAGGCGCCCGTGTGGATGATGGTCGACCGCAAGGGCTGTCACCTGGCCTGCGGCAACCGCCCCGACTCCGTGCAGTACATGGAGGGCGGGATCGAGAAGGACGGGAAGATCACGGTCCTGACGGTGCGGGCGTACGGGACGGGCGGGGTCGGGGGCGGGGCGGGCGTCGCGAACCCCATGATCTACGCCGTCCCGAACGTCCTCAAGCGCGAGGAGTCCGTCTTCACGAACGCGGGCGGGGCGCGGGCTTTCCGGGCGCCCGGGCACCCGCAGGGCAGCTTCGCCCTCGAGATGATGGTCGACGAGCTGGCCGACGCGATCGGCATGGACCCGCTCGAGGTGCGGATCCTGAACGACCCGAGCCCGATCCGGCAGCAGGAGTGGCGGATCGGGGCCGAGGCGATCGGCTGGAAGGAGAAGCGGAACCGGACGCCCGGGAAGGCGCCGGGCGGCGGCCCCGGGACCGTGCTGCGGGGCGTCGGCTGCGCCGGCACGAAGTGGGGCGGCCACGGCGGGCCGGGCGCGGCCGTGCTCGTGCGGATCGACGACGACGGCACGGTCGAGGCGCGGAACGGCGCCCAGGACATCGGCACGGGGACGCGGACGGTGATCGCGTGCTGCGTCGCCGAGGAGCTGGGCCTCGCCGGGCCGGGCGACGTGCGCGTCCACCTGGGCGACACGCGCGATCCGGTCGGGCCGGCGTCGGGCGGGTCGGTGACGGCGCCGTCGATCGCGCCGGCGGCGCGGGCCGGCGCCTTCGCGGTCAAGCAATCGCTCTGGAAGGCGCTCCGCGAGAGGCTCCCGGGGCAGCCGGAGTCGCCGGACGGTCGCTTCCGGGGTGGGAAGGTGCGGCTCGCGCGGGACGGCAAGGAGGCGTGGGTCCCGTTCGCCGAGGCCGTGGCCCTCTCCGGGAAGAAGGGCCTCCAGGCGGTCGGCGAGCGCGAGCGCAACTTCCGCGATGTCGGCTTCCACGAGTCGGGCGTCGCCGGCTGCCAGTTCGCGGAGGTCGAGGTCGACGTCGAGACCGGCCAGGTGCGGGTCCTGAAGGTCGTCGCCGTCCAGGACATGGGGACGATCATCGACAAGCTCACGGCCGAGTCGCAGGTGATCGGCGGCGTCATCCAGGGCGTCGGGTACGCGCTCCTCGAGGAGCGCATCATGGACAAGCGCTCGGGGCGCATGCTCAACGCCGACATGCTCTACTACAAGATCCCGAGCGCCGGGGACTGCCCCGAGATCGTGCCGATCCTGTTCCCGGTCGCGAGCGGCATGAACAGCGTCGGCCTGCTCGGGCTCGGCGAGCCGCCGACGATCCCGACCGCGGGTGCGATCGCGAACGCGGTCGCGAACGCGACGGGCGTGCGCGTGCGCGAGCTGCCGCTGACGCCCGACCGGGTGCTGGCGGCGCTTCGCGAGCAGCGGCCCGAGAAGAAGGAAGGCTGGAGGTAGCCCGCCATGCACGCGTTCGACCTGCTGCGACCGAAGACCGTCAAGGACGCGCTGCTCGCGGTGAAGGGCGAGAGCCCGCCGGCCGTGAAGGCGGGCGGGATCGACCTCCTCGACCGCATGAAGGAGGGGATCGACCGGCCGGCGCGGGTGCTCGACATCCTGCCGCTCGCGGAGCTGCGCAAGATCGAGGTGACGGGCGCGGTCCTCCGGATCGGCGCGCTCGCGACGCTGGCCGAGATCGCCGCCTCCCCGGACGTGCGCAAGCACGCGCCGGCGCTGGCGCAGGCCGCCGGCGAGGCGGCGACGCCGCAGATCCGCAGCGTCGCCACGCTCGGCGGCAACCTCTTCCAGCGCAACCGCTGCTGGTACTACCGGAACGCCGAGCACGAGCCGTGCTTCCAGCGCGGCGGGAAGGAGTGCTTCGCGAAGACCGGGCGGAACAAGATCCACGCCATCTTCGGGACCGACGCCGAGTGCGTGGCCGTCAACGCCTCGAACCTCGCCCCGGCGCTGGTCGCGCTCGGGGCCGCATGGCACTTCAAGCACGCGGACACCGAGGGGCATGCGGGCTTCGAGGGGTCGGGCGTGGCGCTCGACAACGGGCGCGGCGAGTTCGTCGACCGGCTCATCCTGCCGGGCAGCCTGCTCACGGCCGTCGGCCTCCCGGTCGTCCCGGACCGCGTCAGCGCCTACCTCGAGTTCGGCGAGCGCGAGAGCTTCGACTGGGCGCTCGTGTCCTGCGCGGTCGCGTTCTCCCTGAAGGCGGGCGTCGTCCAGCCGGGCGCGCGGATCGTCCTCGGCGCCGTCGCCTGGTCGCCCATCTCCAGCTTCGACGCGGCGAAGCACCTCGAGGGCAAGAAGCTCACGCCGGCCCTCGCGCGCGAGGCCGCCGCGAGGGCGCTCGCCGGCGCGACGCCCCTCCCGGAGAACGGCTTCAAGGTCCAGGTCGGGAAGGCGATCGTCGCGCGGGCCATCCTCGCGGCGGCGGGCATGGAGGACAAGCGGTGAGCGACTCCGCGAACGGCGATGCGCCGCGCCCGCTCTGCGGCGCGATCCGGACGAAGGGCCTCTTCGTCTTCACCGAGACGGCGCCCCCGCCGCCCGAGACCGACACCGCCGTCTGGTGGTGCCTCAAGACCATGACGAGCGTCGGGCCCGACAACGACTGCGTGCACCCGTCGTGCTGCGACCCCTCGCGCGCGTGCTTCGTGGCGCCCACCTCCCCCCGCGCGCGCGTGCATACCTAACCCTAGAATCAACGAAAAGTTGATTCTGAGGCCCTCTCGACGTCGAGGAGGCCTTAGAATCAACGAAAAGTTGATTCTGGCGGGGCGGTGGGGGGGTACGACGCGCCGAGTGCGGCCGGGATCGACGCCCGGATGTCGTCGAGGGCGGCGTGCACGCGGTCCTCGTGCGTCCGGAAGGAGAGCACGCAGATCCTCAGCGTGAAGCGGCCGCGGAGGCGCGTGCCCGAGAGGAACACGCGCCGGCGGGCGTTGACGGCCGCGAGGAGGCGCTCGTTGGCGGCGTCGAGGGCGTCGGCGACGAGCCCGAGATCGGGGCGCGGGGCGAGACGGAAGGCGACGACCGAGAGCTCGGGCCCGGCGACGATCTCGAGGCCATCGAGGCGCCGGAGCTCGGCGCAGGCGAGGCGGGCGAGGTCGAGCTTCTCGTCGAGCGCGCGCCGGAAGGCCTGGGCGCCGTGCATCATGAGCGGCAGCCAGACGCGGAGCCCGCGGAAGCCGCGCGAGAGCTCGGGCGAGATCCGGCAGAAGTCGATGCGCTCGGGATCGTCGCCGAGCGACGGCAGGTACTCGGCCGCCCCGCCGTGGGCGCGGGCGAGGGCGCGGCCGTCGCGGGCGAGGATCGCGCCCGTCCCGTAGGGCAGGAAGAGCCCCTTGTGCGGGTCGAGGACGACCGTGTCGGCGCGCTCGATGCCGGCGAGCGCGCGCCGCCCCCGTTCCGTCAGCAGGAAGCAGCCGCCGTAGGCCGCGTCGACGTGGAACCAGAGGCGCTCGCGGGCCGCGAGGTCGGCGAGGGCGCCGAGGTCGTCGACCGCGCCCGTGTTCGTCGTCCCGGCGTTGCCGACGACGAGGAACGGCTCGAGACCGCGGCGCCGGTCCTCGTCGACCGCGGCCTGGAGCCGGTCGAGGCGCACGCGAGAGCGCTCGTCGCTCTCGACGGCGCGCACCCGCTCGGCCGGGAAACCGGCGAGGCGCGCCGCCTTGGCGATCGAGTGGTGCCCCTGGTCCGAGACGTAGAGCGTCCCGCGCAGGAAGTCCTCGGGGAGCCGTTCAGCCCGCGCCGTCACGACCGCCGAGAAGTTCGCCAGCGAGCCCCCCGTCGCCAGGTAGCCCGACGCGCCCGCCGGGAAGCCCGCGAGGTCGCGGAGCCAGCGGATGACCGTCGCCTCGATGCGCGCGAGCGCCGGCGCGACCGTGTAGACGCCGACGTAGCGGTTGACGGCGCCGGCGACGAGGTCGGCGACCGCCGCGTGCGGCAGGCCGCCGCCCGGGATGTACGCCAGGTAGCCCGGGCCGGCCGTGTTGAAGCCCTTCGTCACCGCCGCCCCGAAGATCCGGTCGAGGAGCGCCTCGGCGGGCGCGCCCGCCTCCGGCAACGGCTCGTCGAACGCGGCCGCGACCGCCTCGGCGCCGTCGAGGTCGCTCGCCGGCTGCGCCGGGAGCGTGTCGATGTGGCGGACGATGCGCTCGAGCGCCGCGCCGACGAGGTCGCGGAGGGCGTCGCCGCGAAGCTCGAGCTCGCGTTCGGGGCTCTCCATCCGCGGAGAGTCTACATCACCGAGAGCTTCGAGAATCCCTCGTCGGTCTCGAGGTCGCGCGCCTTCGCGGCGTCCGCGAGCCGGAAGCGGAGCTTGAAGTCGCTCGGGCTGTCGGCGTAGCGGGCGGCGTCGTCGCGCTGGAAGTGGCCGAGCCGGACGAGCTGGTAGAGCGCCTCGTCGAACGACTGCATGCCGTCCCCGCCCTCGGCGAGCGCGGTCTTCACGCCGGCCACGTCGCCCTGCTTCACGAGGTCGCGGACGCGCGGCGTCGGCAGCAGCACCTCGACGGCGGCGACGCGGCTCTTGCGGTCGGACGTCGGGATCAGGCGCTGCGACACGATCCCGCAGAGCGAGAGCGAGAGCAGCAGCAGGACCTGCGGGTGCAGCTCCTCCGGGAAGAGGTTGACGAGCCGCTCGAGCGTCTGGGCCGCGTTCGTCGAGTGGAGCGTCGCCATGACGAGGTGCCCGGTCTCGGCGAAGTGGATCGCCGCCTCGGCCGTCTCGCGGTCGCGGATCTCGCCCACGAGCAGCAGGTCCGGCGCCTGGCGGAGCGCGCTCCTGAGCGCGTCGTGGAAGCTCGCCGTGTCGATCCCGACCTCGCGCTGGGTGACGATCGAGCGCCGGTGCGGGTGGACGAACTCGATCGGGTCCTCGATCGTGACGATGTGGCCCTCGAGCGTGGCGTTCCGGTGGTCGATCATGGCGGCGAGCGTCGTCGACTTGCCGCTCCCGGTCGCGCCGGTCACGAGCAGCAGCCCGCGCGGCTCGAGGGCGAGCTTCGAGAGCACCGCCGGCAGCCCGAGCTGCTCGATCGACTGGACCTCGAGCTTCACGCGCCGGGCCACGATCCCGAGGTCGCCGCGCTGGCGGAAGATGTTGAGGCGGAACCGCCCCTTCCCGGCGACGGCGTGGGCGAGGTCCAGGTCCGGCCGCTCCGCGAACGAGGCCGCCCGGCTGTCGGCCAGGAACGGGGCGGCGAGCCGCTCGAGGTCCGGGCCCGAGAGCTGGCGCTCGGAGAGCCGCACCATCCGCTTCCCGACGAGCGCCATGGGCGGCGCGCCGACGGTCAGGAAGACGTCGGAGGCGTCGAGGTCGGCCATGCGGGCGAGGACGGCGTCCAGGGGACCGGGGGGAACGGGGGGCATGGCTCCTCCGGCTGACCGCGTCGTTAGGTGTACTTGTACTTCGGGTTGCGGACCTCGCCCGGACGCCCGGGGACGACCTGAGAGGCGCCCGGCTCCGGTTGCGCCCCCGCCGGCACGACCGGCGACGCCCCGGGGCCGTACGTCGGGCGCGAGATCGACTGCCCGCCCGCCCCGCCGCCCGAGAACGCCGGCGCCGCCGCCGACGGGCCCCCGCCGCCGGCCGGGCCCCCGGACCACTGCGGGACCATCGCCATCGACTGGTAACGCTTGGGCTGCGGGCCCGCCTGGACGACCTCGGAGAGGAACCGCCGGTCGCCCTCGTCCTCGCGCGCGAGCCCGATCGAGGCCAGGTGGTGCTCCGCCGTGTCGCGGTCGATCAGCCCCTCGGCCTGGAGCCGCGTGAGCGACTGCTCGAGGCTCTGCATCCCGAACTTCTGGCCGGTCTGGATGGTCGAGAGGAGCTGGTGCGTCTTCCCCTCGCGGATGAGCGCGCGCACGGCCGTCGTCGCGACCAGGATCTCCTGGGCCGCGACCCGCCCGCCGCCCCGCCTCGGGAGCAGGATCTGGGCGACGACGCCCTGGATCGACTCGGCGAGCATGGCCCGGATCTGCCCCTGCTCGTTGGCCGGGAAGACGTTGATGATCCGGTCGACCGTCTTGGGCGCGCTCGCCGTGTGCAGCGTCCCGAGCACGAGGTGCCCGGTCTCGGCCGCCGTGATCGCGAGCGCGATCGTCTCGAGGTCGCGCATCTCGCCGACGAGGATCACGTCCGGGTCCTCGCGGAGCGAGCTGCGGAGCGCGTTCGAGAAGGCCTTCGTGTGCTTGCCGACCTCGCGCTGGTTCACCATCGACAGCTTCGGCGGGTGCACGAACTCGATCGGGTCCTCGATCGTGATGATGTGGCCGCGCCGGCTCGTGTTGATCCGGTCGACGAGGGCCGCGAGCAGCGTCGACTTGCCGCTGCCGGTCGGCCCCGTGCAGAGGACGAGCCCCTTCTCGATGTCGGCGAAGCGCTTCACGGCCTCCGGGACCATGAGCTCCTCGCACGTCTTGATCTGCGTCGGCACGACCCGGAACACGGCCCCGACGCCGCGGTCCTGGAAGAAGATGTTCCCGCGGAAGCGGGCGACGGTCCCGATCGAGAGGGCGAAGTCGAGCTCCTTGTCGGCCTCGAGCCGGTTCTTCTGCTGGTCGGTCAGCGCCTCGTAGATCATGGTCCGGACCTCGTCGGCGCTGAAGGCGGCGGCCTCGCCGCCGTCGCCGAGCGTGAGCTTCCGCATCTCGCCGTGGATCCGCACCATGGGCGGCGCCCCGGCCGAGAGGTGGAGGTCCGAGCCGCCCGCCTGCTTCGTGAAGAGGAGGAGGGTGGTGATGTCCACGGCTCAGCCCTCCTCGCCGCCGACGCCGCCCGGGCCCGGCCCCGCGCCCGGCCCCGGGCCCGGCCCCGCGCTCGCGCTCGCGCTCGCGGCCGCCCGGATCCGGCCCGGCGGGCCGCCCGCCTCGATCGCGTCGCGCAGCTCGGCACCCGTCCCGGCGACCTCCACCTGCACGCCTCCGGCCGGCGCGGCCGCCGTCACCAGCGCCCCGAGCACGCGCGCGAGCACGGACCGGCGCGCCTTCGCCTCGATCCAGCCGATGAGCGCGTCGGCGGCGTGCGGCTCCCCGGCGACGACGACGACGAGGCGCCCCTCCGCCGCCCCGAGCGCCGCCCGCAGGTCGGCCGGGGCCTCGAGGGGGACGTCCACGAGGAGGACGTCGGGCTCGTGGCCCAGGGCCGCGGCCAGCGCCTCGCCCGGCGACAGGCCCCCGAGCTCGACCTGGCGAAAGAGGGGCTCGGGCTCGAAGGCCTGGCGCTCGACGGCCACGACCGCCCGGGCCGCGGGGTCGGCGACCCGCAGCAGGGCGTAGGCGACGCCGCGGGCGAGGACGAGGTCCCCCGAGGCGACGACGACGAGCCCGCGCGTCGCCGCGGCGACGGAGCGGATGGCCGCGTCCGCCGCCGCCCCGAGGCCGAGGTCCTCGAGCCGGCCCGGGCGGCGCGACTCGGCCACGAGCCGCAGCAGCACCGACTCGCCCGTGCGGGTCGGCAGGATCGCGACCTCGAGGGTCAGGTCGCGGCCGGCTATGCACGTCCTCACGGCCCGCCGGAAGCCGGCGGCCGGCGCGCCGCGCCCGTCGTCGGCCGGGGCCGAACCGGCGAGGACGCGGGCGCGCGAGACGAGGGCGAGGTGCCAGGCGGCGGGCTCCCGCGCCCGCTCCACGAGCCGCCCGCCCACGCGGTAGCGGACGGCGATCGCGTCCGGCCCGGGCTCGAACCGGACCTCGGTCGCCCCCTCCTCGATCGCCCGCGCGAGGTGCCCGTAGAGGAGGACGACGGCGCCCGGGTCGAGGCCGTCCTCGCGCTCGCGCCGCTCGCCCTCCCCCGCCTGCACGGCCGGCGGCGGGCCGAAGAGGTCGTGGAGCGCGCGGGCGACGAAGCGCCGCCCCGCGAGCGAGAAGGCGACGCGCGACCCGCACGCGGCCTCGAGCTCGCGCCGCGCCTCCATCCCCGGCAGGCGGGGCGTGGCGAGGACGATCTGCCCGGCCTCGCGGACGAACGGCACGACCTCGTGCCGGCGCAGGAGGGCCTCGGGGAAGACCGAGACGAGCTCCTGGTCGAGCGTCTGCGCGTACGGGAAGACGTAGGGGACCTCGAGCTCCTCGGCGAGGATCGAGCCGGCCTGCTCCTCGGTCGCGAGCCCGAGGGCGACGACCGCATCGGCGAGCGCGAGCCCGCGCTCGGCGGCCGTGCGCTCGACCATCCCGAGCTCCATGACCGTCAGGACGCCGCGGTCGACGAGCCGCTCGGCGAACCGCCGCATCACCTCGGAGTCGAGGTCGGCGGGCGCCGACCCGCCGCCCGGACCGTAGGCGGGCCTATCGCCCGGTTCCATGGCGCATCGCCTCCGTCGTCGTCGCCGGCGCGCGCCCCGGCCCGAAGGCCCCCTCGACTCGCTCGGCGAGGACATCGAGGTCGAACGGCTTGCCGATGAAGCCCTGCGCCCCGAGGGTCTCGGCGACGTGCTGCTGCGCGGGCGACGGGTCGCCCGAGACCAGGAACACCGGCGTCGCCCGCGTCCCCGGCCGGGCGCGGAGGTGCAGGAGCACGGCGTAACCGTCCCGCCGCGGGAGCATGAGGTCGAGGAGGATCACGTCGGGCGGCTCGAGCTCGGCGAGCTCGCAGGCCTGGACGCCGTCCTCGGCGAAGATCACGCGGTGGCCGCGGCCGCCGAGGAAGCGGCCGAGCACCAGGCGCACGGTCGCGTCGTCGTCGGCCACGAGGATGGTCCGGGGCTGGGACATTTCGTCGGGTCTCCGGGGGTGCGGCTCCATCGTTGCAACGACCGTGCCGGGATGGTCGACGGGATCGGCCTCAGAGCCCGTATCGCTTGATCTTGCGGGAAACCGTCTTGCTCGAGACCCCCAGCAGGCGCGCCGCCTTCTCGCGGTTGCCGCCCGTCGCCGCGAGCGCGCTCTGGAAGAGCGACCGCTCGGCATCGTCGTAGCTCGGGACGGCCCGCGCCGCGGTCCCGGCGCCCGCCTGGACGGCCGGAGCGGCGGCCGAGGCGGCGACGATCGCGGCCGAGTCCTCGCCCGCGGTCGCATCCCCGCCGAGCACGTGGGCCGGGAGGTCGGCGGTCCCGATCGCGCCGTCGGCCCCGAGCGCCATCGCCCGCTCGAGCACGTTCTCGAGCTCGCGGACGTTCCCGGGCCAGGCGTAGGCCTTGAGCGCCTCGAGGGCGTCGGGCTCGACGTTCCCGACGGCGCGGCCGTACCGGGGCGCGTGCCTCTCGAGGAGCCGCTGGACGAGCTGCGGCAGGTCCTCCGCCCGCTTGCGCAGCGGCGGCAGGACGATCCGGACGACGTCGAGCCGGAAGAAGAGGTCCTGGCGGAACTCGCCGGACTTCACGGCCCCGGCGAGGTCGCGGTTCGTCGCCGCGACCACGCGCACGTCGACCGGCACCCCCGCCGTCGCCCCGACCGGGATCACCGTGCGCTCCTGGAGGACGCGGAGCAGCTTCACCTGGGCGGCGAGGGTCAGCTCGCCGACCTCGTCGAGGAAGAGGGTCCCGCCCTGGGCCGCGCGCACGAACCCGGGGCGCCGGCCGATCGCGCCGGTGAAGGCCCCGGGCTCGTGGCCGAAGAGCTCGGCCTCGATCAGCGACTCGGGGATCGCCCCGCAGTTGACGGCCAGGAACGGGCCGCCGCGCCGCCCGCTCCGCGCGTGGAGCGTCCGGGCGACGACCTCCTTGCCGGTGCCCGTCTCGCCCTCGATGAGGACGGTCGCGTCGGTCGGGGCGATCCGCTCGACCATGCCCGCGACCTTCCGCATGGGCGCGGAGACCGCGACGAGCGGCGGCGGCTCGTCGGCCCCGCCGGCCGCGCCCGGAGCGGCCGCGGGAGCCGGTCCCGCCGCGGCCCCGGGGGCTCCGGTCGGGCCGGCGGCCGGCCCCGCCCGGCTCGCGGCCGCGCGGCGCGCCTCGATGACCTCGAGGGCCTCGGACAGGCGGGCGATCGTGAACGGCTTCTGGAGCAGGTCGCAGGCGCCGTCGCGGAACCCCTGGACAGCGACGCCCACATCGGCGTAGGCCGACATGAGCGCGACCTCGGGCGGCCGCGAGAGGGCGCGCAGCCGCCGCAGGACCTCGAGCCCGTCGATGCCGGGGAGCCGGACGTCGAGGAAGACGACATCGGGCGCCCGCTCCGTCGCGGCGGCGACGCCGGCCTCGCCGTCCGGCGCCATGCGGCAGCGCGCGCCACCGAGCTCGAGCCAGCGCTTGAGGAAACCGCGGACGACCTCCTCGTCGTCGACGATGAGGACGTCCAGTCCTTCCGCGCGCCGCGGTGCCTCCTCATCGCGCCGCATTAGGGACATTATACGGGTGGCCTTCGAAGATCGACACCCGGGCATCGGACCTTTTGTCCGGTGGGCTCGCCCGGCCACGGACACGATGTCGCCGGTCGCAGCCCGGACGCGGTCCGCCGGCCGCGGTCCCCCGCCCGCCGGCCCGCGCGATTCGCGGGCGCGGAACGGGCGACGAGTATTCGCGGCGACTGGCGCGCCCCGTGCGAAGGGAAGGGCGCCATGAACCTGCGCATCGAACCGACGCTCCCCCGCCCCGCGACGGCCACGGCCTCCGGGGCGCCGCCCGTCCCGCTCGTGCTCGTCGCCAAGAGCCCGCGCGGCGTCGAGGTCGCCCGCCTGCCGCTCGGCGTGCTCCCGATCCAGGTCGGGCGCGTCCCGCCCGCCCACGTGGTCGTGCCGGACCCGCGGGTCTCGCGGTCCCACGCCGAGGTCCTCTTCGTCGGCGGACGCTACGAGATCCACGACCTCTCGAGCAGCAACGGCACGTTCGTGAACGGCCAGCGGGTCGACGTCTCCCCGATCGCGCCCGGCGACCACGTGAAGGTCGGCGACTCGACGCTGACGGTCCAGGTCGTGCCGGTGCCGGACCCGGACTCCGAGGAATGCCGTACGGTCCACGACCTCGATCTGCTGACCGCGGACCTGCGGGCCGCCGGCGCCGGCGACGGCACGGGCCCGCTCAAGGCGGCCGTCCCGCCCGAGGACGAGCGGCTCGCGAGCCTCTGGGAGGCGAGCGCGGCCATGGCGCGCGCGACCGACCAGGTCTCGCTCTTCGCCGCCGTCCGCGGCGCGCTCGAGCGGGCGTTCTCCCCGGCGTTCCCGTCGATCGTCGTCCGCGACCCCGCGGGCGGCTTCCCCGAGGCGGACGCGATCGTGATGCGGGCGGTCGAGGAGAAGCAGGCGGTCGCGGCCGGCATGGACATGGCCGCGCCCCTCCTCTTCAACGGCGAGCCGGTCGCCGTCGCCCGCGCCTCCTTCCTGAAGAGCGGTCCCGGCTTCCGCGAGCGCCACCGTCGCCTGCTGGCCGCGATCGCCGACCACGCGGGCGCGGCGCTCGAGACCCTCGCACGCGTCGACGGCTTCCGGCGCCGGACGGGCGACCTCGAGCGCGAGAACGAGGACTTCCTCGAGCTCCTCGCCCACGGCCTGCGCGACCCGATCGCGGCGATCTTCGGGCTCACCGGGCTCGCCCGGGCGACGCTCGCCGGCGGCGACGTCGAGAGCCTCGACGAGGACCTCGCGGTCGTCGAGGCGGCCGCGCGCGAGGTCGCGCGGCTCCTCACGGACGTGATCCACCTGGCCACGCTCGAGCGCGATGCCGCCGGCATCGACCTCGCCGAGGTCGACGCCGCCGCCGTGATCGACGGCGCCGCCGCCTTCGCCGAGGTGCTCGCGGCGCGGCGCGGCGTCGAGGTCGGGACGGCGGTCGACGCGGGGCTCGCGTTCCACGCCGACCGCAAGGCGCTCGAGATCGCCCTCTCCGGGGTCGTCGCCGCCGTCGTCAAGTGCACGCGGCGCGGCGGCTCCGTGGTCATCGAGGCGCACCGGCGCGGGGAGGAAAGCATCGAGGTCTCCATCGCGGCGGAGTCCAGGCCGGCCGGCGCGCCCGCCCCATCCGAGAGCGGCCCCGGGGACCCGGGCCGGCCCGTCCCGCCGGCGGCCCTCGGCCTCCGGATCGCGCGGCGCCTGCTCGCCCTCCAGGGCGGGACGATCGCCTCCGAGGCGTTCGGTCGGGACGGGGCGCGGGTCGTGGTCGAGCTGCGCGCCAGGCCGGCGGCGCTCGAGGCCTGACCCGCCCCTTCCCCGTGTCCCGGTTTCGGCGTCTAATCTCCCCATGAAGGCCATCCGCGTCCGCAGGGCCGGCGGCCCCGAGGTGCTCGTCCTCGAGGACGTGCCCGACCCGACGCCCGGCCCGGGCGAGGTCGTCGTGCGCGTCCGCGCCGCCGGCGTGAACCCCGTCGAGACGTACATCCGCTCGGGGATCTTCGGTCCGGTCGAGGCCCCGTACACGCCGGGGACCGACGCCGCCGGCACCGTCGAGTCGGTCGGCGAGGGGGTCCGCCGCTTCCGCCCGGGCGACCGGGCGTACACGTCCGGGACGTCCACCGGCGCGTACGCCGAGCGGGCCCTCGCGCGCGAGGCTCAGGTCCACCCGCTCCCCGGGCGCGCCTCGTTCGCCCAGGGCGCGGCCGTGGGCGTGCCGTACGCGACCGCCTGGCGGGCGCTGTTCCAGCGGGCGCGCGCGGTCCCGGGCGAGGTCGTGCTCGTCCATGGGGCGAGCGGCGGGGTCGGGATCGCCGCCGTCCAGATCGCGCGGGCGGCCGGCCTGGTCGTCCTGGCGACGGCCGGGACGGAGGACGGCCGCGCGCTCGTCCGGGCGCAGGGCGCGCACGAGGTCCTCGACCACGGCGACCCCGAGCACCTCGCGCGCGCGGTCGCGCTCGCCGGCGGGCGCGGCGTCGACGTCGTCCTCGAGATGCTGGCGAACGTCAACCTCGGCCGCGACCTGCCGGCGCTCGCGCCCGGCGGGCGCGTCGTGGTCGTCGGCAGCCGCGGGCGCGTCGAGATCGACCCGCGCGACGCCATGCGGCGGGACGCCGCGATCCTCGGGATGTCGCTCTTCAACGCGAGCGAGCCGGACCTGGCCGCCGTCCACGCGGCCCTCGGCGCCGGGCTCGAGAACGGGACGCTCGCGCCCGCGATCGCCCGGGAGATGCCGCTCGCCGAGGCGCCGCGCGCCCACGAGGCCGTGATGGCGCCGGGCGCGCGCGGCAAGATCGTGCTCGTGCCCTAGCCCGCGCCGGGAACCCCGTTGACATTCGCCCGGAAAAGGGGCACCCTTGCGCCCTTGTCAAGATCAAGGAGGGGGGAATGTCCGCGATCCGCGAAGGCATGTGGTGCCACATCGAGATGCCGGTCGGCGACCTCGAGCGCGCGAAGCGCTTCTACGGGGACGTCTTCGGCTGGAAGTTCCAGGATATGCCTCAGATGTCCTACACCCTCTACGAGACGCGGCCCGGCGGCGTCGGCGGCGGGCTCTGGAACCCGCCCCCCGAGGTCCCGCGGAACGTCGTGAACTACATCTACGTGGACGAGATCGAGACCGCCGTCGCGCGGGTCGAGCAGGCCGGCGGCCGGCTCGTCAACCCGAAGATGGAGGTCCCGAACTCGGGCTGGTTCGCGCTCGTCGCCGACCCGGACGGCAACGTCTTCGGGCTCTGGAAGTCCATGCGCCCGCCGGCGCCGCCGCCCGCGAAGCGCGCCGCCAAGCGGAAGGCGAGGCCGGCGGCCAAGGCCAAGCCGAAGGCCGGGGCCAAGGCCAAGGCCAAGGCGAAGCCGAAGCCGCGCGGCAAGGCCAAGGCCAAGGCGCGGGCGAAGGCGCGGGCGATGGCGAAGGGCTCGCGCAAGACGAAGCCGACGCCGAAGGCGCGCGCCGCCAAGGCCCGGGCGAAGAAGGGCGGCAAGGCGAAGGCGCGGAAGCGGTAGGCTTGCCCGAGGACCGAGCGCCCGCGTCCGACCCGGGCGCTCCGCCCGTCACCCTCGACGACCTCGAGTCGGCCGCACGCGAGCGCCTGGCGCCGCTCGCGTTCGACTACTACGCGGGCGGGGCCGACGACGAGGAGACCCTCCGCGAGAACCGCGCCGCCTGGGCGCGGATCCGCCTCCGCTACCGCGTCCTCGTCGACGTCTCGCGGCGCCAGCTCGCGACGGCGGCGCTCGGGCGGCCGATCTCCCTGCCCGTCGTCGTCGCGCCGACGGCCTTCCACGCGCTCGCCCACCCCGAGGGGGAGGCGGCCTCGGCCCGGGCGGCGGCCGCCGCCGGGACCGTCTTCATCCTCAGCACGCTCTCGAACACGCCCGTCGAGGACGTCGTGCGCGCGGCCGCGGGCGTGGGCGGGGCCGTCTGGTTCCAGCTCTACGTCTACCGCGACCGGGCGGTCACCCGCGACCTCGTGCGGAGGGTCGAGGCGGCCGGCGTCTCGGCGCTCGTCCTCACGGTCGACGCGCCGCTCCTCGGGCGGCGGCCGCGCGACGTCCGCAACCGCTTCCGCCTCCCGGAAGGGCTCGCGGTCGCGAACCTCGTCCCGGCGGGGATGGGCGCGCTCCCCGAGGCGCCTTCCGGGTCGGGGCTCGCCGCCTACTTCGCCTCGCTCCTCGACCCGGCGCTGACGTGGCCGGACGTCGAGTGGCTGCGGTCGCAGACGCGGCTCCCCGTCGTCGTCAAGGGGATCGTCCGCGGCGACGACGCCGCCCTGGCCGTCGAGCACGGGGCCGCGGGCGTCGTCGTCTCGAACCACGGCGGGCGCCAGCTCGACACGGCGCCGGCGACGGCCGACGTCCTGGCCGAGGTCGTGGACGCCGTGGCGGCGGCGGGGGGCGGGGGCGGCGACGCCCCGGTGGAGGTCTTCGTCGACGGCGGCGTGCGGCGCGGGACGGACGTCGTGAAGGCGCTGGCGCTCGGGGCGCGGGCCGTGCTCGTCGGTCGCCCCATCCTCTGGGGGCTGGCGACCGGCGGCGAGGCCGGGGCGCGGCGCGTCCTCGAGATGCTGCGCGAGGAGATGGACCTCGCGCTCGCGCTCTGCGGCTGTCCGACGGTGGGCGGGCTCGGGCGCGACCTCGTCGCCCGGGCCGGGGGCGGCCGCTAGCGCGCCGGCGGGGCCGTGTCCCTCACGAGGGCGAGGATCCCGGCCTGCGGCACGATCACGTAGGGCTTGCCCTCGAAGGCGATCTCGACCGCCGCCTTCTTCAGGTAGATCGCGAGGTCGCCGACCTCCGCCTGCACGGGGATGTGGCGGAGGTCGCGGCGGCCCGCCTGGACCTTCCACGGCTCGTCCTCGGCGGCGTCGGCGGGCGGGGGGAGCGGGATGCCCGGGCCCTTGGCGACGACGCGGCCCGCCTGGACGGACTCGCGCTCGATCGCCGTGCGCGGCAGGTAGAGGCCGACCTCGGTCCGGCCCTCGCCCTGCTCGAGCTCGATGAGGACGCGGTCCCCGACGACGACGAGCTCCTTGTTCCCCCGGCGGAGACGCACGCCGGCGTCGGCCTCGACCCCGCCCGCCGGCTCGTTCGATTCTCCCATGCGAGGCCGAGAGTAACCGACGCGCGACCGGGTCTCCAAAAAAATTTGGCCGAGGGGCCTTGACCGAGGGCCATACTTTTGGCATATGTACGGCATGAAGAGATCGCCCGCCTGGTCGGCCGTGCTCCTCGTCGCCGGGACGGCGCTCGCCGGCTGCTCGAGCGTCTGGCCGTTCCACCTCTACTGGCTGAAGAAGGACCCGGCCGAGACGAAGGTGGGCGCGAAGGCGCCGCCGTTCGCCCTCGAGAGGGCGACGGGCGGGACGGTCACGCTCGCGTCGATCCTCGCCGGGGGTCGGGCCGTCCTCGTCTTCTACCGCGGCGCCTGGTGACCGTACTGCCGCGGGCAGCTCGTGGAGCTGCAGGCACGGCTGAAGGAGATCGAGGCGCACGGGGCGACGCTCGTGGCGATCAGCGCCGACCCGCCCGAGGACTCGCGCGAGCTCATCGCACGGCTCGAGAAGAAGGAGGACACGAAGCTCGGCTACGCGCTGCTCTCGGACCCGGAGCTCAAGACCGCCAGGGCCTACGGCTTCCACGACGAGAAGCACGACATCGCCCTGCCCGCGACCGCGATCGTCGACCCGGGCGGCGAGATCGTCTGGAAGCACGTGGGCGAGACGGTCGCCGACCGGCCGGTGACGGACGAGCTCGTGAAGACGCTTGAGGAGCTGGCGAAGGGAAAGCGCTGACGCCGGACACGGCGGAATGTCGCGTCCTTGCGGGCCTCCCCGCCGGATGCCAGAATTCCTGCCCCTTCTTCCCTTTCCGGAGGCCCGCCGAGCCCCATGCCGAGCCGATCTCCAGCCCCCGTGGCCGCGCTCCTTCCGGCCGTGGCCGTGGTCGTCGCCGTCGCCGCGGCCGTCCTCGCCGCTCCCGTCGCCGCGGCCGACGAGCCGCCGCCGGCCGGGCGCTTCCGCACGCTCCTGATCGACGGCAACGCGCCGTTCTTCGATCCCGAGAAGCCGCCGATCCGGTCCTGGGCCATGCCCTTCGCCCACATGGACCTCCCCGGGGCGCCGTGGGTCGACGAGGCCCACATGCTCCGATCGGTCGAGCGCTTCGAGCGCTACTGCGACCGGGTCGCGGGCATGGGCTACACGGGCGTGACCCTCGGGAACCTGATCCACCTCGCGACCTTCGACGGGGTCCCCGAGGGCCGGGGCGCGGTCTACGGCCCGACGAGCCCGTACCGCCTCCGCGCCGAGCGCTACCGCGCCCACTTCCGTCGCCTCATCGCCGCCGCCCACGCCCGCGGCCTCGAGGTCGTGATCGAGACGGACTTCCCGGCGTACACGCCGGACCTCCTCGCCTACCTCGGCCCCGACGGGCTCTCGAACCTGAACCCGCGCCTGTGGGCGGCCCACCGCGCGGCCGTGAGGGAGCTGCTCGTCGACCTCGATGCCGACGCCCTGAGCGTCCGGATCGGCGAGGGCGGCGGCGCCTACGACGAGGTCGGGACGGGCTACGCGAGCACGGTCACGGTCACGACCGTCGCCGACGCGCGCCGCCTCGTGGCCGAGACGCTCGACGCCGTCGAGGACGCCGGCCTGCGCGCCGGCGAGCCGCGCCGGCTCTACTTCCGCACCTGGACGATCGGGATCGGCGAGCTCGGGCGCCTCCACACGAGCCCGGCGCTCTACGAGCGCGTCTTCCGGCCGTTCTACGGGCGGCGGACGCTCGTCTGCGTCATGAAGCACGTGGCCACGGACTTCTTCGACCACGCGCCGGCGAACCCGACGATCGGCCGCGGCGACGTCGCCCAGGTCGTCGAGTTCCAGGCGCGGCGCGAGTTCGAGGGCTTCGGGCTCTTCCCGAACTTCCGCGGGGCCTCGTTCCGCGAGGACCTCGAGCGGATGCGCGCCTGCCCGCAGGTCGAGGGCGTGAGCGTCTGGGCGGCGAACGGCGGGTTCCTCCTCCGGGCGCCGGTCTTCTACGGCTGCCACGGGCCCGACGACTGGATCGACGCCAACGTCTACGCCTACGCCCGGCTCGTCCGCGAGCCGGACCTCGCCCCGGAGGACGCTGCCCGCGACTGGGCGGCGCGCCGGATGGGGCTCTCGTCCGACGATGCCGAGCGCGTCGCCCGGGTGCTCGCGCGCTCGCCCGAGGCCGTCCGGACGGGCCTCTACGTCGGGGCGTTCGCGCGCAACGCGCCGCCGCTCTTCGGCGTCGACGTCATGCCGCCCATGATGTGGTTCTGGTGGACGCGCCCCATCGGGGCGCACGGCGTCCAGGCCCTGGTCTACCGGGCCGTGCGGGCGGCGCCCGACGCGGCGATCGCCGAGGGCGAGGCGGCGGTCGCCGCCGTCGACGCCATGCTCGCGGACGCCGAGGGGCTCTCGCCGTCGCCGTTCCGGGACCGCCTCCTGGCCTCGCTCGGCTACGAGCGGAGCCTCCTCGGCCTGCTCGCGGCGTGGCGTCGCGCCTTCGTCAGCCACTACCGCTTCGCCATCGACGGCGACGAGGCGGCGCACGGCGCCTGGATCGCCGCCCTCCCCGAGCTCGAGCGGGCGATGGTCGAGCACGAGCGCGAGTTCGGGCGGGACCGCTTCCTGCCCGCGCTCGACCTCCGCGAGCTCCGGCGCGACCTGCGCGACGCGCGCTGGCTCGAGCGCCTGCGCCCCGCCGCCTTCGCCCTCGCCGCCCTCGACCTCGCCCTCGGGCTCGCGCTCCTCGTCCTCCCGGGCCGGATCGCCGGGCGCCGGCGCGCCCGGGCGGCCGCGCTCGCCCTCGCGTGCGCGCTCCTCGTCGGCGGGTCGACGGCCCTCTTCGCCTGCGGCTACCGGGCGGCCGAGGTCGTCTTCCACGTGACCCTCGCCGTCCTCGTCGCCTGGGGGGCGGTCGCGCTCTGGTTCCGGATCTTCCGTCCGGCGGGGGTGGAGCTCGACGACGAGCGACCGTCCACGCTCGCCGTCTCGCTCCCCCTCTTCGCCCCGCTCCTGCTGCTGCACGCGGCCCTCCTCGGCGTGTTCGCGAGGCGCGGGCCGGCGCCCGCCTACTACGTCGCCGTGAGCGCGCTCGACGAGCCCTGGGCGCGGGCGGTGCTCGCCCTCGCCGTCGCGGCGGTCGCGGCCGTCGGCGTGGCCGTCGGCCTCCGCGCGGCCGGCGGGGGGAGGGGCGGCCGGGCCTCGCTCGCAAGGCGAGCGCTCGTCCTCGCGGGGGGCCTCGCGGTCTCGCTGGCGGCGGTCGCGCCGCTCGCCGTCCGGGATGTCGACCGGACACTGCCGGAGGTGAACGATGTCCTGCGGCTCGGGCCGTCGATCGTCGGCGATGCCGGGACGGGGGTGAGCGAGCTCCTGTCGACCTCGCGGCTCGAGGCGGGCGAGCGCCCGGCGCGGTAGGTCGCACGACGGGCGGGCCCCGGCTAAGCTGAGTCGTATGCCTGATGGGCCGGAAACCCGCGCCGGCTGGGCGAAGCGAGCAAGCGCTCGGCTCGAGGTCCTGCTCTTCGCCGCCGGGTGCGCCTTCCTCGCCGTCCTGCTCGCGCGCATGGGCGTCGAGCCCGTCGAGCGGGCCTTCCGGCTCGCGGGGATCGGGCTCCCGCTCGTGCTCCTGCCGCAGGCCGCGGTCGCGGCGGCCGCGACCCTGTCCTGGCGGGCGGCCATCGACCGGGGCCGGCGCGGGGCCGTCCCCTTCCCGAGGCTCGCCGCCGCCTGGCTCGCCGGCGACGCGCTGAACTACGCGGTCCCGGCGGGCACCCTCGGCGGCGAGCCGACGAAGGCGCGGCTGATCTCGCCGGCGGTCGGGACGGAGGCGGCGGTCGCCTCGGTCGCGGTCGCCCGGCTGACCGAGATCCTGGCGCTCCTCGCCTTCGGCATCCTCGGCGCGCTCGCCCTCGCCCCGGCGCTCGGCCGCGACCCGGCGGCCGAGGGCGCGCTCGCGGCCGGCCTGGCGGCGGTCGCCGTCGCCGGCGGCGGGATCTTCGCCCTCGGGCGGCGGGCGCCCGGCACCCGCGCGGTCGGGATCGTCGAGCGCCTCGGCCTCCCCGGCGCGCGCGTCGCGCGCCTGCGCGCCTTCGCCGCCGGGCTCGATGCCCACCTCCGGCGGTTCCTCGAGCGGGACGGGCGCGGGCTCGCCGCCTCGACCGCGTGGCGGCTCCTCGCCTGGCTGCTGAACGTCGTCGAGCTCTGGGTGGTCCTGCGGCTCCTCGGGCTCCGGGCCTCGGTCGGGACGCTCCTCGGGATCGAGGGCCTGGCCGCCCTCTTCAACGCGGTCTTCTTCTTCGTCCCGGCGCGCGCGGGCTCGGCCGAGGGCGGGCGCGTGCTCATCTTCACGCTCGCCGGCCACCGTCCCGAGGATGGGCTCGCCGTCGCGGTCCTGCGCCGGCTCCGCGAGACCGTCTGGGTCGCGGTCGGGCTCGCCCTGCTCGGCGTCCTCGCCTGGCGCGCCCGGGCGGCGGCCCGGAGCGAGGCGCCGGTCGAGCCCGAGCCCCGGCCGGCGCTCGACCTGGGGACGGTGGGGGCGTGAGCGGCCGCGGCCGGACCCGGGCGCTGCGCGTCCACGTCTGCCTCGACCAGCCGCTCGCGGATGGGGCGACGAGCGGGCTCGTCCGCACCTGGCTCCGCTTCTTCGAGGAGGCGGCCCGGCACGAGGACCTGGATGTCACCGGCCACGCGCTCGCCGCGGGCGACGACCGGACGACGGTCGTCGCCCCGAACGTGCGCCTGCGGGAGCACGCCCGGCCACGGCTCACTTCGGAGCTCGTGAACCGGCTCGGGATCCCCGTCCCGGCGACGGTCGGGCTCTTCCCCTACCGCCGGTCCCTCGCGCGCGAGCTCCGCCGCGCCGACGTCATCCACACGACGTACACGCTGCTCTCGTTCGCCATGACCGCCCTCGTCGTCTCGAGACGGTCCGGCAAGCCGCTCACGACGTCGCTCCAGACCGAGGTCCCGGCGCACGCCGAGATCTACGCTCGGGCCGCCGCCGAGCGCCTGCTCGGGCGCGGCCTCCTCCGACGGCCGCTCGTCGTCGAGCGCCGCCTCGCGGCCGCCGTGCGCCGCGCCCTCGAGGGGCAGGCGCGCTGGTACTTCAGGCGGTGCCGGCGCGTGTTCATCTCGACGCCGGGCGACCGCGCGGCGCTCCCCGAGGGCTTCCCGCCCTCGCGCGTGGTCTACCTGCCGCGCGGGATCGACACGGCGACCTTCCACCCGCGGCGACGCGACCGGGCGCGCCTCGCGCGCCGGTTCGGGATCGCCGAAGGGGAGCCGGTCATCCTCTACGTGGGCAAGCTGCTGCCCGAGAAGGGCGTGCCGACGCTGGCGCACGCCCTCGAGCGATTGCGGGCCGGGGGCGAGCGCTTCACGCTCCTCGCCGTCGGCCGCGGGGCCGGGCGCGCGGACCTCGAGCGGCGCCTCGGGCCGCGCGCCGTCTTCGCCGGCGTGCAACCCCACGACGAGCTCGGCTGGATCTCGGCGTCGGCCGACGTGCTCGCGTTCCCGTCCTCGACCGAGACGTTCGCGAACGTCGTCGTCGAGGCCATGGCCTCCGGCCTCGCGCCGATCGTGAGCGCGGCCGGCGGCGCGCCCCAGCACGTCCGCCGCCCCGGCGAGGACGGGATCGTGGTCGCGGGCGACGATCCGGCGCCCTGGGCGGAGGCGCTCCGGATGCTGCTCCGGGACCCGGCGCGGCGCCGGCGCATCGGGGCGGCCGCGCGCCGCCGGATCGAGACCGGCGGCTACACGGGCTGGGACGCGATCTTCGACCGGATCGTCAAGCCCGGCTGGGTGGGCGCGGCGGCGGAGGTCGCCGACGTGCGGGAGCCGGCCCGCCGCCTCGAGCCCGTGCCCGGGGACGACTTCGACCTCGAGCTGGGGGCGGCGCCGGCGACCGCGTAGGCGCCTGCGAGCAAGGGACACCGACGAGAGAGCAGGAAGGACGGTCCGTTTTCTAACGGAGCGTCGCCAGCGTCCCCGACGTGACCCCGTAGCGTTCGATCGCCCCGACCTCGCGGACCACGTCGGCGACCGACTTCCGGCCGGCGAGGAGGGCGGTGTAGGCCGCGAGCACGCGGGCCGCCTCGTCGCCCGTCTCCCACACGAGCTCGATGCGGAAGCGGCGGATGCCGCAGGCGCGCAGGCGCGCGAGGTGGGGCGCGGCCGACTGGGCCTCGGCGTTGAAGACCGTGTTGCGGCAGGAGACGTCGACGAGGACGGGATGCTCCCGACCCTTCGGGCAGCGGAGCGAGATGCGGTGGCGCTCGCAGGGACGGCCGCAGTCGCGGTAGTCGTGGCCGTCGGAGAGGTGCCGGCAGTAGAGGCAGTACTCGGTGTGGTAGAGCGGGAGGTGCTGGTGGACGGTCACCTCGAGCCGCTCGGCCGGGAGCGCGGCCGCCATCTCCGCGAGCTGGGCGACGTTCAGGTCGTAGGCCGGCGTGAGCGTCGCGAGGCCGAACGCGAGGAGCGTGCTCGCCGTCAGCGCGTTCGCGGCGTTGAGCGAGAAGTCGCCGTGGAGCGTGAAGCCGCTCTCGCCGGCCGCGGCCCGCGCCCGGTAGTGATGGAGCGCGCCCAGGTGGCGCGCGAGGACGCCGTCCGGGGCGAGCGCCTCGAGGCGCCGGTCGATCGGCTCCTCGCCCGGCTTCTGGATGCGCGGCGTGGCGACGACGGCCCGCGCCCCGCGCGCGCGCAGGCGCTTCAGGGCCTCGCCGACGCCGACGAACTCCATGAAGTCGACGTAGACCTCGCGGGCGCCGGCGTCGAGGACGGCGTCGACCTGGTCGAGCGTGCGGCAGAGGGGCACGATCGAGGCCGCGAGAGGTGCGGGCGCGGGCGCGGGCGCGGCGGAGCGGGCGACGGCGCCGGCGCGCGGCCGGACGGCGTGCGTCCGCACCGGGATCGGCAGGGCCTCGAGCGCCTCGACCAGGCGCCGACGCAGGCGCTTCAGCTCGGCCGGGCTCGTGGCCACGTCGCCCTCGAGCGCGACCTCGACCCGGCGCAGGAAGTAACGCGTGTCGCCGAGCGCGCCGAGCTTCGAGCGGAGCACGGGCTCGCCGAGCGGGGCGTGGCGGGCGGGCTCGAGCGGAGCGTCGCCGGTCGCCCGGGCGGAGCGCCCGAGGACGTCGCGCCCCTCGACGACGAGCGGCCGGCCCGCGGCGCCGCGGACGACGACGTCGAGCGCCACGCGGCGCCTGGCCTCGAGCGCGCGCAGCAGCCTCCGCTTGAGCGCGCTCGAGTGCGACTTCCAGACGACGTCGCCCGGCCGCACGCGCCCGAGATCGGGACCGGGGTCGCCGAAGCGGACCTCGACGAGACCGTCCGGCCCGGGCGGCTCGACGGCGAACGTCCCGCCCTGCGGCTCCTCGCTCGAAGGGCTCCCCTGGTCGAAGATCACCCAGTCGCCGACCGCGAGCCCGGGCGCGTCGGGCTCCGGCCGCACGTGGACGCGCCACGGCCCGAGCCGCTCGACCGTCCCGAAGCGCAGGCCGCGGTGGCCCGGGTAGAGGCCGTGCGTCAGCGCCTGGTGGTCGTCGCCGAGGAGCCAGCCGGGGCTGAAGCCGCGGCTGTAGGTGAGCGCCATCTCCTCCTCGTCCTCGCGCCCGAGCCGCACCACGCGGCCCTCGGCGAGCGCACCGACGACCTTCCGGTACTTCTCGACGGTCGCGGCGACGTACTCCGGGCCCTTGTACCGCCCCTCGATCTTGAAGCAGGAGATCCCCGCCGCGAAGAGCTCGGGGAGGAGGTTGTAGGCGCCGAGGTCCATGGGCGAGAGCAGGTACTTCTCGAGGCCGAGCGCCCGCACCTGCCGGTCGACGACGAGGTCGTAGGGCAGGCGGCACGACTGGGCGCACTGGCCGCGGTTGGCCGAGCGCTGCCCCCACGCCTCGCTCGTCAGGCACTGCCCGCTCCAGGACATGCAGAGCGCGCCGTGGACGAAGCACTCGAGCTCGAGCGACGTCCGCGCGCGCAGGCGCCGGATCTCCTCGATCGAGAGCTCGCGCGGCAGGATCACGCGCACGACGCCGAGCTCGGCGGCGACCGCCGCCCCCTCCGGCGAGCTGATCGTCATCTGGGTCGAGGCGTGGATGGGGAGGGTCGGCGCGATCTCGTGGCAGAGGCGGGCGACGCCCAGGTCCTGGACGATGGCGGCGTCGGCGCCGGCGCGCGCGATCGCCTCGATGAGGCGCTCGGCGACCTCGACCTCGCGGTCGTAGACGAGCGTGTTGAAGGCGACGTAGCCCTTGACGCCGTGCTCGTGCAGGAAGCCGAAGACGCGCGGCAGGTCCTCGGGGGCGAAGTTCGCGGCCTTCGCGCGCGCGTTGAACCCGCTCGAGAGGCCGAAGTAGACGGCGTCGGCGCCGGCCCCGACCGCCGCCCGGAGGCACGTCTCGTCCCCGGCCGGGGCCAGGATCTCCGGAAGATTTTGCAGCTTCACAAGTTGGGAGATTTTACCCGGGAGAACGGACGCCGTCAAGGCCGGTGCGGCCGTCCGCGCGGGTCGGACCCTTGCGTATAATGACGGTCCATGTCCTCGACCGCGCGATTCCCGGACGTCGTCGTCGTCGGCGGCGGGATCGTCGGCGCCGCCTGCGCCTACGAGCTCGCCCGGGCGGGCGCGCGCGTTCGCCTCCTCGAGCGCGGCGACGTCGCCCGCGGGGCCTCGTGGGCGGCCGGCGGGCTGCTCACGCCCGTGCACCTCGCCGAGTACCCGGGCCCGCTCGCCGCGCTCTGCGCCGCGAGCCTCGAGCTCTATCCGCCGCTCGTCGAGGAGCTGCGCGGCCGCTCGACGACCGACCCGGAGCTGCGCCGCCCGGGCCTCCTGATCCTCGTCCAGGACGACGAGGACGAGCGGTCCGTCGCCGCCCTCGAGGCGTGGAAGCACGCGCGCGGCGAGCGGGCGGAGCGGCTGCCGGCGGAGGAGGCGCGGCGCCGCGAGCCGGCGATCGCCCCGGACGTGCGCTCGGCGCTCCTCGTGCCCGACGTCCTCGCCGTCCGCAACCACCGGCTCGCGCGCGCGCTCGTCGAGGCCGCCGAGCGACTCGGCGCCGCCGTCGAGCGCGGGCGCGAGGTGACGGGGTTCCTCGTCGGACGCCCCCGCGGCGGCCGGCGCATCGACGGCGTGCAGACGGGGGCCGGCGACGTCCGCGCCAGGGAGACCGTCGTCGCCGCCGGCGCCTGGGCGGGCGCCCTGCTCGCGACGATCGGCCTCGACGTGCCCGTGCGGCCCATGCGCGGGCAGATGCTCCTCCTCGACGGGCCGCCCGGCGCCATCCGCCACGTCGTCCTCTCGCGCGACCAGTACCTGATCCCGCGCGGCGACGGCAAGGTGCTCCTCGGGAGCACGGTCGAGGACGCCGCCTTCGACTGCCGGGTGACGCCCGAGGGCGCGGCCTTCCTCCTCCGCCGCCTCGGCGAGTTCGCGCCGGGCGCGTTCGACCTCGGGCTCGTCGGCTCGTGGGCGGGCCTGCGCCCCGGGACGCCCGACCGCCTGCCCTACATCGGCCGCCCCGAGGGCGTCGACGGCCTCATCGTCGCCGCCGGCCACTTCCGCAACGGGATCCTGCTCGCCCCGGTGACGGGCCGGATCGTCGCCGACCTCGTCCTCGACCGCCCGCCGCCCGTGGACCTCGCTCCGTTCCGCCCCGGCCGGCCCGTCCTCGAGGCGACGTCGTGACCGGGAAGTTCGAGGGCCGGACGGCGCGGGAGTGGATCGCGGCCCTCCGCGATCCCGACCCGCGCGCCCGCGCCGGCGCCGCCCGCGCGCTCGCCCGGCTCTGCGCCGCGGCCGTGGACGCGCCGTTCGACGAGGTCCTCGACGCGCTCAAGCCGCGCCTCGAGCTCGGCCGCGGCCTGGAGCCGGACCGCCGGGCGCGCGACGCGATGTTCGAGGCCACGAAGGTCGTGGCCGAGCGGCGCGCCCGCGTCCTCGGCCTCCGCGTGAAGCGCCCTGCCGACCTCCGGACGATGCGGGGCGGCGACCTCGTCCGCCACGCGATCGACCGCCTCTGGGACGCCTGCGACATCTACTCGGACCGGGCCGCGCTCCGCTCCGTCCTCGACCTCGCGACGCCAGGCCAGATCGCCGTCTACGCGATCTTCTGGACGCACGCCGAGGTCTCGAACGGCGGCTTCCACCAGTACTTCCACAACGCGACCGGCATCCTCGCGCCCGAGGCCCTGGACGGGCTGCGCCGGATCGGGGCCCTGCGCTTCGCCGAGCTGCTCGAGCGCGCGATGCGCCGCTTCCCGCGCGGCGCGCCGCCCACCGACAACGCCCGCCGCCGCGACGACCTCGACTCGATCACGGACGGCGCCTTCCGGGGGCTCGACGAGGCGTTCTTCGAGCTCGACCGGCACGACGACCTGCTCGAGCTGGTCGCCGACCACGTGCGGGCCCACCCGGACGAGTTCTTCGAGGCGGAGCGGCGCGGGTAGCCGCAGGGACGGCGCGCGCGGCCCGCCCCGGTCCGGCCCCTCGTCCCGGTCGAGCCCGAGCCGGCGCAGGTCCTCGATCGCCCGCGCCGCCGCTCCCGCTCCGCGCCCTTCGCCGGCGCGTGACGGGCGCGGGCCGGGCCCTCGGCGGCCCGCCGGCGGAGCTCCGGGTCGTGACGGGCCTCGGCCTTCTTCGGCAGCGCCTCGGCCAGGTCCAGGCGCTGAGGCGCCTCGTAGCGGCAGGCGAGAACGCCGTCGTCCGCGGCGTCCTTCTCGAGCAACCCGATGGTCGAGCCGGCGAAGGCGATGGCGCTGCGAAGCCCGGGCGATGCCCGCGCCGGGACCGAGGACCGCGACGACGAGGACGATCGCGGCGAGCCCGCCCGGGCGCGCCGCCCTGAACCATCGGCCGGGCCCCGTGGTCTTCTCCGATCGGAGCGGGCGGCTTCAGTCGCCCGCGCGGACGTCGATCGAGAACGCGAGCGAGCTCGCCTGGAGCGCCCGCGAGCAGGCGAAGAGGCGGACCTCGAGGCGGCCGGGGCGCGAGGCGTGGAGCTCGTAGCCCGTCTCGGTCCGGACGACGCCGGCGTCCGGGCCGGCGTCGAAGACCACGTACGCGGGCTCGGGCAGGGCGCGGTCGAAGGCGAGCGCGAGCGGGACCGGGCGCCCGGCGACGGCGGCGGCCGCCTCGACGCCGAGGATCCGCGGGCCGGGCGGGGCGCGCCCGGGGACGAGGACCGGCGCCGCGAGGACGGCCTTGTCGGCGGCGTCCACGAGCGGCCCGAGGTCGAGGTCGGCGCCGGCGGCGCGGGCGATGAGCGTCACGTTGCCGCGGGCGGCGGCGAGGTAGAGGAGCCGGCCGTCCCCGCGGGCGCCGAGGGCCACGTCGCCGGCGACGCGCTCGGGCGCGAGCGGCATCGTGCAGGCGCGGACGGCGGCGGCGAGGTGGGCGCGGGCGGCGCCGACGTCCGGGTGGAGGCGCACGGTCAGGAAGGCCTGCGCGGGCGCGCGCCCGGAATGGAACGCGAGCGTCGCCTCGCCGACGCGCGGGTCGACGACGTGGTCGACGCGCTCGAACCCCGCGGCGGCGATCTCGAGCACGTCCACGCCCGCGCGCGCCGGGCCGGGGGCGGGCCACCCGGCCGGATCGGGGGCCGGCGCCGCGGCGGCCGGCGGCGGGGCGCCCGCGGCCTCGCGCCCGTCGTCGCGGCCCGCGCCGCCGCCCGCGCCGCCTGCGGGCGGGGCGCCGTCGCCGCAAGCGACGAGGAGGAGCGAGGCCGGGACCGCGAGGACGGCGAGGAGCGCGCGCATGGGCTTCCCCTTACCGGTACGACGCGCGACCGAACTCCTTCACGGTCACGTGGGTGTCCGGCGTGAGCTTGGAGATGTAGCGGCTGTAAGGCATGCCGGCCGGCAGCCGCTCCAGGAACGGCGAGCTCCACGGCGACGCGTCGTCGTCGACGCTGAGGCACGCGTCGAGGACGGTCTGGGCCCGGTCGCCGGTCGCGAACGCGTGGAACGAGAAGGCGTGCCCGCCGCCGAAGAGATCGTGCGAGAAGCCCGGCCTGCCGATCCCACGGATCCAGTTCAGGCGGAAGTTCCAGCCGATCACGGCGATCTCGGGCCGGGCGCCGACGTGGCGGCCGAGCGTCGCCGTCGCGCCCGCGCAGTCGAGGCAGTTCACCTGTCGCCCGAAGCGCAGGCCGTCGAGGAAGGCGCCGAGCTCGACGACCGGGTAGGCGAGCGATTGCGGCGCGTTCGAGTAGGCGGGCGCGCCGGCGAACGAGTCGTACGTGAGCCCGAGCCCGCCGTTGAGGCCGCTCGCGATCGCGTTGAGGACGGAGGGGCCGTCCGTCCCGCGCCCGGCGTTGAAGCGACCGACGAGGTCGCAGGCGGCGACCCAGGCGGGGCGGCCGTCGGACGGGCGGTCGAGGACGATGTAGGCGACGTGCTGCGTCCGGATCGCGCCCGGGAGCGTGCGCCACGACTGGCCGTCGAAGACCTGGAAGCGGAACGGCAGCTCGAACGGGAGCCGCTGGACGCCCGCCGGCAGCGCCGGGAGGTCGAGCGCGACCTGGCCGCCCGGCCGGATCTCGGCGGAGGCGGCCTGCCCGAGGACGAGGCGAATCGGCAGCCCCTGCACCGGGTAGCCGCACCCGACCGCGCGGCCGCCGTGCGCGGCCTCCGAGCCGAGGGCGACGACGACGCGCGCCCGCGACCCCTGGACGTAGGCGACGGGCAGGCTGCGGCCGCGCTGGGCGACGCCGCCCGAGCCCGTGCGCGGCGGGCTCGCGAGGTTCGTCCAGACCGCCGGGATCGCGAGGGGCGAGCCGTCGCCGCGGTCGACGCAGCCGGCGATCCCGAGGTCGGAGGACGGCAGCGTCCACGCGGGCCCGGCCGCGTCGACCGGGAAGACGCTCCCCGAGACGCTCGGGTCGGCGCGGTGGTAGGCGAGCGGGACGCGCGCGCCCGCCGCGCCGTCGCCGAACTGGACGGAGATGAGCCCGAGGCGGACGACGTTCACGACCGCCTCGCGCGCGTACGTCCCCCCGGCGGTCTGGGCGCGGAGGCGGACGCGGTAGCGCCCCGGCGGGACGAAGAGGCCGCGGTCGTCGAGCCCGTTCCAGGCGTCGCGGTACGTGCGCCCCGTCTGGCGCGCCGCGCTCGCGACGAGCGTCCGCACCGTCCGCCCCGCGTCGTCGGTCACGGCGACCGTCGAGTAGTACGCGCTCGCGACGCTCACGAGCGACGCGACGTCGAGCGAGGCGCCGGCGATCTTCGGGTCGTAGACGGGGGAGGAGACGGCGACCGAGGCCTGGGCCAGCGCCTGCGTGGGCGAGAGAAGGAGGGCGAGGGCGAGCAGGGCGCCGCCAACGGCGACGAGGATCCGGGCGACGGCCGTCGCCGGACCGGACCCCTGGCGCGATTCGTGGATCAAGGGCGCGCTCTCCCTTCGATCCTCATCACCCCCACTCGGAAAGAGTATAGCCGCCCATCCGGCAAGACCGTACAGGTGTCCGCCATCGCGCGCCGCAGCCGGGGTTCGGCGGCGGAGGTCCCGAAGGCCACGATCGGCGAGGAGCCTCGTGAAGCCGAAAGGTCCACCCGCCCTTCGATTGCGGGCGATCTCGGGCCTCGGGTATCCTCCCGATCGTGGCGGTCGAAGGGGGCGAGGCCGTGAAGGACGACCCGCAGTCGGCGCGGGCGAGGTTCGCCTGGGTCATCGTCGACTCGATGACGTCGCTCTGGGCGGGGCTGCTCGCTCCGGACGGGACGATCCTCTTCCGCCCGCGGGTCGCGGCCCAGGCGACCGGCCTGCCGAACCCGGACGCGGTCGGCCGGCCGTTCTGGGAGATCGAGAGCTGGGCGCCCGCGAGCGCCGCCCGGGCGCGCGCCGCCGTGGCCGAGGCGGCGGCGGGCGGGGAAGCGCGATTCGAGGCCGAGATCCGCGCGCGTCACCCCGAGCCGAGGGCGCTGATCGTCGACGTCACCATCCGCCCGTTGAGGGACGAGTCGGGGCGCATCGCCTACCTCCTCGTCGAGGGCGACGACATCACGGAGCGGCGGCGGGCCGAGACGGAGCTCGCGCGGAAGAACGAGGAGCTGCGCGGCCTCTACGAGCGGCTGAAGGAGCTCGATCGGCTGAAGACGCGGTTCTTCGCCAACGTCAGCCACGAGCTGCGCACGCCGCTGGCGCTGATCCTGGGCGTGGTCGACCGTCTCGAGCGCGCCGCCTTGCTGGGCGGCGGCGGCGGCGGCGGCGTGCGCCGGCCGGACCTCGAGGTCGCGCGAAGGAACGCCCGGATCCTCCTCGGCCACGTGAACGACCTCCTCGACGTCTCGAAGCTCGACGCCGGCAAGCTCGAGCCGCGCCGCGCCGACGTCGACGTGGCCCGGCTCGTCCGCCTCGTCGCCTCGAACTTCGAGTCGCTCGCGCACGAGCGGCGGATCGAGCAGGTCGTGCGGGCCGAGGGGTCGCTCCGGGCCGAGGTCGACCCGGAAAAGGTGCAGCGCATCCTCGCGAACCTGATCTCGAACGCGCACAAGTTCACGCCGGCGGGCGGGCGGGTGCGCGTCTCGCTGCGGGCGGGCCCCGCCGAGGCGCCCGTCGAGGCCGTGCTCGAGGTCGCCGACAGCGGCCCGGGGATCGCGGAGGCGCTGCGCGAGCGCGTGTTCGAGCGCTTCTTCCAGGCCGGCGGCGAGGCCGCGCCCGGCTTCGGCGGGACCGGGCTCGGGCTCGCCATCGCGAAGGAGCTGGCGCTCCTCCACGGCGGGCGGATCGTCGCCGGGGAGGCGCCCGAGGGCGGCGCCCTCTTCACCGTCACCCTCCCGCTCCGCGCCCCGCCGGGCGCGGCGGTCGGGCCCGCGGCGCCGGCGCCGCCGCTCCGGGAGGCCGTCCCCGCCGTCGCGGGGGCCGCGGTCGCGGAGGCGGGCGCGTCCTCGGGGGAAGGCGACGGGGCGGGCCTCGGGCCGCCGGACCGGCCGCTCGTGCTCGTCGTCGAGGACAACCTCGAGATGCGCCGCCTGCTCGTGGACACGCTCGGCCCGGGGTACCGCGTCGCCTGCGCGGGCGACGGCGCCGCCGGCCTCGCGCAGGCGCTCGCCCTTCGCCCCGACCTCGTCCTCACCGACGTCATGATGCCCGAGCTCGGCGGCCGCGAGCTGCTGCGCGCCCTCCGCGCCCGGCGCGAGCTCGACGCCGTGCCCGTCGTCGTCTTGACGGCCCGCGCCGACGACGACCTGCGCGTCGGCTGCCTCCGCGAGGGCGCGCAGGACTACGTGCTGAAGCCGTTCTCGGCCGACGAGCTGCGCGCCCGGGTCGACAACCTGATCGCCCTCAAGCGCACGCACGAGCTCCGGCGCCTGAGCGAGGTCGCGACGAAGGGCCAGGAGGACGAGCGGCGCCGCCTCGCGCTCGCGCTCCACGACGGGGCGGGGCAGGTGCTGGCGGCGGTCGCGAACCACCTGGACGACGCGACGGCGCGCGCGCCCGAGCCGCTCGCGCGGCGGCTCGGCGAGATCCGGAGCCTCGTCGGGCGGCTCCACGACGACCTGCGCCGGCTCTCCCACGACCTGCGCCCGCTCGCGCTCGACGACCTCGGGCTCGTCGAGGCCCTGCGCGATCTCGCGGTCGGCGTCGCGACGGACGCGCTCGCGGTCGAGGTCGCCGTCGACCCCCCCGACCTCGCCCCGCCCCCCGACGTGGCGATCGCGATCTTCCGGATCGTCCAGGCGGCCCTCGCCAACGTCCAGCGCCACGCGCGGGCGCGCCGGGCTTGGATCCGG
>Ga0187892_10001032_pt1 | contig 67610 bp, 50 predicted proteins | sample MA1701073metaG_FD_139345 | JGI IMG/M metagenome (GOLD analysis project Ga0187892, IMG submission 139345) | Bio-ooze microbial communities from a basaltic lava cave in the Kipuka Kanohina Cave System on the Island of Hawaii, USA - MA170107-3 metaG ... | reverse complement strand
GGGTTTGTCATTCTTGAACCGGTAGTCACGGATAACCCGGTCGCCCCAGCGTTCACGCTCGTATTTGTAGTAACTGGTGATCGGCACCTCTTTCGCTCGGAACGATGGCAACCGCTTCGACCAGCCGGTCGGGATGGTGTCGCGGCCTTCGACGGTGTAGAGGAAATATTCCCCGGCGGCTTCTTTCACTATCTCGCGGGCGCGACCACCGATAGCAGAGGCCGCGTCTGCTTGTCGCATCAGGGCCTTTGCCTCTTCCTTCTCCGCTGGTGCTGCGGGCGCGGTTGTGGGCATTGGCGGCTGAGGACCGGGACGACCCCTTCTCGCCAACTCAGCAATGTCTTCGACCAAACGGATGATACCCACGACCAGTCGCACCTGCGCGTTCTCGTAGTCTTCGCCGCTGTTGTTGTTGACGCGGACGTTACCGGCCAACTCCATCAGCTTCTCGCCTTTGTCAGCCTCGGCTACGTAATCGGCGGCCCAACCGATGCCGCTTGTAAAATAGCGGATCTCCACCTGCACCTCACCGGCAAACTCGCTGTGGATCCGCCACTCCAACGTGTTGGTCACCCGCGGCGGGAAACTCACGTCCAGCACGTCCACCTGGTCGGCGTGGGTCAGCGCGCGAAACTCGACCGACGTGGGATCGATCAACGTGTTGGCCCAGGAAAATTCCAGCTTGTTCAGACCTTTACGGAAGGTGAGGAAGCGCGTCTCCTTCACCAACGTGAGGTCGGCGGAGTTGTAGATCGTGAGTTGCACCGAGTCGCGCCCGGGCAGCGTGACGACGTTGATGCGGGCAAAAGCGTCAGTGCAGAGTGCCCACGTGCATAAGTGCATAAGTAGCGTGACCAAAATGAGCGGAGTAAGACTGGGCACACGCCAATGTGACTTTGGCACATGGACACTTGGGCATTTGGGCACTCTCATGTTTTCTCCTCAGTAACTCGTCGGTTCGTTGCCCTGCACGTTCAGCCGCTGGATGTTGAACGTGATCGTCTTCTTCGATTCCTTGGCCAGCGTCAGGCGATACTCGATTGTGAACGCGTCCTTCTTCTCGAACTTGTCGGTGGTTTCGACCATCTTCCAATAGCCGGGGATGTGCTCGACGATCGTCAAATCCACGGGCGTCTTCTTGAAGTTCTCGATCTCGATCTTGAACACCTCGTCCGTGTCCCACATCACGACGGTGTTGCCGGTGTTGCGGCGCATGTTCGTGCGTTCGTCCTTCATCTTACGTTGCGTCACCTTCACGTCGCGGCTCTGGCCGATGTACAGCTTCAGCTCGCGGTCCACCGGGGTCAGCGCCGCCCAATCCTCGCCTGTGAACGCCACGCCTTCCTTCGGCTGGTCCGCGTCGGTGTCGCCCTGTTCCTTGGTCTTGAGAAAAATGCGCGCCTTGCCCGGCAACAACGTGTGTGTGCCGAGCTTGGCGGCGGCCGAATTCGTGATGACGTAAGACAACGGGATGCCGACCGTTTTCTTCTCGTACTCGGGGTCCCACGGCTGCTGCGCGGCGTCCCAGGTGAGCACCTTCTTGATCGGCACCTTCTCGACGCGTTCGGAGAGCATTTCCAGAATCTCCTCATGGGCGATGGTCTTCTTGAAGTCCGCGCCGTAGCCGATCGAGATTTCGGCTTCCGTCAAATCCTCGCCGGAGTCATTGCGGAGGCGCAGATAATTGCGCAACGTCAGCGCCGATTCGTCGGGCTCGGCGACCGCCTTATAGACAATGTCGCGGCCGAGTCCTTGCAGCAGGTAGGATATTCGGACGCGTTCCTCCTGCGCGGCGGGACTGCTGATCTCCCAGATCAATGCGTTCTCGTTGGGCGGGTAGCTCGTGTTGAGCACGACGACCTTGTCGGGATGGCTGAGCATTCGCACCTGGATCGAGGTCGGGTCGATGTTGACGCCCCGCCAGGAGAAATCGACATGGTTGACGCCCTTTTGCAGCGTGAGGATGCGTTCCTCCTCGACGAGCGTGGCATCGGGATTGGTGAGCGACACGACCACGCGCGCCCGTTCCGGCAACGCAACCAGCTTCACCCGGGCCTGGGCGAGGTCGGCGGTGACGGTGGCGAGACACAGTACGGAGACGGCGAGTTTGGTGTTCATGGCATTTTCCTTTCCAACGGACGAGTTGACACCCTCCTTAGACGGTTTCGCAAAGCAAAAGTTCCCAATTTGCCATTCGACCATGGCGCGACCGTGGGCAGCGGCGGGCAGCGGCAGCGTTTTTCGTTGAAAGCGAAAACGGTTGTCTGTTACATGATGGGCTGCGACCGCCCCTCGTGCCATGAACAATCACGACAGCAAGTTCAGGAATTTCGCCCGTTTGCAGCCGAAACCGGTCGGTCGGGCAACGACCGTGGACGAGCTGATCGAGACCACGTTCCAGGCGTACAACGCCGCCCGTCTCCGCGAAGGCTGCGAGTTGTTCGCGCGCAAAATGCTCCCGCGCGACGGCTTCATCGGGTTGAGCATCACCGGCGCGCTCACCCCCGCCGGGCTGGGACGTTCCTGTCTCATCCCGCTGATCCAGGCGGGGTTCGTGGACTGGATCGTGAGCACGGGCGCGAACCTTTACCACGACATGCATTACGCGCTCGACATGAAACTGTATCGCGGCACGCCGTTCGTGGACGACCGGGTGCTGCGCCGCAAGGGGATCATCCGCATCTACGACGTGCTGTTCGACTACAACGTGCTGCTCGACACGGACGCGTTTTGCCGGCAGGTCATCTCGCAGCCCGAGTTCCAACGCCCGATGGGCACCGACGAATTCCATCATCGGTTGGGCCGGTACGTGCACGAACGCGAACGCAAACTGGGTCTCAAGGATTGGTCGCTGGTTGCCACCGCCTACCGGTGCAGCGTGCCGATCTTCACCTCCTCGCCCGGCGACAGCTCGATCGGGATGAACGTCGCTGCGATGTCGTTGCGCGATTGCGGCTTGCAGTTCGACGTGAACCGCGACGTGAACCAATCGGCCGCCATCGTCTATGATGCCAAGGCGACCGGGCGCACGAGCAGCGTGTTCATCCTCGGCGGCGGGTCGCCGAAGAATTTCCTGCTGCAGACCGAGCCGCAGATCCAGGAGGTCATGGGCGTCGCCGAGAACGGGCACGATTATTTCCTACAATTCACCGACGCCCGTCCCGACACCGGCGGCCTCAGCGGCGCCACGCCAGCCGAGGCGGTCAGTTGGGGCAAGGTCGATCCCGACAAACTCCCCGACTCGGTGGTCTGCTACGTGGACAGCACGATCGCACTGCCGCTGATCACGGCGTACGCACTGGCGCGCGTGAAGCCGCGCAAGCTCAAGCGGCTGTACGACCGCCGGGACGATCTCCACGACGCATTGAAGCGGAAGTATCTCGCCATCGGCACGGTGACGAAGATCAAGACGAGTCGCCGTCTCGCCAAACGCGCCAGCGGCGTCGGCGCGAAGTAACGGCGCACGCCGGCAGAGCTGTTCGTTGTGGCGCGATTCATCGCGCGTTGGGTACACCGAGCCGCGCGATGAATCGCGCTACTACGAACCGATCCCGGCTGCCAGCCAGTTGCAGGTTGACAGGAGGTGTTGCTCACGGTGCAATGCCGGCATGGAACTGCCACAGCGTTCCTCGCTGGTCACGCAAGTCACCGAAATTCTGCGCCACGGAATCGAACGAGGCGAGTGGTCGGACCCGCTGCCCGGGGAACTGGCCCTGTGCGAGCGGCTGAAAGTCAGCCGCACCACGCTGCGGGGCGCGCTCGACATTTTGCGGCGCGAAGGCTGGATCGTCGCCTCGCGCGGACAGCGCATGCGGATCGCGCGCCGAACCCGGCGGACCGCTTCACCGATGGGATCGAAGGTGGTCGGCCTGTTGAGCGTGCTGCCGTCTCACCTGCTCTCGTCGTTCTCCCATTTTGTCATCAGCGAATTGCAGGAATCGCTTCACGACGCCGGCTATAAGCTCGAGGTTCATGCCCATCGTCGGTTCCGAGCGCGAAACCCGGCACGGTCCCTCTCGAACTTGATGGAACACACATGCGCAGCCTGTTGGGTGCTGCTCCCGCCGACGACGGCTTGCATGCGATGGTTTGCAGACCATCGGGTGCGGTGTGTTGTATTCGGCACCGGCGATTGGAGTTCGACGGTCCCATCCGTGGATGTGGACTTGCGGGCCGTGTCGCGCCACGCGGTCGGGTTGCTCCGGGGACGCGGGCACACCCGGATCGCATTGATCGTGACCGATCTGGCGAGCCCTGGTCGATCCGCGATCGAAGAGGGGTTCCGCCAGAGCTTTCCCAGGGCGCGGATGCTTTCGGAGGCCGAGCCATTCATCGTGCGTGTCCCCGATGCGCTCGCGGAGATGAAAACGACCCTCGATTCGATCTTCGCCTCGCCGAACCGTCCCACGGGATTGCTCGTGGCGCGTCCCAAACACGTCCTGACCGTGATGAGCCATCTCGCCAGCAAGGGCATCGGCGTGCCGCGCGACGTCTCCGTGATCTGCCTGGGGCACGATCCGTTCCTCGACAACGTGACTCCCTCGGTTGCGCGTTACACGTTCAACTGGAAGTCCTTTGCCCGGCGTCTGGCGGTGATGGTGCGCCAACTGGCAGACACCGGCAGCGTTCCTCGATGGGAGATTCTGGTCATGCCCCAGTTCCAACAGGGCGAAACGCTCGCCACGCCTCCGGCTTAAGTTGTATCTTCGCAAGACATCCCTCCCCGCTCTTGCGGGCCGCCGGCTGCCGTTCATAATGGGCCGTGCGAGCGGGGAAACTGCAGCGCCGCGCGCTCGGTTCCCTTGCGAGTGGAAAGGCAGAGGGGTTTATGAGGTTGAATCAAACGAATCGCTGCGGTTCATGGCTCTGGGCGCTGATCTTCGGTTGCTCATCGTTGGCCCTGCCGAGGGCGGAAGCCGTGATCGTCGGAGTGAAGAGTCGCGGTGCGGACTCGCCCAACTACATCGGCCCGGCGAGGCTGTTTTCCTTTAACGAGGACGGCAGCGGCTTGACCGACTTGGCGGAGATTCGGGTCAGCGGCTTCACCGGCGGGATCAACGTCAACGGCATGGCGTGGTCGAGCATCTACGGCATCTTCGCGTATCGCTGGAACGGCAGTTCGCAGTTGATCCAGCTATCGACCAACGGACCCAACTTCGACATCTCGGGCGGCATTCTCACCGCGACGCCGATCGGCGCGGCGCTCAGCGGCATCCGCGTCATGGGCGCGACGTTCGATCTCAACGAGCGGCTCTGGGTCGTGGATGACACGCGCACGTTGTACCAAATCAACCCCACCAACGGCGCGATCATCGGCAGCGGTGTGCCGATCACGGGAACGTCCGCCAGCAGCGCCGTCGGCGACCTCGCGGTTCGCCACGACGGAACGATGTTCCTGTCGGTCTATCAGGGCAACTATTACACGCTCAACCCGACCACCGGCGCCGCGACGCTGAAGTTCACGGAGACGAGCGTCAGTCCCGACTACCGTTTCAACATGGGCATGGCCTTTTCGGGCTACAGTTCCAACTCGAACAATCTCTACGCCCTCGAAGGAAACGGTCCAGACGATCTCCTGAAGTACGATGCGAACACCTTCGCACTCACCGTGCTGGCTTCCGACATTCTGGCGCCGGATTCCCTGAGCTGGTCGCAGGACCTCGCCGGGCTGGTGCTGCCCGAACCGACGAGCACGGCGCTGATCGCGCTTGGGGGATTGCTCTTCCTGCGGCGACGAAACTGAGGAGCAGTGGAAGGATGGAAGATTGGAAGATTGGAAGAACCGGGGTTGAGCGGCAACCTTCCAGCCTTCCTACCTTCCAGTCGTCCGTCGCCTTCACTCTCATCGAGCTCCTGGTGGTGGTGGCGATCATTTCGATCCTCGCAGCGATGCTGCTCCCCGCGCTCCGCAATGCCAAGGATTCCGCGAAGCGCGCCTCGTGCGTCGCCAACCTGCGACAACTTGGGACCGCGCTCACGATGTACGCCGGCGACAGCCACGGCGAAGTGCCCTCCTCCTTCAACAAGGAACACTACGGGACTTCCTCCACGAACTACAGCAAGGGGTTCGGCCTGTTGATCGGCTACGTGCCGCCCGCTTCGTCGGCAAAAGGCCCGAGCGTCTGGCGGTGCCCGGCGCAGACCGATCCCATCTGGCTCGACGAGAACCCGTGGCCGTTTGACCCGTCGGACCCGCGCTGGCGCGGCTGCTATTCCTACGCGTTTCGCACCCGCGAGCCTGCCACGGGCGCGGTGGCCAACCCGGCCAATGTAGCCAGCGGCGTCGTGTGGCCCGGGCAACGGCTTGCCGACGGCAATTTCGCGTTCGCGTTCGATCACGTCGCACTGCAATCCAACCCGGTGGGCCCGCGATACACCTGCCATCGTTCCGGCTACAACTGCGTTTTCTACGACGGCCATGTCCAGCACTTCGGCGGCAGGGAGGCGTCGCAGATCGATTTCTACTCCGTCAGCTACCCACTTTCGTTTTTCAACGCGAACTTCCTCGCCTGCCAGAATGTGTTCGATAAGTCGCAGGGGATCATCTACTGATTCCTGCTGGCGCAGCGCGCAATCTTGGAGGAGCCTCATGGCAATCGAACTCGGAACACGAAAACAGGTCTTCATTGATTGGTCACTGATTGACCCCGGCTACGGTCTGCCGTGGGTCGGCCCGCCGACCGAACCGAAACACATGCCGCACGGGGTGCGCCTGGCCGTTCATCCGCCAATGGTCCATCCCGAGCCGATCCTCTCCCCGCAGCATCCGTGGGAGGAAGTGATGATCAACATCTATTGCACGCTGTTGCAGGAGGACGGCGTGCTGCGACTGTACTACGAGGCGTACGCTCCGCAGCCGGGCGGCGCATTCATGGACGACGCGGCGCGATTGTGCCTGGCGGAATCCACCGACGGCCTCACCTGGCAACGGAAGATGCTCGGGCTGGTCGAATACAACGGCGCGCGCGCGAACAACATCGTCTATGCCCCGGAACTGCCCGGCGCGAAAGCGGGCCACGGGTTCACCGTCTTCAAGGATCCGTCCGCGCCGCCGCCCGAGCGCTACAAACTCGTCCACGGCACGACGCTCGCCAACCCGGGTTACTGGCGTCGAACTCAGGTCGTGATGGGCGCGGTATCACCCGACGGCCTGCGCTGGACGCCGATCGAAGAACCGTTGCTGCGACACCCCTGCGACACGCAAACCGTCGTGCAATACGACGCGGCGGCGGGCGTTTATCGCGGATACTTTCGCGGACTCGTCCCAAGCCACGACGAGCTTGGCAGGGATTTCAAAGGGAAAGGAATCCACGGTCGCCGCGTGGCGGACCAGGCGTTCACGAAGGATTTCCGTCACTGGCCCGAACCCGAGCCGGCTTTGTATCCCGAGCCAACTGATCCGCCCGATCTGGATATCTACACCCCCGGCTACGTCCCGTGGCCGGGCACGACTGACGCGCATCTGCTGTTCCCGAGCTGTTTCAGCCGCGCGACGGATGTAATGGAAGTTCACATGGCCACGAGCCGGGACGGTCGAACCTGGAAACGGCTGCAACGCGGCCCGATCTTGCCGGCGGGCGAACCCGGCACGTTGGGAGTAGGCGGCATCTATGCCGGGCAAGGCATCGCCGCATTCGACGACCGCTGGCTGATGCCCGTCGCGCCGCAAGAGTTCACGCACAACACCTTCGTGCAGTCGCAGACACCCCCCAAGGACCAACGCGGTCTCTGGATCACTTCGATCCGTCCCGACGGGTTCACCTCGCTCTGCGCCGACAGCCGGGGCGAGTGCTGGACGTTCCCGTTCGTGTTCTCGGGGAACAAGCTGCTCGTGAACAGTTGGGCACGCTACGGCGGCAACGTCCGCATTGGCCTTGAAGACAAGGACGGTCCGATTGCCGGCTACGGCATCGCCGATTGCGAACCGCTCCAAGGCGATTGCATGTGGAAGCCGGTGACGTGGAAGGGAAATGCCGATCTCTCGCGGTTGGCCGGCAAGCAAATCATTCTGCGCATGCAACTGATTCGTGTGCGTCTGCATGCGTTTCGTTTCTCGGACTGAAACTGCCACGTCGATCGTCGAGAATCGAACGTTGACCGTCCAGCTTCGACGAATTACGCTTCGAGTCACCATGAGCAAAATGCAAAAGAAAAGTCTCTCCAAGCCCGATGCGACACGCTCCTTCAAGAGGGGCAAACTACGTGTGGTCACCTTGCGCGGCGTGACGTTCGGCCACGCAATCTTGCAATCCGGCTGGCGCTGGTCCACGTGCGTCAAGCCGCTGGTGAAGACGAAGAGTTGCGAGGCGCCGCATCTTCAGTATCACGTGTCCGGCCGCCTTGCCGTCGTGATGGACGATGGCAGCAAAGCCGTGTTCAAGCCGGGCGACATCTCGTGGATTCCGCCGGGACACGACGCATGGGTGGTCGGCAAAGAGCCCGTGGTCGTCGTGGATATCTCCGGCATGAAGGAATACGCGAAGAAGAAGTAGGCAGAACTCGCAGTCACGGCGAAAGTAACCGTGATCGAGTTACCACGACGCACTTCTCTCGTCGTGCAGGTCGCGGATATTCTCCGTCGCCGGCTGGTTCACACCGTACCGTCGTGAAGAGTCGAATATCGAACGTTGGACGCCTCGGTAATTTTCTGGTAGTCGTCACGTGCTCGTGACCGCGATCCCCAAACGCACGTCGCTCGTCGCCCAAGTGGTCGAGATTCTCCACGCCGATCTGGCTCGCGGCCAGTGGCGCGACTTTCTCCCCGGCGAGCGTGAACTGTGCGAACGGCTCCAGGTCAGCCGCATTACCCTGCGCGCAGCGCTTGACGTCCTGCAGCGGGAAGGTTTCATAGCGGTGTCGCAAGGAAGACGCCGCCGGAACCTGGCATCGGCGCGACAGGCACGCTCGTCTCCCTCGAAGTTGATCGGTCTGGTGTCGCCTCTGCCTCTGCACGCGATGTCATCGCTTTCGCTGTACCTCATCGACGAACTGCGGGCGCATTTGTTTGATGCGGGTTACCGGCTGGATGTCCATGCGCATCCAAAATTCGGCACCCGCAACCCGTCCGCCGCGCTGGAGGAGATGGTAAAGCAAACGCGCGCCGATTGCTGGGTCATCCACGTTTGCTCGACCGCAGTCGAACGTTGGTTCGCCAAACGCCGGACGCGAGCGATTACGCTGGGATGGAGTGGTGAGGAAATTCATCACCCTTGCCTCGCAGTGGATTACCGGGCCATCTGTCGTCATGCCGCGGGGGTTCTTCTATCCAAAGGACACACCCGGCTTGCCCTCGTCCTTCCCACGGGCGAAGCGCCGGGCGAGAGCGCTCTGGAAAAGGGATTTTGTGAAGGGTTTGCCGCCGGAGGGCTGCATCCCGAGGCGCGAGGCAGGATCGTTCGCCACGACGGAACGGTAAAGAGCATTACCAGCGCGCTGAGGACCACGCGTGCGGATTCGGTCACGGGTTTGGTGGTCGTGCGACCGAGATACACTTTGACGGTCATGAGCCACCTGATGAACTCCGGCTGCCACATCCCGCGTGACGTCTCAGTGATCTCGACAGCCTACGAAACGTATTTCGATAATCTCTCGCCATCGGTCGCGCATTACGCAATCAACAGATCGGCGTTCGCGCGGCGGCTGTTCCGCATGGTCATGCGCCTGGCCACCACGGGTTCGGCGTCACAGCATCCCGCGCCCGTGATGGCGGAGTTCCGCGACGGGCAAACCCTGGTCGCCCGTTCCCCTGCGTGACCACGAAAGCGCGGCGCTTCCTAACTTATACTACGTTAAGACCAGTGCGCCGCTCTTGTTCCCGGGACTCACGCGGGTATGATACTCAGGTTGAAACAACGAACCAAAGGTAAGAAATCGTATGAAACACACAACTAATCTCTCGAAGACCCCAGATGCTTGGAAGCCGCTGGCGAAAGTCGCAGCCCTGGTCCTCACGCTTCTGCTGTCCGCAGCCACCAGCGAGGCAACGTCCATGCTCCTCACCCTGACCGGCGACGTAGCCCAGACTACTCCCGATAATTACAACCCCACTGCCGACGCCCTTGCCGGCACGACAAACCATGGGTTTGCCTATAGCGTACTATCGCCAACCTCTCCATTGCCTGGGCAGACATACACGGGTCCGGGCAACCCGAATGGCTACCATGGACCGAATCTGGGACCGGTCACCATCGCGTACACCTTCGGCACAGTCGTTAGTGGGGACATCATCTTCGATCTCTACGGACGGAGCGATGTAGGAGCCGAATACCGCGACAATGGCTTGGTATTCAGGCTGTACAACGGAGATTGGATCACCCCCGTGTTTACCTCCGCGCCGTTCTCCATCCCCGACAGCGCTCCGTATTATGGTCGATTCACGACGCCAGTGGGTATCACCTCGGATCGAGTGAGCATCACTCGGCCCGACGCCAGTGACAACTATTTTACACTGATGGAAATACGTGCTGTTGTTCCCGAGCCGTCCATCGCGCTTCTGGCCATCGTCGGTGGCACGATGCTGCTTCGTCGGAGACGCGGGGGGAGTTAATGGTTATTGGTTATCGGTTATCCGGATCCGCAGCCTGCGAGTGGTTCGCATCGAATAACGAATCACCAGTAACGAATAATCGTAAACGCTCCGCGTTTACCCTGATCGAGCTTTTGGTGGTAGTAGCCATCATCGCCATTCTGGCGGCGATGCTTCTGCCGGCGCTGCAAAAGGCGAAGGACTCGGCCAAGCGGATCACTTGCGCGAACAATCTCAAGCAAATCGGCCTCGCCATCAACATTTATGCGGGTGACAACAACAACCAGATCCCGGGCGACCGTTACACCATCATCTACGGCATTTCCTCCACGAACTATAGCGTCGGTTTCGGTCCCTTGATCGGCTCCTATCTCCCCCCGTGCGGGGCATTCAAGAAGGCCGGCGTCTGGCGTTGTCCCGCCCAAACGGACGTGGATTTCATCGGACAGGAGGAACCGATCGATCCGACAAGCCAATCGTATCCGTATGTGTGGACTCCCTCTCAGGACAGGGCTCGCTGGCGTGGATGTTATTCGTTCGCGTTTCGCTCGGTGCACCCAACGAACGGGACCATCATCAATCCCCCTAACGCATACGGTGGCGACTGGCCCAGCGTGCCGATCACGCGGGGAAATTTTGCCTATGCGTTTGATCATGTGTTCGCGTCTGGCGGTGTGATCCCGAGAACCACCTGTCACAAGCTGGGCTACAATTGTGTCTTTTACGACGGTCACGTGGAATTTTTTGGCGGCGCGAGCGCAAGCATCATCGACGCAGTCGCCGCGGCCAACAACCACTATAACGCCACCTTCCTTAACTGCCGGGACGTATTCGACAAGTCGCAGGGCCTCATCTATTGAGGTTGTCGGCTGATCCATGAACCGACTCTTCCTGGCGTGCATCCTCGCCTTACCGATCGCCGGAGCCTTCGGGCAGCAGAACAGTCTCATCCACTCGGTGGAATTCAAGGCGCTCGGTCCGAACGACAAGAAGCCGCAATTACTCGGTGACCGTTTCGAGTATTGGGACGACGACGTGAACGGACAGTTCTACGTCCAACTGGACCCACCCACGAACGCGCCACAACGCAGCCTGAGGATCACGCTGAAGAAAGACGGCGAACCCAGTCCCATCGCGGAGACGGTTCAGCAGAACAGTGTCGAGAACAAGGCCCATTTTCTGGTTCGCACCAGTGCGCTGAAGGTCGGCAAGTACGAGGTGACGGCCTCGTTCGCAGACGCCGCAGGTGGACAGATCGGCGAGGCGCAATCATTCAAGTTCACCCGAAGTGGCAAGCGCAATCCCGTCGTGTCCATTCCCGCAGACGGCATTCCAATTCAACTGGAAGCGCAGAGTTCCTTCCCCGACGCAACGTGGCCGGTGCGTGCCGGTGTACCGATGCCGATCAACGCCGTGATGGATGCCGGGCAACTCGTGCTGTTCGAGAATGGCAAGCCGGTACCCGCGAAAATCACTTCGCTCGCTACATGGTGCCCGCAAGGATCGGTGCAATGGGTGCATGTGGATTTTCTCGGCAAGTACAACGGTGGTAAGCCGGCAGAGTATCAATTGAAATCGGGCAAGAACGAATCGACCGCCGGGGTAAAAGTCTCCCAGACCAACAATGTGATCACCGTGGACACGGGCGCGATTCGTTTCGTCGTGAACCAGAAGAAGTTCGCGGGGATCGAGACCGCGTGGTTCGATCCAACCGCTACCGGCAAGTACGACGAGGCCAACCCTGTGATCCAGGGTGCAGGCGGACCATATCTCGTCGATGGTCGCATCATCCGCTTCGACGCCGCCAATGACACCAACGTGGTGGTCGTCGTCGAGGAACAGGGGCCTACGCACGTCACGATTCGCGCGGAGGGTTGGTACGTGGGATCTGAGGGCCGTGTCGATCCATTCTGCAAATTCGTGACGCGCATCACGGCATTTGCGGGACAACCATTCCTGCGCGTACGCCAGCATACGATCATCACCTACGACACGCGCATGTACCGGCTGAAAGACCTCGGGTTTCACATTGCCGCCACCAACAGCGCGACGTTCCGACTCGGCGCGGACGGGGCGACGAAGGAAGGTGCGCTACCGGCATCGCCCAACACGGTGTTTCTCCACCAGGATCGCTACGACCATTTCCGAGTTGTCGGCCTGGGCACAAACAAGGTCGAGGGCGTGAAATCGGATGGCTGGTTCACCGTTGGGTCATCGAATGCAGCCAGCCCGAACATGACCGTCGTGCTCCGCGATATCTGGCAAAAATTTCCGAAGGAAGTCGAGATGAGCCGGGAGGGGTTGACGCTCCATTTCTGGCCGAAGCATGGGCATAGCGCGTTCAATCTGGAAGACGAACTCGACATCAAAAACATCTACAAATTTTGGTGCTTCCATCAGGGTGAGCTGCTCAATCTCCATCTGCCCAACGATTACTTTGAAAAGTTCAACACCGATTACGCAGATGGGACGGCCGAGTGTCGCCCGGAGCATGCCTTGCAAGGCAATGGACAGGGATTGGCGATCGGTAACGAGTTCGAGTTGCTGTTCACCGCGGTCGACAAAGCAGCGGATGTTCCCAAGCACGCACAGTTGTTCCAGCGCGATCCAGCCGCGCATGCCACTCCCGAGTGGAACGCGAACTCAGGTGCGTTGGGCAGGATCGCTGCTGTGGACCGGAAGAACTTCACTCCGATGGAGGAAGCGATCGAGAAAGGATGGCTCTCACACACGCGTTGCGTCGAGCGCGGCAATGAGTACGGCATGTGGATCTGGCCCGACACGCACACGTACTGGGAGAGCGAAGGCGACTACGCCCAACTCCACCGTGTCTGGCACAACTCGCACTACCACGAGATCGGTCAGACCTGGCTGATGTATTTCCGCAGTGGCTCGCCTGACTTGCTCCGTTGGGCGCGCAACCATACCGATCATTGGATGAACATCGGTACCGTGAACTACACCGAGATCAACCCCAATGGACGGCCGAAGTTCAAGTTTCATACCGAGGGCGCCATGTATCATTGCAAAGGTCTGACTCCCTGGGGCGCCGAAGACTGGGGCATGACCCGCCGCGACAGCCACGCTGGATTGTTTGGCCACTGGTGCGATCCTGACGCGTTCCTGTGGGATTGGTACATGAACGGCGATCCGCGCGCGAAGGACGTGTACGATCTGTGGACTGGTTCCGTCCGCAAATACGGTGCTCCGCTGGCCGGTACGCGTCGCGAGGCGAACACATCGATGGCCACGGTGATGACGTATTATGCAGCGACACACGATGCCGACATCTTGCCCGCGGTTCACGGCATGGGAATCAGCCTGCGAACCGCGGAGCCTCTCGAGAATCAAAACCCCGGTCCGATGTGGCATCCGCTCTGGATCAATCGTTACTATGATCAGACGCGTGACCCAGAATATCAGCCGTTCATACTGAAATACGCGCGGATGACCTCCATCGAAAACACGTGGACGACCGCGCTTGCCTCGCTGGCGTATGAACTTTCCGGTGACAAGAGTTATCTCACACCGCACTTCGAGGCGGTCACCGACTTCCCGAAAAAGTTCTACCACGCGCCCGGAGACGCGTACGATTGGTACGGCGTCGGCCCGGGGCCGTTGGGTGATAATTGGGGCGCCTACCTGTGCTGGGGAAATTTCCTGTACGCGTTGAAACAGGCGAAGATCACCGACCTCACGCCAAAGGAAAACACACGTTTTTCCTATCTCGTGGGTGGCTTTCCCCGTCTCACGGTCATCGCGCTGAAAAACAAGAACCAACCTATCACACTCACCTTTTCCGCCTCCTCGCTCGGCGGTGATCTGCATCCATGTGACATCATTTTCAAGGCGCCATCAGGCAAGGAAGTGGCGAAGTTCCGAGTGCCGGCGGCGGGCACATATCCTTCCCGGGTGACGGAGAAACGGGAACTTCCTCCCGATGGTGAGACCGGGCTGTATCGGTTTGAACTCCACACCCACGAAGCGAACGTAGGCGCCCCGATCACGGATCTCCCATTTGAGGCGATGCTTGTCCCAAAGAATGCCGACCTGGAAGCAAAGGGGGTATACGGTTTCCTGAGTCCAGCCGATGAAACCAAGACGGTGGAACTGACCATTCGTTCGGGCGGACGACACGAGGCTGGCACGGCCTGCAATGTCATTCTCGAAGATGCCGATGGCAAGGTGCTGGTGAAAGACAGCCTCTTTGCGCCTCGCAATCGGAAGTCCCTTACATTCACTCTTGATCCGACAAGGCACAAGCTGCCATGGAAGATTGATGTTTATGGTCCTACCACCATCCTGTGGAAAGGAGAAAGCGAGCAATTGTTTCTCGCGCCGTCAGACCAAGCCCTCAAGGCGATCATTGGCGCCATGAAAAGACACTCAGTACAAGCGGAGGCAAAATGACCACCTACCAACTCAAAGCCTGTCCCATCGGCAACCTGCCTGCGCCCGGCTGGTTGAGCTTCTTCGGGCGCAACGACACGGAAATGTATCCGCTCGTTTTTTATGTCTGGATCGTGCGCAGTGGCGGCAAGATCGGGCTGATTGATACCGGCTTACCGATCGACGCGGAGGACCGTCGAAAGCTGGATGCAGCCAATCAAAAAGTAGACAAGCGCTGTGTCTATTCGGACGTGGTGCTGCTCGGAGATCTGCTCAAACGCGAGGGAATCCGTCCCGAGCAGATTGACTTTGTGGCAATCACGCAGCCGATCACCTACCACACCGGCGGACTGGTGCCCGATTTATTCCCGCGGGCCGAAGTGTACATCTCGCGCGCCGGCGTGCTGGAGTTTCTGCTGGAAAACGTTGGTCACCCGCCGCGCGGGTTTTACTTCACGGAAACGTCCTGGCGATTCCTGTATTCACTGCTGCTCGAAAACCGCCTGCGCTTGGTGGACGAGGAGACGGAGATTCGGCCTGGTATTCTCTTTGAAACGACTGGCGGACATCATCCCGGGTCTGCGGGGGTGCGCATCCCCACGGCACAGGGCGTCGTGGGGATTCTGGAAACTGCGTTTTTGCAACGCAACGTGGATGACGAGTTGCCTGTAGGCGTCGCGGAAGACGCCGCCGCGTGCCGTCGCGCGATTCGCCGCTACAAACGACTTTGCGATATCGTCGCTGCCGACCACGATTCCTCGCTGGCGCAACGTTTCCCCGGAACGCAATGATTGATATTCACACGCACGTTTGGGAGGCATTGCACTGGAGCGATGCGGCCAAGGAGGAATACAGGCTGGCGTACGGCAAAGCGGCCCACTGGGATTGCCCACCCGCAGAACACTGGCAGGCGATGGCGGGGGAGGACAAGGCGGTCGTGTTCGCCATGATGATGAAGCCAACGGGCCTGATCGTGCCGAATGATTATGTGCACGCCTACGTGAAACAGCACCCGGACAAACTGATCGGGCTGGCGAGCGTTGACCCGAAATCTCCGGAAGCGGTGAACGAGTTGGAGCGGGCTGTCAATCAACTCGGTTTTCGCGGCTTGAAATTGAGCGGTGCGTACCAGGACTTCAATCCTGCCGAGACACGCTACGACCCGATCTATCGAAGAGCCGAGGAACTCGGTATTCCCATCTTCTGGCATCAAAGCACGACCTTCTTCCGCGACGCGCCCCTGCGCTGGTCCACGCCGATGCTGCTCGACGAGGTGGCCCAACGATTTCCGCGGCTGTGCATGAACATCTGTCATGTCGGCCATCCGTGGAACATCGACGCCGTCATGGTGGTTCGCAAGCACCGCAACGTCTATGCGGACATCTCGGGGTTCGGCAATCGCCGCTGGCGTTTCTACGAGGCGTTGCGTACCGCGGTGGAATATGGCGTTGCCGACAAATTGCTTTTCGGCTCGGACTATCCCATCGCCACCGTCGACGCGACCGTGCAAGCTCTCCGCAACGCGCAACAGTTGGCCCAGCACGCGGGATTGCCCGAGATACCCAGGGACGTCATCGAGAACATGCTGAACCGTAATTCGCTGAAGCTTCTGGGAATGGAGTAACGAATGAAAGCCTATCCGGCCGAACCGGCTTACCTGGCAGGCTCGCGCATCATCGAGCAATACCGGCGCAAGACTCCCACCTCAGCGCGACTGGCGGAACGCGCGCGCGGCGTGTTTCCCAGCGGCATCACGCATGACGTGCGTTACACCGAACCGCACGGCGTTTACGTCACGCATGCGAAAGCCATGCACAAATGGGACGTGGACGGCAACGAGTACGTCGACTATCCCGGCGGGCACGGCGCGTTGTTGCTCGGACACAATCATCCCGCGGTGCTGGCGGCTGTGCAGGAGCAGCTACCGAAGGGCACGCACTACGGCGCGTGCCATGAATTGGAGTTGCGCTGGGGCGAATTGCTCCAGCAGATCGTCCCGTGCGCCGAGAAAGTGCGGCTGACAAATTCCGGGACGGAAGCAACGTTGCTGGCGTTACGCGTCGCGCGGGCATTCACGGGTAAGCAGAAGGTGCTTCGATTCCTCGGGCACTTTCACGGCTGGCACGATCACGCGGCATTCGGGTTCAGCTCCCACTTCGACGGCACACCGACGCCCGGCGTGCTGCCCGAGATCGCAGACAATGTCGTGCTCGCTCCCCCGTGGGACTGGGAAGCAACGAAACGGATCTTGGAAACGCACGACGATATCGGCACGGCGATGATCGAAACGCCCGGGTCCACCTGGGGACAAGTGCCGATCACGCGCGCGTTCCTGGAAAAATTGCGAAAGGCGACGGCCGAGCGCGGGATCGTGTTGATTTTCGATGAGGTAATCAGCGGGTTTCGCAGCGCGCCGGGTGGAATTCAGGAAGCATGGGGGGTCGTCCCGGACCTGACCGCGCTGGGCAAGATCGTTGCGGGCGGAATGCACGGGGCCGCGTTGGTGGGACGTGCGGACATCATGGAGCGTATGGATTTTCGATGCGCGGCCGCGGAGCAGAGGGAAAAGGTTTTCCACATGGGCACGTACAACGCGATGCCCGCGACGTGCGCGGCTGCGATTGCGACGCTGGAGATCATCCGTTCCACCGACGCCTGTCAGCGGGCGATCAGTTATGGTCGCAGCCTCCAGGACGCGTTGAACCGCGTGTTCGCCGAGGAAGGCGTGAACTGGATTTCATACGGGTTGTTTGGTGGGTTTCATGTGTTTCTGAATCCGAATAAGCTGAAAACGTCACGCGAAGAAATCGAATCGGGAAGGTTCGACCACCCAACTCTGCGTGCGCCGGTACGACCCGTGTTGAGCATGAAACTGCGCGTTGGCGTGTTGCTGCACGGGGTGGACATTCAGCCTTGGCCGGGCGCGCCGATCTCGGCGGCGCACACGTCGGAGGATCGAGAACGGACTGCCGATGCGTTCCGTCAGACGATCCGAATGTTGCGGGAAGAAAAGGAACTGGAATGATGAATCGGATCAAGCTCGCCCAATTCGGTCTGGGCCCAATCGGAATCGAATCGGTCAAACTGGCAGCCCAAAGACCCTGGGCCGAACTGGTCGGTGCGGTGGACATCGATCCGCAGAAACACGGCAAGACCGTGGCCGACCTGACGGGCATCGCGCAGTTGCGTGCCGCAAAGGTCTATCCCACTTTCGAGGCGCTATGGGCGGAAGCGCGTCCGCAGGTCGTGCTGCATACCGCCGGGTCGAGGGCCGAGCAATCAATTCGCCAAATCGAGCCGATGATCCGCCACGGCGTCAGTGTGGTCTCGTCCTGCGAAGAACTGTTGTTCCCGCAACTGCGCGCGCCCGACGCGACGAAGCGGCTCGACGAACTCTGCCGTGCCAGCGGCGCGCGTGTGCTTGGCACCGGCGTCAACCCGGGTTTCGTCATGGATCTGTTGCCCGTGTTCCTTACCGGTGTCAGCCGCGAAGTGCGCCGCATCTATGTCGAGCGGGTGGTCAACGCTTCAACCCGCCGCAAGTCGTTGCAGCAAAAAATCGGCAGTGGACTCGACCCGGATGAGTTTCGGCAACTCTTCCGACAAGGCCGCGCAGGCCACGCGGGATTCCAGGAATCGGTGGCCTTGATCGCCTATTGCATGGGTTGGCAACTCGACGGGATCACGGAAACGTGCGAGCCAGTCGTCGCCGACCACGACATCCAAACCGATCATTTTCAGGTGAAGAAAGGTCTGACCTGCGGACTGCACCAGAATGCGGAGGGAAAAGTCGGCGGTGTTTCCCGGATCGTGCTCGACCTCAAGATGTACCTCGATGCGCCCGATCCTCACGACCTCGTGAAAGTGGATGGCGATCCGCCGCTCGATGTGCTCGTCCGCAATGGGGTCGCTGGCGATCGTGCCACGGTTGCCGCGCTCGTCAACGCCGTGCCGAGGATTCTCAAGGCATCGCCCGGGGTGCTCTTGGTGACCGATCTCGCCGCACCTTGTTGGAAGTCTGAATGAATTACAAGCAGGCGACACCACCGACGCGGATCATTCCCACGCCTTGGCGACTCGAACCCTTTCCCGGAGCCGGTCGAAGCTGGCAGTCGGAGTGCCGGCTGGTGGTGGCGGGGGGTGGCGGGGCGAGCGTGGATTTCGCTGTTACATTTCTACGCCAGCGCCTTGTCGAGCAGTTCGGCCTGCGTGTACGCACCGTCGCCATTGCCGGTCATCAGATGGTCCGCGACGACGACATCCTGATGTGCGGCAATGGGGACGCCCGTATCGCTCATTGCTTCCGCGCGCAACCAACCCCCATGAACGCCTTGGCCCGCGAACAGGGTTATGTCATCACGGCTCGCGACGGTGAGCCGGTGATGTTGTACGCCACCGCTTCCACGGGATTGCTCTACGCTGCCGCTACATTCCTTCAACTTCTCATCCGTCACGGCAACCATGTTCACCTATCCAACGTCGTCGTCCAGGACCAACCCGCATACCGCTGGCGCGGCAACAGTTGGCTTCTGCACGGGGAACGGTTCGGCTGGTCGTACGGACGCGGCAATGGAGCACGCGCCTACGAGCAGCGCATCATTCGCAAGCTGGATCTGTGCGTCATGCACAAGGTAAATTTTCTGCACTTCGAGGGCTTCGACTGGGTCGTGGACAAGTTTCCCGGCTACGCGGCGATGATGCGCCGTCTTAATGACCAGGCGAAGTTGCGCGGCATACGACTCTCTTTCGGCGGCGAAGGCGCTTTCCAGGCTGGCTTCACCAACCGGCGGAGTTATCCCCACGGAGAGGAGTATCCGTGCATCGGCTATCACAACGACGAACAGTCTCGAATTGCCGGCACCTGCCTGAGCAACCGCGCCCTGCTAAAACTCCGTCAGGCGAGGATGGCAACATTCATCCGCAAGCTCCGGCCCGGGGCGATCTATCTGCACAACATCGACACCGGCACCGTGGCTGATTCCGTGCTCACCTGGAAACTGCGCTGCCCGGCCTGCCGTCAACGTTGGCCCAATGACGACATCATCGCCCCGGATGGCATGGCCGGCGCCTATGCGGCGTTCTACGACGCGATCGCTTTGACGATCCACGGCGTCGATCCCGACTGCATCCTCACGGTTGTCAGCCCCGGTTACACCAGTTGGGATGAATCCGACGCCGACTGGGAGCAAGCAAGCCGATATTGGCTCACCGTCAGTCGTTGCCTGCGCGATCGCCGGGTTCACATCGGCCTCCGCGAACAATTCATCAATCACGGCAACGCCCGGCTACGCCTACCCGAACTTCGCCGACGTCTGGATCGAGACGGCAATGGCCATCCCATCTCCACGCTCCTGTTCTACGGCGGCGAGACTTTCTATAACGGCCATCCCTTCCTCGCCGTGCCGGTCTTGAGCAGCTATTTCGAGGGCTCGGAGTTGGTGGTGAGCGGCAACGGCACGGCATTCCAAGAACCGCAGCAATTGCTGACTGCGGAATGTCTGTGGAATCCAACCGGTAGCCGGTATTTCACGCCGACCAAACCGCGAACCTACACCGCGCTGAACCGGCAGTTTCTACGACTCTCCAACGGCATTGATCGTCCGCGCACCATATGGGGTCCCAGCGGTTTTCTCGACGATGCATGTCACCGGCTCTACGGTCACAAGGCCGGGCCGCTGGTCGCACGCCTCTATCGCCTCATGGGAAAAGCGCGCCTTGGTTCACCTTCCTTTGCGCGATGCGAACGCACGTTCGTTTGGTTGCCCGCGTATCACTATCACCACCCGACCATCTATTCGCGGTCGCTGCGGCACGGCGGAGTCGTGTGGCGCAAGGACCGGGACCGTCAGCAGGAAACGCTGTCGCGTCGCCTGGCTGCGGTCTATCGCGAGACCACGCGGCTGAACTGCACGGCGGCGGTGTTGGCGCGTCGGGCCGCGCGCTTGTGTTCCGAACCGCACGCTGCCGAGGATCTGGTCTGGATAGCCGAGTGCCTCGACGCCGCCCGACGCTGCGCGGATTTGCTGGCAGAGTTTGTCGAGCTGTTCTGCAAGGCGCATCGCGCCGCGACTACCGGACAAAGCAAGCCGCGCGTCCTCGCTGCGGTCGCCGCTTTCAGCCGCCGCGCCGCCGCGTTCGACCGCGCCGAGAAGAGAAAGCTGCCGCGTAAAGTCCTCCCCGACGAAATCGAACTTATTGCCCGCCACAAGACCGGCGCCCGCCTCGAACGATTTCTAGCTCCAATGCGGCAAACGCTTTCGACGGGGCAATGGCCTTAGTCAGTTGATTCGTGGCATTCGTGGAAGACTGTCCGTGCCTCCGCGCGCTCCGTGGTCATTCCCTTTGTGTTCTTAGCCGACCTTTCGCGGCCAACCAGACTCTGGACTCGCAATTGCAAGCTCGGTGTTGGCATACTCCGCGAACTGGAACAGAGGGAAGCTGATTGAAACAACTATTCGGCACATCGGACGGGCACGTCGTGATCAGAGAGATGCCGGCGCCCACTCTTCGCGGCGAAGGCGCGATCGTGCAGCCGAAGTTTTCGGCAATCAGCATCGGCACGGAGGGGACGTTGCTGCGCGAGAGGCGCGCGGGTGTCGCCGAGACGCACGCTGCCCCGGGCGCGAGCAAGGATCTTGTGCTCGGCTACAGCAACGTGGGCACGATTCTCGAAACGAGCGCGGGACTCGACGGCTTCCGTCCGGGCGACACCGTGACGTGTGCCGGCATCGGCTTCGCGTCGCATGCGCAGCAATGTTACGTGCCCAAGAACCTGCTCGCGCGTTGTCCTGCCAACGTGGATTTGCGCGAGGCGGCGTTCACCACGCTCGGGGCGTGCGCAATGCAGGGGCTGCGACGCGGTCGGGTTGAGTTGGGGGAAACCGTGGCTGTCATCGGGCTCGGGATGATCGGCCAACTGGCGGTGCAGATCGCCAGGGCCGGTGGCGCACACGTCATCGGAGTGGACACGAACGAATCGCGCGTGAAGTTGGCGTCGCAGATGGGCTCGGATGTTGTTGCTCATCCGCAGAACGCGTTGCAGGCTGCCAAGAACGCCACGCACGGGCGCGGTGTGGACGTCGCAATCATCACCGCCGGCACACCCTCCTCTTCCGCGCCGCTGGTGCAAGGACTGGAGATGGTGCGTGACCGCGGACGGGTTGTCGTTGTGGGAAATGTGAAATGTGAATTTCCACGCGATCTCTGGTATTACAAGGACGCGGAGTTGCTGATCTCGCGTTCGTACGGCCCCGGTCGCTACGATCCTCCGTACGAGGACGGCGGCCACGATTACCCGCTGGGGTACGTGCGTTGGACCGAGGGACGCAATTTGCAGGAGTTCGTCCGGCTGCTCAGCGCGGGTCAGGTCAAGGTCGCGCCGCTGATCTCGCACGAGTTCCCATTCGAGCGCGCGCCCGAAGCGTATGAGTTGTTGCTGGAGAAACCGGGAGAGTGTCTCGGCGTCGTGTTGAAATACTGAAGAAGGATGTCACGCATGAGCAACGACCCCATCTACTCCGCCGCCAAGCATCTTCGCAGCCGCGACTGGTTCGAGCCGGTGACGGCTTGGGGCATGTGTCATCGCGGTTGGTTGCGTGCGGAAGGATTCTCCGATCAGAACTTCGAGGGCAAACCCGTCATCGGCATTTGCAACTCGTGGAGCGAGCTTACCAACTGCAACTCCAACCTCCGCACCATCGCCGAGGCCGTGAAACGCGGCGTGTGGCAGGCGGGCGGTTTCCCGCTCGAATTTCCGACCATCTCGCTCGGCGAACCGTACATGAAGCCGACCACCATGCTCTTTCGCAATCTCATGGCGATGGACGTCGAGGAGTGCATTGACGCCAACCCGCTCGACGCCGTCGTGTTGCTCGCGGGCTGCGACAAGACCGTGCCCGCACAAATCCTCGGCGCGCTCAGCGCCAACGTCCCCGCGCTCATGATCACGAGTGGCCCGATGCTGCGCAGCAACTTTGCCGGGCGGGAACTCGGCTCGGGCCACGACTTGTTCGAGTACATAAACGAGTACAAGGCGGGAACGATGAGCCGGCAACAGATCGGGGAGATCGAAGGTTGCATCGCGCGCAGCACCGGCCATTGCATGGTGATGGGTACTGCCTCGACGATGGCGTGTCTCGTCGAAGCGCTCGGGTTCACCTTCCCGTTCGGCGCGTCCATCCCCGGCCCCGATGCGCGTCGTCTGCAACTGGCGGAACGCGCGGGTCGTCGGGCCGTCGAATTGGCGAAACAGAACATTCGCCCGCGTCAGATCATCACGCCGAAGGCAATCGAGAATGCCATCCGCGCGTTGCACGCCATCGGCGGCTCGACCAACGCGATCATTCATCTCGTCGCCTTCGCGCGTCGGCTGGGGTACGACTTGCCGCTCGAACATTTCGACCAGCTCGGCAAAGACACGCCGTTTCTCGTGAACCTCCAGCCGAACGGCCCGAAGTTCGTGATGGAGGATTTTCACGGCGCAGGCGGGATGCAGGCTGTGCTCAAGGAACTGCAGCCGCTGTTGCACGGCGATTGTCTCACGGTCACCGGCGAAACCATTGACCAGTGGACGTCGAAGGCGCAGCCGGCGTGGAATCGCGAGGTGATCGCGCCGCTTCAGAAGCCGATCGAGCCGCACGGCGCTGTCGTGACGTTGCGCGGCTCGCTCGCGCCCGGAGGCGCGGCCATCAAACGCAGTGCCGCGAGCAAGCATCTGCTCAAACATCGCGGACCGGCATTCGTGTTTGAAAACTACCACGCCATGCTCGACCAACTCACCGACCCGAACCTCCCGATCACCAAAGACCATGTGATCGTGCTGCGCAACGCGGGTCTCGTCGGCGCGCCGGGAATGCCGGAATGGGGTGTGTTCGCCGTGCCGCTGAAGCTGCACCAGCAGGGCGTCCACGACATGGTACGGATCAGCGACGCACGCATCAGCGGCACGTCGCACGGCACGATCGCCGTCCATGTCGCGCCCGAGTCGGCCGTCGGCGGACCGATCGGCTTGGTCAAGACCGGCGATCTCATCGAACTCGACGTCGACAAACGCAAGCTCGATCTGCTGGTCGAGCCCGCCGAGTTGGAACGTCGCAAGAAGGATTTCCGCCCGCCGTCTTCACGCGAGCGCGGCTACAAGAAACTCTTTGTCGAACACGTGTTGCAGGCGAACGAAGGCGCCGATTTCGATTTCCTCGTCCCGCCAAAGTTGCAGCCATTCCCACAACCTTAAGCGTCAGGGTTGGCAAAGGAAGAAGCATGTCGGTAGGCTTGGCGCAAACGGGAAAGATCGGAAGTCTTGCTTTCACATGAAGCCCGGAAGAAAGCTTGTTGAACAGGGAGCACAGAACTGCACCGATGCAGAACTCTTGGCCATTCTGCTCGGCAGCGGCGGTCGCGGCTACAGCGCTCTGGACGCGGCGCATGCGCTTCTCGACAAATACGGAACACTTGGGGGGCTGATGGATCGTTCGCTCGACGAATTGGCAGCGATACGCGGCATTAAGGCTGTACGAGCGATTCGTCTCGCCGCCGCATACGAAATGTGCCATAGGTTGCTCAAAGAAATCGACCGCAACGGCTGATGAAAACCAAAGAACTTGCCTTTGCAAAGATTCGGAAAGTCCGCGCGCCGGCATTCGAGCACATCAACCGACAGATTCCGCCCGAACCGCACACAGCGATGTATGTGTGGCACAAGTATTGGTCGCGGAAAACTTGGAACGTCGTTGGCGAGCACATTCAAGCCTACACTCGCGAGCAACAGGTGGTGTTCGATCCATTCGCCGGCAGCGGCGTGGTGGCGATCGAGGCGGCACGCCACAAGCGACGCGCCATCGTGTGCGACCTGAATCCTGTCGCCAGTCGCATCACCGAGCTGACACTGCACCCCGTGAAAACGGTGAAGCTGCACGAAGCGTTTGAGCGGGTGCGTGAGCGCGTGCAGAAACGAATTACCGATCTCTACATCATTCATTGCGTGAAATGCGCCAAACCGCTTGTGGCGGATTGTTTCGTGCGGGAGGGCGATCAGTTGGTAGAAGTGCGCTACAAAGGCTGCCCCCACCGGTGGGAAATCCAGCGCCGTCGAACCACTATACCTACTTCAGTTCGCCGGGCTGGACGCAGCACAGCTATTGGTCAGCGTCTCAATTCATGGAGCAAACGTGTGGGACAAATTCGAGAGCGCGGTGGTCGGCCATCAGGGTCTCATCAACGCCAAGAACGAATCCAATGAAGCGTGTCGGAAGGTCATCGCTGATCGAGCCGAGCCGACTCCTTACACCATCCTCATCAATCAAATTGATCCCGCGCTGGCGAAGCGTGGATTGTTCGGCACGCTTCAAACGGGTCTCGACGTGATGACGGTTCTGGAGGAGAGCGTCGGCAGCGAGTTCGTACTCGTAGATGCCAAGCTGGGCGGCGCGACAGGCAAACTATGGTGGTTCGCAGAGATGAGGCGAACGTCGCGATGGCCAAAGAGCCGCCGCTAAGTGAATAGCGGTCACTGAAGTCGCTCAAGCGCAGCCAGGTCGTGCGCGGCAAGGCTCGCCTCGCTCAAGTTATGAACGAACCATCCCAGCTTCATCAACGAATCCAATCCAAGGGCGTGTTGCTCGGCGCCACCATCGAGAGCGACTCGCCTGCCACCGCGGAACTGGCGGCGATGATCGGTTACGATCTGGTCTGGATCGACATGGAACATCACGGCGTCGATCTGCTCCCGGCGCAGACGCTCTTCCAGGCGGCGAAAGCGGGTGGCGCGTTGACGATCCTGCGCGTGCCGAGCGCGGAGCGCCCGTACGTGCTGGGCGGGTTGGAACGTGGCGCCGACATCCTCATCGTGCCGATGGTCGAGAGCGTGGACACCGCCCGGCAGATGGTCGAGTTCGGAAAATACGCGCCGCTGGGCAATCGCGGGATCGTCGGCAGCTCGCGCGGCATGGGTTACGGCCTCGGCGCGCCGCTCGTGAACATGGAACGCGCGAACCGCGAATCGCATCTGTTCGCGCTCATCGAGACGGTCGAAGGCGTGAAGCGTTGCCGGGAGATCGTCGCCGTGGAGGGAATCAGCGGCGCGGTGATCGGCCCGGCCGATCTTTCCGTTTCGCTGGGGAAACCATTCGCGTTCGAAGACAGGGAGTTCGTGCAGGTTTTCTGCGATCTCATTCGCACCGTCCGCGCCCAAGACAAGATCGCCATCGCGGCGACGGGCAATCCATCATTGGTCAAAGCCGCGATCCAAGCCGGCGCGCAGATTCTCGTCACCAGCGGCGAACGTCCCGTGCTGAAAGCGGGCTGGCAGCAGAACCTGAAGGAGATGGCCGCGCTGATCCAGAACAGCCGGCCGTGACCACCGCCGCGGGATTGGATCGCGCTGGATCGATCAATCCGCGCGAAAGTACGCCTGCACGGTGTACCAGACGTTCGATCGCGCGCGGAGGTTGTGGAACGCGGCCACGTCGTGCCGGACGCGCAGGCAGTGAGCGCCGTCCTGGGCGAACCGTTTGTCTTTCCGGATCTCCCGATTTGGCCCTTTGTAACCCCACTTCTCCGGTTGGCCGTCGCGGGTCAGGCCGAGGAACCCGTGCGTTTTCTCGAAGCTGCCGTTGCGGCACAGATCGACGTTGTTCGAGACGATCACGCTCACGTTGTCGGCCCAGACCCATTCCGACGCTGCGTTCGTCGTGGTCGAAGGCTCCCGGTAGCGTCCGCGCAGGATCAACGTGACGCTGTCGTCCTGTTGGACCGCGAATTGAAACGTGACCGCCGACCAGTTGGTGGAGACTTGTTTCTGAGCGACGATCATGGAACGCGGGTTCTCGCGCCGCCACGCCGCGTAGCCGATGGCCACGTTCGTGTCGGCGGCGCGAAACGAGACAAGGTTGCTCGTTCGCAGCGCACGGATGTCCACCCGACCGAACGATTCCTGGGAGAAAACTTCCACCGGCAAGCACGCGGAAACCAACGCGGCGAGCAGCCATCTCGGGACGCGTTCCATGGCCTCTTCCTACTCGCTCACGATCCGAAAATCAATCTGCTTCTTGAACATGTCCACGCGGCTCACCTCGACCCGGACCCGGTCGCCCGCGCGGTACATCCGCCGGCTGCGTTTGCCGATGAAGCGCTGGCGCACGTCGTCGAACGCATAGAAATCGTCGCCGAGCGTCGAGACGTGGACCAACCCATACGTGAGCGTGTCGGTCAACTCGACGAACATGCCGAAGTTGCGCACCTCGGTGACGACCGCGTCGAATACGTCGAGCTTGCGACGGTGAAGTTGGTCGTGGAAATATTCGAGCAGCTTCAGCTTCTTCGATTCGTCCTCGGCTTCGTCGGCGGTGCGCTCGGTGATCGAACAATGTTCGGCCAACCGCTTGAGCGTGTCGTGGTCGTAAAACCCCGCCGCGGCGGACGCGGCGCCGCGGACCCGATGCGCCGGCGAGTGCGGACGGCTGGCGTGCGCGTTCTTCGAGGACTTCATCAGAGCGCCGAGGATGCGATGCACGAGCAAATCGGGGTAGCGGCGGATGGGCGAGGTGAAATGCGTGTAGTTCGCCTTGGCAAGCCCGTAGTGGCCGATCGGGCGGGCGGCGTACAGCGCGCGTTTGAGCGACTTGAGGAGGTTGAGTTTGATGACGTACACCTGCGGATGGTCGCGGACCCGGGCGAGCAGCTTTTGGATCTCGCCGCGCTGGGTGAGGTTGCCGGCCTGGATGCCCATGGCGTGCAGGTAGGCGCGAAATTCTTCAAGCTTCTCCGGCGACGGGTCTTCGTGCACGCGATAGATGCCGGGCACGTTGCGGTCGCGGATGCATTTGGCCACGGCTTCGTTGGCGGCCAGCATGAATTCCTCGATGAGCTGGTGGGAGATGTCGTTCTCGACCTTTTCGAGCCGCTCGGGCTTGCCGCGCTGGTCGAGCCAGATTTTGACCTCGGGGAAATCCAGGTCGAGCGAGCCGCGCTCGAAACGCCCCTGCCGCAGCAGGGACGCCAGGCGCCACATCCTGTGCAGTTCGGCATGCAGTTCGTGCTGGGCCGGGTCGGTCGGCGGATGCTTTTGCTGCAACAGCGCGAACGCCTTCTTGTAGGTGAGCCGATGCCGGGAACGGATCACGCTCGCCGCGAACTCGGCCTTCTTCATCGCGCCCTTCGCGCTGAACTCCAGGAACGCCGATTGCGTCAGCCGGTCTTCGTTCGGACGGAGGCTGCACAGATTGTTGCTGAGCTTCACGGGCAACATCGGCAGCACGCGGTCCACCAGATAGACGCTGTTGCCGCGCGTCTGCGCTTCGCGGTCGAGCGCAGTGTGCGGGCGGACGTAGTGCGACACGTCCGCGATGTGAACCCCCAGCCGCCAGGAGCCATCGGGGCGTTCCTCGACGGAGACGGCGTCGTCGAAGTCCTTCGCGTCGTCGGGGTCGATGGTCAGGACAAAACGCTCCCGGAGATCGAGCCGGCCCGCGATGTCCTCGGCGCGGACCCTGTCGCCGAACCGCTCGGTTTCCCGCTGCACGTCGGCCGGGAACGTCGTGGCCAGGTGGTGTTTGCGAATGATCGCGAGGATGTCCACGCCCGGCTTCTCGCTCGGACCGAGCACTTCGACGATTTCGCCTTCGGGGTTGACGTGCCGGGATTTCCACTCGGCGAGTTTGACCACCACTTTGTGGCCGATGCGCGCCTGTTCGTTCGACTTGACGTAGATGTCGTGGTTCAACCGCGGGTCGTCCGGGACGATGTACGTGAACCATTTCGTCTTCTGGAGCGTGCCGACGACGGTCTCGTTGGCGCGCTGGAGGATGCGAATGACGCGCCCGGCGAGGTTCTGCGACTTGCCGGCGCGGTCGCGGCGCGTCGAGCCTTTGATCAGGCGGACGACGACCGTGTCGTTGTGCATCGCGGTCCAGGTGTCCTCGGCGGCGACGTAGATGTCGCCGGCGGGAGCGGTGGGCTGGTCGGCGGACACCTCGGGCGTCACGAAGCCGAACCCGCGTTCGTTCATGCTGATGCGCCCGACGACGAGGTCGGCTTCCTGGGGCAAGACAAATCGGTTCTTGCGGACGCGGACGACCTCGCCGCGTCCCATCATCTCGCGGAGGACGCGCCGGAACTCGACGCGTTCCTCGCCTTGCAGGCGCAGTTGTTTAGCCAACTCGTGTTGCCGCAACGGATGGTAGTCGGGCGATTTCAACAACTCGAGAATGCGCGTGCGAAGGTCCACAACGGGCGGGATCGTATGCGGTTCGCGCGGCCCGGTCAATTCGACAACTCGCTGGATCGCCTTCGGGGCGGCATTCTACGCGGAACGCGGGAAGGACGAACCACGCCGGACCGCGCGAAAACGCGTTCGTCAAGTTTTGTAACCCACGCCCAATCTAGTGCTTGACGCGATTGGAGCACTCTATTAGTCTGCGCCCAAAACAACAGGAGCCAACCCCCCACATGAAGATCGACGAGTCCAAAAAGCCAGTTGTCATTCTGGTTTGCGTCATCGCCATCATCGTTTCGTTCATCTCCATCGTCCGAACCCAGTGCAAGGGCACGCCGAAGTATGTGAAGACCGTCGATGTCTGCGTCGGCGAACAAATGGCGAGCCAGGTCGCCAAGATCCTGAACAACAACGGCGACGTCGTCGTCCTGAGCATGGCCGGCAACACCAAGTTCAAGAGCGTGGTCGCCGAGGCGCAGATGGAAGGATTTCGCAAGGGCTTGAAGCAATTCAGCGGGGTCAACGTCGTGGGCGTGGTCGGCCCCGAACAGCAGCAGATGATGGAATTTTTTGAAGGGGTCTCCGAGAAGTTCTTCCTCAAGGTCGTGCAGGACTATCCCAACGCGAAAGCGATCGTCTCGTTCATGGGCCTGCCCGTGTTCGCCAAGGAAGGGAAGCCGATTGACATCACCAAGCTTCCCAAGGTCGTCGCTTTGAACCTATCCGCCATGGGCCAGTGGCGCGACCTGGTCAGCAACGGCGTCGTCAGCGCGGTCATTTTGCCTCGCTATGATGTGCGCTGGGACCAATTGACGAAGAAGGGCGAATGCACGAAGCTCTTCGAGGAACGTTACCTGATCGTCACCAAAGACAACTTCAAGCAGATGGAAGAACAACTGAAGAAGTTCTATCCCATGCCCCCCGGCGCACCGGCGGGCCCTTGATCATTCTGCTCGTCGTCTTACCCCTTACGGCTCGGGGATTAGGGTTGACTCAACGAACCGAGTCGAGAACATTGCTCCATGCTCGCTCGTCCGGACCGAACTGCGTCCCTCATTCTGGCGGCACTCCTCTTGGCGCCCGGCTTGTTTGCTGCCGAGATCAAGCTGAAGAGCGGCTCGGTGTATTCGAACGCGAAAATCCTCCATCAGGACGCACACAGCGTCGAAATCCAGGTCCAATTCGGCGTCATCAACGTGCCCATCGCCAACATCGAAAGCATCGACGGCGTGCTCATCGGCCAGGCGCCCAAAACCCCGGCGCCAACGAATCTGCCGCCGCCCGAGATGGCCCCGCCTGGCGAAGAGCCGCCGGCGGGCGCCGTCGCCGAACCCGGTAAGAAACCCAAACCCGAGTCCAAGGAACCCCTCGTCACCGCGCAACACAAATGGACCATGGACCTGTTCCTCCTGGGCCTGGGCGTCGCGGCTTGGTTGTGGCTTGCCATGCTGCTCTGGATCCAGAAAGACGCCGATGAACGCTACACCGATTCGAGCGACGAAGCGAAAAAGTGGAACTCGATCGCCTTGCTGCTGCCGGGAATCGGGTTCCTCCTCTACCTCATCCGGCGCATGAAAGACCTGCGCGAGGAAGCCGTGGCCGTCGCCGCCGCCGAACAAGCCGCCGCGGGCCTGGACATCGCCGAGCCGCAACAGAAACGCGGGTTGTTCGGCGGACGCGCCAAGGTCAAGGCCACGACGAAAAAAAAGCAGCGCATCGGCTTCGAGTTCCTCGACGAAGACGGCAACCCCATCGAAATCCGCAAAGACCTGCCCGAAATGACCGGCATCGAGGCCGCGCGCGAGGTGCTCGAAGAAGCCATCATGGACCGGGCCAGCGACGTCCACGTTGAACCGCACGAGAAGGAATACAAGGTCCGTTTCCGCGTCGATGGCCTGCTCCAGGAACGGCTGATCTTCGAAAAGACCGACGGCACCCGGGTCGTTTCCGCGCTCAAAACGCTCGCCCAGATCGATGTCGCCGAAAAACGCAAGGCCCAGGACGGCCGGTTCCGCGTCCGCACCGGCGTGCGCGACGTGGATTTCCGCGTGGCCACCGCCGCGTCGATCTACGGCGAAAAGATGGTGCTGCGCATCCTCGACCGCAAAGGCGGGCGGCTCGATCTGTCCGACCTCGGCATGAAAACCGAGATGCTCGAGGAGTTCAACAAAGTCATCCATTCCCGCAACGGCATCATTCTCGCGACCGGCCCGACCGGTTCCGGCAAGACCTCGACGTTATACGCCGCGCTCAGCCAGCTCGACCACAACCGGCTCAACATCATGACCATCGAAGACCCGGTCGAGTACGAACTCGAAGGCGCGACGCAGATCCCCGTCAACGTCAAGGCGGGCGTCACCTACGAATCCGGCCTGCGCTCGATCCTGCGCCAGGACCCCGATGTCATCCTCGTGGGCGAGATGCGCGATTCCGAGGCCGCGACGATCGCCGTGCGCGCGGCGTTGACCGGCCACCTCGTGTTCAGTTCGCTCCACACCAAGGACGCGATCAGTTGCGTCATGCGGCTCGCCGACCTCGGCGTCGAGCGCTACCAGGTTTCCTCGGCGATGCTGTTGGTGGTGGCGCAACGGCTCGTGAGGGTCCTCTGCAACGAATGCCGCGAGCCGTACAAAGCCAAGGGCGACGAGTTGAAGGAAATCGGCCTGACGCTGCCGGCGGGCGCGATGATTTACCGGGCCAAGGGCTGCGAGGCCTGCGACCGCACCGGCTACCAGGGTCGCTCGGGCATTTTCGAGTTGCTGATCTTCGACGAAGACCTGCGCCGGGCGATCAACGAAGGCACCAGCCAACAGGCACAGTTCGACATGGTCCGCAAGAAAGGCTTCCGCCCCTACCGCGAGGACGGCGTGGATAAGGTCCTGGCCGGCGTCACCACGGTCGAGGAGATCATCCAGGCGAGTTGATATGGTCGTATTCGAAGTCATCCTCTCCATCCTCGCGGTGATCGTGATTCTCTACCTGGGCCGGGTGGGTGCGAGCTTCGGTCTGTTCTTCGAGATGACCAGCGCGGTGTTGTTCACGTTCGCGATGCTGGTGACGATGCGCTACTGGTATCACGCGACGCAGATTTTCAACTCGATCGTGCCGGTCGGTCCCGCGTACTCGGCGTTTTGGGGGTTCCTGCTGCTGTTCATCCTCGGGTGCATTCCGTTGATCGCGGTGATGAAGTCCGTGAACGAAGACGCGCGGCCCAAGTACCCGAACCTGCTCGACACCATCCTCGGTTTCGTGTTCGGGACGATCTCCGCCGCGGTCGTGGTCTGTTGCGTCTTCACGCTGGTGTCCGTGCTGCTGCCGAAAGCGTGGAAGGACTACGACCCGAACGCGCTGTTCTTCCGTCTCGACCAGTATCCCATCCAGGTCTATCAGTTCGTCGAGCAGGACGTCTTCGGCGTCACGGACAAGGACCCCGGCCACACCCGCCTGCCGACGCTGGAAAAGGGCGACCTGGATGATTTCGAGAAGTACTGGCGGTGATGGCATTTTCACGCGCCGGTTGGCTGAATTCGATGGCACGGTCTGCCAAAGCGCGGCCAACCATACGCTCGCGCCCTACGGGCCGCCGCCCGGACCGATGGAGATGATCGTGATCATCGGTAGAAACAATGCGATCACGATCGTCCCGATGACCAGCGCCAGCGCCACGATCATCAACGGCTCGATCAACGAAGTGAGGCCCGCCACGGAATTGTCCACCTCGTCATCGTAGGTGTCGGCGATCTTCATCAGCATCTCGGGCAACGCGCCGGTCTCCTCGCCGATTCCGATCATGCCCACGACCATCGGCGGGAAAACCTTCGATGCGCGCAGCGGCTCGACGATGGACTCGCCTTCCTTCACGGCGTCGTGGACGCGCTCGACCGCCTTGGCGACGATCTGGTTGCCTGCGGTGTCGCGCACGATCAACAGCGCCTGCAGGATCGGCACGCCCGAACTGACCAGCGTCCCCAAGGTGCGAGTGAAGCGGGAGATGCTCACCTTGCGCACGAGTTGCCCGAATAGCGGAAGCCGCAGCTTGATCGCGTCGAAGACATACCGGCCCTTCCGACTGCGCAAGAGGAACTTGACCGCCACGGCCAAGGTCGTCATCGATGCAAGCACCGCCGGCGCGTGCTGCGTCATGGCCCGGCTGATTGCGAGCAAAAACAGCGTCAGAGGCGGCAACGGCTGTCCTTCGAGAAGGTCCGCGAAGATTTGCTCGAATTTCGGTACGATGACGGTCAGCAGGAAGCCGACGATAATCGTGGACACGGTCAACACCACGACCAGGTACACCATCGCGGCGATGACCTTGTTCCGGATCTTCTGCGCCTTCTCTTGAAACTCGGCGAGTCGATTCAAGACGACTTCGAGGGCCCCCGCCACTTCCCCGGCCTTCACCATGTTGACGTAGAGTTTGGTGAAGATGCGCGGGTGCTGGCCGAGCGATTCGGAAAACGTGCTCCCGCCTTCGACCGTGTCGGCGATGCTTCGGATCGTACGGCGCAGGGCGGGGTTGCGCTCCTGTTCGTCGAGCAGACGAAGTCCGCGCAGCAGCGGCATCCCGGCGTCGAGCAACGTGGCGAGTTGCCGGGTGAACGTCGTCAGCACCTTGCCGCGGACCTTGCCGGCGCCGATCTGGATATTGAACCGGCGCAGGCCCCGCGTGTGCTTCTCGCGGACCGTGGGGTGGCGTGCGCCTGTCAGTTCGTGCAAGTTCGTGGGGAAGAACCCCGTTCCTTGATCTGTTTGACCGCGGCGCTGCTGTCCAGGGCTTCGATCTCACCCGTGGCTTCCCGTCCCTGCGCGTCGAAGGCGGTGTATTGAAACTTCGGCATAATGGTCCCTCTGGCTGGTTGGACAGGGCCGGTAGTGGGTCGTCACGCGCCCGGTGGAAGATTGGGCGCCTCCAGCAGGACGGGCGCATGTGGGAGGCGCCTCCCACATGCGCCTAACTTTTCGTCAGCAACTGCCGCAGTACGAACGGCAGGATGCCGCCGTGGCGATAGTATTCGACTTCGATGGGTGTGTCGATGCGGCAGATGACGGGCACTTTTTCCTCGCCGCCGTTCGCCCGGCGGATGACCAGCGTCAACTCCTGACGCGGCTGGAGTTTGTCCGACAACCCGAGAATGCTGAACGTTTCGCTGCCGTCGAGTTTGAGCGTCTGTGCGCTCGTGCCTTCCCGGAACTGGCACGGCAACACGCCCATGCCGGCAAGGTTGGAGCGATGGATCCGCTCGAAGCTGGTGGCCACGACCGCGCGGACGCCGAGCAGCTTCGTCCCCTTGGCGGCCCAATCGCGCGAGCTGCCGGTGCCGTATTCGGCCCCGGCGAAAACCACGAGCGGGACGCCTGTTTTCTGATATTTCATCGCCGCGTCGTAAATCGGGACCGGTTCGCCGTCGTACTTCGTCACGCCGCCCTCGATGCCGGGCACCATCAGGTTCTTGATGCGCACGTTGGCAAACGTGCCGCGCGTCATCACCCGGTCGTTGCCGCGACGCGAGCCGTAGCTGTTGAAGTCGGCAGGCTGGACGCCGCGCTCGATCAGGTACTTGCCGGCGGGCGAATCCTTCTTGATGCTGCCCGCGGGCGAGATGTGGTCGGTCGTGACCGAATCGCCGAAGATTCCGAGTGCTCTGGCGTTTCGGATGTCGGCGATGTGGCCGGCTTCCATCGAGAAGTCCTCGAAAAACGGCGGCTCCTGGATGTACGTGCTCTGGGCGTCCCACTGATAGGCTTCTCCCACCGTGGACGGGATTTCGTTCCACTGCGGGTTCTGTTCGGCGAAATCCCGGTAGAGTTGGCGGAAAATCTCCGGCTTCAGCGCGCTACGCATGGCGTCGCGAATCTCATCGAGCGTCGGCCAGAGATCGCGGAGGAAGACATCCTTGCCGGCTTTGTCCTTGCCGAGCGGTTCCCGGGTCATGTCGATATCGACGTGGCCGGCCAGGGCGAACGCGACGACCAGCGGCGGCGACATCAGGAAATTTGCCTTCACGCTGGAATGGATGCGCGCTTCGAAGTTGCGGTTGCCGCTGAGCACGCTCGCGACGACGAGATCGTTCTTGGTCACCGCCTCCTCGATGGGAGCCGGCAACGGCCCGGAGTTGCCGATGCACGTCGTACAGCCGTACCCGACCAGGTTGAACCCGAGGGCGTCGAGGTACTTTTGCAGGCCGGTCTTGTTGAGGTAATCGCTCACCACGCGCGAGCCGGGCGCGAGCGAGGTCTTCACATAGACCGGCACTTTCAAGCCGCGCTCGACCGCCTTCTTGGCGAGCAACCCGGCGCCGAGCATCACGCTGGGGTTGGACGTGTTCGTGCAGCTCGTGATGGCAGCGATCGTGACCGAGCCGTGGCCGATCTGCGCGTCGCCGTTGCGCGAAGGCACGGTGCCTTGCACGGAATCGGGCGTCGGATGCTGGTCGCGCATCTCGGATTCGCTCGGAGTAACCCTGTCCTTCCGGGTGCCGTACGGCTGGTCCGACGTGGCCAGGAGGGTCAGTTTGTCGAAGTGTACGGACACGCGCTTGCTCAACTCCGCCCGGGATTTGCCGTAGCCGTTCTCGGTGATTGGTTTCTCGAACAGCGTCGTGAACGTTTGCTTCAACTTCGGCAACTCGATCCGATCCTGCGGACGCTTCGGGCCCGCGACGCTCGGATGCACCGCGCCCAGTTCGAGTTCCAGGTCCACGCTGTAATCGATCTCGCCCTTGCGCGGCACGCCGAACATTTTCTGCGCTTTGAAATAGTTCCCGAACGCAGTCACCTGCTCTTCGGTCCGACCCGTGGCGCGCATGTATTCGAGGGTCTCGTCGTTCACGGGGAAGAACCCCATCGTCGCGCCGTACTCGGGCGCCATGTTGGCGATGGTCGCACGGTCGGCCACGGGCAGGGACACGACGCCGGGCCCGTAGAACTCGACGAACTTGCCGACGACCTTGGCCTTGCGAAGCATTTCCGTGACGTGCAACGCGAGGTCCGTGGCCGTGACGCCTTCGCGCAGCAGGCCCGTCATATGGACGCCGACAACCTCGGGCGTCAGGAAATAGACGGGCTGGCCGAGCATGCCCGCCTCGGCTTCGATCCCGCCGACGCCCCAGCCGACGATGCCGAGGCCGTTGATCATGGTGGTATGCGAATCGGTGCCGACAAGGGTGTCGGGGAAGAAAATGGTTGATGGTTGATGGTTGATGGTTGATGGAGCGGACAGGACGCCGCGCGCGAGGTATTCGAGGTTGACTTGATGCACGATGCCGATGCCGGGTGGGACGACCTTGAAGGTCTCGAACGCCTGTTCGCCCCATTTCACGAACTGGTAACGCTCGCGGTTGCGTTTGAATTCCATCGCGAGGTTGAGCTTCAGCGCTTCGGGCGTTCCGAAGAAGTCCACCTGCACTGAGTGATCGACCACGAGATCGACGGGCACGAGCGGCTCGATGATCTTCGGGTCCTTCTTCAAGCGCGCAACGGCGGAGCGCATGGCGGCCAGATCGACCAGCAGCGGCACGCCGGTAAAATCCTGGAGCACGATCCGCGCGACGATGAAGGGGATTTCCTCCGCAGCCGGGGATTTGGCGTTCCAGTTGGCGAGCGTGCGCACGGCCTGCTCGCTGACTTTGACGCCGTTGTCGAAGTTGCGCAGGACGGATTCGAGCACGATGCGGATGCTGATGGGCAGCCGGGAAATCTTGCCGATCCCCGCGGTTTCCAATGCGGGGAGCGAATAGAACTGGCCTTTGCGGCCTCCGCCAGGATCGAAGGTTTGCAGCGAGCCGAAGAGATTGTGCAATGAACTCATAAGCGCAAGGCAGTATAGGCGGAACGGCCCAAGCCGCAAGATTGCGTTTGGGACGGGCAACCGGTCGAACCGGTCGGCGCGCGGAGGCGCCTCCCACATTCACTCTGGCTTCCATTCAGACGGCCAATGATCTGAGGATCGTCATCGGGCAAGTTGCACCGAATGTCGGACCACCGAAAGTGGGAGGCGCCTCCGCGCGCCGACCGGCAGACGATGTTCCAGCAAGACGACTTGTTATTGTTTCGCTTGCTCCGGCGTGTTCGCCTTGCAAGTGCGCAGATAGACGCTCTTGGGCGGGTTCTCGCAACCCTTCCACGCGTAGGGATCGGTCCCGGCGACGGAGACGACACTGCGCCGGTCGGCGCGCGCGGGCGCTTCGTCCTTGGTCACGTGCCAGGGCAGCAACGACCAGGCGTTCATGTAATGGCTCACGTACACGCGCCGGTAGATGGTGCTGCGATTCTTGCGGGAACGATGGAGCAGGTAGCCGTTGAAGAACACAACCGCGCCGGTTTTCACCTCGACGGGGATTTCGAGCGATTCGTCGAACCCGTAGCTCTCCGCGGCGAAATCGAACTCGTCGGGGTTGTTATGCGCGCGTTGCGGATAGAGGTAGCCCGACCGATGCGAGCCGGGCAGGATGTAGAGGCAGCCGTTCTCGATGGTGGCGTCGTCGAGCGCGATCCACGCCCCGATCAACGAACGGTCGCGGGTCGGAATGTAGATTTCGTCCTGGTGCCAGGCCTGTCCCTGAAAGCCGGGCGGTTTGACGAAGTACATCGACTGCATGCACTTCACGCTGCCGTCCCAGAACGGCAGGTGCGCGGCGGTGATCTGGCTGAGGACGCCGCAGATTTTCGCGTGCTTCACGTATTTCTCCATCATCGGGCTGACGAAGTGCGGCTGATGGATGCAGAGGATGTTCTTGATGACCTCGGCGTCGCTCATCGTGTCCGGCACGGGCTTGATGTTCTCACAGGGATACTTGCCGCGCGCGAGCTGGACGACGTCGGACCGCAATTCCTCGACCTCGGGCAGCGTCACGAGGTCGGGCACGACGAGGTAACCGTTGTCCACGTAGAAGCGGACTTGTTTTTCGGTCAGCAGCTTGGGCACTTCGATGCGGTCGCTGGGTTTCATTTCCATAACGGGTGAAGGGTAGCAACTGCGTCCGCGCGGGACAATGCCTGTGATTTACCGAAAGATGCCCGCTATTGATAGCTCAATCCAACGCGCCAGCGAGGTAGCGATGGAACGCATCTGGTTTATGGATGAGCCTTTGGATTTCCATCGACGGCAGGCGGTACGGCGGTGCCTCCTTGGTAATGTACCGCGCCGCCATCGGTGGACCTCCATCGGCTTCGTCGGGGCCGGGGACACCGACCAAGTCGGCGTAGCGAATCGCCTTTCCATCCGCCTGGTACTCGGATCCGACGATCCAGAGCCGGCCGCACCGGTACAACTTCATCACCTCACGCTCGGCGGCGCTGCTCCAACTGGTGCCGGTGAAGGCGAAATCCTTGGGCGTGACGCCGAGATGTTTCTGGAGCCACTCGTTGTTCTTCACCAACTCGGCGCGAATCTTCTCGCCGGTCGGGTCTTCGAGGCTGAGCTTGGAAAGATGAGGATGCGTGTGCGTATGCGCGCCGATGTGCCAGCCCGCCGCGACCAATTCGCCGAGCTCCTCCCAGGTCATGATCTCGCGCTGGTCTTTCGGCGGCAACGACGCGCTGTAGAGTTTCTCCATCATCCCGGTGTTGACGAACAGGTTGCCCTTGAAGCCGTACCGGCTGAGCGTCTCGAACACTTCGCAACGCATCGTGATCACAGGATGATCGAAGTCGAGCATGATGGGGCGCGCCGGCAACGCGCCGGTTCCCGCGCGCCACGCGGCGAGCTGATCGTAGTTGATGGATTGAAAACCCATCTCGTGGACGATCTTCATCAGCCGCTCGAAATGTTCCTTCGGCAGCGGAAACTTCTCCGACGGCTTCCGCTCGACGCCGTGGCACATGGTGATGGGGATTTTCATGGCGCGGCGTCCTTGGCGATTTCTTCCGCGGTCTTGGCGCGGTTGTAGATTTTGATCTCGTCCACGACGGCACCGAGAAAAAGAGGGTCACGTGCACCACCCACGGAGTAACGGCGCAGCGGATCCTTTACTTCATCCCTGTACCTCATCCACATGTCTTTTCCGTCGAGAAAGTATCGGATGAGACCATCCTTGCAGGCGACCGCCACATGATGCCATTTTTCTCGCGTCAGCAACTTCGCCTTGGGTGGGTGAGGACGGATCCCTCTCGGCGTTGTGATCCTCTCACCGATGCCGGGTTCCTGCCTTAGAATCACCCAGTCGAGGAAGACCTCTTTGGGGGGTAGTATCCAGAGTTCCATCGTGAACGAGGTCGGTTGATCCATCTCCCCCGGAACCCCCAAAATCACGAAATCATCCACTCCATCCAACTTCAACCCGCCACCTCTTCTTCCCTGCACCCATTGCGGCCCCGGGTTCGCGTACTTGAAATCGAGCGTAAACGGTTTGCCCAGTTCGCCGCGTCCGCCGTCGATCGCCTTGATCCGGCCACCGACGTAATCGATCGCGTAATCCTTGTCGCGGTCGAGCACAATGGGACGTTCGCCTTCGGCCAACGCGGAGTCGGAGCCGGGCACGATCCCCTTGCGTTGCACGCCGTCCTCGGTGCAGATCGGGACCCACTCGCCGGCCTTCCCGCAAACAATGGTCACGCCACGCGCTTCGGCGTTGGTCGCGGAGTTGAGCGAGCCATCCCGCTGGTACGGCCCGTGGTCTTTCAACACCGTACCACTGCCTTCGTCGCAGGGATAGTACAGCAGGAGTCCCTCTTCGCCTGCAAACGCGGGCCCAATCGCAATCAACAACCAGGCGCTCGCACACGGGACAAATTGAATGTGGGAGGCGCCTCTGCGCGCCGACCGGCCTGGGGGAACGAAACCGGTCGGCGCGCAGAGGCGCCTCCCACGTTCATCCGTCCGGCTGGAGAGGACCTGTTTCACAGAACCGTGATCTTCACGATTTTGGATGCACCGCTCGCGACGTCCGTCACGCGCACGGTCCAGTTGCCGGGCGAATCGTTCAAGGCAAACGGGATCTTCGCCGTCACCCGGCCACCGGAGCAAATCAAGTCCGTCGTGTACGCGCGGCATGGCTTGCCCTCGGGATCGGTCACGTCGAGACGCAACACGCGCGGGTCGGCCTCGCCCGAGGCAACCTTGACCTCGCAAGCGATGACGAAGTCTTCGCCGAGCTTTGCCTTGGGCCGCGCGGGCGTGACTTCGACCGCCAGCACTTCGCTCGGCAAGATGGCGAACACGCGGCCCGTGCTGTTGATCATCCGCAGCGGAACGGACGTGCCGCGTCCGAGCGGTTTGCCGGCGACCACGTCGTAAATCACGCCACCCTGCGCAAGGTCCAACGTGACGGGGATGTCCGGCAACGCATTGTCCATCACTCCATAGTGTCGAAAGACGGTTACGTAGCGCGTTTGCCCCGCGTGTTTCATCTTCATCCAGACCCACGGGCACCGGCCTTCGTCCCTCCCCGTCTGCGGATCGCGCAACCGCACGTCGATCTGCGGTTGGACGCCCGCTTCGCCGAGGATTTTCTCGAACAAGCCCTGGATGAACTGAATCTGCGCCACGACGCCGGGATCGCCCGATTTCTCATTCGCCGCGCTGTACGCGCCGAAGAGGTCCGCGGCGAAATAGTACGCCCGGCCTTTCCCGAACTGGTTCGCGTACACGATCGGCACGGTCCCGCGCGGACCGGTGACCTGGCCGAGCGGCTTGGCGCTGCCGGTGATGCCGCGCTCGACGGTCTTGAGCTTCAACACCGGGCGGCCTTCGTTGTCGTGGCCGGTCCAAGGCGAATCCTTGTCCGTGTCGATCGCTTCGGCGTTCGTGCGGTCGATGCCGAACACGTCGTCGAGTTCCGCTTTGGGATACAGCCGGCCATGATCGGTCATCAACGCCGTTTTCATGTCGGCCACGAGCGTCCCGCCGTTCTTGACCCAGCGCCGCACCGCGTCGATCTCGTCCGGCGACATCGCGACGGTCGCAGGCAGGACGAGCACCCGGCAATCGATCGTGTCGAGATGACCGGTGGCGAGTTGCTCGTACGAGATGCTCTGGAAATGAACGCCCAGGTCCGGCAACAACCGCGTCGCCGTCATCCGGCTGTTCGACGCGAAATCGTTCAACCCGAGAATGTACGCGCCCGGGACCGACGAGTACGACGAGAGAATATAGACGGGGTCTCTCCACGGCTGCGCCGAGACGAGCATCTGCCCGATGCCGCGTTGCAATTCGAGCGCCACGGCGCGCACGTCCCGCCCACATTCCGGCAGCGTGTAGTCGGGATCGATGTGCGTCCGTGCGGAAAAGATCGCGATCCCGCGGTCGAATCGCCCGAGGATGTTGTAGAACTGGGCACGGTTGAGCGGGTTCGGTTTGCCGTAGCCCGACCACGAGTAACGAATCATCGATGGGTTGTAGGACTCCTGTTCCTGTGTTTGCACTCCGCCGTAAGCCCCGAGCCCCGTGTACGAACGCGCCATGTGCCACCAGTTCCGGTCGGTGCCATAGACGTTCGGTTCCTGCGAGCCGGACTCGCCGACGACCGCCGTGGGATCGACCGACAACACGCCGTCGGTCACGCACTTCGCGAGCCGGGCGGCGGCCCACGGCATGTAGAGGCGCTGATCGAGCCACGGCGCGCAGGTCTTGGCGGACTTGAGGTGTTCCTTCGCCTCGTCCTCGGTCATCGCGACGACTTCGTCGAACGACCGGTACGACGCGCCCCATTCCCGGTTCAGTTCCTCGATCGTCTTGTAGCACGCTCCTTGAAGCCATTTTCGGAGCGCCCGTTTCCCGTCCTCGCTGAAGTCAACGTCCTTGCCCGAAGCGCGGTTTTCGTCGGCGCAGGAATAGACCAGCACGTCCTCGTGCCGGTATTTCGTGCCGCGCTCGATTCCCGTTTCGCGATACTTATCGCAAGCCGTCGGCGACGTGAGGATATTGCCGTGCTCGACCTGGTTCGTCGCGGCCTGCTGTTTGGTGACGCCACCCGCCGAACTCATGCCGACCAACGCGCGCGTGTACGGCAGGTCGAGTTTCTGCAGGAACGGCCGGTCGGCGCTGAGCGGGCCTTCGCCGAGCCAGTTCGCGTTCATCCCCATGTCGAGGTAATGCCGGTAGCCCTCGGTGAGCAGGTTGCCGGGAACACTCCCCCCGATGCCGCCCCAGAAGAAAATCTTGAGCCGTTCGGGTTCACGCACCGCGAACACCTCGCCCTCGCACCCGGCTTGATCGAGAACGCGGTCGCCGGCGAACAGCGTCGCCCGCACCAGATACCGCGGGGTCATGACCCGTTCCAGCGGCAACGTGAGTTTCGTCTCGGCCGCCACGGGCGCATCGGCACTGGCAACGTGGCGACCGTGGCCGTCGAACAACTGTGCCCGAACCATCGCCCCCGGCGGGATGCCGTTGGTGACGCTCGCCAGGATCGTAGCCGGCTCGGCGCGTTGGAATACGGCTTTCTCCGGCGCGAGTTTGGTGATCCGCGCCGCGCCCGGCGGGAACACGCCCGCGCCGAAGGCCAGCACCCCGCGTTCGTTGGACACGATCACGTCGGCCATGTGCGCCGCGCCGCGAACTCCCCCCGCGCCGCGCCACGCGAACGTCTGTCCCGTGCCCGTCTGGATTTGAATCGGCACGCGTTCCTTGCCGAGGACCTCGCCGAACTTGTCGCGCAGCGTCACGTCCATGCTCGCCGGGCCGCCGAGTTGCGAATCGAGGGTGACTTTCACCTCGTCGGCCGAGCACGCCACCTCCGTCAACGCGACCGGCGATTCCTTCCGCGCGGCCCAGTAAATCAGCCGCGCCGTCATCGCGTAATGGTATTCCCAGTAGTCGTACGGAGGCACCGTCACATTGGGGTCGTGAATGGTGGTGAACTTCCCGTGGAACGGCACCAGCCAACCCTCGGTCTGCGCCTGGACGAGTCGCCCCTTACCGATTTCGCTGATCGCGATCAACGGTCCGCGATTGGCGCCGTTGTACACCGCGTGCAACAGGACCTGCCCCATCGGCGAGCCGTCCGGTCTCGTGCGTGGCCGGCTGCCGTTCGAGTAAAACGAGATCGGCATCGCCTCGAAAGGGAGCGCGGTCAGGATCGGCGGCGAGTTCGTCGTCAGCGTGTACCGTCCGGTCGCATGGTCGTAACCGAAAAACTCCAGCGGCATGAATTCCTTCAACTCCGCCGGCGGCGCGCCGCGCTGCAGCAACACCAGGCCCGCGCCGTTCTGCGCCATGGCGAGGATGCGGTTGCGGGCGTTGGTCGTCAGCAACGGCCAGGCGTCGCTGGTGCTGAACACGATGGCGTCGAACTCCTGCTCGACCGTCTTGTCGAGGTGCTCCTGAAGCGAGCCCATCTTCAACCCACGCACGCTGTCGCCGAGCACGTAGTAGGTGCTGTCTTCGAGGAACGAACAGGTGATGTCCATGTCGAACCGTTGCATCATCTCGACGACGGTCCGTTCGCTGCCCTGGGCCATGAGCGCCAGCACGCGCGGACGCCCGCCCGCCCAACGCGGCGCCCACTCGCGATGGGGCGTGGGAATTGCCTTGCTGGTGAAATTGAAATCGATCGGATGGAAGCGCTGCCAGGTCGGCATGTCGGGAAACTCGGGCGTGCGCGCGGCCTCGGCGGACATCGCGTAGGCGCCCAGTCCTTGCGGGACGATGACCGGTTTCTCGAAGTGAAGATCGGGCATTCCGTCCGCCTGGATGATGCCGGCAACGATCCAGTTGCCCTGCCCTTCGAGTTTCACGGTCGAGGTAAGTTCGCTGGGCCGGTCGGCATCGAAGCTCAAGTTGCGTTCGAGCGCCGGCACGGGCGGGCCGTCGGGCATCGCGCGCACGGACAGCGAGAGCTTGCCTTTGAAACTTTGGAACGGCGCGAAGGCAAGCTCGACTTTCGCGCTGCGTCCGCGCGGGGCGGCAACGCGCAGGTCCACCGCGAGCCGCTCCCCGACGGCGGAAATCTCCTTCAATCCTCCGAAGGCAGCCAGATGGACCGGCGTTTTCTCGCCGCCGCCCGGCTTGCACTCCGTCTTGCGGAAGATCCATTCCATCGTCATCGCCGGCGATTGGCTCGTCCGCAGGTAGCGCACGCGCCGGTAATCGAACGTCGCCCCGAGGCCGGTCCCCGCTTCATTGACGTAACCGACCCATCCGCGCGACGGGTCCCAGACCCAGGATTCCGTCTCGGTCGAGAGCGGGCGCGCGATCACGCCGGCTTCGCTCGGGAGAAAGACATTGCCACGGCCGGCCAAGGCCTGGGCAAAATGCAGATCGGGCCGGCAGCGCGACGCGACCTTGTCGTCCGCCGAGATCGTGTACTCGACTTCGAGCGCCGAGCGGTCGCGCCGGAGCGTCAGCCGTTTTGCGAAGGAAAGCCCCGTCCAGTTGCGCCCCGCCGGCGACACGACATCGACCGTCGCCGCCGTCGCGCTTTGCTCGACGATCTTCGGCGTGTACGGCGCGCGGTACCAATCGCCGCGCCAGTAGTCTTGCTGCCAGATGTGATCGCTGAGCAACCCGCCCGGCACGGTTTCCGCGAGCGGCATCGTCAGTTCCTGGCCGCTGCGTTTGTGGAGGAAACTTTCGATGCGTCCGCCGCGCGCGGCGTTGACGACGACGCGCAGGAAGCCGTTCTCCATCACGACGCACGGGCCATCGGCGGTTTGGACCTCCTTGCACGCGACCTGTGCTTTGCCGGCCGGCACCAGCCAGGAAGGTTCTGTACCACACGCGTCTCTGTTGGCCAGAAAACCGCACAGCAGCACGGCAACCCAACGAATCGCCGAAGGTGAATGTGGGAGGCGCCTTCGCGCGCCGACCGGGTTGGGGTCACACAGCCGGTCTGAAATTCGAGGCGGGGCTTCGTGTTCACCCGCATGCGTTGGATTGACTCCCATGCGCAGGACTGTGCGTTCGTACTCAAACCCGCGCAAGGAAATTTGGCTCGCGAACCACTTGTCAGGGTGCATCACAAGAAAGCTGGCCTTCTTCGCCCGCCTGGCCGTACTATGCGAGCGTCGCCATGATCGAGGTCCCCCAACGTCCATCGCTTGTCGAACAGGTGGCCGGCATTCTTCGGCGCGGGTTGCACCGCGGCGATTGGGTCGATCACCTGCCCGGCGAACTGTTGCTGACGCAACAACTCAAGGTGAGCCGTCCGACGTTGCGGGCGGCGCTGGAAATCCTCCAGCGCGAAGGATTGATCGCCGTCTCGCAGGGCCTTCGCCGCAAAATCATCGCGCGACCGAAGCGGACCGCGTTGCACGGCGATACCAAAACGGTGGGCGTGCTCGCCGGCCTCCCGTTTCACGCGCTCTCGTCGTTCTCGTTGTACGTGATCAATTCCCTGCAGGAACACCTGCTCCCGCACGGCTACCGGATCCAGGTGTTCGCGGACCCGCGCTTGGCCTCGGCCCGTCCCGAGCGCGCGCTCGAACATTTCACCCGCCAGGCCCGGTCGGATTGCTGGGTGTTGATCGGTTTGACGCCGAGCGCGCTGGAATGGTTCACGCGCCAGGAGGTGCCGGTGGTCCATGCCGGCTCTTGCGAGGAACGGTTCGCGGTGCCCTGCGTCGAGGTGGACATCCGCGCCGTCGCGCGCCACGCGGTGGGAGTGCTGCTGCGGCACGGACACAAACGGATCGGGCTGCTGCCGGGCGAGTGGAGTTTTCCTCCCCTGGAAGCGGGTTTTCGCGAGGGCCTGGCGATTGCCAGGGTGAAGAACGTTCAGCCGGTGATCATCCGTCCCAGCGGGACGCGGAAGCAGTTGCAGGCGAACCTGGAGACGGCGTTCCGTTCTCCGGCGCGGCCGACGGCGCTGTTGGTGGCGCGCCCGAAACACGTGCTGACGATCATGACGCAGTTCGGCCAGCTTGGCCTGCGGTTTCCGCGGGATGTGTCGTTGATCTCGATGGCGCACCAGCCGTTTCTCGACGACGTGACGCCGGCGGTCGCGCATTACACGTTCCGCTGGGCCATCTACGCGAAACGCCTGTCGCATCTGACGCTCCAACTCGCCGTCCGCGGCGCGATCCCGCCCCGGCAACACTTGATCATGCCCGAGTTCGTCGAAGGCGAAACGGTGGCAAGGCCGCGGGAGTAACCGATGAAGCTCTCCATGCAAATGCGAATTCTCGCTTTGATCGGATTGTGGACCGCCACGGTCGGAGCGGTCCTCGCCCATGCCACCAACAACTTCACCGTTGCCGCGTACAACGTTGAAAACTGGCTGCTGATGGAGCGTTACGGGAAACCGGACATGCCGAAGCCGCGCGGCGAAAAGGAGGCCGTGTTCACGGTGCTGACCTCGGTGCGGCCGGACGTGCTCGGGTTGTGCGAGGTCGGTTCGACGAACGACTTCGAGGAGATCGCGCTTGGCTTGCACGCGCGCGGGCTCGATTACCCGCACCGTGAGTGGATCCAGGGCGGCGACGGCGCCCGGCACGTGGCGGTGCTCTCGCGCTTCCCGATCGTCGAGCGGCATTCGCGGACCAACTACAGCTATTCTTTGCAGGGGGAGTCACGCCCGATCGAGCGCGGTGTGCTGGACGTGGCCGTGCGGGTCAACGAAGGCTATTCCTTCCGGGCGGTCGTCGTGCACTTGAAATCGAAGCGCGCAACCGAAGCGGGCGACCAGGCCGTGATGCGCCTGAACGAAGCGCGATTGTTGCGGCAGCACATCGAGTCGGCACTCGACTCCAGTCCCCAACTCAACATGCTGGTGATGGGAGACCTCAACGACACACCCGGCAGCGTTCCCATCACGACCGTCCTCGGCGGCGGGCGCTTTCCGTTGTTCGATCTGCGTCCCTTGGCGAGCGACGGCAGCGACGGCACCCACTTTTGGCGCTGGAAGAAGGAATGGAGCCGCATCGATTATCTGCTGGCCAGTCCGGGCATGTCGAACGAGTTCGTGCAAGGCAGCGCGCGCATCGCGGACCTGGAGGGTTGGGACAAGGCGAGCGATCACCGGGCCGTCTCGGCGAAGTTCCATGACGCCGATCTCGGGGAACCGCAGGCCGCTCCGGCGGCAGCGAACGCGCCGGCAAAGGCGGCGAGCCGCTGGCTGTTCGGCTACATCGTTCTCATTTCCGTTCTGGGATTGGCTGCGATCACCTTCGTTGGCTACCGGTTGCTTGGTCCGAGGCACGATTCCCCTCCCCGATAGCAGCGTGGCACCTCCATTGCTCATTGAAGGCAGGGAGGCATCCTGGATCCATGAAACGGCAATTTGTCTTTGCGTTGTCCCGACAAGACGGTTTCACGCTGGTCGAAATCATGATCACGGTGGCAGTCATCGGCTTGCTGGCAGGCATCGCGATACCCAACTTCCTGAAGGCGCGGACGCAATCGCAAACGACCGCCTGCATCAACAACCTCCGGCAGATCGACGCCGCCAAGGAACAACTCGCGATGGAAGCCAATCTCGTGACCGGTGCGAGCGTGGTGGCCGCGTCGGTCCACGTCTATCTGAAGGGCGAGTCGATCCCACCGGTTTGTCCGGCGAGCGGCGTCTATACGTACAACGTCATTGGGTCGAACCCCGTCTGCAACATCTCCGGCCATGCGTACGGTTCCGGCTCGGGCGGCTCGACCGGTGGAAGCTCGGGCGGTTCCACCGGCGGCAGCGGACCTCCGTCGTTCGGCGGGGGCGGCCCGGTCCTGTAACGCATCGGGGCGAACGGCGAGAAACCTTCGCTGACCGTTCGGCTTTCGAGATTAGTGTTTGCCAAATCCCAACAGGTGTGCGACGCTTTTTCGCATGCCAAGCCGAGTGGACCCGCGATTCGTCGTGGCAAGCGGGCGTGAGGTTTACACCGGGACCGAGTTGTTGATCAAAGGCCTGCTGGAGACCGAGGGCGGCACTCATCTCTGGACTGGCTATCCCGGATCGCCCGTCGCCGGTTTCTTCGACACTGCCCAGGACATCCACGCGCTCCTCCGCGAAAAGGGCATCCGCGCCGCCATGGCCAACAACGAGGCCCTGAGCGTGGCGATGGTCAACGGCTCCCAGATGGCCGGGCTGCGCGCGGCGACGTGTTTCAAGAGCGTGGGCCTGCATGTCGCGGCGGATGGCTTGGCGCTCGGCAACCTCGCCGGCGCGCACCCCGACGGCGGCGCCCTGATCATCATCGGCGACGATCCCTGGAGCGATTCGACACAGGTGCCGGCCGATTCGCGTTACCTGTGCAAGCATCTCTTCATGCCGGTCCTGGAGCCGAGCGACAACCAGGAAATCAAAGACTGGGTCGGCCTGGCGTTCCGGCTCTCGCGCGCATCGGCGTTCTACATCGGGTACCTCGTCACGACCAACCAGGCCGACGGAGGCGGGGCGGTCACGGCGCGTCCCAACCATTTTCCGGCGATCAGCACGGACCGGTTGCTGACGCTCGACACGGCGAAGATCCCGCTCGAAGACACGGTCCTGCTGCCGCCGCGCACGGCCAACAAGGAAGACAGAATCCCCGAGCGCCAGGAGAAACTCTGGCAGACATGCCGCGAGCTCGGCATCAACCGAATCCTGGCGGCTCGCAACGGGTCCGGCGCGACTGCCGGTCACGACCGGGCCGAGTTCGGGTTCGCTTCCTCGGGCCTGGCGTTTTGTTACTTGCAACACGCGCTCGCCGACCTCGGTGTGACTGACCAGGCGCCGATCCTGAAGCTGGGCCTTACCTACCCGATCGATCCCGAGATCATCTCCGAATTCTGCGGACAGGTGAAGAACATCATCGTGGTGGAAGAACGCCGCGGGTTCATCGAGGAACAAATCGCGGACATCGTCCGGCGGTTCAACCAGTGCGAGGAGGCCACGGGCCGCAATTCCCTGCTCACAAACGTCTGGGGCAAGGAATTCCCGCGCGGCCTGCGGGGCATCCAGCAAAGCCGCGGATTGAACGTGTCGGTGTTGATCGAACGCCTCGCGCCGCTCTTGCGGGGGTTCGGTCTCGGCGGCCAGCGGCTGGACCAGGAACTCGCCTTGCTGGATGCGACAAGCAAATTCCAGATTCGGATCCCGGCCCGCACGCCGACCTTCTGTCCCGGTTGCCCGCATCGCGACTCGGCCAGCGTTCTCATGGAGATCAAGAAGCAGTTCCGCGACGCCGAATACATGCAGCGGCGCCACGGACGCAAGACGATCGACCTCGTGTTCCACGGCGACACCGGTTGTTACACGATGCTGATGTTCGAGCCGACCAAGGAACTCATGCACAATTACAGCGGCATGGGACTCGGCGGCGGCACCGGCGCGGGCATCGACCCGTTCATCACCAACAAGCAGGTCACCTTCATGGGTGACTCGACGTTTTTCCACAGCGGCCTCGCGGCAATCTCGAACTCGCTCAAGCAACAGCAGGACATCCTCTACGTCATCCTCGACAACAAAACGACCGCCATGACCGGCCACCAGCCCGTGCCCTCCCAAGCGCTGGACTTGATGGGCGACGAAACGTACAAACAAAACATCGACAAGATTTGCCAGGCGCTCGTCGGCGAAAAGGTCGAGATCATCCGGGCGAACCCCGAGCTGCGCGACCATTGGAAGCACGTCCTCGAAGAAGCCATCCTCCGCGATGGCGTCAAACTCGTGGTCGCGGACAAGGAATGCGGCATCACGTATCATCGCCGGGAAACGCGCGAGGAACGAAAACAGGTTCGGCAGCAGGGATACGTCCGCAAGAAGCGCTACATCAACGTCACCCAGGAAGTCTGCGAGAATTGTCTGGAATGCACGAAAGGCACCGGCTGCCCCGGGTTGACCTTCGTCGATACGCCCCTCGGCACCAAGGTGCAGACCGATTTGTCGTGGTGCGTTGCCGACGGGGCCTGCCATCGCATCAAGGCCTGCCCATCCTTCGAGGAGGTCACCGTCATCCGCAAACAGGCGCCGCCGTCGCCGCTGGAGGGGATTGACCTGAAAAACCTGCCGCTTCCCGAGCCGCGCCGGTTCAGCGAATCGTACCGGGTCTATCTGGCCGGCGTGGGCGGGATGGGCATCGGCGTTTCCACGGCGACGCTCGTGCGGGCCGGGTTCAAGCAAGGCTACGGCGTCCAGTTCTGCGACAAGAAGGGCCTCGCGATCCGCAACGGCGGCGTCTATTCGCAGATCGTGTTCACCCAGGCCGACTCGAACCACACCTGCAACGTCATCCCCTACGGCAAGGCCGACCTGTTGATCGGCATCGACCTGCTCGAAGCCGTCCGCAGCCTTGATCCGAAGACCAACCTCCGCGTCGGCAGCCCGCAGTACACGACCGCAGTCGTCAACACCTTCAAGACGCCCACGATCATGACGTTGATGGGGATCGACAACTTCCGCATCAGCGACCTCGAAGAAATGATGCGCCGTTACACGCGCAACAACGAATACTTCGGCCTGGAGTTCTCGACCGTGTGCGAGCATTACTTCGGCACGAAGTTGTACACCAACGTCCTGATGCTCGGGGTGGCTTTCCAGCGCGGATTGCTCCCCATCGACCTCGCGAACATCGAATGGGCGATCAAAGAGACCATGGGCCCCGACGCGCAGAACAACCTCAACGCCTTCGCGCTCGGACGACGGCTGGTGGTCAATCCCGAGCTGATCTCGCGGCATCATCTCACCGAGACCTACGAGCAATTCATCGCCGAACGGCTCGAATGCATCCGCCGCGATCACCGCGCCGGCAAGAAACTCGCGGACACGTTCCTCGCCTGCGTCAAACGCGCCGAGAAACTGCTCGGGTTGGGAGAACAGACCTGCAAGGACATCGTCTATCGGCTGTACGACCTGATCGAGTACGACAAAGGCAAGAGCGCGAACCGCTACCTCGATCTCGTCGAGCAAATGTTCTCCGCCGACACCGCCGAGTACGAGCACTCCGCCACGAAGGCCGTCGTGTGGAACCTGCACCGGGTCATGATCATCAAGGACGAGGTGTTCGTCGCGCACCTGCTCACCAGCTACGAGAAGCTGCGCCGCGACTACCACCGCTACCACATCGATCCCGCGCGCGGCGACAAGCTGATCTACAGCCACATCAACCGTCCGCGGTTCGACATCGGCCCGTGGCATTTCGAGTGGGACATGCGCACCCGCAACTGGATGCTCAACCTGATGAAACACATGCGCTGGCTGCGCGCCGTCTTGCCGGTCTGGCACAAACGGGAGAAGGAATTCCGCGAATGGTACATCGGCCTGGTCGGACAATTCCGTTATCACGACCGCGCGAGCTACGAAACGTGGGTGAAAATCCTCCGCGCGCCGGAGCCCGCGACTGGTTTCCGCGAAGTGCGTTATCCGAAGATGGACGCCGCCCAGAAGGAAGCCGAGGCGCTCTTGGAGCAACTGCAACACGGTCCCAAGCCCGGCGCACCGCTCTATCAGTTCGCGAAGTAAGTGCGGGTGTTGGTTATTGGGTATTGGGTATCAGTGAGCCGCGAACCCGAACAACCAACAACCAAAACCGATAGCAATTTGGCGACGCCTCACCCATCACCCAGCCGCCGTCCACGACGAGCGTCTGGATTGTTCAATGTCGCATTCGCCTGCAACGGTAAAGTGCTCAGAAAGTTGACGATCCCTTCTCCAAGAATGGTCCGCATCTGGGCGCGACGCACCTTACCTTTGAATAGGAATCGGACGATGCCGTCAACTTGCCCGATGACTTCGGGATCAAAAGCCTTGAGAAAAGGGAGCCCAAATGGAACACGATACCTGCAACAAAAAGTTTGACTTCTCAACAACTCGACCACAATACTCGCGCCACTTTCGGGAAGGGGTCACTATCATGGGACATCGAAACCTACGTAGTTCCGGCCACGCACGCACGCACGCACGCACGCACGCACGCACGCACGCACGCACGCACCGGGCCTAAGCATCGCTTAGCTCGTTCCTGGCTTCCAAACAATTCTTTTCTCCGAGTACCGACTCACTTCTTCACGCGAGCGCACGGCGTTCCTCTCAAGGTACTCCTCAGTGTCGTTGTCTCTTTTGTGACCGCGGTACAGGCTGAGGAACCTGCCAAGTTCGAATCCACCGAGAAAAGGGCAGCGATCTTTGTGGCCAACCGTGCGGATAAAGTCCTCGACGACAAAGTGCCCGCACTAGAGGATTTCATCTCCAGCCGTATCACGGAAAAGGGATTCAGCGTCATCAGCCAAGAGGTGGCCACGGATGCTGTGAGTAGCCTTCTGAAGGACAGCAAGCAAACGGACATTGATCAAGCACTCAGTAATAACTCTGCCGCATTACGGTTGGCTCAGATGCTGGGCGCAGATTACCTCATCGTCGCTTCCATCAGTACATACGGGGCTGACAAAAAGACAGTGGATGCATACGGCGTCAAGGCGGTGACGGTGACGCATAATCTGCGTGTGACCTATAAAATTCTGGAGGGAACTCAGGGCGGAACGCTCGCCGCAGATACGTGCAAGACCAGCAAGTCCATTCAGTTCACGGACCACAGCCGTGAGGAAGCGGGCGATCTTATCAACCAACTGTTGGATGAAGCCTCGGTTTGTGTGGCGGACAGCGTCGGGAAGAAGCAGATCAGGACAGTCGTGGCATCCGCCAAGATGGTGGAGTTCTCAGTGGTCTGTGGCATGCAAGACCTCGCGCAACTACCGGTGAGCGTCCCGAATATCCGTATCTCCGAGGACAACACCGTCGTAAAGGAGAAGGAGAACCTTCCAGTGCAATCGCTCAACGTCATGGTGGAAATCGATGGGGCTGGAATCGGCTCGACGCCGGGTCTGTTCAAGGTTCCGCCGGGATTGCACAAGATTCGGTTGCGGCGCGACGGGTTTAAGGACTACGAGGGAACCATTAACATCTACCAGGGCCAGACTCTCAATATTGCATTGCAGATGACGGATGCCGGCTACCAGCGCTGGAAGGACAACACGGCGTTCCTAAACTCCATCGAGACTGGCAAGAAGCTGACTGATGCCGAGGCAGAGAAAATCAGAGGTGAAGCTCAGAAATTACGGCAGAGCGGCTACAAAGTGGACGTGAAGGTGGATACGAAGCTGGGAAACGTCCGCAGCCTCTGGATGGATACGTTTGTGAAGCCGGAGCCCAAATAAGGTGCGATACATGAAAACGCTATCGAGGGTTGGATCGCTGGTTCTGATCGGTGCCTTCGTTCTGACGAACGCTTCCGCCGTGTGGGCACAGAAAAAGACTCTCGCGGTTTCTGACATAGAGGCCACTCCTGCGCTGGAAGAGAACGTCAAGAAGAAGGGCAAGAACAACGAAATGCAGCGGGTCTTGCAGTCGCTGGACCCGCAAATGATCGAGAGATTCAATGCCACGCGGAAGTTTGACTTGGTGCCACGCAGCGACCTCAAGAAGTTCGTCAAGGAAGGCGCGTTGTCGGGGAATGCCGGATTGCCCAGCGCGGATTACTTCCTTGTCACGACGATTGATGATTTCGAGGACTCCAGCATAAACGCCCCGCTGGGCGAAACCGGTCAGGTTGCCTCCACTCGACAGATCCGATTCTCGGCAACCGGAAAGATCTACGACAGCAAGACTGGGAAACTGCTCGAGGCAGTGAGCTTTCGCGTGATGCAGAATGCGCGTTCCCTGGCATTGGTGAATCCGAATGCGACGGGTGAAGGAAAATTGGGCGATGACTTGCTAGCCTCGGCGGCGCGTGAGATGGCTCACAAAATCGCTAATCGTGTGACCGATGTGATCTTCCCCGTCAAGGTCGTGAGCAAGCTGGATAAGCAGATCACAATCAATTGCGGGGACGGGAGAGATATTGAGAAAGATCAGGTCTGGAGCATCTACGCGGTCGGAAAGGAAATCATTGATCCTGACACGAAAGAGGTTCTCGGCAGAGAAGAATCAAAGATCGGCGAAGCGAAGATCGCCAGTGTCCAACCGAAGGTCTCCACGGCTATCATTCTGGGCGACGACTTGGGGGTCGCTGAGGGGGTAATCCTCAAGCGGCCTGAACCAGCCTCAAATCAGAACTAGTCCGTCAATAGGAACCCCTAACCGAATATCGAATCATGAATCCGAAATCGAAACAGAGCATGGTTGTTATTCTGTACGTTTGCGTTCTCGGCTTCCTGGGAAGTGGCTGCGCCAGTACGAAGAACCTGAGCAAAGCGTGGGAGGCGGGTAAGATCCACGCGGTGGCGATGGAAGCTTCCGCGAATGCTGAGAGCCACGCGCCAGGAAAGGCCAAAGACAGAGTGATGTGGAGACTTAACCAAGGAGCGGCTCTGCGAGCTGCGGGAGAGTTCGAGGAGAGCAACAAGGCGTTCGATCTTGCCGAGGAAGACATCGACCAGTTTGAGGAGAAGGCCAGGATCAAAGTGTCGCAAGAGACCATCGCGATCATCTCCAACTTGGAGATGCTGGATTACGAAGGTCACGCCTACGACAAGATCATGATGAACACGTACAAGGCCGTAAACTACCTCCAAATTGGTGACTACGAGAAGGCGCGCGTTGAGTTCAATCGTGCTCTCGAACGCCAGCGTGACGCCGTCGAGATCAACGCCAGGCGGATTGAAAAGGCCGAGGAGGAAGCGCAAAAGCAAACAGAAAAGACGGGAGAAGCTAAGCAGGAATGAGGACCATTATGAAATCCACCCTCCGATTCTGTGTGTTACTGCTCGTATGCCCAGTCCTGTGGGCGGGCTGCAGAACGGCACCTCATGGTGAGAAGGGGCAGGCCGACTTGGAGCAGATCAAGAAAGACGCGAAGTTTCAGAATGGGCTAAATTCAAATTATGCGGATTTGGACACGTACAAGGCGTACGCGAACTATGAGAACCCATTCACCGTGTATCTCGACGGACTGTTTTTCCTGTGTCAGGGCACGGGTTTAGACGATTGGGAACGCTCACGGAAATCCTTCGAGCGAGCCATGGGGATGGTCGGCGGGAACAAGTTCATTCAGCAGGACATGGAAACCGTGGAAAAGCTTCTCGCCGGACAGCCACTACCACCCACCACGTATGTGATTTTTGAGACGGGTTTGGCGCCTGATCGCACACAGATCCGAATCGATCTTCCGTTATTCGTGGTAGGCAGGCCCGTCGGTCAAAAAGTTCCTTACATGGGAGCCGCCTTTCCCAAACTCCGCTTCCACAACGATCAGATTCCGCAACTCAACGTCTCGGCAGGCGAGATCACTGAGTCCACCGTGCAGGTTGCGAGCATGGACAGCATCATTGTTCAGGACTTCAAGAACGAATTGCCTATGGTCGTCACGCGCACGTTGGTGGGTTCGGCAGGCAAGGCTGCGATCACCTATGGATTGGGTGAAGCCGGCGGTGATGCGGGGAAGTACCTGAAGATAATCGGCGTCCTCTATAACGCCATCATGAATCAGGCGGACAAGCGAGCGTGGGTCACGTTGCCCAAGGAGTTTCAGGTGTGCCGGCTCCCGACACCGGCGGATCGGAAGGTCAAACTGGTAGTGTCCAACTCTGCACAAGAAACAGAAGTTTCAGTGGACGAAGGAACGGTCAACGTGGTTTGGGTCAAATCCATCAACCAGAGCACGCCGCTTCTTGTGTCTCAATTCAAACTTAAATGAAGAGCACATCCCGATATTCAATCCTATTCGCCACTTGCGCGATCATGCTGTGCGCGTCCGGCTGTACTACGACCGTTAACACAGCAGAGCGACAACAGCCCATCGGTGAACGGCAAATGGTCGCCGACAAACGGGTTATCACCGACGAAAGCCTCAATCGGCGGGTCAATATCGTGGGAATCAACCAAGACACCGTCGGCGGCTTGTTGCGGGTGCAGGTCGAAGTTCAGAACAAATCCGATTCGCCGCACAGTTTCCGTTACCACTTCGAATGGTTCGATGCCAACGGCATGCTCGTTAGTTCACCTGCATCTTGGATCGACCGTCAGATTCTAGGCCGTGACACGCTAATGCTCATGGGGATTGCGCCCACCGAAGGGGCGAAGGACTTCAAAATCAAACTGATGACCAAACCAAACTGACGAGATAGAGAAAGGAACCAGAAGAAGATGAAATCAAAACTGTCATTCGTGCTCGCAACGGCCTTTTGTGCAGTCATCGGTGCAGGCTGCGCTACTACAGAACCAAAGGTTGTGGATAGTTCCCAGAAGGTGACCACGATGCACATTGACACCCAGGATTTTGCCGCCAAGGGTGACGAGATGATCCAATCCATGCTGGAATCAGGTGTTCTTGATAAGGCTGCCCACAAGCCTGCCGTGATCGTGGTCGGACGAATCAAACTCGACACAACCCGCTTCTTCGACACGGACTTGTTGACCAAGAAAATCCGCACTGCCCTGAACAAGGGGGGGAAGGCTATGACGGACACGACAGGTGGTGTTCTCAACGAGTGGGACTACACGCTCTCAGGCAAGATCAAAGAGACAGTCGCGCGGTCCGGTGACAAGCGTCAGTCCACCTACACCATCCAATTATCCCTTACCGATCCAAAAGGGCTTGCAATATGGGAAGACGAGAAAGAGGTAACCAAACAAAAGACACGGGCGGCAGTGGGATTCTGAGAGGGAAGTGAACATGGCTGCCTACGTGATCAAATCTGCACAGTGGTCCAAGGACTGGCGGATGCCAAACGTCAGATACTCCTTTCGTGGCAGCAGGAAGCGGCTGTTCAGTCTTCCCGGTCGACTAACGGCCGCAGCCAAGATGGGGCTTTATTTGCCTGCGTTTCTGACCCTGCTGGCGAACGTCGAGGCGGGTGAGTCAGCAAACCCTCCAATTAACCTGAATGCCGCATGGTACACGAAGGCCGACCAAAATCCGTACATCCAGAAGCAAGACAACTTGGGACAATGCACTTGGTTTGCGTACGGGAGAATCCAAGAGAAGGGCCTCTTCCAAAGGATCGCTGGGCAGGGTGCGTTTGCTTTTGCGAACGCGGCGCAGTGGCTCGATCACGCTTCCAAGCACGAGTTCGAGACCGGCCCCGACCCTCGTGTTGGCGCCATCGCGGTATGGAGGAGCTACGGGGAAAAGGACACTCAAGGTTACGGGCATGTCGCGGTTGTGGAGTCCATTGTTGGCGGCGAGGTTCAAGCCACGGAATCTCACATCTTGTTGAATTTGGACAATCCGGGTCGCGGAGCCGATCACGTCGTAGCCGTGGCAGCATCAACCCTCCACTCCGAACCAAACGAAGGCGACCGCGAGAAGGCGAAGGTGAATTTCCCAGAAACGTTCAAGGTTGACGAACGCACAAAAGACGGGAAATGGCTTTTTTTGCAGAGCGACGATGGGGCAGTTCAGGGTTGGGCAAAGGCTGAAAACTTCGTTGGCATCAAGCTCCAACCATCGCCGTATGCGCTCAAAGCAAAACCCGATGCCTACATCTACTTGACGAAAAGGGGAAATGGAGACGGGAGTCCTTCACCCACTCCAACGCAAGCGCCTCAGGGTGGTGAGGTTATTCCTCTGCCCTCCCCGCATATCACTTATATCTTCACCCCCGGGAAGCTTACCGGAAAAGAGTTTTGGCTGGAGCAATCATTCTGGCGAGAGTTTCGTTTCGAGCCATTCCTGCCAAGCAAGAAACCCAAAGATGGGTTTGCAGTCGTGAGATTCGCTCTTCGCGGGTACAGCCCTTATAACATTTTCGGGCACGATGAATTCGAGCCGAAAGAACCCAAGGAAGTCGCGAGCGGCTGGATTCCTCTTTCCTCAGGTCACTTCCTGATTTTCCCCGACCTTTCAAAAGAGCACCTGCCCAAATTCATCCCCGAGAAAACCAAACTGATCCCCGTCCCGTTCATCAAACAATACGGCGACAAAGTCATGAATGGCTATGACTTGCCGCTGGCGTTGGATCGAGTCAACAAGGGCGAGATCGAGAACATCCCGTTTCAACTCATCCCGGCAGTCGAGGCAAAGGATGGTATCCGCTTGGTGCCGACGCAGCCGCTCAAAGATGGCGTGTACTACGCCTACTGTCTGCCCGACGACACTGTAAAATATCACGGCCTTGTGCACGGGCTTTTGTTTGGGGTGGGAACGCCCCGTGTGACCGCGCCGAACCTGTTATCATTGTTCGGCCTACCCGGCATGGAGACCAAGACCTCTACACCCGCTGTCATTGTCCCCGAGCCTTCAGTCAAGCCATTGTTTGTGGATGCGAAGTTGGCACGAGAGGTTATGGATTACGCGTTATTGAGCCAGGCGGTTTACAAGACCGAGTACACCCTGGTCAATGAATGGGTAGAGCTGCCATGCCAAGAACCCATGAAAAACAGCTTCATAGACGTCGAATCAGGATTCTCCGTTCAAGCGTTCCAGAATGGCAACGAAATCGCAATCGCTTTTCGGGGAACTGAGATCCTGAGTGCGGCGGATTGGAAGGCCGATGTGCAGAACTTTTTCAACGTCAAGCCGGAGCAATACCAGCAGGCACTCGACTTTGTCGGAGGTATGATTCAGGCAGCCCCAACTGGAACCCACATCGTTCTAACCGGCCACTCACTCGGGGGCGGCCTCGCCTCATATGCGGCGCTCTATCACGGGAAGGAAGCCATCGTATTCAATGCGGCGGGATTGGGCAGCGGGCTGAGGTCCAACATTCCCGTGGAGAATCTCGGAAAACAACGGTCCCTCGTGAGAAATATCGATTTGCAAGGCGACCCGGTTTCCTGGCTGGGCCGCCAGGTTGGGGCGATCTACACCCTGAAAATTCCACCGAGCCTGATCGGTGAGGGGTGGGTGGTGGATGCTAAAAGGCTGGTAGCGGGACCAGCCGCTGCGGTCAATCCTGATATCCTTGGAGAAGCATCCCCCACCACCGCAACACCGATCGAGCCGCATTTTATCGAAAATGTCCTCAAAGCGTTGCAGGCACTACTGAAGTAGCCATAGCTACTGCGTGAGAAGATGAACCACATGAACAGCCCGGAGATAGCAGGAAACTCCCAACGAACGTCAATCCTCCTGGTGGTCGGCACTCTTCTCATACTGAGTGCGGGTGTGGCACCCCTGCAAGCCACGCATTTTCGCTACGGTCATCTGACATGGAAAGCGCGACCTGACATTTCTCCCACAACAGTCGAATTTAGTCTTATCAATGCCTTCCGCCGAAGTGGATATTCAGGCTCAGGCTCCGATGGCATGCCAGTAACAGGCGACATCATTGCGGAAGAGATTGGAGAAACCGCTCTATTTCCGGGTGATGGCTCTGCCATAGAAAGCCCCTCGGGCGAACTCGAGTATCGCGTCATCGCCTACAACATCACAGCGGATTGGGTTATCGGAGTCGCGCTCGATCCGGTAACCGGTGACGAGGCCATACTGCACACCTATTCGGCGCCTAATTTCTTTGGGTCACCTTGGGTCGCGCGAATCGACTCCTGCTGTCGCTTATCCAGCCTGGTCAACGCTGGCGATGATTATTACCGCGTTGAGACGCTCGTGGACCTGACCAAGACGGATCACAGCCCGGTGAGCAGCCTTCCCCCAATCGTCGGTTGCCAGCAAGACAGCGTGTGCACTTTCGCCATACCTGCGGCTGACCCTGAGCCAGGCACAACGCTCAACTGGCGATTGGCGACGACAACCGAGAGTGAAATCTTTCAGCCTGCTGGATTGACGGTACAATACTCCACTGGGGTTGTCTCATGGGACACGACGGGAAAGACCTTGGACAGCCTCTGGGCTGCGCAAGTCATTGTCGAAAAGCGTGATGGGTCATCACAAGTGCTTACCAAAGTAGCGGTGGATTTCATCGTTCGAATCGTTCCGCCCGGCGATCCACCGGTCATCGACCCCGAGCCAATGCCCGGCCAGCCACCGGTCTGCAACACGACGGTTCCAGTTCGCGTTGGTGATACTGTCACCTTCATTGTGCGTGCGAGCGACCCCGATGCGCTTGATGTCGTCACGCTGAACTCCGCGGGTCTTCCTACATCCGCTATCACAATGCCGGAACTGCCGACTTTGGGCAATCCCGTGTCCGCTACGTTCACCTGGACGGTGACCGCCGATGATGTGGGGTCGCACGTACTGAACTTCACCGCGACGGACAACGCGGACCGCCAGGCGTTCTGCCCGGTGACGGTGAATGTGCTTCCAAGGTTGGCAGGAGTCACCGTTTTGGCGCATGGGTACGATGTGAGAGGCGGAACTGCCAATCCGCTCAGGGATTATTGGGGTACTAACAAAGTCCAGGCATTGATCACAAAGCTCGGGGGCGGGGTTGTATATGAGTACGGGCCTACAACGGGAACGTATGACGAGTCCGATCATCCGTTTTCAGATCGAGATGAGAACGGGGAGCGAGTTCTCGTCTTCGATTGGGAGAAAGTCTCGAACGACCCTGAGGCGGGGCAGGCCGAGGCTGCGGCCGACGCTCTTTTCGCATCGCTTGTTGCAGCCGGATACGCGAATCCCACAAACCCTGCTCAAAGCGCTCATTTTCATTTCATCGGCCATAGCCGTGGCTGTTCTGTTATCAGCGAAACCGTGCAGAGGCTGGGAACCTACGGCATCACGGTGGATTATGTGACGTACCTTGACGCGCACGACTTCGGGCAGCCTGGCGAGCCGTCCCGCACCGGGAAGCTGGACAAAGGGGGAGGCATCCCTTTTGACGAAGAGTTCCACGATCCTGCAGTGCAGGTTTGGTCCAACGTACTGTATGCAGACAACTACTGGCAGACGAACTTCTGGGATTACTGTAATTTGTTGTTGAATCCAATGCAGGCGATCAACCCCGCGGGTAGGCCATTGGCGCACATTGAGGATTGGCCCGATGGAGAGGATCGAGATCTTACACAGTTGGTCGCGGACCCTTTGGATCCTGCGAACATCCTCTTTTGCGCCCGACCACATGGGAGAGTCATCGACTACTATTGGGGGACAATTACACCGGGCTCGGAGAACCACGATTGGTACCCAGATGGAACCGGTGCCACCAGTGGATTCAGCAAATGGTTTGATGACGGCGGGTACGGACGCATGTCAGCCGATCCGAGCTTGACCATTCTCATCAATCCGAACACGGCGGACGGGGCGGTTCCTTTTGATTGGTCGGTGTGGAATGATGACAATGATCCCTACTATCACGACAACAAGTATTCTGAGAAGGAAGGAAACCCACCAATTGCATTCATGGGTGACTTTGATATGGCCGACCTGCAACAGACCATTGCAGGATGGGAGTTTCACGGTGGCGGCGGGGGCGGCCTTGTGAAAGTCAAGAAGGGGAAGGGCTACCTCATCCTTTCTGGAGTAAGCTCCCTTGATCGGCATTTCCGCCAACACAATCGGTTGTACATCCCTGCCAACGTCACCGAAATCCAGTTTGACCTCGCCATCCCGAAGGCAAGTTCAACCGACTCGCTTCAGTTCTACATTGGAAGCGATCCAGTAGGAAATCCAATCAGTCTGGCGGTCAAGAACAAGAACTACACGTCGAGATCGGCTATGATACCGCAGATTTATCGAAACACGGTAAACACTTTCAAGTTCCAGATTAACCGCGACGCCAATCTGGCAGGCCCGCCAGCCACTGTGTACTTGGACAACATAAGATTCACCATGTCGAACGACCCTGACTTCGAGGAGTTTTGAATGCCACGTCAGGCACAGGCGTCGGCGCACAATTCTCGCAGCCATCTGAGATGGAATCAGGCGAGTGAGCAGCAGAAAACGAAACTGATGTAGAAGGACTCAAAACCCTAACAAAGGAGAAATTGCTTATGCCTTACCAGAACATATCGGCGCAGCTTACGGCTGCGGACATTCAGGCGATCAAGGATGCGGCAGCCGCGATTCGAGCAAAGTTGCCGTTCCTCATCACCCTGACGACGGAAGAACGGAAGCGGATTTTCAAGACCGGGCCGGACAGCGTATCGTTTGTCCAGAACAGTTTGCAGGCCGCCAAAAACAATCCGACGATCGTGCCCGGCAGCTTTGACTCGGCCGGGTTTGAATCGGACACAAACCTGTTCGCTGCTTTGACGGAGGTGAACACGGTGGTGGCGCAACTGGCCTCGCAGATAGACGACACCCGCCTGGCCGTGGGCGGCGAGGCGATGCAGGCGGCGACCGCCGTCTATAACTACGTCAAGGCCGCTGCCAAGACGACGCCCGGCCTCAAGCCCGTGGCAGACCAATTGGGCGAGCGATTCCAGAGAACCCAGAAGCCGCCAGCACCACCGAAATAGCGGCGGCACTCCGCGTAAACCGCCGAGCAATTTCACCCAAAGCCTTGTAACCATGAAGGTTACGTGGGCTGCGGTTGAGTCTTTGAACCTCGAAGTTGAGTCTCCAAGACTCAGCAATCAGTCTTAAAGAGTCAGTGCCGACTCCCAGCAGCTCAATCGCGAGTGTTCAGGAGAGACGATCAAGTTTCCGAGAATCACTGGTGAGCCTCGGAACCTCATTCCTCCGACTCGAAAATTCGTCCTTGAGACGCTCAGGCTCCGTGACGAGGTTGTGCACGTGACGCCCGGACTTTGAAAGTTCTTCACCGATTCGCCAACAACCAACAACCAACAACCAATAACCGATAACCAGCTCCCTCACGCCATCACCCAGCCGCCGTCCACGACCAGCGTCTGGCCGGTGACGAAGTCGCTGCGCGGGCCGGCCAGGAAAGCGATCGCGTTGACCGTGATGTTCTTGGGCCCGATCTCCCGGGCAAGCGCGCGGGTGAACCCGATGACCGCGCCCTTGGTCGGAATCTTTACAAATGAGCCGAGTTTCCAATCGCGCCGAATCCATCGTGGGGGCATCCGAGCCGCGACCGTCAGGGAGCGGAATCGAGCCATGCACCGGAGGACGGGCGGCGTTCCGCTCCCTGACGGTCGCGGCTCTGATAGCCACTGGTCGGTTTGAGGTCGAATACTTCGCTGAAGCGGGGTGTTAATGAGAAGGTGAGAAGCAAGGCTACGACGCCCGCACACGCTCGCACACCACGCAAAAGCGATTTCAGCGTTGCGAGGCGCGCGCATCGGCCATAGTGTGCGCCAAGTCGCGATGAATCGATCGCTCCTCTGGCTCGTGCTCGGCGTGTTCTGCCTGGCTTCCGCCCACGGCGCGGACTCGACGCGTCACGTGGTCATCATCACGCTCGATGGTTGCACGCCGAGGATGTTCCAGGACGAGTACGCCAAGACCCTCAAGTCGCTTTGGAGCCGGGGCTGTTACACCTGGGAGGCGCAGACCGTCATGCCCAGCGTCACGATGACCGCCCATGCCTCGTTGTTGACGGGGCTGACGCCTGCCCGGCACGGCGTGAACTCGAACGATTGGCGCCCCGAGGACGGCGAGGGGCTGAACGCCACGACGCTGTTGGAACTGGCGCGCAAAGCCGGCCTCCAGACGGCGTTCGTCGCCAGCAAAGCCAAACTCCGCCAGCTCGACAAGCCCGGCACGGCGAGCGTGTCCTACTATCCGCGCAGCGCGATGGAGGAACTCGGCTACGACCCGGCCAAGCCCGACGGTCCGCGCCGGGCGCCGTTCGATACCGTCAAAGCCGTACGCAAATGTTTCGAGGCCATCGTACCCAACGTACTGTTCGTTCACTTCGCCCAGCCGGACCTCACGGGCCACACCTTCGGCTGGGAATCCGACGAATACGTGTACGCCTTTCGGCAATTGGATCAGCAGCTTGGCGTGTTGCTCGCGGACTGGAAACGGACCGGGTTCCTGGAGGACAACACGATGATCATCGTCACCGCCGATCATGGCGGCCACGAAAAAACACACGGCACGAACGAACACTCGGACATGACCATTCCCTGGATCGTCTGGGGACCCAACGTCCGCAAGAACCACGAACTCCAAACCCCCGTCCGCATCGACGACACCGCAGCCACGGCGGCGTACTTCCTCAAGCTGAAGGTGCCGAAAACCTGGGACGGGCGGGTGATCACGGAGATATTTCGCTGAAAGCCCGTATGACAGAGGTGAAGAAACGTTCGGAGTCCCGCCTTCAGAGGCTGTGTGAAGAACGACAGAAACACCAATCGTCCTCGTCGTCGTCCTCGTCCTCGAAAGTCCCTGAAAAACCGAGGACGAGGACGAGCCACGGTGCCGAGTTTTTCACACAGGCTCTTCAGGCGGAATCCGCGCCTGCGCCGCCTGAAGGCGGGACTCCAAACGGCTTTTACAAACACGGCACAAGCGCCGGGCGCGAGCTTGGAGTGCAGCGGATGTTCATCGGCGGCGAGGAGTTCAACAAAATTCCGCTTGTGCGTGTCCGCAGCCCGATGTATCCGTTCACTCGATGGCGAAAGCAAAGGCCCCCGTAAAAGCCGCTTCCGCTCGCCGGATCGTCGCGCCGCCGAAACCGGAGAACCGGCTCCAGGCGAAGAAAGCGCGCGATCTCTCGGATGCGAAGCCACAGCGCCCGAAAACGGGCACCCCGCCCGCCAACGGCGAAGAGCAGGCCGCGTCTGCAGAATCGCGTCAGCCGGGCATCGCCGAGACGATGGCCAAGAAGCAGCGCGAGATTTCCGTCAGCGAGTTCTTCCTCAAGAACCGGCATCTGCTCGGGTTCGACAATCCGCGCAAGGCGTTGCTGACGACCGTCAAGGAGGCCGTGGACAACTCGCTCGACGCCTGCGAAGAAGCCGGCATCCTGCCCCAGGTTGGCGTCGAGATGATGCAGGTGAACGAGAACCGGTTTCGGGTCATCGTCACCGACAACGGCCCCGGCATTGTCCGCGCGCAGATCCCCAAGATCTTCGCCAAGCTCCTGTACGGGTCGAAGTTTCATCGTCTCCGCATGAGCCGCGGCCAGCAGGGCATCGGCATCAGCGCGGCCGGCATGTACGGCCAGCTCACGACGGGCACCTCGACCCGGATCACCTCGAAGATCGGGCCGAAACGGAAAGCGCATTACTTCGAGCTCCAGATCGACACGCGCAAGAACGAGCCGCACATCCTCAAGGACGAGGAGGTCAACTGGCAACCGGAGTTCTTCGGGCCGCCGAAGGAAGAGAAGGCGGAAGGCAGAAAGCAGAAGGCAGGAACGAAGAAAACGAAGAAGGCGGAGCCCGAGGCGATCAAGCCGGCGGCGACGTATCCCCACGGCACGCGCGTCGAGATTGAACTCGAAGCGAAATACCAGACCGGCAAGCAGTCGGTGGACGAATTCCTCCAGCAGTGCGCGATCTCGAACCCGCACGTGACGTTTCACTACCGGGTGCAGTTGTTGCCCAGAGAGGCGAAGCCCGATGACATGGTGGCGCAAGCGTCCCGCTTGCGGCCGGCGACCAAAGCCGCGACCGAGACGGTTGCGCCACCATCGCCAGCCCCGAAGGAAGCTCCCTGGCAGGTCTTCGAGCGTGGCGCGAAGCAGTTGCCGGCGCAGCCCAACGAGATCAAGCCGCACCCGCACGGCATCGAGCTCGGCATGCTCATGCAGATGCTCAAGGACTCGCGCGCGCGGACGTTGCGAGCGTTTCTTCATCAGGATTTCACGCGCGTGAGCGACCGCGTGGCGCTCGAGGTTTGCAGCAAGGCCGGCATCGAACCCAAGTCGCGTCCGTCCCGAGTCGCGTTCCAGGAGAGCGAGCGGTTGTTCAAGGCGATCAACGAGACCAAGCTCATGAACCCGCCCACGGACTGCATTTCGCCGATGGGCGAAGCGCAGATCCTGGCCGGACTTAAGAAAGAGATCGAGGCCGACCTGTACGAAGCGGTCACGCGCGCGCCGTCGGTCTATCGCGGCAATCCGTTCCAGATCGAGATCGGCCTGGCGTACAAGAACCTGGGCAAGCTCGCCGGCAGCGACGCGAAGAAGGACGGCGAAAAGGAAAAGAACGGCGAGCCGCCGGCCACGGGCGAGGCCGTGGCCATGGAGGAACCGATCCGGTTGCTCCGGTTCGCGAATCGGGTGCCGCTGTTGTACCAGCAAGGCGCCTGCTCGATCACCCGGTCCGTGCTCGGCGTGGATTGGAAGAACTACGGCTTGCCCCAGCCGAAAGGTTCGCTGCCGCTCGGGCCGATGGTGTTGTTCGTGCACATGGCGAGCGTGTGGGTGCCGTTTACGAGCGAGAGCAAGGAGGCCGTGGCGTCGTACGACGAAATCATCCGCGAGATCACGCTCGGCTTGCAGGAACTCGGCCGCCGCCTCAGCGTCTATCTCAGCCGGCGACGACGTCAGCTCGAAGCGGAACGCAAACGCAACTACATGGAACTCTACATCCCGCATCTGGCGCTCGGCCTGAAGCAAATCCTCAAGCTCAAAGACAAGGAAGAGGATAGGATCGTCACCAAGCTGAAGAGAATGCTGGAGCGCACTCACTTGCAGTCGTAGGCGGGCATGGGCGATTGGCCGGACATACAAATCAGCGATCGCGAGGTGGGGCACATCGCCGCGTTCTTCCAGATCCCCGAACCGGAAGCCCGGCGACGGCTGGATGCCTACCGGCTGGCGGATTTCGCGAACGCCTGGCGGCAGGCCAACCCAAAGACCGAAGTGGAAATCCGCAAGTTCTATGAGGAGACGGAGCTTTACATTTGGGAACTGACGAACTGGCAATCGAGCGCCGACTTCAAATTCTACCGTGATAATTTGCATTCCCTGGAAGCGATCGCGCCGGTGCGGACCCACCGCCGCTTTCTCGATTACGGCTCAGGCGTTGGGACCGTGGCAAGCTTGATGGCAGCGCAAGGATATGAGGTCACGATCGCGGACGTCCCCGGGAAGACATTCGAGTACGCGCAGTTTCGTCTGAAGCGGGAAGGGCACCGGTTCACCGCCATCCCGATCACCTCGGCGGAACCGCCCACGCTCGGCGGGTTCGACCTCATCACGTGTTTCGACGTGCTGGAACACGTTCCCCAACCCGAGCGGGTCGTGCGGGTGCTGGCCAATTGCCTGCGCACGAACGGCGTGGCCTCGATCTTTGCCGCATTCTATGATCCCCAAGGCCATCACCCCCATCATCTTGAGGAGAACATTCGCCAATTCGGCAACAAGAAGGTGTGGGCGATGTTGCTGGAATCGCACGGCCTCGTAACGATTGGGCCTCACATTTATCGCAAGAGGAACCTCCTCGTCTCTTTGCCGCGGCGATTTCGCTACCGGTTCTGGCGTCAAACGGGCTTTTATTTGCGCAACCCCGTGGCTAAGTTGAAGGTGCCGTGAAAGCCATTCGGTTCCAAAACGTCTCGAAGCAATTCCTCATCGGTCGCAACGTCACGCTCAAGCGCAAATTCGAGCAGATGATGGACAAGATCACCGGTCGCGACGGCAAGGCCACGTCCCAGAACACCATCTGGGCCTTGCGTGATGTGAGTTTCGAGGTCGAGCAAGGCGAGACGCTCGGGCTGATTGGACCCAACGGCAGCGGCAAGAGCACCACGCTGAAATTGCTGGCAAAGATCACGGAAGCAGATTCGGGCGTCGTGGAAATTCACGGGACCGTCGTCCCGCTGATCGAAGTCGGCGCCGGCTTTCATCAGGACCTCACGGGGCGCGAGAACATCTACCTCAATGGCTCGATTCTCGGGTTGAAGAAACGGGAGGTCCAAAGTCGGCTGGACAGCATCATCGAGTTTGCCGAGATTCCGCAGTTTCTCGATACGCCGCTGAAAAAGTATTCCTCCGGCATGTCCGTG
>Ga0187892_10001031_pt1 | contig 67779 bp, 104 predicted proteins | sample MA1701073metaG_FD_139345 | JGI IMG/M metagenome (GOLD analysis project Ga0187892, IMG submission 139345) | Bio-ooze microbial communities from a basaltic lava cave in the Kipuka Kanohina Cave System on the Island of Hawaii, USA - MA170107-3 metaG ... | reverse complement strand
TCATCCCACTCGATGAGTGATGGATCTGGATTGCAGATCGAGATCTTCTTGCCGGTGTACGTCTCGAGCCAGTGATCGTCGTGCCGGCTCGATGGCTTGAGCAAAGCGGTGGGCTTGGTGACGGCCAGCTCCACGGACGAGCTCAATTTCCGTTACCGCGCCTCGTTATGGCGTGACGACGGGAGGAGGGGGGACGGATGGTTTGCCGCCGAGGCCCGTCGGCGGAGTGATCTCGGCACCAGCGTTCGGCATGGCCTTGCTGAGCAGGGCGATGGCTTCTTCTGCCGTCGGGCTGCCCTGAACGGCGACAACTCCGGCTTCGAGCGGCGCGATGGCGGGCGCGGGGGCTGCGGTCGCAGCGGTCGAGGGAGCCGTCAGCTCGAGCGGAGATCTTGCGGCTTGCGGGGCGGCGGCTGGAGCGGGGATGAAGTCTTGTGGCAGGACGTCGAGCAGGACGTCGACCAGAAGCTTCATGCTCTCGTGCGTCCGGTAGGACTGCGGTCCGGCGTCGAGTTCGCTCTTGAGCGTGCGGAGATTGCGCTGGAGTCGGTGGGCGTCGTCGAGGGTCAGCTGAAAAACGTTGTTGCTCATCGGGATTCCCTTTCTGTACTTGCCCGATCGGAGGCCAGGACATCTGGCGGGACGGGCCGGCTATCCAGCTTTACATCAATTTGCATAGAAGCGTCAACTTTTTTGTCGGCGCTCCCGTCGGCGGGCAGAGGCGCCTGCCCGCCTCCGTAGGTGAACAGGATGGCGGCCATGCCCCACAGGCCGGCGATGCCGGCAATGATCGCGATCTTTTTCATCGTCTTTGCTTTCCGACCTCGGTTTTGAGCAGCTCGACTTTTTCCGTGAGCCGTTCGAAGGCGCTTTCTTGTTTCTGTAGTGTGGTCTGGATGCGCGACAGCGATTCGGCCACTTCTGTTCGTGCCACCGAGTCGCTGATGAGCTTCTGGGTGTACTCGTCGCGCGAAACGTAGAAGGCTTTGCCAAGGACGCCGCCGATGATCCCCGTGGAGGCCACGACGCCGAGGACGAGTGCGATCATCTCCCATACCCGATGACGGTGGTGGTGATCGTTGTTCATGGTGCTACCAACTTCCTCCATGACGTTGTGGCTTCCGGTGTTCGACATTTTCATCCTGGTTGTGTGTAGGGTTACGCCTCGATTGCCCTTGGCGTAGACGGGTCTGTCGGCTCGCTTGATTATACCGCCACTTCGGCGATGGTCATTGCAGCGTATCCCTCGGTGGGCTTGGTGCCGGACAAGATCTTGCCGGTGCCGGCCGAAACGCTCCACTCGAGCGCGATGGTGTGAGATCCGGCCGTCACCATGGTCTTGGGCAAAATGACTGGGATGGCGAACGGGGCATCTGCTGTCGGGCAGGTGACGGCGACTTCGCTGCCGGGCACCGGAACGCCGTCGATGGTGAAGCGGAACAGAATCCGGGCCCCGGCGGTATCCTGCTCGCACGAGATTCCTGCCCAGCCGATGATGAAGTTGTTGCCGGTGACGAACGACACATTTTGGATGAGATCGTAGCCGCCGATGTTGACGGTGGAGAAGTCATTGCTGGTGCGGTTTGACTCGCTCTGTATCCAGTCGCCCGTGCCAGGGAACGGGAACGATCCGGGATCATCGAGGCAGACTCGCCCTTCTGCCGCGCAGAAGTAGTCGACTACCATGAAGCCGCTGTCATCTACGGTCTGTCGTTCGACGTTGGCAGCTGGCGAGTAGAGGTGGAGCCGAGAGGCCGGCGGAACGGGAAAGGTGCCGAGGTTTTGTTCGTCGATGAAAAACGTTACGTTTCCATCGGCATTTTGTTCGATTCGAAATACTTGCGCGGTTTTGCAGGTGGTGTGAAGGGGGACGCCCGTTGGGACGGCCGTGAGCGGGTTGACGCCGTCGTTGACGAGGGCAAACCACTGCGGCGCCCCCGGAAGGGATCCGCCGGCGCCTATGGCTAAGAAGACATTGTGAGCGAGATCGGCCAGTCCCGCCGTGAACAGCAATTTTCCGTTCGGGTTGGCGTCTGAGACGTAGAGCTTGGCCCGGATGGAAAGGGGAGGATTGGGGATGGCGCCGGTGTTGGAGGCGAACGCAATCGTGCGCGAGGCCCCCGAGACGAGCGACTGCACGACGCCTTCGTTTCCAGGGGTGACCGAGAGTTGCCAGGCGCCTCCCTGAGCCGGGATGGATTCGACGAGGCCGATCTTCAGCCATTTCGTGTTGTCGTCCGGGATGGCGTCGAAGTCGTCCTGAATCTTGTAGATGCCCTCGACGCACTCGCAGCCACAGGTGGCGGCCGATCCGGCGCCTGATGCTCCAATGGTCACGAGGGGGACAGGATCTTCTTGCGAATCGTAGCGTCTGACCCTGGCCGAGCTGTAGGCTCCTTCGAAAGTCTGGAAGTTCGATTGCTGTGTGTTGAATGTGACAACAGGATCGAAGGTGGCTCCTCCGTTGCCCGAAGCCTCGATGCCGATGGTGCCCGAGTAGGGGCCGATGACGGCCACTGTTCGAACCATACCCGATGCTCCGACGGAGGACGGAGATCCCGCACCATTTCCTGTTGGAACTGCGAGCGCAACAAAGGTGTTGACCACGCCGGCCTCACCCGAGACGGTCAGTGAGACGGCTCCGGCTCCACTGATGCGTCGAGCTCGTACGCGAAAAAGTACGATCGGAATTTTCTTCGGGCTTGGATCCGTGAGGATGTCGTAGATGACGAACGGGAAGAAGTTGGCGCCGTCATGGCTGCCGTCGAGCACGATCTGGCCGTCGCCGGCCCCCTCGATGACGAAGGTCTTCTCGGCTCCCATGCTCGAGACATCGACGGCAACTCCGGCGCCTACAATGCCTGGGACCGGGATCTGCACTTCGAAGTTTGCCATGACTTCGTCCTATCCCATGAGCTTCGAAGGCTGTTTGACGAGCCGGGAGATGCCCCAGCCGGCCAGGACTCCGATTACATCGCCCACGCGGTTGTCGAAACTGTCCTTGGATCGGAATGGGAAAGCTTGTGGCAGAACGTCCTTGAGGCCGTCTTCAACGAGTTCCCAGCCGATGCCGATAGCAGTAGCCGTAGTGGCCTTGGCACCGAAGCGTTCCATGATGACGCCCCAGGCGACGTGGGCGAGCGTGAACCTGTCGAAGAGATCGTAGTTGACCTCGCCTGGGCGAGCGAAAGGTTGGCCGGAGCTTCGTGTCTCGGGAGGGATTCCGATTTTCAGATCCATCGGGCTCACGGTTTTCCTCCGGCAAGCCGCTTCGACGACAGACTCGAGACGGTTCGCGAGATGCCCCAGCCCGCGAGCACTCCGATCACGTCGCCCACGCGGTTGTCGAAGGTCTCTTTCGTGCGGTAGGGGAAGCTCGCTGGCAGGGTTGAATTGAGAGCATCCTCCACGACTTCCCAGCCGATGGCGAGCGCAGCGGCCGTCGTGGCGCTGGCGCCGTAGCGCTCCATGACGGCGCCGACGAGGGCGTGGGCGGCGCTGAAGCGGTCGAAAAGGGGGTAGTCGACCTGGCCTGGGCGAGCGAACGGAAGTTGGCTCATGAAGGCGGCCCCCCTCCGCCGGGAGCTCCGTTGCCGGGGGTTCCATCGGACGATTGTCCGGCCGGAACGAGCGAAGTTTCGCTGGAGTGCTTGCGTTGCACGCGCTCGATCACCGAGAGCAGGGCGAGCGTCTGATCGGGCGTCAGACCCTTGCGCAGGTGATCGAGCTGTTCAGGCCGCAGACTGCCGATGAGCGCGACCAGTTCCAACTCTTCGGGAGTGTGTTGCGCGGGCATGATGTTCTTGCCGGAGATCCGGTTGACGGCGTGCGGGGCCAGGATGCGCAGCATGTCCGCGAATGAATCGACGTTCTTGATCCAGGCTTCGGCGCGCTTCTCTTCGAGCTCGCGCGCTTTCTTGCCGTCCATCATTTTTTCGTAGGCGCCGATCACGTCGACGTGGCGGCGCATCAGCTCGTTGTTCTGTCGCGCGAGAGCTTCGTTTTGCTCGGAGAGGATGCGGTTGACGTTGACGACCTGGAAGGACATCTCCTTCATGAGCACTTCGTTGTGCCGCATGGTTTGTGCCACGAGGCCCTTGGCGTTGGCCGGCTCGCTGTCTTCGGCATGGCCGAAGTCGTCGCCTTCGGCTCGAGAACCTCCGCGAAAGGTCCAGGTGCGAGTGGAGGGGCGCTCGGCTTCGCGCTCGAATTCGATGGCGAAGAGGTACTTCTGCGGCATGTGGCCGCGATTGCGGGCATCCGCGATGGTGTCATCGAGCAGGCCGCCGGCGCATCTTTCGATGTCCTCGGCGGAAGGAACGTCTTTTTCCGAGGTGTAGGGGGGCAAGATCTCGGAGCAGACGTCCGTCGTGATCTTGTTCTCGGAGTCGAGGTGGCGAACGTACACCCGCTGCACGGCTCCACGGTGCTGCTGATACTGGTTGATGTACTTGCGCAGCCAGGTGATCACCTCGGTCTGGATGTGCTTGCGGTAGTTGTCTGGGGTGCTGAGGATCATGGGGATTGGCCTCCTATCCGGATCACGCGCGTGTGCGGTTGATTCGGCGTCTTCTCGAAGTATGCCAGAAGTGCGTACCCGCGAGAAAACGGCCCTCCGTCGGCGACGTTGTCGGCGGCGGATTGCGCGAGCCGGAGGAGCGAGGATTCGACGGCGTCGGAGTCGGCGAGGTTTTCCTCGAATGCGATTTCGACCGGACCGGGGCGGCCGAAAATTCCGGCCGATTTTAGCGTCAGGCGTCGAATGGTTCCAAGATCTGTCAGGCTGGCGAGCCAGGGGCGAGCTTCGTCCATGAACGTTTGTGCGAAGAGCGAGTTGACTCGCATCTCGCGATTCGTGGCTTTTGGCTCGCGTGCGACTCGTGGCTCGCCATCGTGATCAGTGGCCACCGGCGGCCTGGCGATTCCTCCGGAGACCATGATCTCATGGCCATTCGGGCAACGCACGGGACGCGAAAAGCCGAGACCTCCCCACCAGCCAGGCGTTCCGGTGAGAGGGTTTTCGGAGGAGCTGACCGAGATCCGTCCGGCCGATCTACAGAGAGGACACTCGAATTCGATGGTTCCGTCCTTCGTTCTCGAGGGCCGGAGGTTTTCGAGGACTTCGATCGGTCCCGTGTTTATTCTGGGCATCAGTAAGATGTTTCGCGTTTGGACTTCCAGGCCAGATAGCCGAGTCCGACTGCCAGGCCGGCGGCCGGGACCCAGACAGGGATTTCGGGTTTGAGCGCGGCGGCGGTCTGCGAGACGATTTCTTTCGCCGTCGTGACTGCCGCTTTTATGGCTCCGGCCAAGATCATGGCGGCAGCCTTCTGGAAGTCTCTGAGGAAGTCTGCGGTGACGCCGCCGCTGAGGCTGGTGATGAGCTTGAGCGCCTTTTCGCTTTGCAGCGCGACGAGAGCAGAACGCTGGGCATCGTGCGCGGAAAGCGGACCGGAAAGAGGAATGCTCCCTGCCACTTGATTCAGGTAGCGCCGCACGTTGAGTACCATCTCGTGGGCAGCGACCTGTGTCTTGGAGGGCCATCCTGGAAGTCCGGATGCAGCCTCGAGGGCGTTGCGCAGATTTCTTTCTGCGACGTTGAAGAGCTCGCGCGCGGTTTCGGCGTTCGGAATTTTCTTGGCCAGCTCGATCACCTCGGACGGGGTCTTTCCCTTGGCGCCTGACTCGGACCACGAGATACCGACATCGCGGTACTTGTCGTACCCGCGATCGATCATTCTCCGCTCGAAGGTTTTTGCGCGATCGACGAAGTGAGCGAAGACCCTGGGCGATCGATCGCCATCCTTCTTCCATGCTCGCCATTCGCGCAGCAGATCTACGAAAGCTTGCGCTTCGTCGTCGCGGATGACCTGCTTGCCACGCAGCTGCCGGCAGGCCAGGACATTGTTCGCGAGCTTGTTCATCTCGGCGTCGAGGGCCTCGAGGCGCTTGGCATCGACTTTTTGCTCGTTCATTTCATGGCCATTTCGTAGAGGTTTGCGCGATCGATGACATCCTCACGTCCGCCCGGTCCCCAGCGAAACCACCGTCCGTACTGGTAGTGGAAGGGACCTTTCTTCCTGGTCTTGGGCATAGGATACGGGATCTTCTCGACGACAGCGGCTTTCGTGCTTCCGCCCGCTGGAAGACGGATTTCGATCTGAGTTCCTTCGATCTGGTAGTGGCCACTATCAACGCGGCGCAGACGCTTGCCTTCGAGCGAGCCCCAGCTCCGGTTGGCGTCGAAGATTTTGACGCCGGTGGGATACCAGAGCCGCTCGACGGCTGGCTCGTCGTAGTGCGGATCGACCCATACGACGTAGAACTCTCGATCGAGACTGCGCAGGACATGGATGGGCATCAGTCGTCCTCGCCTCGGCTGACGGCTTCCGGCGGAATCACGAACTCGAACGACTGCGACCTCGGTGAGACCATGGGCGGCGTAGGCGGCAGCACGACCTTGATAGGAATCGGCTGCGCGCCGGCCGGCAGTGCCGGTGCCGGCGCGGAATTCGGCTTGTCGAAAAAGATGGCCTTGACGGCGGCCACGCCGCTGGCGATACCGGCGCCGACCAGGGCCCCGCGCAGGAAGCGATCTTTGAAGTTCCCGGGAGCGCTGCCTTCGAATGCTCCCGATCCTGAGAACGTCGCGCTCATCTCAGATTTCCATCGGCTGTAGAGCACGAGCGCCTTTTCGCGCATCTTCTGGATGCGGATGGCGGACGATTGGATGTCTTCCCTGGACAGGCGGGCCAGAGGATCTCGGACGAGGGGGTGAGCAAGCGCGAGCGAGACCCAATCCTGGTACAGCTCCGTCCAAGCTCGCTTGGTTTCGTACTGCGAGGGCGTGGTCATGATCTTGCCGTTGATCTCGTGCATGATGCGATCGGTGACGCCGATGTCCGAGCGCAGCTTTTCGGCTGCGATGGCAAGGCCGGAGAGGGTGTCGAAGAGGTTCACAGCTTGGTTGCTCCGAACTGGCCAGCGAAATACTTCAGATCTTCCAGCAGCTTTTTCTTACTTGGGTAGTTGTACCCGATGGTCTGCCCGGAAGAGAGATCGACAAATCGCCACATGCCAGGGAAAGTGTTCTGGTAGCCAAGCTCGCGGTATTCCGTTGCATGGATGACGTCTATGCGAGCTGCTTGTTCGGGAGTCGCCTTCCTGAATTTCGCGAAGCGCACAGCTAAGCTCCTCGGCGATGCTTCCCGATCGCTTTGTCCGCGATCTTGGCCAGCTCCGAATAGCTGCCGGTGTCCGGTTCGAAGCGATCCATCTCGCTTTCGACGAGTCTCTTGAACTTTCGATTGCCGTAGACCTCGGCGCGGTCGTCGAAAATGCCGACGAGGTTTTTGAGCGACTTGAGATCGGAAATCTTCTCATCTCCGCCCCAGCCAGAGTATCCCTGTCCTTCAACAGCATCGCGCCATGCCCGCAGCATGGCCTTGCTGTCGAACGTGGCTGTGATCATTCCTTTCTTCTTGTCGAACTTCGCGGTCAAGGGCACGCGAGCATCTTCGGCCAGGCGCTCGAGCGCGCTCTCGGCCGCATGACCGGAGCGCTTCCACATGCTGCTCCCGGCGTTCTGTTGCATGACCATGTCGATTTCGCTCCGGATGGCATCCGCGATGTTGTGAGGATCTTCACCTTCCTCGGCAACGTCGGCCGCGTATTCGCGAGCGAATCGATTGGCGGCTTCCGAAGCGTAGTCGGGCAGGTTGGGGTTGTCGTCGAAGTCCCATTGCTTGGTGGCTCCGACGTGGTCGAAGAGTTCTTCGAGGTTGGCTTTGAGGGTTGCCATCAGAGATCTCTCTCCCGCGCCACGTCCGACACCGACGTCGAAAGTTTCACGCCCGTTCGCTCTGCCCATCGCCAAGCCGGCTCGAGGCCGCCGCTTGTTATGTAACGCTCGCGAGGCGGATGAAGGATGCCGTTCTCTTCGAGCCACTCGAAGGCGATGTCGATGTAGTGATTGCCGTAGCCATAGGTCGGTCCCACTTTGGCTACAGGGTTGCCGTTCACCAAGATCTCGGCCGAGCTGTAGGTGTTGCCGTAGCTCTTGCGAAACCAGCGGCGGCCGATGATGGTGATGCTCTTGATTGGTTTTTTCTTGGGCATTAGATTCGCTTTCCTTGGGCGTTGAACTCGTACTCGTTCGCCCGAATGGTTTCGTCGACGCTCTCATCCGAGAGCAGCCAGGCTTCCTCGTTCCTCAGAATCTCCAAGTAGTCCTTGAGAATGGTGCGCAGGAACTCGGAATCCATCGTGCTGTGATGGCGCTGATCTTCGTGAGCGTCGGCATAGGGCATGGGCGAGCGCTTCTTTGACGACGATTTTCCGGCCAGGAACTTCATGGCGTCCTGGTAGGTTTTGGTTGATTTGCCGTGATTGTTCAAGATGGCCCTGGCCGTGAACCGCGCTCCGTGGATGAAGTCGCCCGAGATGCTGCCACGATCCAGGTTGAAGCTGGTGATCTTGATGCCAACTTCTTTCGCATCGTCGTAGGTGTGGTCCCACCATTCGTAGTCGAGGGCGCCTGAGCGGTACCAGTCGCGAGCGCGTTCCTTTGCTTTGCTCGACAGTTCGTCGAACTGATAGACGTCTATGACCCGTTGAGTGGGCATCAGAGCCACCTGTGCTTGAGCGCGCGTTGATCGCCGTAGAGCACATAAGCCAAAGAGCTGACGAGATGAAAGCCCATGTCCATTCCAGCGCCCGCGACCACGACCCCATCGAGCTTCGGGTGCTGGCGCAGGCCGAGGACTTCCGAGACGGCGTAGTTTTGGATTGCTTCGAGGTTGATTTTCTTCGTCATGTCCAAGTTCCCATTCTTTTATTTAAGAGCCCAAGGTCCGGCGTAGTCGAATAAAGCTTTTTCCGCCGCCCGCATTGCTGCGTTGAGCGTCTTGCTGTCGCGTTTGCTGCGATAGACGGCGGCGCCGGCCGGCGAATAGATGGCCCAGGAATAGCCGTAACCTGCATCGGTCAAGTTAAAGCGCATGAACACATCGGTTCGGATCTTGCCCTGTTTGCCGAGTCGCCAGGCGCGGACGGCGCCCGAGCGGTTGCCGGAAATTTCTCGCCAGTCATAGTGTGCCTGGGAGCGGCGCAACAGAGGTTTCTTCGATGCCATTTGGAACCTTTCTATGGGCGGTAGAATTCGGTACGCGGCAGCCTGATCGTTTCGTGAGGAATTTTTCTGACGTAGTCTGACCAGGAGATTCCATGGCCGATGGCCTGCATTCCCAGATCGAAGCCGAAACGCTCTCGATCGTAGGGATAGCCAAACACCTTGACCAGCGCGTAAAGGTTCATGAGACTGGGCTTCTTGTCCTGAAAGAAGCTGGTTTTGAAGAGGCCGGCGTTGAGTTGTCGAGTCCCATGATCACACTCCTCCGTGCTTAGGATATACCGACTGCGCCTTCACCACGTAGATCTTCCCGTACGGCCCGAGCGCCAACCGTCCCCAGATGCGCATCATGCTGCGTACGGCGGCCGGGCCGGCGTGGTAGGCGGCGGCGACGAGCTCGATGTGGCGAAACTCGCGGAACAGGCGCGCGATGTAGAACGAGCCGAGCATCACGTTCAGCTCCGGATCGAGCAGATCTTCCGCTCGCCCGCGCCACTTTTGCTTGATGAGCGCCATCGCGTTCTTCTCGCCGGTCCGTTTCACCCATCGTATCAGATCTTCCGCCGTTCTGTATGTTATTTGCATAAGCCCCCAGGCGCCGCCCAGCTTGGCGGCGCGGGGTTCGAGGTTGACCTTGGTGGGCGTAAGCGTCGATTCCACCTCGGCGATGGTCATGATGAACGACGGCGGTACGCCCCACACCCCACCCCACTTCTGCGCCAGGGCTTGCGCCAGCTTGGGCGTCGGACCGGTCGGCAAGCGGGTTTCTTCGAGGCCGCGTAGTGCCGCATCGACGTCCACCTCGTCGTGGCCGACAAGGCCGCTTGAGGGGGGCAGGATGCCGGCCATGACGGTCCGCCGTCCCGTGGGATCTGGGATGTTTCCCACCAGGATGCGCTCCGCGAGCTGGACTTCTTCGAGTGTCGGAACGCCGTCGGAGGCGAACACCCGCCCGGCATCGCCTTTCTTGCCCAGCTTGCCGTCGGGCGCTGCCAGCTCGAAGATGCGCTTTCCGTCGGCCTTGGCGCGGTTGACTACGACGTGGGCTGCTGGCACGCGTCCGCCGTGGGCAGCGATGACGGCGGCCAGGACGATGGCTCGCGGGTCAACCATGCGCCCGAGCCTTTCGGATGCCGTGTTGGTGATCTGAACGATGGACGGCATAGGCTTGGTGGGCAAGATCGGCTTGCGCTCGAGGCTCATGGCCTCGGCCGCGTGCGCAGGTTTCGAGAACAGGAAGACCTTCTGGGCGACGGTGAGCGGAGTGGGTAGCCACCATTGGCCAGCCGAGGTCAGTAGTCTCGATGGATGAGCGCCGAGGGTTGCGGCCGGCCTTGGGGCCTTGGCCCAGAATCGGATCTCTTCTGCCGGCACGCCTGGTAGCGTTACCTGGGTGAGCCCGGCAGCTTTCCGGCGTGCTGCAACTTCCTCGGGCGATCGACGTTTCTTGCCCTGCTCGATCTCGGCGAGCTGCAGCGCGGGAGAATCCCAGTGCGTGGCGCCGCCCGTAGGATCTTTGACTCTGCCGGCCAGCACCTTCTCGGCGATTTCGATCTCCGCGACGGTCGGCGGTTTGGCGGTCGAGGCGTAACGTGGACCGACTTCTTGCTGCGCGAAGCGGCCGTCGGGAGCTAACAGGGCAAGGACATTGCCCTGAGCCTTGTTTCTGGCTGCCCAGGCCACTCCGATTTTTGCGATCTTGAAAGATCCCCCGGCTTCCGAGGCGATCATCGAAGCGAGCGCGAATTCCTCCGGCGAGATAGTGCGGCCGAGCTTCCGGGAAGCCGTGGCCGCCAAGCCGACCGGCGATTCGCGCACGATGCCGTCGTCGATTTGCCATTCCGGGAAGATGGCGCCCTTTCGTTTCACGACACCAGAAAGCAGCTGCTTTTTGCGCCGGTCCAGGGGCGGCTGCAGCTGCCCGTGCCCTCCGAAGACGAGGGCCAGCAAGCCGACGACAATGGCGACCGGAAGCCAATTCACAGCCCGCCCAATCCCGTGATGACCTGCGCGGCCTCATGCTCGATGCGCTCGTCGGCGGCCTTGGCGATGTGCTTGAGGCTGAGGCGGATCGACTCGAACTCGGCGGCCTTGCCCCTTTGGCTCCACTTTTTTCCGCTGGCTTTTTCGCGCAGCCGGACGAGTTCGGAGATCTCGACGTTGCTCACGCTGGCCGAGCCGCGCGTCTGCGCGCGAGCAGAAAGCTGCTTCCACAGAGCCTTGAAGCGCGACCAGGCCCGGCTGCGCTCGATGCGCTTGTGCGGCATCTCGCGCCAGATCTTGGCGAGCACGTTGCCGAGCTGGTCGGGATGGCGCCGCTTGGCGGAGAGATTCCAGCCGTTGCCGGTCAGTTCGATCCTGGGCATCAGGCGACTCCCCGTCCGCGCAGAAGGCGCATCCAGCTGTCGAGACGGCCTTTCCAGAAGTCGATCTCGAAATCCATCACGAGAGGCACGCCCGTCCGCATCGACTCCGCCACGAACTTGCGCCACTCGCGCATGGTTTCGACGTAGGTAGAGACCAGATCTTCGCCGGAACGCTGGTCGAGCTTTCCGGCCTTCTTGGCCTCGAGCAGTTTTCGGCCGAGCAGCTGATAGAGCCGGTCCAGCTCGACGGCCTTGGCGGGAACGGTAATCGGCTTTCGTACGATCGCCTCGAGGACGGCCGGCGTGCCGTAGTCCGCGATGAGCGGGACCTCGGCGCCGGCCGAGACCAGGCGCAGGCCGTTACGGGTGGAGCCTTCGAGCTCGAATCGCGGTTTCATGGCCTCGATCTTGTTGCGGCGCCTTTGACTTTTTCCGCATATCGGAGAGCTTTTTGAGCTTCCCGTCTGGCGGAATCGAGACTGGATGCTGCCCCCTCGAACATCACTCGGTTGGAAGTTCGGTCTTCGTCGACGATCTCCCAGGCCCATTGGTCTGCCACGAGCACGTCATTCTCCGCCGACTCCCACGAATAGGCGTAGACCTTGGCGACGATATTGCGGCGTCCAGGGAGACGCCAGTAGCGCAGATGTGAGCGTCCCTTGAGTTCGCCGGCGACTTCCCAACCTTTTCTCATCTCTTGCCCCTTACCTGTCCGTGCGGGCTGTAGGGCGAAAACTCGATTGTGCGAGCCATCGACTCTGGGATGAGCACGACGCGAGTTTCGCCGCGACGATCGTAGCGACCGGAGGGTTGCCCTTCGATGAGGACCGTTCCAGGCTTGGCATCGACGCCTTCGGCATCGAAAAAAGCCTGTACGCGCCAGCCGGGTTTCGCTGGCGTCGGAGCGATGACTCGCCCGCCGAGGAATCCCTGCTGGACCCGGAGCCAGTCGAGATCCTCGAGAGCTTCGCGCTCGGTCCGCTCGACGTCGTAGTATTGAATGGCCTTGATCATGGGCATGGCTCACTTCTTGGCGAGCAGAGCCGGCTCTCGCTGCGACAGCGCCCACGCACCCAAAAGGCCGACTCCGGCGGCAGCGGCGACGCCAGCGAGCGTTTTGCCGGCGCTGGCGGCCAGGCGCATGGTTTGCCGGTGCAAGATCTGTTCGTGAGCCGCTGCTTGCCCCGGGCGCGCGAGGCGCTTGAGCTCTCCGACGTAGAGGCGGTACTGCGCCGTGGTCATTTCAGCCTTCGTTTCTTGCGCGCGAAAGCCCGACCGCGATGGCTTGTTGCCGAGATCCCCACCGTCCTTGCTTCCAGGCTTCGATCTCCTCCGGCACGGTGACGGCGGCGCGAGATTTTTCGGCTGGCGACATGGGAGGATACGGCGGTCCAGGATTGTGTCCGGGGTTGTCGGGCTTGCCGGCCCATCTGGTCCACAAGATGGCGCCAGCGAGCGCCAGGGTTGCCACCGCGCCGGCACCGAGGCCGACCGAGACTCGAGTGCCGGTCTTGACGATGTCGCGGACGTCTTTCCGGACCATCTCCTGTATGGCGTCGATCTTCGCGTAGAGTCGTTTTTCCTGCTTCTCGGGGAAGATGATCGATCCCACTTTTTCTGATCGGTGGCCGTACCATTCGCGATCGAGCGCCTGTCCCTGCGCGATCTTGATTTCGATGCCGGTCATCGTCGCCTCCGAGACGGCTGCGGCACGAGTTCTTTTTCGAGGTAACGGCCGGTGGCCACGAACGCCGCGCCGAGGGCAACGGAAGCCAGTGCCGCGCCGGCCTGCTGTCCGATCTCGGGACTTACGACTTCCGGCCGCGCGGTTCGCGACTGGCCGGCCACGAGCGCCTGTCCGCGTTTGGTCTTGAGCGAGAGGCCGGACGGTGTGACGGTCACATTGGCGACAGCGACATCATCCATGAATCTGGCAGTGACGCTCGCGCGGCCGGGGCCGATGGTGCGTAGCTCGCCGGTGTCAGGATCGATCCCGATGACTTTCGGATCGCTGATTTGCCAGGCGATCAGGGCGGGATTGACGTACTGACTTCCGCCGAAGAAGCCTCCCGCCGTCTTGAGCGCCTGAATCTGGGTTCGGCGTCCGGCCTCTATCTCCAGCCGCGCCGGTACGAGCGTGAGCGCCATGGTCTCACGCCGCCCATCCCTGCGTGCCCGAGCGCCGAGCCTGCGCTTGCGCGATCTTGATCTGCGTCCCCTGCGCGTGCTTGTCGGCGGCGGTCAGCGTCGACAGGAACCCCGTCACACCCTTCTCGATCGGTCTGAGCTTGGCCACGATTTCCTGCTTGATGCGCGTGGCCTCCTTGGTCACGGGGGCCTTGGCCCGCGAAGCCGCGCCCGCGCGCTCCTCGCGAATACCGGCGGCGGCGACTGCCATGGCGGCCATGCCGAGCTGGCCCCCCTTGTCGCCCGACTGTGCCTTGCGCTGGATGTAGGCAAGGGTGGCCTTCGAGGTCGTGTCGCCGGCCTCCACGCCGCGCAAGATCTTGGCCGACTCTTGCGCGAGGGCGAGCATCTTTCGATCTCCCGCTTTCGCCTTCTGGTAGACCAGCTTCGCCCCGGGAATGGCTACGATCACCGCCTCGGATGACGGCAACATGCCGACCACGGTCGGAGTCGCTCCTTCCTTTTCCGCCACCTTCTTGAGCAGCTCTTTTTCCGCGATCTTGGCGGCTTCGAGTTCTTCCACGGTTTTCTTGCCGAGCTTGAGCGTGTCGAGGATCTTCTCGGCGCCGGGATCGCCGGTCTTGCTGGCTTCCTTGAGCATGGCGACCTTTTGGGCGCCACGAGGATCTTTCTTGGCGTCGACGAAGATCTTGCCGGCCGCGATCACGGCCGCGCGAAACGGCGAGGCCAGAATGGCCATTTTGGCGAACGGTCCGGCAGCCTTGAGAACCTGCGCGGCAACCCTGGCTTCTTGTGCGGCGCCGACGAGGCTGTCACGCTTCGAGGGCTGAAAGCCAGAGATGACTCCTCTTTCTTCTTCGGTGACGTCCGCTTCGGCCTGCGCGGCTTCGGCCTCGGCCGTGGCGGCCTCGTCCTCGAGCTGCTTGACCTTCTCCATCTCGGATTTTTCCAGATCTGCGAGTCGCGCGCGATTGCGTGCGGTCTCGATGCGCGCCGCCAGCTCCGCCTGCTGTGTGGACGTCATGTTCTTGCGGCGAGCAATGCGGGCCGCGAGAGCCTCGGTCGAGGGCATGGTGATGGTGTCGGCGGGGGTGAGCGAGCGGCGCATGACGTTGGGGTTGGAGTAGTAGTCGGACGGGATCGGCTGCGGCACCTGCACCGCGACGGTCTTGCCGCTCTTGGCCTTGCCCTTCTTGAAGAACGTCTTTTTGACGGGATCGTAGAATACGCCCTTCGACACCTTGAAAGCTGCTTTCGGGATGTCCCAGACCAGCGCCTTGGCGGCTTTGCCGGTCATGCGAAGGGCGAGCTCGCCGGTTTTGCCGATGACCTTGCCGGTGATCTTGCCGGCGTCCGCGACCCAGTCGCCGACGACGGCCACTTGACCGACCACACGGCCGCCGGCATTGGCGATCGCCGAGAGAATGCGGTTCTTCTCGTCCGCGACCTCGGATGCTGCCGGCGCCTTGGCGAAGCGCGTGCGGTAAGCGTCTTTCCAGGATTCGAGGTAGCGCTCGACGAGGCGGCCGGGAACTTCTCGCCAGTTGAGCCTCCTGTGCTTTTTCCGGCCTGACGCGAATGCCATGATGCGTTTTTCGAGCTTGTGTGAACGGCCTACCTGGCCGACGAAGGTCTCGCGCACGGTGCGCAGCTGCGCGCGTGTAGCCTGCGCCGAGCGGTGGCCGCGTCCGACGAAGGTCTCGCGAACGCTGCGCAGTTGAGCGCGTGTGGCTTGCGACGAACGGCCGGGCTGTGTTTCGCTGCCCAGCTCGACGTTGCCGCGTCCCGGGATCCCCTGGTTGGCACCGACGAGATCGATGGTCCCGCGCCGGAGCGCGCTCGCGCCGATGGCCGTCCAGTCGCCAACGTAGAGATCTGTAGTGCCCGGAACGCTTGCGCGTGGGACCTGTCCGCGCGGTCCGCCGATGCCCGCGATCCCTTTCATGAGGTGGCTTTTGCCGGCGTCTTGCAGCATGTCGGCGATCTTGGCGCCGAAGCTCGAGTCGTTGTAGCCGCCCATGTTCTCGAAGTCTTTGCCTTCGTACTCGCGTCCCATCGTCGTCTCCTTCGTTTCTGAGGATTCTATAGGGTTTTCGGCGTCCTCACCATTTCGAGGGCTCGGCCAGGGCGACCGCCGGAGCTTTCTTGTGTTCGGCCTGATGCCAGGCTCGTAGGGCGGAAATCAGCGCCCGATCGTGATCGGCGCCCAGCGATGATACGACGATGCCGCGCAGCTCGGCATCGCTCGGCCAGCCGAGGGCGCCGTCGACGGCCTCGGCCGACTCCTCGTCGGATTCGGCTTCGGCCGATTCCTGCATTTCCTGTGTCTCGGCCTCCTCGACCGGGGGCTCGCCTTCTTCTGGATCGGGTCCGGGTTCGAGGGCCTCCGCCTTTTCGGCCGGCATTTTTTCGGCCGTGGGAGGTAGCGGTGGAAGCTTGGCTGGATCTGGAGCGATGAGATCGGCTTCTTTCATCATGGCGGCCTTGGCACGGCGATGCCACGTCCAGGGTTTCCACCAAACTCCCACCAGCATGTAGGGAGCCGGCAGCTTGCCGCTGGAGAGGGAAGTCTTGGCCTTTTCGGTTTTGGCGGCCTCGATGGCCTTGAGGTCTTCTTCGAGGTTATTCTCGATTTCTCGCACCTCGGCCCAACGTCGTTTGGTCTCCTCGGTCAGCGGCTTGAGTTTTTCGGCTTTCTTGCGCCGCTCGGACGCTTCGATTTGCGCTCGGTACAGGGCATTGACTTCCCTCGACCGGAACCACGACAGGGGGTTGAGGCTGTAGAGATCGAGCCCGAGCATGGACGGCGTAACGACGGCCAGCCCGTAGATCGAGTCGCCGCGCATGTTCACGGGAGCTCCGTGTTTCGCCATCATCTTGTCGGCCCAGGCGGCGGCTGCCGCAATCTCGGCGGCTGTCGGATTTTTCGAGCCGCGCTTCCAGGCCGAGTTCATGGCGTGGCGCCGGACGAGCTCTTTCTTGGCGTGCGCCCACATGTCGAGCTTCTTCTTGTCGCGCGACGGAATGAATTTCCTCGTGACGATGGCCTTTGCTACCGCGCCAGTCTTCTTCTTGACTCCGCGCCAAGCCCTCCGAAGAAGTCCCGGCTTTTTCTTTTTGGCTCGCCCGATGAGGCCGAGCAGCTCGGACGGATGCTGATAGCCGAGCCGTCCCTCATCGCGCGCGAGCGCCCGCTCTTCGGACGACGAGCCGATGCAGGCTGCGAATCCTCCGATCTCGAACCTCCCCGACACTTGTGGCGGAGCCGGCGGCACGATGGCCTTGGGGCCCGTGTAGTCATAGGCTTCGACGGCGCGGGTTTTGACCGGCTTTTCGCGGCGGCGAAACAGGCGGTCCTCGAGTTCGGCATCCGGCGCAGGATCGATGACCTCGCTCGGATCGATGATCTCGCCGCGCATGATGCGCGGCACGGACGTGCCGGCGATTTCAGGCGAGATCACGCCTGGAACGGCAGAGCCGAAGACGGCGTCCTGCTTGTACATGTCCATCCCGTGAGGTCCCGAGTCGGCAAACAATGCGATCTGCTCTTCGTGCAAGGCATCGTCCACGAACTTCGCCGGGTGCAAATCAGAAGGGCCGGCAGCCCAGTCGCCTGGAACCGACAGCGTCGTGTCGATCTGAGCGACCTCCTCGGAATCCGCGCTGCAAGCCGACGCCACCTTCTGCTTGAGCTTGCCGAGCAGGTGGGAACGAACGTGATGTCCGAAGATTGTCGCTTTTTCGGCCTCCGTGATGACGTGCGGGCCGCCGTCGACAAGGCCGGCGGCCTCTTCAGCGCGCTTGCAGTGGAAGATTCGGGTCGGCACGATCTTGCCCGAAGGCAGCTGTATGCAGTGAGAGATCCCACGGCGCACCTGCCCCATCGAATCCTCGAACGAAAAGCCCATGACCGACCAGCCGGGAGAGGAGTTGTCGAGCCATTTGCCCTGTACGGTTTGACGTTTTTTCGCGAGGCGCTGCCTGACAGCGGCAAAGGCGCGCTCCGAGATCCCGGGACCGGGCTCGACGGCTTGCAACTTGGCGAAGGTTTCCGGCGTCGGGGTGATCCGGATCCTCGGCAGTTCGGAAGTCTTGGTCGGCGAAATCTTGGCGGGCGTGAGCCCTTTCCAAGAAAGCCGCTTCGACTTCGGATAGAGCAACTGCTTGCGATCTTGCAGCGCTTCGGCCGTCTTCGGGCCGACCAGCTTGTATGCCTTCCACGACATCTCGTCGAGTTCGGCCTCGGTCGGCTTGTAGCTTGGATCTTGCACGAGCTTGCGCAGACGCGCGTGGAACTCGACCAGCGACATGCGCTTGGGAAGGGTGTCACGTTTGACTCTTGGCTTTTTTTCGGCCGAGCGATCGAGCTTCAGCTGCATGGGCGCGTCTTCGGCCGGCCGATCGAACGTCAGCGGCATGGGAGCATCCGGATCTTGCTCCGGTTTTTCGAAGCGTTCGAACGTGGGCGCCATGGGCGCGTCCGACATGGTGGGCTCGCGCACCTCGCCGCCGAGAGCGGCCCACGCCGCCACCTTGGCGTTGGTCTTCTTGGCCCATTCTTCGACGCGGCGGCGGGCTTCCTCCAGCTCGCCTGGCGCCATAGCCACCATCCAGGTCTGGTGAATGCCGCCGGGCAGGACGCGCGAGATGGCGGCCATGACGGCGCCGTCTCGACCCTTGCCGAACTTGACCGGCTCGACCTTTTTGCCCTTGGTCTTCTTGGACTTCGCGCTCGGAGGCGGAGGAGCGGCCGGCGCCGCGGTTTCGGCGTCCTCCGGCTCGACGATTTCTTGTCCGATGATCATTTTCGACTCCTCTTGCCTCTTCTCGCCTGTCTCAGTATCCGAGCACCGAGAGCTTGTGGAACTTCTCGCCCTCGACTTCTTCCTCGACAGTTTCTTCTTCGGCTTCTTCGGCTGGAGCTTCGGCGGCCCCCTCGGGCTCATATTCGCTCGGGGCCCCTTCGCCCCCCGGGGGCAGCGCGGCGGCTTTTCGGCTCATCACCTTCGTGAGCAGGGCGCCTATGGCTAAAAGCACGGCCGCCGAAGCTGCGACGGCCGAGGCGTGCATGATGAAGTAAACTCCCATTTGCGAGGCCCGATATCCTCGCACGTCGTCGCCGGTGATGCTGGCGCCGGTGTAGCCCAGGATTCGGCCGGCGAAGCGAATGAGTTTCTCCTTGGGCTTGTTTTGGTCCTTCCAGTTTTTCAAGGTGTCTACGAGGATCTTGTCGGCTTCGCGCACGTCTGCCTTGGTGGGCTTTTTGTGCCCCCTGCGCTTGGCCACGGCGGCAATGGTGGCCATGCGCGGCTTTCGAACGGCAGCCTTGATCGGAGTGGCGGCGGCGGAAGTGATGCCCCTTGCGACGGCGGACAGATTGGCGTCCGACATCTCTTGTATCCGCGCGATGACCTTGCCAGCGCCCGGAATCTTCTTGAGCCCAGGGACCCGGGCGACGAGCGAAGCCGAGGCCGCGAGCGGTGTTGTCGCGACTCGCAGCGCCCCCTTGCCGACTTTCTTGGCGCCTTTCCAGGCTTTTTTGAGACTGACGCCCATGTGATCGGGCAGACCGGCAAACAGCCGCTCGGCGGTGTCCGGGTACTGAGCCAGCGGAGCGATCGCGCTCTCCTCCGCGGCCAGTGCGCGCTCTTCTTCATTGCGTCCTACGAACATGGTGTGTTTTCTCCTTCTAGCTGAGGCCGAGAACGGAAAGTTTGGTGAAGGCTCCGGACGATTCTTCGGTCGAGCCTCGCCAGCCCGGAGGCATGGTCACTCTGGCCACGATCCAACCTTGTCTGCTGGCGTAGTCGCGAGCTTTTCCGAGAGCTTCTTCTGGAGACTTCCCGAGAAAGGCGGCGAAGGAAGCCTGGCGTCGCGAAGGGTTGGCGCCGGTTTTCATCATTGCGTTGAAAGCACCGCGATACACTCCGCGCTTTAACATGCCGACTTCGATCGTCACCTTCCTTGGCTTGGAAGCTCCGATTACATGCGCTCCTCTTGCAATCGTCGGAGCATCACTGGCAAGCGACAGTCCCTTGCTCCTGGCGAATTTGGCGGCCAGTTCGCGCGCTTCGTCGGCCGTCTTGCCGAATGCGCGGCAGAGCAGTCTGCCGCTTGGAGAACCATAGACCGAGGCGACCCAGGCTCCCCTGGCCTTCTGCGCGGCAGAGAGGTTGGGCTCGACTTCGATGGTGGCGACGGACTCTTGATCCATCAATCCGGATGCCTGCGCGGCCTGAGCCGCCTGAGCGGCCCGACGGGCTTTCTTCCTTTGGTAGTAGTCTCTCATCCAGCCACCGATTTCTTCGCCGGCCAGCATGCGCTCTTCTTCGTTTCTTCCGATGAACATCGTCGTTTCTCCTTACTCGTAGGTTTGCAGAATCACGAGCTTCACAAAGGGCGCATCGGCCTTGATCTCGATGGGAGGCAGTGTGATGCGTTTCTTGGCAGGCAGCGTGATGCGTTTCTTGGCAGGCAGCTTCTTCGGGGCTGCGCCCGAGCTGCGGCTGGGTGTGATGGCGACCGTGGCCTTGGGAACTGGCAGCTTGTAGTAGATGGCGCCGAGATAGTTGAGACCGTTCTTGACCGCGTGCGAACGGGCGATGTCTCCGGCCGCGAACGGATCTCCGTGCGTGTAGGTCTCACCCTTGGTCAGTCCCCAACCGGTCAGTCCCTTGCTGACGCGATAGATGGTCGCGTTGAACTCTTTTGGACCGAACGGCAGAAGCTTCCACTTTTCTTCTACGATGACTACCGCACCAACTGTTGGCTCATCACCCAAGCTGTCGAATTCGTCTTCTCCGAGGATGAGCCGCTCGCGTTTGCGCAGCTGATTGCGAAGCGCGACGCGCATCAGCGCCTCGTCCATCTCGTCGTACGGCTCGTCGTCGTAGTAATCGAGCGGCAGCTGATAGGGGTAGTACCCCCAGCCCCGGCCGCGCCCGCCGAAACGCCGGTGCCGGCCGCCCCAGCGTCCGCCGCGCCCACCGCGAAAGCTACCGCCTCGGCCGCCACCACCGCCACGGCGACCCATTTCGTCGGCCGCGAGCTCTCGTTCTTCGGGAGAATTTCCGTAGACGGCCATCAGAACATCTCCGTTGTGTTGACGAACACCCTGGTGGTCTGCGGGAACTTCTCCCGCACGCCCTTGTCGCCGAGCCACGATCCGAGTCCGCGCGCCCCGGCGACGTGGGCGACCGCCAGCAGGCCGGAGAGCGTCACCGGCTTGTCGAGAACTTTCTTGCCGAGGGCTTCTTTGTAGAGCGCGCCGATGGTGCGGGCATATTCGCGCATCGATTTGCGGAATGCTTTCTGCTGGACCTTCGGATCTCCGAGAAACTTCTCGGCCGACCAGCCTTCCGCCCACTTCGATACGGCCCACTTGCCATCGGGACCCTTGGCAGTCTCCGCCACGATGCCGAGATCTACGAGCCGGCGGGGAGCCATGGCAAACATGCCGAGTCGGCCTGAAGGCTCGATCTCGCCGGGGGCCTGGCGGACCATCGCCTTTTCGAAGGCCATCCAGCGATCGTGCGAAACGCCGGGCAGCACGGATGCCGTTTCACGGCTGGCGGGCTCGTGTCGCGCTGGCAGCGCCAACCCGGCGGCGTCGTCGCGAATCACCGGCGGCCTGTTACTCGTGGCCTGTGGTCTGTTGCCCGTCCTGGGCGCCGGAGTCTTTTCAGCTGCGCGAGCGCGCAGCGCCTTGGCCGTTTCGGTCGCTCCTTCGCGCTGGCACAATTCTGCCATGGCGAGGAGGTCTTGCGCGCTCGTGCGCGGGTCCGAGAGCTTGGACAGGATGAGGTTTTGCAGCTCGGGCGAGACGCCTCGTCCCACCTGCTGGATCTTGTTGAACGGCTCGGTGTGTCCCATCGCGGAAGTGCTCACGATCATACTCGTTTCGCAAGGACGTTCAAAATGCGGAAGACCTCTCCCTTGACGCTTCTTTTGGCGAAGCCGAGCAGATAGGGCTCGCGTTTTGGATAGATCGTCGTTTCGACCTCCATCAGGCGGCGCTCGATGTCCGCGATGTCGGTCGATGTGATGCCAGCTCTTGCCGGCACGGGCTCCGTGCCTGGGCTTGCCTCGGGCGCCGGAACACCCGATTCCGGACTCGCCTGTCCGAGTCTTGCGTACCAGGGTTTCCAGTTGACGCGAGGATCGGGCGGTCCAGTTTCGATGCCGGTGACGAGATCTTTGCCCGGCAGGCCGATCTGACCATCCTTTTCGGTGCGGCGATCGTTGTATCCGGTGGGCGACTCTGGATCGACGATCATGACGTCCGGAGGCTTGGCGTACTGGATCTTGGGATCCAGCTCTTTGCGCTTGAGCCGCTCGGCGATGTTTTGTTCGGCGAAGATCGCCTCTTTGCCCATACCGAGAACCAGCGAAGGATCTTCGATGCGGCCGTCCGGCAAGAGCACGAGCGCATGATAGTGGAAGGCTCCTGTCGGACCCTTGCGCCACTTGGCGAACGGGCGGGCCTTCATGCCACCTTTCACCTTTTTCCAGCCGGAGCCTTCGTAGCTCTTGAGGAAGCTCGGGTCGGCGACCATGGGCTTGCCGTCCTTGCCCTTGCCTTGCAGGTAATAGTCGAGATCGCGCAACTCGGCGACGCGGTAACACGCGAGATCTTCGCAGTCGACGCTGGGGCCGGGATACTCACCGTGCGAGTGTCCAGATCCAGGCGTGCTCGACAGAACGTGGATGACGTCGAGCCAGTGCTCCTGTCCGGGAGGTTCTCGCTCGTAGTGGACGCCGGCCCGGTAGAGCGGCGGGACGATTTCGTTCTTCCCGATCATTCCCTTTTTCGCCATCAGCTTGGACTGCGAGATGATCGAGCGGTTGACCCGGCAAAGCGCTTCCATGAGCCAGAGCAGGACGAATTGCGAACGCGCCTGATCCCAGTCGCCCCGGAACATGGCGACGTGGAATTCGATGGGTGGCATCGGCATCAGTTGAACTTGCCCTTGCGGCCTTTCTTGCCGATGGGGCGGAGAACAGCCGGCGCCGGCTTGTCGTTCTCGACGATTCTTCCTTCGATTTCGATTTCGACTTCGGCTACCACGCCACTTGCGTTGAACACGCGAACGGAAAGGTTCATGCCGGCCGGGACGGAATCGCTGAAGATCTCGGGTGATCGGCCTTCTGTGAAGAATGAAAGCGCTATCGAGCCCGCCGCCGCTATCTGCGAGTTGTTTCCGATCTTGACGTCCTCGAGTCGAAGTGAGTCGAGCTGCTCCGATCGCGCGAGGAGCCGCTTGGGCTCGAAGGTCTTCGCGAACATCTTCGTCAGATAGGCGCTGCTGCCGGGGGCGATCTTGACGCGCATGGAGGCGTCCTGCATGTCTTCCACTCTGGCAAACGGCAGAAGCGCCTGCTTTCCCTTGCGATAGAGTATCTGTCCCACGACAGCAGGAAAGAATTCTTTCGATCGATCGCTCGTATTTCGTACGCGAATGAAAAACGGCACCGAAATGTCCAGCCGGGTTCCGATCGGGACGGTTTCCAGCTTCTTTTCGACCAGATGGGCATCGACGAATTCGCAATCGTCCTCGAGCATGATTTTTTGGATGCCGAGGGAAACCTGGGTGCGCGCCATGAACGTCGCCGTCTCTCCCGGCGGAACGGCGCTGTTGGCGATTTGAACGGCCGGGATGGCGTAGCTTCCGATGGGGACGATTTCGCTTTTCTGCATGAGGGGGATTCCTTCTTCCTGTTGCCTCTTTTTCAGTTGTAAGTATTGAAGCTGACTGCCACGAGCGCAAAGTTGCCGGCGCCTCCCACTCCATCGGTCTCGAGCCGGACGTCGTAGGCCGCGCCCTCCTCGTTGTAGATGGCGACTTCCTTGTCGTTGATGAACTGCTCCGTCGAGCCGGAAGGAATGAAGAGAGCGATCTGGGGCAGCACGATCCCGCCGGGCAGGAAGGTGTTCGTCACCGTGCCGCCGCCCGCGTAGGCCGCGTTGCCGGTCGTTCCGACGAGCTGAAACGTCGTCGGCGAAAGGATCATGATTGTGAACGTCCCGTTGGCGTTCGTGTTGCCGAGCACGCCCGATACCGTGACGGTTTGACCATCGACGAGGTTATGGGGTGCCGACGTCGTGATGACGATCGGCGAAGCATTCGAGGCATCGGTGACGGTGATGGTGCCGTTCGATCCTTGCAGCTGAAACGTCTTTCCATCCGACGGTCCCGGGGGGATGAAGATGAACCACTCGCCGTCGATTGCCGGGGCGCCTTTCGTGCCCTCGATGCGGATGAGGTTGCCGGAGGCGAGCCTGTGATTTTCGAACGTCGTGACGACGACGGGCGTGGCGTTGGTGGCGTTCGTGATGGTAAGCGGCTGCTGCGACGACGCCGGCACACCGTTGACCAGCGGCCGGACCAGGATGCCGTTGGACGCCAGGTTGTTGAACCACGCCCGCGCTCGCATGTAGGCCATGCTACCGGCGGGAAATGGAAAATCTTTCTGAGCATTCGGCTGCGCCGGAGTCGTGACGTCTCCCTGCTCGCAGAAGGTGGAAGTGGGAACGGCGTCGCCATCGAGACGGGCTGTCATGTTGATGGTGGGCGCGGCGTAGCGCCGGCCGTCCGGCACGGCGTCGATGGCCACGCCGACAAGGGCGACGTTGCCTGGACCGGCGGCGGCGGAAGTGAGTGAAACGTCGTAGGTGTCGTTCGGGCCGTACTCGATCACGTCGGTGGTATTGAAGATCTGGAAGGTCGAGCCGGCTGAGATCGAAAACTGGACCACCGATCCGTCGGACCGTAGGGCCGGCGCCCCGTTTTTGAACAGGGTGACGACGAGGGTGCTCGCGAGGGTGTTGACCCAGGCACGAGCTCTAATTGAAAGCGCTTGCGGCGAGGGAAACTGTAATGCGAAGCCGCTCGGGTAGGGGGCCGGCGGCGTGGTGGCGTCGCCTTGCTGGCAGAACGTGGTCACGAGCCCCGCGCCGCCGTCGTGTCGACCGACGAGGTTGATCTCGGTGGGTGAAGCGCTGCGATCGGAAACAGCCATTTCAGGTCCCAGGTGAAGGGGAGCCAAGCAGCAAACAGGCGAGAGGTCGCCTACAAACAAAAACCCCGGGGCAGCGGAAGGAATCCCCAAACCAACCCCGCCCCGGGGCTTTCCCGAACTTTTTCATGCCGGCCGTGGAAATCGTCCGGGGAATGTCCACGGCCAGCCTGCTACGTGAAGGAGTTCGTGATGCGGACGACCCTGATGTAGTAGTCGCCGTCGATGCCCTGCGCGTAGATCACGTCGATCATGCGCACGCGGATCTGGTTGTTCGACTGGTGCTCGGACGAGATCGCGAACGGAGTCGGTCCCTTGGGTGAGACGAAGACCCCCATCACGTTGTCGTCGAGCGCCCGACCGACGTCCAGGGTGTGGGTGTAGTCACCCGCACCGTTGCGTACGATGGTTGGCGTGAAGCCCCGGTTGGAGATGTACGTGGGCGTTGTGCTCCCGTCCACCTCCGCGTAGGCCACGGTGGCAATGATTTCGCTGTCGAATTCGGCCATTGGATTTCTCCTTTTTCTTTTCTGTTACCCGGCCCCTGTTGCTGGTGCCTGGTTGGCCCTTACTCGACCGCCGGTCCGATGATTGCCGCTGTGAAGTTCCGGGCGTTCGCCGAGAGGTTGCGGACGGCCAGGATGATGTCCATCGAGATCTGGCAAGTGTCCATCTTGAGACGGACGCCGAACGAGGTCTCTGCGAACACCACCGCCGGCACTTCCGCGCTTGCGGTGAACTGCGAGTTCTTGCCGATCTTCACGTCGGTCAACATGAAGTCGAGCGCGATGTTCGACGGGATGATGATGCGCTCCGGCCGGAAGAGCACCTGCGGGCGCTGAGTGATCGTCCTCGTGCCCGACGCCGCCACTGATTCGACGCCGAACCCGATGACGTACTCGCGCGCCTTGGTCGGGGAAACATCGCGAACGATGCTGCCCTGACGGATGCGCTTCTCGATGAGCGCGTTGACCGCCGCGCGGTTGCGGGCGGAGGCGGTGGCGCGCGACTTGGGAGCCACCCGATAGGCGGAGCCCAGGAAGTCGCCCGCTTCGTCGTCGCCGTCGAAGCCGACGAAGCGATCGCCGACTCGCTGGAGGTCGTCCCCCATGAAGTCGCCTGCTTCGTCGTCGCCGTCGATCTCTTCGTACCCTACGTGATCGCTGATCATTTGATTTCTCCTTGTGTGCGGTTGAAAGAGCGCGTACTGCGGACCCCGTTCCTACCCCTTGCGACTGCCTCTCTCAGGCCGCCGGTCGCACCATCTGAGCGAGCGCCTCGTCCGCGAGGCTCGCTCCGCCGGTCGACTGGTCGCCGAGCAGACCGCTGGCGGCGGTCTTCGGCCGGAAGAGTCCCAGGGGACCCCCTCGGAGCTTCCAGTTGTTCCCCGAGACGGCTCCCCGGGTCGAGAAGTACGAGCCGAGCGCGCCGAAGGCCAGGGCCTTGGCGTGTTCACCCATCCTCGATCCGAGATTGACGAACCCGAACCAGCCCGCTCCGAGCCCGAAGGCCAGATCGAGCGGCACGCCCAGGACGGTCATGCCCTTGCCACCGGCGTACCCGTTGAGTGCGCCGAAGCCCCAGGATGCGGCGATCACCTCGCCGACCTGAAGCATGTAGTTCCCACGGTCGCCGAGGCGACTCATGGCGGATTCGTACCGGGCCCTCGTGGCCATGGCCGAACGCCGGAGATCCATCAGAGTGTCGGAGCCTGTTCGAAAGAGCATGTCGGTTTCCTTTGTTCCGCCTCCTCGTCTCACACTTCGGAGTGTTTCGAGCCGGGCGACTCGACGCTGGCTCTTACCTATCAGCGTCGAGCGAAACGACGGATCCGACAACAAACCCCGGGAAAAATCGCGGGCAGAAGGCAAGTGGCCGTAACGGCGAGAGAAAGCTGCCGAGAGGTTGCACCGCCTGGTGCAACAATCAGGATGCCGAGGCGAGTTCGGGGCGGAGGCTACGTTTCAGATGCGAAACGCGCTTTTTCAGCTCGTCGATGCGCAGGCAGCCGCACGATTGCGTCTTTTTGCGCGTGAGCATCTGTGTGGGTACCAACTTTTGTCGGCCGCATTCGCAACGGCAGCGCCACAGGCGCCTGCGCTTCTTGATGCCCTCGAGGCGGACGACCAGCAGCCGGCCGAACTTCTTGCCGCGAGCAACTTCGACTCTGGAATTTCGAACACGGAGACGGCGCGGAGACTTCCGCAACATGGGGACGGCGCTTTCCGGGGATGCGCGCAATGGTTGCACGGCAGATCGGAACCGTCAAAAAACAGGCGAGAGGCGAGAGGCGAGAGGCGGGAGGTGTCAGAACTTCCACGGCGCGTGAACGACATGAAACCCGGCCCGCCGCAGGGGCCGTACCATGTCGAGCGCGGCGAGAGGGTTCTGCGAGTGGACCACGACCTTTTTTGGCCGCTTGGCCGCCGGCAGCCTGGCCATGGCGGCGGCCACGTAGGAGCCGTTGGCGAGCTGGCCGAGATCGCGGTCGAGAAACACGACGTCGAACGCCCTCCGCTTCATGTGCTTGATCGCCGCACCAGGGCTTTGGCACATGAGAACCTCGTGCGGCTGCGAACGGGCGATGAAGGCGCGATGGCGATCGAGATCGTCATCGAGGAACAGGAAGCGGGCCACCGCGTTCAGCGCGGTTTCTTGCCGCGAAACTTACCCAGATCTTCCTTGGCGTCCTTGGCCGGCTTGGCCTTCTCGGCCGGCGGGGCTACTGCTGGCGACGGCTCGGCCGGCTTGACTTCGGCCGTCGCGGCAGGCGTCGCCGGAGTGGTCCGGGCAGCGGCCTTTTCTGCGCGCTTGCTCTCCCGGGCGGCCCTGCGGGCGTCCTTTTCGGCTTTGCGGGCGTCCATGAACATCCGAAATCCCGGACGATCGCGCTTCGGAATCCGGGGGCCGGTCGAAACTGCCGGCAATCGCTCCGCTCTCGTTGCCGCTCGCGCGGCCTTGCGGGCTTCCTTTTTCGTGGCCCTGTCGGCCACTCGCGCGGCTTTTTCGGCCGCCTTGAAGGCCGCTCTCGCGGCCTCGTACCCCGGACGATCGCGCTTGGGAACTCGCTTTGGCTCAGCCATTGGCCTCTCTCCTTTTGGACCTTCAGGCTACAACTTTCGAGTTTTCGGTCAAGAAATGGTAGCTTCCCACAGCTTGCGGGCCTCCGGCCAGGGGTAGTTCGTCGCCTCATCGGAATCGGGCAGCCGCACGCGCACGAACGCCGTGTGAGTATCGACGTCTTTCCAGATCTCGGGCTGCTTGGCGACGATCCGAAGCACGGTGACGAGCGCCTTCTCGGAGTTTTCGGCGTCGTTTTTTCCGACCCACATCATGCCGAAGGTGCGCTCGCCTTTTTTGTCCGACACCACGAACATGATGGTGTATTTGCCGGCAAGGTCCATGTCTCTTGTTGTACTCAAGGCGGCTCAGGGCTTCTTCGTCCGACTCAAGAGCGCTCCGAGCCTGGTCGCGCACTGCCCGATGGCCCAGGCCAGGGGCAGCGAGACGGCGACAAAAGCGATCGCGTGCGCGAAGTCGGAGATCATGCCTCGGTCTTTTCCGGGTCGATATCGCGTGCCCTGTGCAGAGCAACCGAGATCTTGCACCGCACACAGATGTATTGCCGACGAGGCATGGTCTTGGTTCTGATGTTGAAGAGCGTTCGCGTGCGAACCACGAGAGGAGCGATGCAGACTGGGCAGACGAGTGGCGCCGTCATGCGCTGATTTGGGCGAGGGCGGGACTTGTCGCTCATGGCTTTTCTCTCCAGTTTTGCCCAGCTCATGCCGACGAATTTATGCAATTTGAATAAGTATGTCAAGTGGAGAAGGTGAGAAGTGATAGGCAAGATGTGAGAGCTCTGGCGCTCTTCGCTCAGGCCCAATTTGACGTCCCGCCCGCCCGGTAGGAATCTACTCTCCATGGCCAACACATTCATTACCCTGGCGGTCCCTGTTACATCCGGTGTCGGCGCGGCGGCCGACGTGTCGGGAGCCGGAACGAAAACCGTCCTCATCGAGGGCGTGCCACCCGGCATCGGACAGTTCGCCGGTCAGCTCATCATCGAAGGCAGTCAGGACGCCGGGGCCTCCTTCGTGCCGTTGGCCTCCATTCAGATTCCGGTCGATCCTCCGAAGATCGTCATCCCCGAGGCCATCCAACTCATTCGCGTCCGCCGCGACAACGTCTCCATCGGCACTCCCGCCCCAGTGGTCACGGTCGGCTCGCCAGATGTCGCCGGCAACCTGTTCGCGTCTTTCGTGGTGACTGCGGGAGATGGGACCGGCGCCGCCGTCGATACCTCGGCCCATCCGACCGAGCACACCGTCCTGGTTTCGGGAAGCTACCGGGGCAGCGTGGTGGTCGAGGCATCGCAGGAGGCTGTCGGTGAGAACTTCGATCCGGTGGCCGAGATCGACTCGCAGGGCGTCGATCGCGTCTCGTTTTCGGGCGCGTATTCGCGCTTGCGCATTCGTCGCGAAGCAAGCGGACTCGATCCTGGGCTGCCGATCGTAACACTGGGATCGACCTCGGGAGGAGTGGGCGGAGGCGGCGATGCGGAAGATATCTCGGAAGAGCTGACTAATTTGGCAGGATTTCTCATTCCAAGAGGCACCATCGTTCGTGCTTTTACGGCCGACAACACTTTTACGACTCCGGTGACGGCCGATCCACAGAGCGCCAACATTCTCGAAAGTCTTCGCGGTGTGCTGGGCGTCACGGCCGACGACATCCCTGCCGCCGCGAGCGGAAGAGTCATCTTCAAGGGCAAGGCGGTGGTCCGGCTCGAGCCCGGCCTGGTTGGCGTCACTTCCCAGCGAACGCTGTGGGTATCGAATGATGCCGCTCAATCCGGCAAAGCAACCACGCTGAGGCCAGCCATTCAGTTTCCCGTCGGATCCATCAAGGACGCCTCGAGCTATGGCGTGGATGAAACGGTCATAGCCGACATCGATACTCCCGTCGAGATAGCGACAGGACCCGACATGCACGGTTATCGTAACTTGCCGACGGCAAATGGTGGCCTGTTCGATCGCACATATCTGGCTGGACGAGTGCTCTCGTCGTCGCCGTCTTCAGCCGTGAAGCCCTTCTCGGTCGCAGACTTCGATCGTGCTTGGTTGGTTCCCGTCGTCTTTCCGGTCGGCGGAACCATCACGAACCTGAGACAGTTCGTTCGTGCGACCAATGCCGGGGGTCTTCTGCTCGATGTGGCCATCTACTCCAATCGTCGGCGCGACGTCTATCCCGACAAGCGGCTGTTCCTTGGGGCCTTCGGTACCGGGGGAGTCGGGCCGGTTCTTTCCACACCGTCTCCGGTAGGAAAGATCATCGCTCCCGGTCTTTACTGGTTTGCCGTGCGCTGGGGAGCTGCCGGCAGAGTCTTGGTCACGTTCGACGCGGTGGCGATTGACGACATGTTCGCGTACCTCGGCACTCCCGTACCGATCGGTGCAACGCCGTTGCCCTGGGGCGTGGCCCTGACGAGGCTCGGGGCACTTTCCGATCCGTTTCCGGCCGGAGCGACCATCGTCCAAAACGATGGTGTCGAGACCATTGTCCCGACGACCTACTTCGATTTCGCGACGGAGTGATGTCCGAGTCGATCGAAAAAACCAAGCGGCTTGCCATGGTGCTCAAGTTTCTGGGCGCCACTCTCGCCGCGCTCGCCGGCCCGGTCGGCGCCTGGTATACCGCCACGGCGCAATCGCGCGCAGATCTGGAAGCCGGATACAAGGCGCTGGCCGAGACGGTTTCCGATCTGGAGAAAGCCGTCGACATGCTTCAGGGCAACGAGCAACGGCGCTGGCGGCGCGAAAGCGAAAAGGAAGCCAAGCAGCCGGAGGCTTCGGAGGCTCCCGCGCCGTCGCGCGTGCGTGCAGCACGGGCCTCGCGCTCCGGCTCGGGAGGATTCGGAGCGATCTCCGGATCGGCAGGTGCCGAGGCTGCTCCGCCTGCTGCGAAACCGGCCGACATCGAGGTCAAGCTGCCGCCGCCACCGAGCTACGAGGTGCGCAAGGCTCCGTCGGATCTGGATGAGGCGCTGAAGCAGGCTGCGAGGTAGGGCTTGACGGTTTTATGCAACTTGCATAAAGTGAGAAGAACATGGCAAAGCTGAAAGCCCGTGGCCGCATCGAATTCTTCCGGGTCGAAAAAGAGCAAGACCTCGCACCCTCCGACGCTTCCGGCATGATCTGGAAGAAGGAATCTCGCGCGCTCATGTCGGACGGCAACATCCTCGAGCGTCTGACCGGCAAATGGCCCGATCGGTACAGTCCCGGCGGCGTCCGCCATCACGACTGGGGCTGGAAGGTCCGGGGCAAGATCAAAGCCGGCTCGACGCCGCAGAAGCTCCTCGATCTCTACCTGAGCAAGGGCTTCGCCCTCAAGAACAAAGCCGGCTACGGCGTCGAGTGGGATGCTCCGCTCATCACCGAGAAGAAGGCCGCGCAGGCGAAGCAGGCCAAGGCAAAGGGCGCGGAGAAGCGCAAGGCCATTGCGGCGTCGAAGTCTGGTCCCGGCTTCTACGTCACCAACGGCTACACGCAAGGTCTCTCGGGACGCATCGCCGATCACGAACGCCCATTCGCCACGTTCGAGGGGGCCGAAGAAGCGGCCTGGAAGCGGTTGCAGCACCTCTCGGAGATGAGCTTTTACTACCTCTTGCCGGTGCAGGTGATCGAAGCGCGCTCGCGGCGCGAGGCCGAGCACGGCATTGGTCATGTGTGGTGGACCGATGGCAAGATGAAGGGGCCGCCGGTAGATCCGAGGCAGCTTCGCTTTGCTCAAGTCAACGGAGGAAGATGATGCCGAAGCCGAAAGATCCGAGGAAGATGTCCCGCAGCGAACTCGAGCGCGTAGTCGGCGACGTGCAGTCCATCCTGTGGTTCGACGGGGGACGCGGCCGGTGGGATCCGAACAAGGTCTGGTCGGCCGAGGAGCTCGACTACGTGGCGGAGACCCTGCACCAGCACGGCCTGTCGCCACACAAGAGGAGACGCTGACCATGGGATTCGACAGCGACGAGAGCGTGGCTGCCGAGCTGAAGCTCTACACCGAGAACGACGGTGACATCTACCGTCGGACCACGACCAGTATCTTGCGGGCGCTGGCGACCAGGAGGGCTGCTGGGCGCTACAACTCCGAGAAGGCGATCGACGCCTTCATGAACCTGGCGGAAGTCGGAGCCAAAAAGTACGCGCGCGAGTTCGGCGGTCCTGGGGCGAAGTGGGGCGACATGTTCCCCAAGCCCATCCGGCGCATGGCGGCCAAAGAGTGGCGTGACGAGTTCGAGGTCGAGTATGCCCTCGGCAACTACAACCACTTGGTACCCAAGAAGTACCAGGGAAGATAGGGCGCTGCAATACAAAGGCATCCGGGCTTGAGGTTGAATGATGCAGAAACCATCGAAACTCGCCGTCGCCGTCGGCTCCGTTCTCGGCGCGGGCCACGTCCCGGTGCCAAAGTTCAAAGTCGGCGACGCCGTCATCATCGAGTACGAGATTCCCGCTTCTCTCGTGCGTATGCTCGAACGACAGGGCACGAGTGAACAGGAATTCAGCGACGGTTACGAGGCGGCGGCCTCGCTGCGTAAGTACCGGGGCAAGAAGATCGACGAATGGCATCCGCGATGAAGAGGCGCCCGCTCAAGCTTTGGCGCTGGAAGCAGCGTGCCGGCGTCTGGGAAGTCGCCCGCGCCATCGAAAACGAGCAAGATGCTCCGCGCTGGGTGAAAATCTTTACGTCCAGCGAGCCAGGCGCCATTTTCGAGCTGTCGCGTCGCCGTCCGTCGAAGTCGCCGTCAATCCCACGACAGCTCGAAGCAAAAGATCGTTGGAAGGCGCAGGGGGACTGGGTTCCGGCCTCCGGCGGCACTGAACAGCCCTTTTGGACCCGGACCGGTCGCCGGCTTCAGTACGTCTACCAGCCGCGCACCGGACGGCATGCGTACCTGGATCTGGGGACCGACGTGATCCTGACCGACGAGGAGGCGCTGCTCGCGCTCGGCAACCGATGAACGCAGGCCATAGCCTTCATCCTTCACCGCCTCCCCGCGCGCCAGCCCTTGGACTTCCAGGCGCGATGGCGTCGACCTCGTGCAAGGCAGCCGCGTAGAGCGGATCGTCGGAATGAATTCCAATCACGTACTCGTGTCCTCGATCCAGGGCATCGCCAACAAAAGCGGAAGCGAAACGCTGCGCCCGGCCGGAGACATTCTCGACTTCGATCTCGATCTCGTCGCCGGGAGCCGCAGTTTCCATCTGCAACTTCACACCGAACGTCATCTCCGAAAAGACATCGGCTGAAACGCCTCCGGTTCCGACAAACTGCGGTCGCCCATTGATGCGGACGTTCTTGATCAGGAAGTTCTTCCCGATGTTCGACGGGATGATGAGCCGACTCGGCCGGAAGAACACTTGCGACGCGACCTTGATCGTCCGCGTCTCACCCCGCAGCACGAAGTTCCCGGTCAACTCGTCGATGAGCGGGCTACGCTTGGCCGCTGCCTTGACGACGGGACCAAGACCGACGGAGGCCGCGCCGAAGAGGAGGGAACGCAGGAACGAGCGCCGTCCGGTTGCGCCAAGGCCAAGAATCCCCATGAGGCTTTCAGTATAAACGGTTTCTTCGTGGCGCGCCAAGATGGACTCTTCTCGCTTTATGCAATAGACATAAGCTAATCTGACGCAGATGTCCTGGTGGCTTTCCTTCGTTCGTAACGGCGCTTTCGTCGAGGAGATCAAGCGCTTGTTTGGACGATGGATACACCCAGCATGCTTTCCATGGAGGCAATGAGGCACTTCATCGTCCTCGGCCGAGCTCGCGTGGGTTCGAACCTGCTGATCTCGCTTCTGCGCCAGCATCCTCACGTTTCCGCTCGCGGCGAAGAGCTGGCCGGCAAGAAAGACAACCTCGACGAGGCCATCGCAAACGTCTTCCGTCCTAACCGGCCGCAAGCCAAAGCCTCCGGTGTCAAGCTGTTCTACTACCATCCGGCTCCTTACGAGCGGGCGCTGGAAAGCGTCGAATGGTGTGAAGCCTGGGAGCGGGCCTGGTCGGTTGTTGGGCAGATCTCCGGCCTGCACGTCATCCACCTCGTTCGCGAAAACCCCTTGCGCTCCCTTGTCTCACAGAAAATCGCCATCGTGACGGGAGTCTGGCAGGTGACGCCCGAGAAGGGCTCGCTTCTGCCGCTCGGCCAGCGCAAGGTCGCGGTCGATGCCGGCAAGTTCATACGTTACGTGCGTGACACCGAGGCGTGGCGGCATGACTTCGACCGCCGCTTTCCCGAGCGCAACCTGCGCGTGACCTACGAGGACTTGGTTGCCAGGCCGCAAGAGGTCATGGACGGCATTTTCGGCTTTCTCGGGCTCGAAACCGTTGCTCTGGCGCCGTTCACCAGCCAGCGCCAGAACCCCGAGCCGCTTTCCGAGTTGATTGCCAATTACAGCGAGCTGAGAGTCGCCCTGTCCGGCACGAAACTGGAGCGTTACCTTGACGAGGAAGCAGAACGTGAGAGCATGACCGGCAAAGGAGCTTCGTCATGAAAAAGCTGGCAAGGTTTGCTGTCCTCGTCGCGTCCGGTCTTCTGCTGGTCGCCGTCTCAGCCTGTCCTCGGCCGCTGCCGCCACCTTTGCAGACCGCGATCGACTGCGGCGGGCAGGCCATCAAAGATCGCGGCCTGCCGCTCATCCCGAAGGTCAACACCTGTCTGCTCGATCCCTCTTTCATGTCCTGCCTCATTTCTCTCATCCAGCCCGTTGCCGGGATCACCGAGGAGATCGTGGCCTGCGTGGTTCGCTCATCCGGCAGCTCGTTCGCGTCCAACGCGCAGGCCAACCCGAACGACGAGATCTCGAAGCAGAACGCGGAGCGGGCGCGGATGTTCATCCTCGAGCGCGAGTACAAGTTTTCGGACTGAGACAGGCGAGAGTCGAGTGTGAAGACTCCCATCCCCGAGCCGACCGATCCGACCGAGGACGTCACTCCCACCCTCGTCCCGAAGCCTCACCAGGCCAGGCTCGAAAGCTGCGTGGTCTGGTTCACGGGGCTGCCGGCATCCGGCAAGACCACGGTGGCCACGCGAGTGCGCGACGTCCTGCGCGCGGAAGGCCGGCGCTCCGCAATCCTCGACGGCGACGTCCTGCGGGAGGGGTTGACTTCGGATCTCGGCTTTTCGGCTTCCGATCGTCTCGAAAACGTCCGCCGCGTTGCCCACGTCGCCGGCATGATGGCTGACGCTGGCGTCATCGTCCTGTGCGCGCTCGTCTCGCCTCATGAAGGCGGGCGCAGGGCGGCGGAAGCGATTGTCGGCGGCTGGCGTTTCTTCGAGGCGTACGTGTCGGCGCCGCTCGAGATCTGCGAACAGCGCGATCCAAAGGGCCTTTACGCCAAGGCCCGTGCGGGGCTTTTGCCCAACCTGACGGGAGTCGGCGAGCCTTACGATGCGCCGGTCCGGCCGGCTTTGGAGCTGTTCACGAACCTCGAGAGCGTCGACGAGTCGGCCGAGAAGGTGCTGGCTCTCTTGCGCTCGCGCCTCTAGGATTTCGTCATGGACACCCCGAAGCACATAGCAATCGCCAACCACTCGTCACTGGTCAACGATTCCGCGATAGCCTTCTGGGTGGAGGCCGCAAGGAGGCAGATGCTCGAGCACATCGCCCCGTGCTGGGGCATCGCGCCGCCCGGAATCGGCTTTTACGGCACCATGGACAAGCTGCCGGCCAACCAGTCCGCCATCGTCGGCATCGCGGACGACGACGGCAACGCCGAGTCGGCCGGCTACCACACCGCCATCGGCGGCCTCGTCTACGGCACCGTGGACGTTGCGCAGTCGCGCGTGCCATCGCAGACCATGGACCACGAGATCATCGAGTTGACCATCAACCCGGCTCTCGATCGCAAGGTGGCGGGTCCCAAGGGCAGGCTCTACTACGTCGAGATCGCAGATCCGGTGCAAGCCCGGCAGTACGATCTCGAAATCGAAATTTTGGGTGTGCGCAGCAAGGTCGCCCTGTCCGATTTCGTCTTGCCGGCCTGGTATGGCCTGCCCAATCCGGCCGGCGTCGATCCATCGAGGACCACGTTTTTGTCGGGACACCTCGGCACGGACGACGATCTCGAGCCTTTCGAAATTGCGGCCGGCGGCTACCAGATTGCAGAAGAAGGCGACGGCGAGGTCCTGTTTCTCAACGCCGGGCAGTTCCGCATGAACCGATCGTCGCACGGGCGGACGAGGCGGATCTTGAATCGGAAGTTTCCTGTTGCATAGCAGAATGCTTTGACCAAGGCGCCAACTTATGGCACTTTTCTACCATGAAGTACCGCTTCGTGGCCTGGAAGGAGTCCGGAATGTGGACGGCCCATTCGCCCTCGGTTCCCGGGGTCTACGGCGTCGGCTCGACAGCCGCCAGCGCCGAGCGAGATCTGCGCGAAGCCCTCGTCCTGGTGGCGTCCTATCTGACCGAAGGAAGACGCAAGATGCCACGGCCGCAAAAGCTCCGGTTCGGGGAAGTCCGGATCTGACGCAATGGCTAGCACGTCGGAGCTGATGCGGCGCTTGCGCAAAGCCGGCTTCGTCCTGCGGCGCCACGGAGGAAGACATGATCTCTACGAGAACTCGGAAGGCCGCATCGTCACCGTCCCACGACATGCCGGCGAGATCCCAAAAGGTACCTACAACGCCATCCTCCGCGACGCCGGGCTCGCCACCAAAAAGCGAATTCGCGACAATCAAGATCAGGGCTGAATTCTTGGCCTATCTCAAGCGCGAAAGCGCACGGCGCGGAGTGTTTCTCTACCAGCTCCTCGAGGAGCTGGCGGCCGAGGCGTCGGGCGGAGTGATTTCATGGTGAGATCGACGATCTGCGGGTGGCTCAGATCTTTCGTCAGAGGCTTCCGTCACGGCCGGCATCATGCAATTCTCGGATCTATGTGCGGGTATTGCCTGGCCAAAAAAGCCGTCGCGTCCTTTGGCCGGAAGGCTGCCCGATGATTCCCTACCCCCGCCAGGCCCTCCGTGAAGGAGATCCGCGCACCGACCTCGTCCGGCTGGTGCAAGAGCGCCTCGACGATCTCGGCTTCGAGCTGTCCGTCGACGGCAGCTTTCGCGGCGCCACCCGATCCGCCGTGCGAGTCTTTCAAACCCAGAACGGCCTCGAGCCCGATGGCGTCGTTGGCAAGATCACCTGGGGAGCCCTGTTCGGCGGGGCTGCCGTCGAAGTCCAGTCGCCGAGTTCGCCGCTTTTATCCAGGGTGCTCGAGATCGCATCCTCTCAGGTAGGAGTGCGCGAAACTGGCGGCCCCAACCGAGGACCACAGGTCGAGGCATATCTGGCCTCGGTCGGGCTTCCGCCCGGCAAGGCGTACTGCGCGGCGTTTGCCTACTGGTGCTTCGCGGAGGCCGCCGTGAAGCTCGAAACGAAGAATCCTGCCGTCAAGACCGGCAAGGTGCTCACCCATTGGCGGATGGCGCCTATCGCCGCCAAGATCTCGATCGAGATGGCGCGCGATGACATCTCGCTCGTGCGGCCGGGAGCTCTCTTTCTCATCGACCACGGCAATGATCGCGGGCACACCGGATTCATCGCCGGCATCTCGCCTGCCGGCCTGTCGACGATCGAAGGGAACACGGATGCCAGCGGCAGCCGGGAAGGCCAGGGTGTCTATGCCCGTGCGCGGCGCTTCGGGGAGATCAACCTCGGCTATATCGACTATTCCCGAACATGAAGACGTTCGTTTCGGTGCTGACCACGGCACGGCCTCGTGAAAGCCAGCTGCTCGGCGAGACGCTGACGTCGCTCGATCTTGGCGGCGCGGCAGATCTTCCGCGCGCCGTCTTTCTCGACGGCCCCCTCGGCGGCGAGCTGCCCTCGCGACGCTGGGACTACGTAGGGCTGTCGGACACTCAGCAGGGCAACCGAGCCGCCATGTGGGCGCTCTTTCGCGCCGTTCTCGAGCACGATTTCGAGCGCCTGATCTACTGCGAGGACGACATCCTCGTGTGCAAGAACGCCGTCACGTTCGCTTCTCGCGTGAAGCTGCCGCCGCAGGCCGGGTTCACGATGCTGTTCGCGAGCCACGACGAGATCTGGCGTCCGGGCCGCGCACCCGGCTTCTACGTGCAGCCCATCGTTCCGGGCAAGCCGGCCAAGAGCGCGCAGTTTCTCATTTTGCCGCGCGCGAGCGTCGAGTTTCTCGTCAGCAAGGATCCATTCACCGTGATCGGAGGCCCGTCCGAGCGCCAGTCCGGCAACCGAGCGATGTCGGATCTGCTGGCGCCCTCGCCTTGGCCGTTTTACTCCATGCTGCGACCGTCAATCGCGCTTCATGTGGCGGAGTTCTCGGTCGCACATCCCGAGCGCACGGGCGTCCTGGTCACCGAGGATTTCTCCGGTCACGATTTCGATGCCCTGTCGCTCGGCGAGCAATTGCCCATCTACGAAAACCAGTGCATCGGCCTGCCGTCGCGCGAAAAGCGGGCGATGCGGGCCCACCGGCTGGCCCGTGAGGCAGGAGAGAGAAGAGTGATTCCAAGGGAGATTCCAAAGGTCTTCCATCGCATCTGGATCGGCGGCAAGCCGATGCCGGAGGTTTTTCAACGCTTCGGACAGACCTGGCTCGACCACCATCCCGGCTGGACGATGAAGATCTGGACGGAGGCCAACCTTCCCGAGATCCGCAACCGCGACATCTACGATCGTTGCATTCACCTGTCACAGAAGTCGGACGTTCTGCGTTACGAAATCCTTCTGCGCGAAGGCGGCGTCTACCTCGATACCGACTTCGAATGCCTGCGCAACATCGAGCCATTGATCGACGGCAAGTCTGCATTCGCGGCTTATCGCGAAAATCGCGAGGGCGAGCGCCGCTCGAAGGGCTTCGGCAGCAGCATCTTCGGCTCGGTGGCAGGACACCCGCTCCTGCGCGAGCTCGTCGAGAAGCTCCCGGCAGTCGATCCGCGCGAAAGTCTGGCGCTCGGCCCCAACTTCTTTACCCGTTACGCGGAGACCTATCCCGACGTCGCGGGCCTGCCGGCCAAGTGGTTCTATCCGATTTCGTGGTGGCAGGTGAGCCGCGATGGTCCGAGGCAGGAAGCATTCGGCGATGCCTATGCCGTCCACCACTGGTCATCCAAGTGGTTCCCGCCGTCGTTCGAGCTTCTCGACGGTGGCGGCCGGCCCAGGAATCACGAGCAAGTTTCCACCATTGACGAGAACAAGTCCGTTCTGATCTCGGTGCTGACCACCGAGCGCGCAAAGTCCTATCTGACGACGACACTGGAGAGCCTGGAGCGCAACGGCGCCTACGAAGTATCGCGAGCAGTCTTCTCCGATGGTCCTTGCGGCTATCGCCGGCCCGATTGGGATGTGGTCGAGCTATCGAGCGAGCGCCGTGGTACGCGACAGTCGGCCTGGTCGATCTTCCGCGCCGCGCTCGATCGCGGCGTCGAGCGCCTGATCTACTGCGAGGACGACATCGTTCTGTGCCGCAATGCTATCTCGTATCTGGCCAAGATGGCGCTGCCCGAGGGGCAGGCGTTCGTGACCTGTCTCGATCACCGTGACTGGCTGATGCGCTTGCAAACCGGCATTCACGCCGCCAGCTTCGGCGACGGGCGTCTCCTGGGCAGTCAGCTGCTCGTGTTTTCGCGCAAGACGTTGGAGTACCTCGTCTCGCTCGATCCGATGGCAGTCATCAATAGCCATCCTTGGTACAAGGACGGCCGACACTCGGTCGACATGGTCATCGGCAAGATCTTGCGTGATGGCCCCTGGAAGTCCTACGGCATTCACGTCCCCGCCCTCGGCCAGCACCTCGGCGACGTCTCGGCCGCGCATCCCGATCGCAATCCGGCAAAACCCGTACGCACCAAGATCTTCGCCGGCCTGTCGTTTGACGCGCTCACGCTCTTGCAATGAGCATCACCGCCATCCTGCTCAACTACCGGCGTCCCGACAACATGGTGGCGATCATCGATGCGCTACGCCGGCAGACACTCCCCGTGTCGATCTTCCTCATCGATAATGCTGAAGAGTCCATTGCGAACAAGGTGTCGGTAGAAAAGTACATCCACGTCCCCTGGAACGCTGGCGCTCCAATTCGACTCTACCTCGGTCCCTGGGTAGAGACGCCCAAGATCATGTTTCTCGACGACGATCTCCTGCCCGACGAGACCTTCGTCGAAGTCGCCAGCCATAAGTACGAAAAACATGCGCCCAAGATCCTGGGAGCCTACGGCCGGCGTCTCTCGCTGAACTTTCCCCACTACGGTGCGGCAGTTGATCGCGAGCGCAACGTCGAGCACGGACCGACCGAGATCGTCAAGGGCCGCGTGATGTTGTTCGACAAGAAGCTGCTACAGCATCTCGTTGCACCCGAGGTTCCGCTCGCCACTTTTCGTCATGCCGATGACGTGTACCTGTCGCTCGCCACCGGCAGAGCGCAGCCCGCCCACTTCGTCGCGCGGGAGCTGCGCGAGCATTTGCATGAGCTGCCGGCCGGCCGGCACGGCGACAGCAAAAAGCGTGATCACTACCGTTTGCGTGAGGAATTCTGCTCGGTGTTCTTGCGGCAAATTGCGCGGTAGGGAGGCTCGTCCATCCTTTGAGCCGCGTCCGATCTTCGGTATAGTTAGCTGTCGTCACGCTGGAAAGTCTGCCGCTTTTCGGGCCTGAAAATCGTCGCCAGAAACTCCCATGGCCAACACATTCATTACCCTGATGATGCCCGAGGCGTCGGCGCCCTCCTGCGGAACGTGGCCGGCGTTGGCCGAAGGCTGGGCATCGTGGAGCCCGTACGCGTGCTCAAGAAGTCGGGCACCAAGGGCGCGACCATCGAGTTGTCGCCGAGTTTCGACATCTGAAGGGGAGGAAACAGAAGCAGTCGAGAAACAAATCCCCTAGAACGACAAAAGGCGACCGAGTAAGGGTCGCCTTCGCCGGAGGTTCTGATGAAGGAAGCTCTACTCGTAGTGGAGTAGTGCGACCTTGCCATGTCGGCCGCCTCCACGCAAGGGTCTTGTACCCAGCTCACGAAAAATCCGAGCGCCGGGCGCTTGAGCCGAATCGGTTCTTAGATCTGCCGGCTCGCCGCCATAGACGCACAGCCGATCGCGAGCCTGACCTCAACAAATTCCTGCGCGACGACGCACGACCTTTGATGTCGCCCACTCAGCCTGGCCGCTCAGCATGGAGCCAGCGCGGCTGTACATTACTACGCCCGCGATCGGGCGTGTAAGCGCAAGCAGATTATCGTATGCCACGATCTCGGTTGTCTCGTCGTCACCTACACCCCAGATAATTTTGACGCGCTTACGCTTGTCCAGTATGTCTACTATTTGGCCGCGGTCGCCCGTGACCAGAGAAATAACTTCCACGCCGGCTTCTGGGTTGATCTTTTTTTTCGTCATCGTCTCATCTCCTCTGTGACGTCTCAGCGTCACAGGTACAGAGTAGCGTGAGAGCCTAAAAACGCCAGTCGACAACGCAGGCTCACGATGGCGGCGACGAGATCGTCGAAGTCGAGTACCTGTTCGTAAATGGCCGGCGTGGTTGACGTACTCGTCGCGGGCCTTGCGTAGCACGCCGACAACGGTCACGACGCCGCCTCGATCGCAGCATCGAACGCCGCTAGTACCTCGGCCTGCGTGCGGCCAGGAACGTCGTTCCAGTCAGCAACGGCCTGTCTGCGGCCAGGAGCGTCGTTCCAGTCGATGTCGCCTATGATTTTCAGAGACGAGTAGTCGAAATATTGATCGGCGCCAGCGGCTTCAAGCGCCCCGAACATGCACCATTCTTGCGCTAGTGAACTGCGCGGGTCCGCTGGCCAGCCGTTAGCAGTGCGAGCAAAACATTGTTGGGTCCACCCACGCGCGACCAGCGCGCGGGCCCGGCGTAGCACATCGACGACGGTCATTGCTCCGCCTCGATCGCAGCCACTTCATCGGCATCTTCGTCCAGCTCGTTGCGCAGGTCGGAGAGCAGTCCGTTGACCGGACCATCGTCGATCTCGATCTCAAGATCCGTCGCCTCCAAGAACACGTCCACGGGCGGCTTGTCCTCGCCGTCGATCCAGATGGTCACTCGCTGGTGGAACGCCTGAGTCACGAGATCGGAGATGCGGTCATAGAGCGCGGCGAGTTCGGCCTTGGTAAGTTCGCGCTGAATATGAGCGACGTTTAGCCCGCGCTCGTCGATTGACCATCCAACCTTGATGGTGCCGCAAATGGTATCGCTGAACGGATAGGTCTTCTTGTCCTTGCTCATTTCATTTCTCCTTTTTGTGTTTTCTCGTCAGAGCTTGTCGAGATCGAGATCGAGAACCAACAACCGAAAGAACCGCGGCGAGTTGTTCCGGATCGTTTTCATGTTCTAAAATACCCTCGTCGAGATCTTTGCCTCGAATCCATGCTATTACTCGTCTAGGCAGCACCAAGGGTTCGTTGTCGGGACCGATCCCTATGACGGCACCTTCAAAAACCACTATTGGATCGTTGTCGGCGATGGATGATCCATGTGTTTTCATGTACCGAACCAACGCTTCAGCCGACTCCATCGCGCTGTAGCCACGTGATGCTCGTCCGGTCTCTCCCCATGGCCGAGACCAGGCGGCGGCTCTCGAAAAAGCCGGCAAATTTGGCCAATGCAACCGCCAGAATATGCCCGTTTCGACGGCAGGCTCGATAGTAGCAATAAGTTCAGACGGCCGAATTTTCATCGCTCATCACCTTTTTTCATTTTTTTCGCGCACTTTGCGCACGTGACGTCTTTTCTATTCGATGTCATGTACACGGGATCTGGCACTTGAACTCCGCACGCCGCCTTCGAGCCCCACGATTCGACAAGTTTCAGATAGCCGTGATCGAGGAGATCGATCCGAAAGGCCGCCAGCTCTCCGTCTTTGATCAGAGACGTCATGGGCTCCTCCTTTTTACGACGCGCAGGCGAGCTGCTTCGAGGGATCGTCGTGTGCCGCAGCTCCTTGAATAACGCGTTCATCACGTCGTGTTCACGCTCGGACAACTTGATAACTTTCCGGCGCGGTTTTCATCACGCGCCCTCCAACTGCGCAAGCAACGGCAACAGGTTCTCCACTCGTTTTTTCGCTACCTCGAAATACTTGGGATCTTTTTCGATCCCTACTGCGCGGCGACCAGCAAGAAGCGCAGCGACGATAGTCGAACCTGATCCCATGAATGGATCAACGACGATTTCCCCAGCACACGAAGATGATTCGATTATCTGTCGCATGACCTCGACAGGCTTCTCAGATGGATGTCGCTTTACATCAGAGGCATTTGGTCGCAACGCGCGCAGGATCGATCCTTGGCGCAAACGAGCCGCCAAACGTCCATCACCACGTATCTTATTGGCCCTGGATGGAACGTGAACAGCGAAGTTGATGGACTCATGCGATGGACCGCGCGGGAGCGAAAGGTCTCCCATGCCAATGTTGATCTTGTCCCAGATCAACGCAACCGGATCGGTCAGTCGTTCGACTCCTGCAAGCAAAGTGGGCGGTCCGAAAACATACGTGTGTCGGAATGGTTTGAGCTTCGTAACGCAGGCGCGAAGGATGGCCGGAACATCGACCTCGCCCCGATCGCCCTGCATGATCTCGAATTTATCGGTAGCTTCCCGTCGATTCGACTGGTACTCGATACCATAGGGAGGATCGGTAGCGATCAGGTCAAAGGTCATGTGCAGTTCAGGAAGGATGATGGAAGAGTCGCCTAGGAACAGATCCACACCAGCAGCTCTCCATATGATTTTTTGTTGTTTTAGATTATCCATCTGACATCACCTCTTCTTTGAACCATTTCTCAAAAGACGCCATGCCAGCGTCGATGTCAATCTCCGGTTTCCAGCCCAACTCTTCGAGGATGGCCGAGTTGTCGGACAGGGTATGGAGCGATTCTTCTTCGCGCGCAGGTAGCCACCTGATATCTGGCTCGACATCGAAGACTGCCGAGAGCTTCTTGATGATGTCGTCGAGGTAAAGAGCTCGCCCGCTGCCGACGTTGAAGGTGCGCAATCGCGGATCTCTGTTCACCTTTTCGAGTGATAGCAAGATCGCCTCGGTCACGTCATCGACATGCACGTAGTCGCGAGAAGTCAGCCGGGGATCTCCGTAAACGACGATCGGCTGTCCAGAAGTCATCAGCCGCGCGAACTTGTGAAAGACGAGGTCGGATCGTTGCCGCGGACCATAAACGTTGAACAGTCGCAGGATGACAGCATCGAGCCCGTGCAAACGGTGTTCGACACCGATCGCAATCTCGGCTTGCAGCTTGCTCGCGCCGTAGTGAGAAAGCGGCCTGCACTCGTGCCCGACAAGGAAGGGTAGGAGGCTGTTGCCATAGACTGCTGCCGAGGACGCGAACACGAAACGCTTGATGCCATAAGCGCGCATGGCTTCGAGCGTGCGCAGGGTGCCGAGCATGTTGATGTCGTAGAAAGCCTCGGTGTCGGTGTCACGCAGATCGACCTTGGCAGCTAGATGGACCACAGCGTCGAAGCTCTTCTTGCGCATCATCTCGATCAGCTCGTCCGGCCAGGTGAGATGACCTGGACGCCGAAGAATGTCCCAGTCGATGAAAGACGAGCCCGCCGTCTCGGATAGAGCGCGAAGATTGCGGGTCGTATCGATGGAATCGCGATCGGGGCAGTCCACGCCGACAATGGTGTGTCCGCGCTGGCAGAGCTTTTGGCAAAGGTGCGAGCCGATGAAGCCCGCGGCGCCTGTGACGAGGATGCGCACTAGTACCGCTGCTCCGTCCTGGAGAGCGCGTTGCTCATGCCGGTGACGGCAGTGTCGGTGATCGCTTCTTCGACACCAGCCCAGTTCATATGCCGAGCGCTCCCGGATATCGCGTTGGCTCGCCCAGGACAGCCAGCTTGCGAATCACCTTCTTGAGATCATCGACCGACTCCGGCTTGGCCGCAGGGTTGCGCAGCAGATAGGCGGGATGCCAGGTTGGCAAAAGCGGAATCGCGGCATGCTTGAAGAAGGTCTTCTTCTCGGCGTGCTGACGGATGTGCTCGACGTCGATATCCGGCCAGGCCGACTTGTTCAGCCAGAATTCAGACGAGGGAACCCGTGGCTTCCACTTCTGCCACTGACCACGCAACTTCGAGAGCGGCTCGTCAAAGCCCAGCAGGGCGACGGTCGCCGGCCGGCCGAGCGCGACGATGATCTTGGGCGCGATAGCCACGATCTTGCGCTCCAAAAACGGCCGGCACGCTTCCACCTCGGGGTACTCCGGCGCGCGGTTCTCGGGAGGTCGGCACTGGACGATGTTCGTGATGTAGACGTCCGTGCGCAAAAAGCCCATGGCTCCGATCATCTTGTCGAGCAGCTGCCCGGCCGGCCCGACGAACGGCCGGCCGGTCTCGTCCTCGTTGGCGCCAGGCCCCTCCCCCACGAACATCACCGGCGGATGGTCCTCGTTGCCCTCGCCGAAGACGAGCTGGTCGCGCGCGCGATGGAGCGGGCAGCGCTTGCAGTCGCCGATGTCTTTGCGAATGACGGACAGGCTATCTTTCATTGCAGCTCGTGCTTCTCCGCGAGCCAGCGCGGAATCGTGATCTCGATGTCCTCGTCGCCTTCGATCTGACTCCTGGGCTCATCGCGAAACCCCTAGGCCGGCGATCTCCCAGGTCCGTGGAAACAGCTTTGCCGTCAGGGCGCCAACGGCGTTCGCATATTGCCTGATCTCGAACTGCGCCGCCGCGTCCATCCGCAAGGTCAGAAACGCCAGCCAGTTGCGTAGGTTTGCCGACGCGCGCATGCGCGAGTAGCGACCAACCGGCAGGTGAATGCGTGCCAGCTCTTTCGAGACACCTGCGCTCAGTGCAGCTTGATACAGAGCTTCTGCTGCTCGGTAATGCTCATCTAGGAAATAACGGAAGCGTACTGCCCCAGTCTCGGTCAATTCCTCCGCATCCTTGATCGTTCCCGCCTGCTTGTTGGTCTTCGAGTTCATCATCAGCCGCTCGACCGACGGCACGTAGTTGACGTCGGGCAACGGGATGTATCGGGCGGACATCTCGTTGTAGCTCTGCGTTCTGTGCCGGTGCCACTCACGGAAAACGAAGATGGGCGCCTGGACCTCGACCACCATGCCGGCCATCTCGAACGGCGTGGCGTGCTTGTGCTCGTAGAGGTAGCGCAGGAGTTTCTCGTCGCCGGGGGCGTCCGTCCATTCGTGATCTTGTGCCGGATCACTCGGCTTCCCCCTCGGGCAATCCGCCAGCCCTGGAGTCACGACATCCTCTGGTTTCATGGAGCAATGCTTGCAGCGCGCATGCGAGCCCCAGCCGAGAAACCCCTTGGCCGTGGACATCCGAGCCGCTTCTACGATGCGCTCGTCCGAGCCCCACGACTCGACGAGCTTAAGGTAGCCGTGATCGAGAAGCTGGAATTCCGCTTCTACACGATCTTCCCTGGCATTGCGTTCAACCACAGAAAGAATCTGATCTTCGATGTCAGCCATTGATTCCCTCTTCTGTCTTTTCTTCAAGTTACGATCGCGATGGCCTCCCTGAGAAGCTCATCGATATTCTCGTTGAGCCATTCACTCCAGTCCTCGCCAAAGTCGGGACTGTTGTCACCGGCAGCGATCAACTTGACCAACTCTTCCTCGACCTCCTCGAAGGCTCCCGGGCCGTCAGATTCCTCTGCGGCCTTCCTGCTTTCTGCGACCAAAGAGTTCTTCGAGACCCAAGTGGCGATTTCCTTCTTGTTCTTGAATTTGATCAGAGACATCATGGGCTCCTCCCTTTTACGACGGCCTCGGTGCCTTGGCGAAATTCTTGGCCAAGAAGTGACTGCCCCTCGGATCTTGATCGGATCTGAGAGAGCGACTTCATACCTTGCTCCCGGGAGCGCGCAGGCGAGCTGCTTCGAGGGATGCCGGCGCAACGCGAAGATGCTGATATCCGGGCGCTGGGCAAGTGCCGTCCTTGAGCAGAAATCCGACCGACGGCGGCCCGAGCCCGACGTAGATCCAGAGCTTGCGCGGACCGACGCGGTCTAGCTGGCGGGAAAGTCGCTCGCCATTGCTGTGGATGAGTTCAATACGCATGGGAGAAGAGACTATGTAAATTGCATAGGACGTGTCAAGCGTCTTGACGGACCGCCGCCTTCCTTCGCGCCATTCACAGTCATTGACCTACTTTTCATCGTTGCGATCTTCGATCTTCTGGATCTTGCACACGTAAAGCCGTCGCGCCGGCTTCTCGTGAACCCGGCAAACCAGCAGCGCCAGGGCGTTCTCGGCCGCCACGTAGGTCATCGCCGTACCGTTAGGGCTGGTGCGGGCACGGGCAGCGGTCTGATCTTCCTGCTCGAGCGCCAGGACACCGACATCGACGGCATGCTGCCGCCTCGCGGGACTTCGGCGAGAGGCATCGTTATCAGACATCAGTCGGACTCCCAGCCCATGAGCTCGACCCTGACCTTCACGTCTTGTGAGCAGCGGTTCTCCAGCTCGATCGAGAAAACCTCGTAAGGCCGGCAGGTATCGAAGTTGAATGCCACCGCGCCATCGAAGACGATGGCCTCCATCGGGCGCATCTTCTTTTCCATGAAGTGTTTGACCTGGCGATTCTTGCCGACCAAAACGTCAGTCACGAAGACGTCGCGAATGTCGCCAGTGATGCGAATCCGGTCGCAGTAAAAAGTGCCCTTTGTCGGCTGGTAGCCAAGCAACTTTTTGCCACCGGCCGGAATGACATCCTCGACGAGATGGGAGACCTCTGGGACCCCCGTCTCCTCATCTGTCCCGATCTGACGCCGTTCTCGTTTCATCCCCAGACCCTTTCCCGGCCGCAACCAGCGGCTGTACAGCGATACATCGGCGGTCGAAAGGAGACGGGGCGATCGACCGTGATAGCAGCCATCATGTATTCGTGTCTCGTCGGAGTGATCTTGCCGCCGTTGCGCTCGGTGCAGCCCTGGCAGACGAGGACAGGTCGGAGCTCTCGCGCGTCGTAGCCGAGCGCCAAGGAGGCTTCCGACTCGACGGGCGCGGACGGAGGCGCGTCGATGCCTTCGACTTTCGACTCGTTTTCCGGCGTCATGCTCACGATCCTTCCACCAGCTGAATCTGGCTTTGCCTTTTCCATTTTTCTCCTTCAAACATTCGGAACCAAAATAGTCTTCTTGGGGTAAACGCTTGAGAAGATCTCTTTCGACGCCACATGGAGACTCTTTGCCGCCTCGTTGTGCCCATGAGAATCGATTTCTCCGCGAAGATGCTTCCAGCGAAGAAAAATGAAGCCAGTCTGTATTACATCGCTAAGACAATAGTTCTGAATCAGATCCCACTTGCCGGCGGCGGCCAACTCGGCGACCTTGCCTCCGTCGGTCCCCTCCGGCTTGCCCGGCAGGCCGATGGCGCGAGCGACGGCATCGAGCTTGTACCCGGAGCGGTTGGCGGCACCGAATCCTGTCATCTGATCGAGCAGATCGCAGTGATCGACGTCCGAATAGCGGTAGTCGTACCTGCGACCGAAGTACCAGCTGCACGGAACCCCCAGCCGAAGACAGCGCGAGAGCAGCACCGGGAGGTCGAAGCCACGGCCGTTCCAGGTGACGATGGTCGGAGCGATCTTGGCCATGTAGGTCGACCAGGAGACCAGCGCTTCCCGCTCGCCAACTGGGCCGCGCTTGTTCATGATCGCTCCGAGGCGGACAGGGGAGAAGTCGTCGCCGAGCAGAAGACAGCCGATGGCGCAAACCTCGTGGGCGAAGGGAGGCGGCATCGGAGAATGAGCAGCGGCGGCGCTCTCGTCCGAGACGGACTTGATCGGAGGAGCACAGGTCTCGTCGGGAACGGTTTCTATGTCGAGGATGAGGTAGCTCATCAGTTCAGCCAGCTGATCTAACGCCTTCTCTGAGGAGCCACAGAGGATTTGCCGATGCCGACGTCTCGCAACAGGTTCTTCCAGGTCTCTCGCCGCCTTGCCCGCCGTCTTGGCGGCAGTTCCTTCCATTCGGACGCCAACTTGCGTTTGGACTGCCCTATCTTGGATGCCAGCTTGTTGATCAACTTCGCGGTTCTACCGTTCATGTTTTCCTCAGTTCGTGTAGTTGTCGAGATCGAAATCCGTGGTCAAATGGGCCTCGTGTCCGCGAGGGAACTGGACGTTCGAGGAAACGTGGCCGTACGTACAGGCGAACCTTCCCATCAGAGCGGACTTTCGAGGGACCTTCGAGCGGCCTGGACGATGGAACCCACCAGCTCCATGTCCCTCTCATGGCCGAACGCCATCACCGGAGACTTCCCGGCCGGGTAAAGCAAACGAGCGGAGACATCCTTCTGCCGGTGTTTCTCGACACAGGTCACAGCAACGTTGTTCCCACGCACGACGAGCGGAGAGCGGTGAAAGCGGCCAGCCGGAAAACCATAGGTGAGCCCAGTTTCGATCACATATTGGTTGAAGCGAGCCGCAAACTTCCCAGGCAAATCCTGGGTTGGACCGTGATAGGCCGTGTCCTTCGCGGCTCGCGCGTGGGTGAGGGCCATCATGCGCCACTCGCCGTAATCATGAAGCTCGGGGATGACCTCCATGTGACCGACGACTCCAGCGAGGACATGGGACACCAGGTCGAAACGATGGTCATGAATGTCCCCGCTCTCCTCCATCCCAGGCTTGAGCAGACGATGCGACCAGATGTGTAGACGGACCTCCGGGTCGCGGTCCTCGGTCAGATAGCCCTGAAGACAGCCGATGCCGTGATGGCGCCACGACATCTGTGGGAGCAGAGCTAGGGCCATGGCACGCATCGCCTCAACGCTGGGGTTCTTCTCTATCGTCGTCATGGCGCTCACGAAGATTCCTCCACAGAACAGTGCGGGCAGGGTAGCGTCCAGCCTCGCCGGCTAGATGAATCGCCCACCCGGCGCGACAGTGCGTGGTGCTCATCGTCCTGCTCGGGTCGGCTCATTTCCTGCCTCTCGGATACTCGTCTCGAATGCTTTCGATCCGAGTCAAGATGTCGGCCGTCACATCGTTTGCCGGGCGCTCGCCGTCGATGATCGACATCCACGGAGAAACCGGAACTTTCCGAAACAGCCTGCGGTAGCCGGCTACGACCGCCTCCATCTTCTTGCGATCGGTCTCTCCCTTTCAAATGGCGCAAGATCACCTGACCGAGGGGCGTCTCGTAGCGCGGAAAAGAATACAGCCTGGCCCCCAGCACCTCCGCCACGATCTTCGACTGCGTGCCCTTGCCGGAGGCATCGCAACCTTCGATTGCAATGAATCGTCCCAGCCGGTTTTTCACCAGTCCCCCATGATCATGTGTTCCAAGCTTGCGTATGAAATTCCGTCGAACCCGCAGCCGAGAGGGCACTTGCCGAACAGGCGAGGCCATTGCTTGCGAACGGTGTGCGCAGAAAGTCCGCGCGCAGCAGCGGGATCGAAAGTGACACCGTGGTCGCAGACTTTTCGATCGTTGCTGCGAGAAAACTCCCGGGCCGAATCGGAGATCTGCCCGCTAACATCGGCCTTGCGCCCCATGACGCTGTGACCGGCGACAGCGGCCAGAAAAGAAGTCGTGCCGCAGCGATAGAACAGCAGCAGGTTGGACTTCTTCCCCTCGTTCGTGCCGGTTTCGAGGACGTGCCTTTCACGGCAACCCGGACACATTACCTCGTCGCCCTCCGCGAGCTGCTTGCCCTGGGCCAGGGTCTCGTTCGAAAAACCGATGTACGGCGTGCTCATACGAGGCTCCACCAGATGGCGCCATCGCTCACGTTTCCCTGCAACCGCCGATTCGGCACCAGCTCGTCGACGGCGGCGATCACGCCTTCCCAGGACGAAACGTAGTCGTGCCCGCACAGAAGGCCGCCCGGAACCAGGAACGGCCGCCACAGCGCGATGTCGCGCTTGACGGCGTCGTAGCTGTGCGCAGCGTCGATGAAGACCATGTCGGCGGTCACACGATCGTGAGCAAGCGCGAAGGCCGCATCCGCGCTCTCGGCCGGTATCACGACGACCTTGCCGGCAGAGATCTCGGGAGCAAGGTTGCGGCGGAATTCGGCCTCGATGTTGTCACGGCCCTCGGCAGCAATCAGCTCGCGGGTCTTTCGCGTGGCTCCGATCCAACCATCCACCGCGTAGACCTTGCCGAGCGTCGCCATGGCAAGCGCCTTGGTCGAGCGGCCCTTCCACGAGCCCACCTCGATGATGCTCTGGTGGCGCGCGGCGGATTCGGCCAGCCAAGCGAGATGATCACGCGACATCCAACCGTCAATCTGCCGGGCGGCCGAGACGGCGAGCTCGATGGTTTCCGACATTTTCATGGCTCAAACCCCACAGATGGAAACATGGTAGAAAGATCTCCTCTCACAGAACGATGTGTAGCCGCTCGGCCGCACGAGTCACAGCGGTATATTGCCAGCGCGCCCGCATGTCCTCGTCATCGAAGCGCCCCTCGACGATCAGCACGACGTCTTTCCACTGCGAACCCTGAGCCTTATGACAAGTAAGCGCGTAGCCGAAATCGAACAGCATCCCGACGTCCGACCAGCGCTCTGGATCTCCAGGGATCCCCACCATCGAATCGAAGGTCTTCTCCCGCCCGAACTGGTTCTGATTGCAGTAGCCGCGCAAGCGCAACCGCTCGTCGGGAAAGTCGACCGCCATGAAGAACTTCCCGTAGCGATCTATGATATCGCCCACCTCGGTACAAATGCCTCGCATGCCGTTCCACACCGGCTTGCTGTTCTTGAGGCAGATGACGACATCGCCGGGAAGAGGGCGCCCACTGCGCCCGAGCTGCTTGCGCACATAGCTGTTGATGCCGGTGCGCGTGCGGTTGAAGTAGCAGATCGCGGCGCCATCGAGCGATGTGACAATCGCAGCGGTCGCATGCGAGCCGACGCCTTTCCTGATATGGCGCACGCGATCGTCGGGCGATCGGAAGTCTTCGATCTCGCCGCCATCGCGCACATGATGAGCCAGCGTCAGGATGGGATTCCCTGCGGCCTGCCGGTGAATCTTCTCGAGCTTCAGATCGGGCCGGGAGAGCAGGTTCGTGGTCCCGGAGCCTACCGGAGGCAGCTGGCCATGATCGCCCACGGCTAAAATGGGCAGGCCGTATGCCCGCAGATCTTCCCAGATCTCTGAGCCGACCATGGACGCCTCGTCGAGTACGATGAGATCGTAGGGCAAGGCCGGCGATTTCTTCCAGCCTTCGACTTTGCCAAGGCGCTCGCACTTCTTGCCAGCAGAGCAGGCGACGACATTCTGGCCGGAATGCTCGTGCGAGACCGGCCGGTAGATGAGCCCGTGGATCGTCCCGCAGTAAGCGGGATAGACGCCTGCGGCCTTGAGCTTGCGGCCGAGCACCGAGGCTGCCTTTCCGGTGTAGGCCGCGAACGCGATCGCAAGGGGAGTCTCGGACGCCAGGACGGAGATCAGCGTGGTCTTGCCGGTGCCGGCCAGGCCACCGAAGGTCAGGTGACTGCCGTCCCGACATTGCAGCCAGGACATGATCGCGTCGTAGACGGAGATCTGGTCGGAAGACAGCACCGCGCGCGTGATCTTGGGGCCCGAGGCGGCCTGCGCAAGGACGGCTCCGTCGACGATCGGCTCGATCACCGGATGATCGTAGAAGACCAGCTCGCTCACTTGGTCACGAACGCAATCGCCAGCTTCTCGCGCGGCCCGGGCGGGTACTTGGCCCGGACGTCGTTCTCGGCCGCCGACTCGGCGACGTCGTGCTCCGCGAGCATGTGAGCGAGATACTCGTCCTTCCAGGCCGGACGGCAGATGCCGTCCTCGGTCGCGATGGACGCCGTCATGGTCTTGGAGTCGATCGCGACACCGGCGCGCAGGCGATCCATGACCGACTTCTCGAGGACTTCCAGCTCGGCCTCCGCTCGCCGAACTTCCTTGCGCGCATGCGACAAGTCGTCGCGCGCCGACATGATCTGTTTCAGCTCCGCCGTCGTGATCTTGGCCATGAGATCGACCCCCTGCCGCCATCCTATGCAAGTTGCATAGAGGCTGTCAAGCGTTATTCGTCGTCCGAATTTTCGCCGTCCGGATCGTAGAGACAATCATGGACGAGCGGTCCCACGACACCGGCCCCGAACGCCGCCATCAGTCCTGCCAGCAGAGCCGAGAAGAGCGAACAGCGCCGTCGAGACGGCGGTGCAGATCTGTAGCCTCACTTCTTCTTGGAGGGCTTGCGGGACGGCGTGCGCGAAGCTTTTGCCGCCTTGGCCGCCGCGATCGGCTTCTTCGAGGACTCGAGGTAAGCAATCGCCGCCTCCGGCCCTTTGGCCTTGAGGATGGCCTTGGCGGAACGCTTTCGATCGCGCGAGGCGTGGGTATAAAGCCCGATGTAGCGCCCGTGCTGCCGGCGCCGGATGCGCTCTGCGGCCGAGATCTTGTAGGGTTGCTTGGCAGGAAGTGGTACCGAAGGGGGAGCGCCAACCTTACCGTAGATGCCGTTGACCTCCGACTTCGCGCGCACGGTCTTCCCTTGGATCTCCTCCGCCAGATCTTCGAGCACGGCCTCGCGCACCCGCAGGATGAGCGGGCGAGCCAGGCCGTGGAAGGTTTCTTCGATCTGGGAGATGAGGCGGTTCATGCGAGGGGAGGAGGACTTCGGATCGGTCATTTCTTGCAGGGTCATGGGGGTTCCTTTCGTTCAGAGTAGGGTGCAGCTCGTACAGAGAAAGCTGAGAAGATCGACGTGAACGTCCTTGCCGCAACCGTAACACTTTTGTGGCCTTCCGATTTCTCCGGGCTTCAAGACCGGCATCTCATCGTCCTTTCTGGACGACGGAGGATTTTCGAGACCCCAGATGACGGCCTCGAAACTCCTAGGGTATGCGCACAAATTTCGAGCCCGAATCGAGAGATCCATGTACGGATGACACGTCAACGGCGTCTTCAGGTTCAAGAAGCGCATGTCGCGGCCTCCCGTACGGCTCGGAATTTCCAGAAAGACGCTGGCTGGAAGGGGTCCTGGAGTGAGCAGGACAGAGTTCATTCCGACCATGATGTTTTCGATCGCGAAATCGTCGCCAACCGGCACGACCAAGACACAAGGAAGAAACATACACTGCGGACGAGCAACGAGAGTAACGGTTGCTCCCCCCGAAAGGGTCTCCATGAATCCGATGGGAGAAAGTCCGGCCCAGAAATGGTTGACGAATCCACGCAGAAGTTTCTCGGCCTCGCGATCGTCGGAGCGGCCGAGACTGGCTAGATACTCTGAAATCTTCCATTCCATCGATTGGCTTCCACGAAATCGCCTATTTTCTTCGCAACTTCGTTCGGCCCAAGATCGTCCGTCTGGATCCGAGTCTTCAGCCCACTGGGTATGAGGCGGAGAAAGCACCGTGCAGGAAGATTCGACTTCGCGGATGGTCCGGAGGGAAGATCTCCCAGCAAGGCATCCCCTCTGCCGGCGCGACGGGATGCAAGCGTTTCCGGAGAAGCGTTGAGCTCGACGGCCAACACCTTCACTCCCCTTTTGGAGAAGAAAGCGAGAGTCCTTTTCGTTCGCATGTAGCGGCTCTTGAAGATGGTCACGAGCTTCGCCGGCTCGACCTCTTTTTCCCAGTCGAGAAGAACCGCTTCCACATCCATCGACTTCCGGAAATAGCGGGCAGTCTTCGCGCTGGCCTGCCAAAAAGTGGTTTCTCTTACGACTTCTCCCACGAGAGACTTGGCGGAGGTTGTTTTGCCGACTCCTCTTTTTCCGAGCAGATAGAGCACGACCACGTCAACCCCTCGGTATGACCAGGATGTCGATCACGTTGCCGTTCTTCCAGCGCAGCACGAGCTTGTACAGGCAGCCGCGCCGGTAAAGCAAGGACGACAAGTAGGCCGCGACATCGTCAGGATCAGGGCCGCGCGGGCCGAAAGCGTTCTCGAGCGCACGCGCAATCTTCTCCTGCTCTTCCAAGATGGTCCTGTCTGCCAGCGGGTGTATCACCTTCGGCCTCCCTGCTGATTGGCCCAGGCCGCGCCCAGGAGACGGCCGTTCATCTCCGAGCGCTCGATAGTCTTGATGGCGGCTTCCGCTTCGGTCTCACTACCGAACTCGGCGAACCCGAATCCGCGAGATCTGCCGGTTTCCTTGTCGAAAGTGATGAAGACCTTCTTTGGCGAAAGTCCGAGCTGGCCAAGGTGGCCTCGCAGATCGTCGTCGGAGGCGGAAAACGGAATACTGGCGATGAAGATCTTGGTGCGCTGAACGTTCACGGCTGCGATGCTCCTTCCGGGGATTGGGCCTTTGGATCGACGGTACCACGACGCAAAACCTTGATACTCATCACGCAGAAGTGGATTTCGCGGAGCCGGAGCACTCGGCAGAGATCGTCGGCGGAGAGCATGTGAGTGATTTCGACCAAGATCTCGCGGCCGGTATAGGCTGCGAGACTGGGAGCGTACTCGCGAAGCCAGATCTGGTCTCCGGTTTCGAACAGGCGATCGTTCTTGCGGACCTCGCAGGTTTTGTCGCCGGCCCAGATCGACTCGAAGAATTCCGGCCAGCATTTCAGCTCGTGGGTCTTCATGAGAACGTCGGAGACGTTGAGAGGAATGATCTTCACAGGTCCAAGATCTCCACTTTTCCATATCGCCGTGGCTCGGCACTCGGCCACACGAACCAAGCATATTCGCAAGAATCGGTCCGGCCGTTCTTGAACGCCGGCCGCCTCGGCAGGACGTAGACGTCGGGCACCCACGCCGAGAGCCAGGGCTGACGCTTCTGGCTCGCGAGAAAGTTCAGGCGCAGAAGGAAAATCTGCATCGAGGTAGGAAAGAGCTTGGCCGACCGTCTGATGAAATCTTCGGCGAGGTTGTACGGCGGATTCGTGATGACGATATCGGGGTAGTAGGCGAACTTTTCCATCGTCAGGAAGTCGCCGACGGTGACGAACGTCCGTTCCGGAACGATCTCGTATAGAGCCGAGCGACACTCTTTGCGAAGCTCGATGGCCTGCCACGAGACGCCGTAACGTTCGTTGACCGCTTTGATGATGGCTCCGTTGCCGGCGGCAGGCTCGAGCCAGGGACCGCCGCGCTCGCCCGGAGGTTCGAATCGCGCGAGTAGCCTCTGCACGCACCATGCGGGCGTTTCGTAGAAGTCTTCGGTACCGCCGAGACGCTTCCCGCGTCCGGTCGAGCTCATTATCCCACCAACCAGCCGCCCGTCGGCCCGCGCGTCCCATGCCGCATGAACTGAGCGACAAAACGGCTAGATCCGCCGTCGATCTTCTGGCCGCTTTGCAGGTGAATCACGAAGGCGATCGGCGACTTCCACTCGACTCGCAAGACGGCGGCCGGCTGAACCAATGAACCATGCTCGATCTGAATCAGGTAAGAAGCCTTTTCTTTGACCAGATCCGACTCGTCGAACCGCAGCTCCATGGCGTTCCTCCCGAAGTCAGCGCTTCTTCGTCCTTGCGGACTCACAGCGGCAATCGGGAGGGCTGCCCACCCGGCCGCAGAAAAGACACAGCTTCGAAGACAAGGCCGCGAAGAACTTGCCCCGCTCCTCCTCGGAGAGAGACATGACGAGCTTCTCGATGGCCCCCGTCTTGGCCAGGAACTTGGCCGCAGGGCCGAGAAGATCCGTCAGCTCGATACCGCTGTCAGCCATTTTCGACCTCCTTCTGTTCGCGCTTGGCAGCTTTCTCTGCCTCGACGTGAGCAAAAATCAGCTGGCGCAAGTACGTTGCGAGCGGCAGCTGCTTTTCGATCGCCAGCTGCGACAGGCCCTTCCAGGTCGATTGCGTGACCCACACCTGCACCAGGCGTTTCAGTTTACCGTTCGTGGTTCGCACGGTTCCGGCAGGGCGCTCGTCACTCATCGGATCCTCCGTTCAATTTCGGCGCGCAGATCGATAGCCAGGGTGCGCGCGGCACGCACGATACGGCGAGTCTCGTCGTCGATCTGGTCGAGCCGGACCATCGAGGCCGCCAGGTTGTCGAGCGCCTGTATGGCAGCAGCCATCTCGTTGTAGGTCTCCATGTCACGTCCCGGGATAGCGGATGTCCCGTGCGACGTCGTGATGACCACGTCGTCGAGCAGCCGGCGCAATCCGCCGCCCCCGAAGCTGCTCCGGAAGGTCAGGCCGCGACGGCGATCGTCCTCGTCACTCATGGAAATGCAAGTTACATAGAGCCGCCGTGATGGTCAAGTCAGCACATGCAAGCAAAAAACGACTCTCGCTGGTTGGGATGAACTTGACGACCCGTCAGCCGCTCGAGGTGGAACCAGAACTCCGGAGGAACGTCGCGAGCTTCACGCCCGTAGATGGTGCCGGCCTCGCCTCGAAGAACCTTTTCGATCTCCTCCCTGTGCATGGGCACCCGAACATTGTAGTCGCCGTCCTTGAACCACGTCCCGAAGAAGTTCGCCAACCACGCTTCCGACTCGATCTTCTCCTCGGAGGTCGCCGCCGTTGCGGACGGAAAGTCGGGATGCGACCACTCGTGACGCAGGCTAGCGACCGTGCCTGGATAGAGCATCAGCCAGAAGAACTCTCCCTTGCATACCGCACGGCCGGCCGACGGCCTGTCGGGCAGGAAGGGATCTACGACGCCGATGTGCTTGGCCGCCGAAGACGCCAGCCCGCCGACGATCCCGACGTGCTGGCCGGCGCTCAAAAACTCCCCGGCCTCCACGGGAACGATCGCGACGTGAACGGCATCGCGCGATCGCCAGGTGTTGGGCAGCAAAAAGCCGAGGCCGGGATTGTCGCTCACGCTATGAAGGTTGCATAGAAATGCATAAGTGTCAAACGGTGGAGCTGCCGGGTACTGCCCCCGGGTCCGAAAGGACTTCGAGACCGAGCTGCTACGAGCGTATCTAGTTCTTCGGGGGCGGAACAACTAGCAGTTCCGTCTTGCGACGAGCCCTCCACCACCTCAGCATTCTTAGCTCGCCTACGACTGAGGAACCCGCGACGAGAGCATCCCCTATTTTTACGTCAGACCCCGAAAGCGGGGAGGCCGTCAGGCTGACGTCGATTAGGCCGCCGCCGCGAGGGCGGGGGCATCGAAGGCGTTGTCGTTCGCGTGTATACGTGGACCTTTTTTACGTTGCCTGTCCATCAACGGCTCGCTCTCGGTCTGTCTTTCCTTCCGTCGAAACTGTTTCAGCCCCGAAGAAAGTCTCAGATGATCGTTCCCCTCCTTCTGGCGGCATCGGCCGCCGCGCGCAGCTCCGTCACGTTCCACGGCCTCGTGGAACCATCGTCCAGGTGCTTGCGCTTGGTGATGTTCCGGCCGGTCAGCTCCTTGCGGATGAGCACCTCCACGGGAGTGGCATCCTTACGCTGTCGCCACAGCTCGCGCAAGCGCGCCATGCGCTGCACGTAGATCTCCTTGCCCTCTATGATCTCGGACAGCTCCTTGACGGCAGCAGCCTTGTCCTCGGGCAAAGAGAAGCCCTTGGCCTTGTTGAGGAAGATCGGCTTCCAGCTGCCGTCTTTTTGCAGCTCGAAGCCTTCGCCCTGGTAGATCTTGGGCGCGGCGAAACGCGCCCAGGTCATCTTCTTCTCGAGCTTGAGCGCGCCAAGCTTGTCCGGATCGGAAGGCAGAACAGCCGGAGTGGCAATCGAGTCGGTGTTGTGAAGAAGCACTCGTCCAAGACCATCGACAAAAGTGTGAGCCCCTTCTACCTCCAGATCGTAAACGTATCCTTGCGACATCCCAGTTTCAACATGAGTCACAGATCGGCGCCGCTCGCTTCCGGCAGGACGAGTTCGTATCGCGTAAGCCCTCTTATCTCTACGATAGTGGATCGAATGATCTACCTCGTGCTGACCGAGCGCGTAAGAAAGACCAGCCGCTAGCTGCTGAGAATTAGTGGTATAGAAATCTCTCCCAATCCGATCTGTGCTTCCGTCGCCTTCGACCAGCTTGCGCCAGAAGATCGCAAAGTCTTTTCGATCGAGATCGTAGATGAACGATGGCAGCCTCTTGCCCCTTGACTTCGCACCACAGAAAGCGGTGAAAAGGAACGGCAAAAATCCTGCTCCACTACGAAGATAGAATGCATTTGAACCCTCGCTCCACTTGGGCCCCAGCATCTTCATGCCTCGGACGAAGCGAGAGAGATCTCGTTTCAGTTTCGAAAGCCACTTCCGATCGGCTTGGCTAATCGAAAACATGTCTCTGGTTTTCGTGGTAACGCCTCTAAGGCTAGAACTTCCCTCGGATATGTAGGCCGCACAGACTCTCAAGAGAGCATGAAGATCCTTTGACCCTCTTTCGTACCATCTCTTCACGACCGCCTTGGAATTCTTTCGATAATTCACGTAGCGAAGCCATTCGCGATTTGCTTCTATCCTGTGTTCGATCCTCCCCCCATGATGAACGCTGCCTTCCACAATCCTCTTGAAATCACGTACGTGCTCGAACAAATCGATGGAGCCTCGACCGTAAAAAGCCGATGGCATGGACGGTAGGACTTCGAACGCCATCCCTTTGCTCAGGAAGTCGCGAGGCTTGATTTCCTTCCCGCCGACAACCAGAGAATGATCTTCCGTCACGCAGACTTGGCCCCGTTTGGAGCTTATAAGATATGTCTTCTTGGCGATCTTGTGGCGCAGGATGCGCTTGAGAGGGAACCATCCAGTTCGCCCCCTCTTGTCTCTTGCCAGGGCGAACCAGCCCGAGCCCAGTCCGCATGCCTCTTTTCCTCCGTGGCACGAATAAAATCTCGTGCCACGCGCCTTCCACAGCTCCCCGATAGGTTCAATGATTGTCCTCCCATCCGGCGATTTCAGGACCACCGTCCGATCGGATGTAATACTGTCGCAGTACATGATCTTGCCCGATAGCTCCGCAGCCTTCTTCAGGGGATAGTAGAGAGTTCTGCGAGCGATCGCCGTGATCCAGGATGACATCGCGACGTGCCGGTGCGCAACCTCGGCCTCACGCTCGTGCTGCCAGACGCCGGGCATGAGCCGCTCCATGGATGCCCTGTCGATCTCGTCGGGATGAATGAGCACGGCGGTCTTGACCAGACCCTCGGCCAGCTTGCCGTAGACCGAATTCATCAAAAACTTGTAGACGGTCTTCTCGAACGGCACCTTCGTCGTCCGCCGCATCTCGTAGATTTCTTCGGCGAAGTCCTTGAGAAACGAACATGGCTCGTAGTCGTAGACGTTGTGAACCTTGTGCAGCTTGCCGCCCGTCTCGAGCAGAAGCTCGATGTCAATCTGGCTGAGCCACGATCGCCAGCGCCCGGTGGGAAAGAAGATCCGATCTCCGAGCCGGTACGGCACCGGCGGCAGATAGCCCTCTGGCACCTCGATGTCGACGTCCGCGAAGTAAAGCGTCTTGCCGCTCTCCGGAATCGTAGACCGCTCGCTCCGGAAGTGACCAGGGCACGGGGACGTCATGGCGTGAGGAAACGACGAGTTCACGTCGTAGATGTAGAAGTTCTCGCCGGCCTCCGCAAAGACCTCCACCCGTGAGGCGAAGTACGACAACTCGATGACGGAGTTGTGCGCTTCGCTGGTTTCGATCTTCTCCTTGAGGTAGCGGCGACGAAAGAGCTGCAAACCCGTCGATGCAATCGTCATCTGCAACTGACTGCCGAGCTTCTCGACCGTCCGCTCGAAGCCGGAGATCGCCTCGTGCAAGATTACGCAGTCCTGCTTGTTGTAAGGCACCAGTACCTTGAGCGGAGCCGTCTGGAAGAACTTGCGAGCCTCCGCCCTGGTCTTGCGCTTTTCCTTGTGCAGTTTGTTGAGCCCCAGGTCTTCGCCGATCTTCTCGAGCTTGGCGCGCAGGAGCCAGAACGAATCAAGAAAGGTCCATACGTGCCGGCCCTTCTTGACCCTCACGATGATGGCGGCCGAACCAGAGAAGCAGGCACGCACCTTGTAGACCACGATCCCCTGCTTCTCGATGTGACGGATGATCTCGTCGAACACGAACGCCATATCGGCCAGACCGCCGGCATGCGCGTAGTACCAGCGCCCGGCGGTCTCGGGAACGAGCTCGTTCTCTAGAAACTCGGGAACGGACCTGTAGCGCCGATAGCCTTCTCTCTCATCGTAGACGCCCACGAGACGGACCGGCATCGGCTTCGAGTAGATCGGCCCCGGCCACTTCTTGCCAAAAGGACGTGGGATCTCCTCGGGCGGAATCCACTCGAGATCGAAAGTCGTGATCTTGCGCTTCTGCGGCGGAGAGACGATCGGGACGAGAGCCACGCCTTGGCTCAGCCCTGAAGATCGTAGATGTGTTCAGGCCCGAAAGAGATCGTGGCTCCCGGAGCCAGGGGAATGAACAACGGCTGACTGTCGAGTCTCCCCTCATAGCGATTTCGTCCAGCCTTTTCGACGAGCACCCAGAGACGCTCGGAATGCCTACCGGATCGAATCACGACCTTGGCGATATCGCCTTCACGCAGGCCCTCCCTGAGTCTGCGCGGAAGAACCTCGAACGTTTCCGGATACTTCTTGGCCATCCTCTCGGCATTTTCGAGGGACCAAGAGCGCCTTTTGGCCATCAGGCCGCTCGCGCCTTGTCGATTCCGAGATCGCGCATGATGCGCCAGAGGGTGACACGCGAAATCCCGAGCTCGATCGCTGCACGCACGATCTCCCCGCCAGTCCGCTTGAGCGTCTCTTCAACCACACGTCGCCGGTGGAGCGTCTCGTGCTCCTGCAACGTGCGTCCGCGCCGTAGCGAAATGGAAAGCTGCATCACGACCTCCTATGTACTTTACCTAACTCGTTCGATCCTGCAAGTCCGAGAGCGTCGGGGCCCATAGATAGAGCTTGTCGCGCACCACCCGATCGATCTGGTAACCAGCAATCTTGTAACAGTAACCAGGATTTCTCGACCTGATGGCGCGAAAACCGATCTCCGTACGCAAACGCTCGGGCGGAAGCTCGCCATATCGTTTGCGCCAGGCCAAATACGTCGCTTCCGTCGCCGTGCGCACCAGCTCGCTGGCTTTGACAGGACACTCGGGCAGTCGGCGAAAAAGCATGTTGCGCCAAACGTAACGAGGATTCGGATCCGTTGTACCCTTGCGGCCCCGCGACGCTCCCGATCCTGCGCGTGACGGTGTCCGCTGTCGAACGACTGCCCAGACCGCCGCTCCGCTTTCGTGCAAAAGCACGATCTCCTGCCCCACACCCGTGAATGTCTTCGATCCCGGCGTTCTCCTGCTGTAATGCGGACCGTAAGAAGCAAACGGCCTCAGACCATCCACGACGGACAAGGCCGCTCGGTCGCTCGACGACGAAAGACACCAACCTCCAGGCAAGATCATCGTCGCTTCTCCTTTCGTGGTCGCCAAGCCCATGTCCTCTTGTAACCAGGCTTCGGCATCTTTTTGCGTGCCGTGCGGTAACGACCCTCTGGATCCCAATAGATGTTGATCGAAAGACCAACCACGCGGCGACGCCGCTCCTGCAACGCCGCCAAGATCCTGCGCGCCGCCGCGAATGCTTCCAGCCAACGGTTGGCACCATAGTAACTCGACGGAACGTGATACGGCATGCGGCTCGAACGGGTTTGCAGGTAACGTTCTTCCAGCTCCTTCAGCTCGTCGCGATTACGCGCCGGGCCGAGCTTCCAATCGAGCATGAGCCGCGCGCCCGGCACGGGAAGAAGCGCCTGAGCCAAGGCCGTAAGCAACTGCGCCGGCCCGATGTGGCGCGGGATGCTGGCGACATGAAGATGACCATCGACCGAGCCGTCGCGATTGAGCACCACGCGCGGCTTGCGGAAATCGCCCAGACCAAGCCCTGCACGAAACATGGCCTCCACGAACGCCTCCTCGATGTTGCGGATGGCGACGCGGGCATCGTCGCTCGGAGAGATCGTCAGATCCGCTGGATCGTAGATGGTCGGTCGCTCGAGCACTCGTGGCGGCAGCTTGCGCGGCGGCGGACGGTCGGGAACGACCGGCGGCAGCGGTGGAGGCTGTTTCGGCTTGCCACCTACCACCCTTGGCTTGAGCGGACGCTTGCGCCCGGCAGGCTTGGGCGGGCGCTTCTTGACCGGAGGCGGAGCTTCCGGCCGGCGCGGGAGCTTCTTCCAGCGCGGCGGCTTCCACTTCTTGGGAGCGGGTTTTGGCTTCTTCGGTGCTCGGGGTCTTTTTACCGGGACGGGAGCTTTCGGCCGCTTGCCTCGCCTTCGATCGTCTTTTCCGCTTTTTCGTCCGGCCCGAACACCTCGTCGAGCAGCCCCCGAAACCTTGCCGCGCTCCTTTCGATCAAGTTGCTCGCGGCTCTTTCGATCGCGCGATCGAACGGTTGCTCGTCGAACACCTCTTTTCCGCGCGCCACGAGCCCCACGAAGCCGCCTCTTTTTTGCCATCGCCTATCACCGGGCTCGAAGTATTCGGCCTGCTCAGGAGGCTTTCCGTCGCTTCGGGCTTCGCTTTTCCGGACGACGTACCCGTCTCGCTTCGATTTCATCCTCGTCAACTTCGGCTTCGGACGTTTCGCCGTCATCGTCATCCTCCGCAGGTGGCTCGTCGATTTTACTTTCGGCTAAAAAGCGCTCTAGGTGGCCGGCGTCAACTGGACGTAGATCGGGCGCCATGATTTCCTCGCCCACCATGGGCGTCCGCGACGAATCCCACGTCTGCCGGCGTCTGACCTCGTGTTTGGTCGGCTTCTTGGAGCCGCCGGTGACATGGTAGAGCACACCCTGCGGCAAGCCGGGAAGGTTTTTCAGGATGGCGTCCAAGGTCTCGGAATCGTGATGGCGCTTGATCCATTGCTCGATCGACTTGAGATCTTGCGGCCCCACCGTGCGCAGCAAGAACAGCGCTCCTACCTGCGTGAGCACGTTCTTAGAGATGACGGCACTGCGCTGGGTGATAAGAGTGAGCCCGACGCCTTTGATCCGGCCTCGCCGGACCAAGCGATCGAGCTGCGCCAGAACTTTTTGCTCCGAAAGAGTGCGCGGGTGCTGTGAACAGTTTCCGGTCACAAACACTCGTCCGTTCCTGCGAACAACGAAGGCTCCGGATGGCACCGTCACGTCCCACACCAACCCGCTATATTTGGTCCTGACCGGCTTGCGAATAGTATGGTTCTTTCGATCGCGAAGGTATACCCTCCATTGCCTGCGACCAAGCGGCGGCACGATAGATCCCTTCGTCGTGCCAATGCCAATCCTGGTGGCAATCTCCTGAAAATCATCGGCAAGCCCCTCGCTCAGACCGACGGTGATTGCTTTCCACCGATGATCCCAGCTGGTCCCGTCCCCCTCCAGCATGGAGAAAAAAAGCAGCTCAAGCTGGCGCGGCGAACACCTCTCAATCAATCTACGAGGAACCCTCCGATCAATCTTTCGAAGGAACGGATGCGGAAGCCAGCGGTAAATCTTGTCGGACAGCTCCGCTCCGAAATACCACGCTCGAACACGACTTCTCTTTACCTCCCCGCCATTGATGATGCGCCTTTTTACGGTTCGGAACCTGGAAACAACACCAAACCTGGAAAGAACTTCCGACATTTCTCGATGAAGCAAACGCCCCATCTTTGTCGTGTTGACAGACTGAACAAGAGTGAAATATCTGCCAGAGCGACCTCTTTTTCGATCATGCAAACTTCCGTCAGTAAGAAGCCAACCAACGATACGAAGAAGATCGTCCGGGATGTCCAGTCCGCGCTCTCCCCTGAGAAGGCGCGGGCCGGGTAACTCAATGTGATGGGGCACTTTGTCTGCCTGGCAAAAAGTCCAATCGTATTTTCTGGCTCGACCCTTGGCCCTCTGGCTCCTTCGCAGGACAACCCGATGATCGGGCGTCACCAAGCAGTCCACACTTTTGGTTCTCAGATGAACCATCTCGCCAGAATGATGACGCCGGATCACTCGTTGAACGGCCTCCATCCGACATGAATCGGTTGCTAGATCATACGCAACGACCTTGGTCCCTCGGCGAAGATCGGAATGAGAGCGCCAGCCGCTCTCGGTCAAAATTTCGGTGTCCTCGCTCAGACAGAATTCATCTGCCTCGTCTATGAACAGATGCAGAGCCCTCCGATTGCGCAGGAACAACCGGCCGAAAAACGCTGCCGCGAAACCATGCTGATCGTCGGGAGTCAGAAGCGATAGATCGACGATCAGGCTGCTCGGGTAGGACGCCACCACGTAGTCAGCAATCGCCGCCCCCTGCCGGACCAGCGCCTCGCCTTCCTCGAGGACGATGTCGCCATGCTCGCCGCCCACGATTGCAATCGGCATCCCGCCCATCGGATCTCCGTCGCTCCCGCAGCGCAGCCCCCACCATGCCCCCGTCGGATCGAGCACACAGAGCGGCAGCCCTCGCCGCGACATTTCCTCGGCCATGACCATGGCGAAATACGACTTGCCCGAACCCTTGCGCGCGATGACAGCAGCAGTCTCGGTCAAAAAGTCAGAGGTAACAGACAGCCCACGACCCAGCTCGAGATCTACCGGAGGCTCGGGTGCGGCCTCCGTCTCCGCTTCGGACGACTTTGGTGTCGGAGGCGGACGCAGCTCCGGGCGATCGTAGAACCTCGCGGTCCGGTTGAGCGTCCTGGCCGTCATGCGCATCTCGCGCGCCCGGCCCGAAGCCGACTTTGGCTCTTCGGGGCCGCCGAGCTCGATGAAGGACTCGACGGCTTGACGGGAATACTCGTCGGGCACATCCGACGGCGCCTCGGGCAGGACCCGGATCTCGTCCGCCGAGCCGCGCTCGAACTTCCAGCCCCACTTGAGCAAGAGCCGCAGGCCAAGGCGCCAATTGGGATGGACGTTCTTGATCTCGTCGAGCGAATGGAACTCACGATCGGCGAGCAGCTCGGACCAGAGCATATCGCGGGCGTAGTCAGGCATCGAAGCGGCGCCCGCCACTCGGCAGCAAAAAAATCATCCGTGCCGGCAGGAGGACTCGAACCTCCCTTCGGGCCGGCTCACGCAATCGTTCAATGGAGCAGGAGCGTCCCTCTGTCTGGTCGAGGCGGAGGAATCCGAACGATCGCGCGAGTTCCCAGGCCGGCAAAAAGTCTCAAGCCATGAGCCCCGAGGACTTCCGAGACTCAGGGCTCGAGACTGTCCTTCTGCCTAGAACGGCGCGTCGGCCTCGACGCCGGTGTCACCGCCGCCGATGCCGTTCGGAGCTCCCTGCGATCCGATCTCGTAGAACTTCCACGCGCCGGTCGGGGCGCGCAGCTGCTTGAACTTGGTCTTCATGACCCAGAACGAATTGCCGCCCTTGGTGTCGATCTTCTCCACGCACTTGGCGCCGATCTTGAACACCGCCCCGCCGTCCATCATCGCCGCGTACTTCGTGAAGAAGATGTCGAGACCCTTGGTGTAGCCGACCGAGATCACGGTGCCGGCCGACACCATCTCGGCCTTCTTGCTGCCCTTCTTCTTGATCATCACCGGGATCTCGGTGATGACCTGAAGATACTCGCGCGCCCCACGCACCGTCCCCTGAAGACGGTACATGCCGAGCAAGCGCCCGTAGAAGGAAGATCCCTCTTCGTGCGCCCACCATGGAGCCGAGGACACCGCTGACGCCGACTGCGCGTCTGCGGACGCCCGTTCGAACTCGTCGACTTCGGGAGCGTCGGCCTGGGGTGCTGCGTCTGCCTTTTTTCCTGCCTGTGCCATGTTGGATTCCTTTCCGCATCGCCCTCCCATCCCGGTTCATCCGAGATCTCGGGGCAGGGGGCCGACGTTAAGGAAGTGAAACATGCCTGTCAAGTTTTTCGACTGCTCCCGTCGAGAAAAATATTTTGACTGCTCGACTCGAACCGTGTTATTCAATTTGCATACAAGGGGAGAGGCAATGAACCGACCTCAAAGAGATGCCCTGCTCGGCGCCGCCAAGCAACTGCGCCAGCGCGCCGCGAACTCGGCCATCCCACCGGGCGGCCCAGATGATCCGTACGATCGCGGCTACAGCGACGGTCGCCAGTACGCCTACACCGTCGCCTCCGACTACCTCGAATCGCTGGCCGCCGGCCTGTCGTCCTTGCCGAAAGAAAAGAGTTGCGAGTGCGGCACCGCCGGAATCGCGCTCGGCCACCGCAACGGATGCCCATTCAAGGCAGGAACATGATCAAGAAAGCTGCCCTGCTGGACGAATGGCTCGACATCGGCGAAGACGTAATCGTCCTTTCGATCGGCAAGCCCGAGGTGCGCAGACAGCTGGTCAACGCGCTGGCCGGTCTTGTGGCAGCTTCCGGATTCGATCCGGACACCATTGCACAGATCGCTGAGCAGATCCGGAGCGAGGCGCGAACCAAGATCGTGAAAGGAAGGGCGCAGGCATGACGTTCACGGCACGAATTTCCTCGCCCTCGAATGAAGGGCGGCGTCGTCACATCGCAATCATACGTGGCACGCATTCTCAGGGCTGGGCTCTCGCCTGGGCCGAGCCAACTCCCTTCGGCCACAAGTACGCTCCCCCGTTCCGAACAGGGATACGAACCCGCAGGGAAGCGGAAGCCATTCGCAAACGCATCTACGATGGAGGTGAAAAATGATGTCACAACCCGATCGCCGCGCGATCAAGACGCGAGATCCAGCGCAGCTTGGAGCCGACGAAATTAGAGCGCTCGCACGCTGGCTGGACTGGCAACCCGAGTCGTTGTGGTACCCGGAGTTCGCTTCGAGCGGCATCCCGCTCGGTCAGATCCTCGCGCTCTACCATGCGTCGGCCGATGCCGGTTTCAAGAACGTAGACAGCTGGTATTCTGAGGAACCGAACGCTGCGCAGGACGCCTACGATCGCATCACCCGCCGGCTGGCGGTGGCGCAAAGGCCGATGACATCGTGATCGATCGCGTCATTGCCAACGTCGAGTTCGACAAGGGCCACGCGCAAGATCGCGCCGACATCTGGCACAAACAAGGGCGCCGGCCACGCATCCACGAACGCATGGTGCGCGCCGAGAATGAGTCGCGTTTGGTGTACGTCGTCGTGGTGAATGCAGAGGTGATGCGATGACATCTTGGTTCGACGTCGATAAGGAAGGGCTTGCCAAGCTCGTCGAGCGACGGGGCAAGGTCTTTGTCTTGCACGAGCTTCTCCAGAACGCCTGGGATCTCGATGGTGCGCGCACCGTCCGTGTGACGATGGAACCGATCGACGGTCGGCCGCTCGCGCGGCT
>Ga0187892_10001030_pt1 | contig 67783 bp, 61 predicted proteins | sample MA1701073metaG_FD_139345 | JGI IMG/M metagenome (GOLD analysis project Ga0187892, IMG submission 139345) | Bio-ooze microbial communities from a basaltic lava cave in the Kipuka Kanohina Cave System on the Island of Hawaii, USA - MA170107-3 metaG ... | reverse complement strand
GGGGCAGGTTTCCAACCTGCCCCACAACCCGGCGAACGACTAAACCAGCCGCGAGCGCGGTATGGGGCAGGTTGGAAACCTGCCCCACACCGCTGACGCAAATTCCTTGCCTTAATCTCATTGCGCTGACGCTCCCCGTACTGCATCTCGGCTCGTGTAATGATCCGCGCCCAGAAAATGGAACGAGACGTAAGGCTCGTCGCCAATCACCCAACTGTCGTGGGGAACAGGCGGGATGTAGAAAACACTTCCAGGCGTCAATTCGATCACCGTTCCATCGCTCATCGCGGCGACTGCGCATCCCGAAACAACCATTCCCACGTGCTCGACTTCACACAACGCCGCGCCCGCAACCGGCGAAACGTGTTCCGACCATTTCCAACCGGGTTCGTAACTCGCGCGTCCGATCGTCATCCCGCCGATCTTGATGATGTCGAACCGGCCTTTCTCGAACACGCGGGTCTCATCCGGCTCTTCAAATCGTTTCAGAACCGCTTCGAGCATTTCTCCCTCCTTCTACGCTACCGGACGACCACAACCTCTTCGACGACCGACCACGTCGTCCGAGTCAGATCAGCGAAATTCTCCAGGTCGTTGGTCGCTGCTTCGCCTTCCGGCGTCGCCCACGCGGCTTCCATCGCTTCCCGATCGTCGAAGTAGAGTTCGGCGACCGCGCTCCAGCCGGGATGTTTTCGCTTCGGGTCTTTGGCGACGAAATTCTGCGCGTACCGTCTGATGCCCGGCAGCTTTTCCGCCATCGGGCCGTGCGTTTCGCGATAATACTTCAGAAACTCTTCTTCGCTCAGGTCAGGGCGTTTGTAAAGAATGACAATGAATTTGAGCATCGCGGCGTTTCACCTCAAACCATTGGTTGACTGCGGCCATCTCGAATACCGCGCAACGTGATCGGGCAACGCGATTCCAACCGCCAGTTGTGGGTCGGGAGCCGGCGTCCCGGTCACAATTCGCAATGGCAACTCGCCAGCCCAAACCGGGATCGCGTAATCCTCTTCGTCGTCTTTCGGCGGGCCAGTGCGGATTTTTGCGGAGACTTCGACTAACGGCAACCGGAGCACAGAAGTTCCTTTCAATTCCTGTTCGTTCGGCTCGCGCACCTCGTCCCACCGGCCGGGAATGACGTGATCCGTGAAAGCTTTGAGCGCGGCCATCTTCTCCTGCTCGTCTTCGACCAACTGGGCCACACCTAAAATCACCACCGAACGATAGTTGATCGAATGATGGAAGGCCGAGCGCGCCAGCACCAGCCCGTCAATCAACGTCACGGTCACGCAAACCGGTATGCCTCCAGCCAGTGATCGCAACATCCGGCTCGCGGCTGAACCGTGAAGGTAAAGCGTGTCGCCATCGCGCGCGTATCCGGTTGGGATCACGAAAGGCTGCCCGTCAACGGCGAAGCCGACGTGACAGACGAAACCTTCGTCCAGAATCCGATGAACGGCATCGCGGTCATACGAACCGCGCTGGGGCAGCCGTTTCAGCGTGGTTCGCCGGGTCGGCGCAAAATCGTCCACAACCTTTTCCATCGCGTCTCGCTCCTTGCAGGTTTAATCACGCCCAAAGTAACAATTCGAGTGGACTTGTACAAGTTCCACTTTTGCGTTTGAATACCAGTCCACTTTACCAACCTGTTTTGGAGGAATGAGAGATGGATCTGGCGATCACACTCGACCAACGCTCGCTGGCGCCGTTGAACCGGCAACTTTATGAAGAACTGCGCAAGGCTATCCTTTTTGGCCGTTTGAAACCCGGCGAGCGTGTGCCTTCGACCCGCGCCCTGGCGAAATCGCTCGGCGTCTCGCGGACGACCGTCACGCAGAGTTACGAACAGCTTCTGAGCGAAGGTTACCTGCGCGCGACGACCGGGTCTGGAACCTTCGTCGGCTGCCAATTGCCTGACGAGCTTTTGAAGACCGCCCCGATTGAGACTTCACGTCCGATGGCGCAAACCAGACAAGCCGGACCAACCGCTTCGTTCAAACTGTCGCGTTATGGCGAGAGCCTGACGGACACGGTTCCCTTCGAGCCGCCCGAACTTGATATGCCGATCCATTTCAAAAGTGGCCGTCCCGCGCTCGAAGAGTTTCCTCTGCAGCAATGGCGGCGTTTGATGTTGCGGCATTGCCGGACGACCGACCCATCGCTGCTCGATTACGCTCCTGATTCGCAGGGGCACGAGCCGTTGCGCGAAGCTATTGCGAATTACCTCCGGCGCGCGCGCGCCGCGCAATGCGGCGCCGGCCAGGTGATCATCGTCAACGGTTCACAGCAGGCCCTCGACCTGATCACCAAAGTCCTGATTGATCGTGGCGACCAGGTGGCGCTCGAAAACCCAGGCTATCTGGGCGCGCGGCGAGCGTTCCTCGCGCAAGGCGCCAGGCTGTTGCCAACGCCGGTTGACGAGTCGGGGATCGTCGTTGAAAAACTGCCAGCAAAATCTCTGTTGAGATCGAGGGATGGGGTGAAGCTGGGTTACGTCACTCCGTCACACCAGTTCCCTACCGGCGCAACGCTGTCACTGTCGCGCAGGCTCGACCTGCTGGCATGGGCGGAGAAGAACGGCGCGATGATCATTGAGGACGATTACGACAGCGAATTCCGGTACGGCTCACGCCCGATCCCGGCGTTGCAGGGACTATCGAACAACGATTCGGTGATTTACGTCGGCACATTTTCAAAAGTGCTCTTCCCCGCTTTGCGTGTGGGCTACGTGGTTGCGCCCGCGCCGCTCGCCCGCGTCTTTGCGCGCGCCAAATGGCTGGCCGACCGCCAAACGCCGATGATCGAGCAGCGGGTTCTGGCAGATTTCATCAACGAAGGACATCTGGAACGTCATCTGCGCCGGATGCGGACGCTTTACGAAAAACGGCGGCAGGCGCTCGTGCGCGCGTTTGAAACTCATTTCGCTGATCGCGTGACAATCCTGGGTGAAAACGCCGGGATGCACTTGATGATCAAACTCCGCAGCCGATTGGACGACGAAGAGGTCGTCGAGCGGGCGCGGGGCTGCGGAGTCGGTATTGTCAGCGCGCAGATCTATTACCTCAGCGGCGCCAGCCGGGGCGAATTCGTGCTTGGGTACGCGGCCTTGAGCGAGCGCCGGATTCAGGAAGGCATCCGGCGGCTGGCGGGGATTTTAAATTAGCGAGAAAAACCTTGCCTGAAAAATCAAAATGAGTAGTATTTACGCGGTCGCTGACAACAGTCGCCCCGATAATCTATTCATCCGGTTAATAAATCAGTCCAGTCATGGGTTCTCAGGAACAATTCAGAACAACCTTGGCGAGCCTGCCACGGCAGTTAGCTCCCACATTCCCATCGCATCCGCATGATTATCATCCCGGCCATTGATTTACGCGGCGGTCGCTGTGTCAGACTTTCTCAGGGACAGGCTTCCGCCGAAACGGTCTACGCTGAAAATCCCGTCAAGATCGCCAAACGGTGGTACGACGAAGGCGCGGAGATGCTGCACATCGTCAATCTCGACGCGGCGCTCGGCAAAGACGACACCGAAAACCTGAAGGCGCTCGAACGCATCCTGTACGAAGTGAACATCCCGGTTCAGTTCGGCGGCGGCGTCCGCACCGTGGACGACGCGCGCAGGCTCGATGAGTTGGGCGCGACGCGCATCGTCATCGGCACGACGGCGATTGAAAATCCCGTGCTGCTGCAGCACATCATTGACGAATTCGGCTCGACCATCGTCGTCGGCATTGACGCGCGTGATGGGAAAGTCGCGCTGCGCGGCTGGGAGAAGCTGTCGAACATCAATGCGATTGATTTCGCGCTCAAGGTCGGGGAGATGGGCGTCGAGCGTATCGTCTACACCGACATCGCGCGCGACGGAATGCTTTCGGGCATCAACCTCGAAGCCACACGCGAGATCGCCGCGATGAGCGGGTTGAAGGTCACAGCGTCAGGCGGAGTCGCCTCGCTCGATGACATTTATGCGTTGAGAGAGTTGGAAGATTCCGGCGTTGACAGCGTGATCATCGGCAAGGCGCTCTACGAAGGCGTCTTCACGCTCGAAGAGGCTCTGGATGCGGCGGAGGGTTATGACGACGAGGATGAGGGCGCCTAAGACCTCAGCCATCAAGCAGCCATTTCAAACTCAAGTTGAAGCCCGGCGTTTCGGCCACCAGACAAAAAAATGTGAGACAGAAAAATAAGAGATGCCATTTTTCTGTCTCACATTTTTTTGTCTGGTGGGTTCCGGAGGCCGCAACGACGGTCAAAACCGCAATGAGCAATGTCAATGCGCCTGGTTGCGATTTGACCTCCCGCTTGAACTACCTGCCGCCTTCATGTTATTTGATTCACCTTTTCGATACCCGGCAAATCATCAATAAACAAATCGCCTTGATAACTGCCGGTGAAAAAACGCAGTTGGGGTAAGTTATGTCTAAATCACTCGTCATCGTCGAATCGCCGTCAAAGGCGAAAACGATCAACAAATATCTGGGCAGAGATTTCAAAGTCATCGCCTCGGTCGGTCACATCAAGGACCTGCCGAAAAAAGGATTGGGCGTAGACGTTGAAAACAATTTCGAGCCGACTTACGAAGTAATGCCCGGCAAGGAGAAGGTCGTCAGGGAGATCAAGGACGCGGCGAAATCCGCCGAAACGATCTACGTCGCCACCGACCCTGACCGCGAAGGCGAAGCCATCGGCAGACACATCGCCGACCTGGTCACCAGCGGGCGTGGTCAGGCGAAAAAGCAGGTCTTCCGCGTGATGTTCAACGAGATCACGAAGAAGGCCGTGCAGGACGCCTTCAAGCATCCCGGCGCGATCAATGAAAATCTGGTTGACGCCCAGCAGGCGCGCCGCGTGCTCGACCGGCTGGTGGGTTACAAAGTCAGCCCGCTGCTCTGGGACAAAGTCCGGCGCGGTTTGTCCGCCGGGCGGGTGCAGACTGTGGCTGTGCGACTGGTCGTCGAACGCGAACGCGAAATTCTGGCCTTCGTCAAAACCGAATACTGGTCAATCATCGCCAATTTGTCAGCGAAACTGCCGCCGCCATTCGACGCGCGGCTCTACAAAATCGAATCGCTGACGGTCAAAACCTCCGGCTTCGACGACGGCGTCAAGAAAACCGAATTCCACATCAAAGACGAGGAGTCGGCGAAGAAGATCCTGGATGAACTCGAAGGCGCGCATTACATCGTTTCCGATGTCTCGACCAAAGAGAAGAAGCGCAATCCGGTCCCGCCGTTCATCACTTCAAAGCTTCAACAGGAGGCTTCACGCAAGCTGCGTTTTCCGGCGAAGCGGACGATGCAGATCGCGCAGAAGCTATACGAGGGTAAGGACCTCGGCAGCGAGGGCGCGGTCGGTTTGATCACCTACATGCGAACCGATTCGACGCGCGTCGCCGAAAGCGCGCTCGGCGAAGTCCGCGATTTCATCACCCGCCAGTACGGCGAAAAATATCTGCCCGAAAAAGCCATTCACTATCGCTCGAAGAAAGACGCGCAAGACGCGCACGAAGCCATCCGCCCGACTTCGGCGGATCGTACGCCGGATTCGGTCGCTCCCTATCTGGACAAAGACGAACTGGCGCTCTACCGCCTGATCTGGCAACGCTTCGTCGCGTCGCAGATGATGCCCGCCATCTTCGATCAAACGACGATTGACATCGCGGCGGGCGCCAAATACCTGTTCCGCGCCACCGGCTCGGTCATCAAATTCGACGGCTTCCTTGCAGTTTACGAAGAAGGCAAAGATGAAAAGGACGAAGATGATGAAGAGCGCGCTGCCAAATTGCCGAAGGTTGAAAAGGGCGAGGAGTTGAAGCTCAATTCGATCACGCCCAATCAGCATTTCACCGAGCCTCCGCCGCGTTACACCGAAGCCACGTTGGTCAAGGCGCTGGAAGAGAAAGGCATCGGACGCCCTTCGACCTACGCCTCGATCATGAGCGTGATCCAAGATCGTGAGTATGTCCAGAAACTCGAAGGCCGTTTCCATCCGACCGAACTCGGCACGCTGGTCAACGACCTGCTGATCGAAAGCTTCACCGATCTGTTCGCGGTCGAATACACCGCGCGGATGGAAGAGGAATTGGACGAGATCGAAGAGGGGAAGCTGGCGTGGACGGCGGCGTTGAAAGGTTTCTACGATAAATTCACCGTTGACCTGAAGACCGCCCAGCAGCACATGCGCGACGTGAAACGCCAGGAGATCATCACCGACGAAGTCTGCGATAAATGCGGCTCGAAGATGGCGATCAAGTTCGGACGCTTCGGTCAATTCCTGGCCTGCACGAATTACCCGGAGTGCAAGGGCACGCGCGACCTGGCCAAGCCCCCGGTGGTCAACGGCAACGGCGAAGTCACAGCCGAAGCGGCGGAAAATCCTTACGCCGACGAGACCTGCGAAAAATGCGGCCGCCCGATGACGCTCAAGCGCGGGCGCTTCGGCCAATTCCTCGCCTGCACCGGCTACCCCGAATGCAAAACCACGCGCAAGATCACGAAGGCCGGAGCCGTGGCTGCTCCCCCGAAGATGCTCGACGAACTCTGCCCCGACTGCGGATCGCAACTCGCCATCCGCCAGGGGCCTTACGGCGAATACACCGCCTGCTCGCGTTATCCCGAATGCAAATACATCAAACGCGAAACCACAGGCGTGCCATGCCCGCGCGAAGGCTGCAAAGGCGAGATTCTGGTCAAAAAGTCGAAACGCGGAAAATACTTTTACGGCTGTTCGGAATATCCGAAGTGCGACACGGTCTTCTGGGACAAACCCGTCGCCGAAGCCTGCCCCCAATGCAACAAACCGTTCCTGCTCGAAAAATACAACGCGAAGAAGGAAGAGACGGTGCGGTATTGTTCCGACGAAGGCTGCGGTTACAAAACCGTCAACGGCGAGATCGCGGTCGCCAAGAAGTCGGCGCCCAGCAAGGGTGGCGGCAAAGGCGGCGGCAAGAGTGGCGGCAGACGCGGATCAAAAGCTCAAGCGGCGGAATCGTGACCTGTTCGATTACTTGATCAAGTGACGGGGCGCGGAGAAGCAATCTCCGCGCCCCGTCGTAAGTTTCAACTCTTCTTTCTCCACGCGCCGATGATTGCGCCCGCAATCAGCAAACCGACCAGATGATAGGTCGAGTTGATCTGATACAAGCCGTACTTGCGCTCCTCGAAAAGCACCGTGTCCATCCCGATCAACGCCACAAATCCCAACCAGATGAAAGCGCCGTATTTCAGTCCATCGAGCCAGTTGTTGATTCCGGCGCGAGCGTAAATAACGGCCAGAATAAACGCCGTCACCAGCCCGCCGACGAGCGAATAGATCATCGGCTTGATATCGCCCTGCTGCTGAACCTGGGCGACCTTCTGCTCGTCCCATCCCATCAACTCAATCCATTTGTTGCTGAACAGGACCCCATACCACAACCATCCCAAAAGCCAGTTCGCCAAGCCCGCAACGATGACAGCCAGGTAGTTGATTTTCATAACAGTCTCCTTGTTTGAAAGGTGATTCGTGTTGGTGTTGAGCGCGCCCCGAGACCGCATTGCGCGCCGGGAAGTTGGGCGAATCGTAAACCAGAGCTTGTGGCGAGTGTCAATCGGATTGGCGCTGGATTCAAAAACTAATCTTCAACGGCGGCGATTTCAATGGACACGGTTTCGGAGGCGACGCTGTTGAAAAGCAACGCGAGGGTCGTGCGCCCCGCTTCGATCCCTTCGGGAAGCTCGGCGTCAACGCGGTATCCGGCGATGTCCGTCACGAAGCCAGCGAAGGTCGGGATGACGATCTGTTCGCCCGCTTTCACGCGCACGTTGTCGCAATTCGCCGTTTCATCCAAACCTTCGACAAAGAGGCGGAGCGACGATTTCGGCCCGCGCGCGTGAATGTCCGTCCCGTAATCGGCGCCGTTCCTGACCGTGACGATGATCGGCGCTGGTTTCGCTTCTTCGGTCGGAAAATCGAAAGGCTGAGAGGTCTCTCCGCTGTCGAGTTTGATCTGCGCCCAAGCCGTCCCACTGGCAACTCCCGCCATAACGCCAACTTCGACGTAGGTCAGATGATTGAGCGATGGGCCGAACCATTTGCTCAGTTTTGCTTCGAAATGCGGCCTGACACGACCGACGTAGCGTGGCGTCACGGTTCGATCATTGATGACGACCTTCAGGCTGTTCGCGTCAACCACTTCACGATCCAGTCCGGTCACGACCAGCGAAAGCCAGGCGTGGTCGCCGCCAGTGGGAATTGTTTTGATCGTGGCGTCGTCCGACCGCGCGTGGTATTCGATCTTCGGCTCAGCGATTGCGCGCCGCTCGTTCGACCCGGCGCTGGGTTTGCGCATCGTCGTCCAGCAATAGATCGTCCCCGCGCCGTAAACGCTGATCAGTTGCGCGCCCAACTCGCGCGCCAGACTGCGGATTTCGCTTTCAGTGAAAGTCGCGCCCGCCCACGTGTCCTTCTCTTTTTCAGCGTAGCTGGCGGCTTCGACGCCGTTAGTGTGTAGTTTCAGCACGCCGCCGGATTTGACGACGCGATAAGCTTCGCGGATGTTCGACCGGATGACATCTTTGCTCGGCACGTGCTGGAAGACGAAAGCGGAGAACGCGATGTCGAAGTAATCGCCGGGCAGCGCGGCGAAATCAACGCCGCTGGTTTCGTGCAAATGCGCGTTCGCCAATCCGCGTAAACGCTCGCGCGCCTGTTCGATCATCGCGCCCGAAACGTCAGTGGCGTGGACTTCGCCGAAAATCTCCGCCAGGTGTTTCGTCATTCGCCCGATGCCGCAACCGATCTCCAGAAAGCGCAAAGATTTCGGATCACGCCCGCCGGTCATCAACACCAATTCGGGTAAAATCAGACTGCGAATCTCGTTCGCGCCAGTCGCGTCAAACTCGTCTTCGGACTGGTCGAGCTTGACGGTGTTGATGAACCATCGGGCGTTTTCGAGCGCGCGCTGGTTCCAGTCGCGCTTCATCGTTTGCGCGAAATCATCGAGCGTTTGCCGCTCACCGGTTTGACTGCTCATTCGTTTTGCTGAATCCTCTGGCGTGGGACAAGATGGCATCTTGTCCCACAGCGGAAGTTAATTTTTCGCGCCCTTAGGACGATTTTTGAATCAGTGGAGGGGATTGTGTCCTATTCAAAATTTGTTTGCCTCGTTCTCATCTGCGCGATTCTTTTTTCGACCGCGCACTCACAAAACCGGAGCCAGTCGAAAGACGCCCGCGCTGCCGTCACCAGTTTCTTCTCCCTGCTCAAGTCGCAGCAGTACGCCGCGCTTTACGATTTTCTCCCTTCCCAGCTTCAGCAGCAAATCACCCGCGAGCAATTGTCGTCGAGCCTGAAGCGGCTGGAATCGTTCATTGTCATCGAGCGGATGGAAATTGGCCGTGTGCAGCAGCGCGGCGATCACGCGGTCATTGACACGACGATTTATGGCAGGCTCAAGAAACCGATGAACGTCAATGGAGAGGAGGTCAGCGAGGGCCGCGTCACAGTTCAGCAATACCTCTTCAAAGAAGGCGGGCAATGGAAGGTGGCGACCGCCGACAATCGCACGCGCGATCACTTCCTCAAAGGCAATCCCGAATTCAACCAGCAGTTCCAACTCTCCCAACCGAAGTTCGAGTTCAAACAGAAGGACAAGTGGATGGCTTTCGGCGGCGCTAAAGCAGTAGTCCGACCGTGAGGGAGGACATGGTTCACGCAGCCACGTCCTCCCTCACGGTCGGACTACCGCCACAATCACCGCATGCTCCCAATAGTTCGTTGCCAGGTGAGCGTCCGCCGCAACACATTCAACCGCGCCCGGTCGCGCTCGTCCGCCAGTTGATCCAGTTGATCAACGATGGCCGACAGCAGTTGGAAAGCGAACTGCTTCGCGTGGATCGTGACGTGCGAATAGTAATGCGCCTGCAACGCGCCGTTCCCCCCGCGCCCGTCGTAGTGAAACGCGCGCACCTCAGCATCGCTCATCGTTTCGACGTGAGAATTGATCGGCAGCACGACGCGCGGAACGTCCTGATAATTTCCGTTCCCATCCTTCCAGCCGAGCAGCAGGATCGAAATCAACACGCCCTGCTCATTCAGGTAATCGGGACTGAAGACCACGTTGAGATCCGAAGGCGTGGACAACCGCGGGCCGTAATTGCCGTATTCGGGATTGATCAATTGCGAGTTGTAGATCACGCCGATCACTTCCGTCTGGCCGACCGCGATTTTGACGAACTGTCCGAACTGAAAATCGGCTGGCGACAGGCTCACGGAAGTTTCGAGCGAATCGAGTACCCGAGCGAAGTAATCAACGTGTGAGTTCGATTTTGTAATCTTGGCGACAAGCATCGTTCCTCACTTTTTGACCTTGACGCTGCGGCGTTTGCCGTTGTTGCGCTTCAGCCATTTCTCCAGATCGGAGGCTTCAGTAAAATCCAGCAGCGCCACCGCCAGATCGTCCAATCGCTTCAGCGTCAATTTCTCGACCAGCCCGCGCATACTCGCTTCGATCTCGCCGAGCCGCTGTTCCAACAGTAGGAGCACCACATCAATCCTACCTTCTTTTCTTCCGCGTTTCGTTCCGCGCCTCTCTCCGCGCTCCAGTCCCCGCTCCAATCCCCGCTTTTCAGCTCTTCTTTCCCAACTTGTCACGTAAGGCATTTTCTTACCCTCCTCGAATTCTTTGACCTCGTCATCCAGACGTTCTTCCAAATCTTCCGGCAAGATGATCATCCAGTCAATGAAGCGAAGCAAGGACAATATCTGCTTATGCTCATAACCCCGCTCGTATGCCAGCCTGATCAACTCGCGCTTCACTTCGTACTCCTTAGCAGTATCACCTTTCGCTTCCCACATGCGCAGATGCGCCAACACCACCAGCGCAAACGGATTGTCGCTCGCCAGCAATTCCGCTTCGCGCCCGCGCCAGTCTTCGATCCTCGCGACCGGAAATTCAAACACCAGCCGGCAACCCCAGCGCCCGGTCTCGTAGCGTCCCAGCCTGGTCTCGCCAACACGTCCGGTCACCACGGCCAGGCTGACGACTTCGGCGTCGAAGCGGTCAACGATCTTGTAGTTGTAAACGTAGACCCGCTGATTGAAATCCTCTCCGGCCTGCCCCTGCACTTCGGTGTGAATCAACACCCACAACTCATTGCCATCTTTCAACCAGACTTTCGCCAATTTGTCGGCGAGCTTGAGTCCCTGCGCGTGGCCGCGTCCAAGCTTGGCCAGTTCCTTGTCCAGGAAGACGTAGTTGCGCGCCCAGTCAATTTCGGCGTGAATGTCCGGGAAGAAGAAAGCGATGAACTTCTCGAAGTGTTCATCAATCATCTCCTTCCAGGCGCTGTCTTGTTCGGCTCGAGGCTTCCGCCGCTTTCGTTTCATCGCTTCACTTTGCCCGGTCCCCACAAAGCGCGCCCAGGCTTCGCTCCTGTGTGCTCGCCGTCCTTCAACACCTGCGCGCCGTTCACGAACACGTGTTTCATTCCGGCGGCGTACTGGTGCGGCTTTTCAAACGTGGCTACGTCCGCAATCGTTTTCGGATCGAACACAACGATGTCCGCGAAATAGCCTTCCTTCAAAAAACCGCGACGATCAAGCTCCAGGTTGGTCGCGGGCAATCCGGTCAACCGCCTGACCGCCTCTTCGAGCGTGATCACCTTCTCTTCGCGCACGTATTTGCCCAGCAGCCGCGCGAAGTTGCCGTAAGCGCGCGGATGCGTCGAGGATTTCAAGAACACTCCTTCCGCAGCCATCGAACCTCCGTCCGACCCGAACGACACCCACGACAGCTTGATCTGCTTCTTCAGGTTGTCTTCGGACATCATGAAGTAGACCGCGCCGACGCGCGATTGATCTTCCAGCACCAGGTTCATCACCGTGTCGGCGTAATCTTCGTTGCGCAGCTTGGCGACTTCGGCCAGCGTCTTGCCCGTGTACGGTTTCAGCTTCTCATTCTTGAACCCGACCAGCAGCACGCGCTCAGGCGAGCCTGAAGCGAGCAGCAGGTTCTCCCACTTGTCGGTCGGCGTGCGAATCTCTTCGGCAATCTTCTTGCGCATCGCGGGATCGCGCAGCCGTTTGAACGCCGCTTCGTAACCTCCATCCAACACCCACGGAGGCATCGCCGCGTCGAGTCCGGTTGATCCGGCAGGATAAGTGTACATATCGGCGGTGATCTTCAACCCATCGCGCCTGGCTTTTTCGACCATCGCGACGACCTGATCCATCTTGTTCCAGTTTGATTGGCCAGCGGCTTTCAGATGATAAATCTCCGCTGGAATTTTGGCTTCGCGCGCGATGCGCAGCAACTCTTCAACAGCTTCGATCAAGCGGTTCCCTTCGCTGCGCATGTGCGAGATGTATTTGCCTTTGTACGCGGCGGCGACTTTGCACATCTCGATCAACTCCTCGGTCGAAGCGTAAAACGCCGGCGCGTAAATCAACGACGATCCGATGCCCAAAGCGCCCGCTTCCATCTCCGTCTTCACCAACTCCCGCATCCGGGCAAGCTGTTCCGGCGTGGCCCGCTTGTCTTCCAGCCCGACGACGTATTCACGAATGGTGGTCGCGCCGATGAACGAAGCCACGTTGGCCGACACGCCGCGCTTTTCCAGAAATTGCAGGTATTCGGCGAGCGTCGTCCACTCAATCTCAAACCTCAAATCGCCTTGCGCCGCCTTGCGCCGCCGCTTCATCTCGTCATCGAGCGGTCCCATCGAATCGCCTTCGCCGAAGATTTCGGTCGTCACGCCCTGCTTGATGTCGCCCATCGAACGCCCGTCCACGACCAGATCGTCCACTGCCCACGAGAGCATGTTGATGAAGCCGGGCGCAACGGCCAGTCCCTGCGTGTCAACGATGGTCGCGGCCTTGGCTGATTTGAGATCGCCGATGGCGCCGATGCGGTCGCCTTTGATGGCGACGTCCGCGCGACGAGGTCTGGAGCCTGTGCCGTCGTAGACTGTTCCGTTTTTGATGATGATGTCGTAGGTGTTTTGTTGGGCTTGAGTGGAAGAACTGAAAGTCAAAGCAAGAGTGAGTATGAACAGGGCGCAAGATCGCATTGTCGTGTCTCTCCGGGGAAATGAATCAGAGTCAGAAGCAGGCCAGCCTCTCCTCAAGACGGCCTTTGTTCGAGCGCGTAGACTCGGCTGGCGAGAATCCGCTGGGCGGCGCGGACATCGAGCACATCGTGTGTCAGCACTTCCAGTTTGCTATCAATCTGTCGCAGCGTCTCGGCCATCTGTGAGTTCTGTTCTTCAATTCGCGTAACCCGCTCAACGATCATCTCGGTCCGCGCGCTAATGACTTCCCACAGCGGGCGCGTGTCGAGCAAACGATCCTCAACCTTCGCTTCGAGCGAGGTCAGCCGGGCGTCCAATCCACGGATGTCCGACTTAATCACACGGATTTCCGCCAGAATCAGATCGAGCTTTTCATCCTGCGTCAGGTCTTTGGTATTTTCTTCGTTCATGGATTTCCTCCACGTCCGTTGGACTTCTTGAGCCGAATAGTTTGATCCGGGCTGGTTGGATTATGGCTCAGATGCCCGCCAGGGTAAAAGCGTGAAGCGCTTAATCCTGGCAAACGCTACAGCCGAGTTCCCGGCTCCTGACGCAAGGAGAAGTCCCTTTTGTCCAACCCCTCAGCCGTGTGTTAAATTCGTGCCCGCTCGTCGCCGTGAATGTTTCAAAACTCGCGACGACAAATTCAATCCGTGATCCGATAGCGAGGTACGTTTGATCACCACTACCGTTCATCGCCTGTGCGAGCTTCAACAGACCATCGAGACCGTCATTCGCGGCAAATCGGAAGCCGTCCATCTGGCGATTGTGACGTTGCTGGCGGGCGGGCATCTGCTGGTCGAAGATGTTCCCGGCGTGGGTAAGACGACGCTTGCGCACACCATCGCCCGCTGCCTGGATTGCAGTTTTCAACGCATTCAATTCACCAGCGACCTTTTGCCTTCGGACATCGTGGGCGTTTCGATCTACAACCAGCACACCGGCGAGTTCGAATTCAAACCCGGCCCCGTCTTCACCAACGTGATTCTGGCCGACGAGATCAACCGCACGACGCCGAAGACGCAGAGCAGCCTGCTCGAAGCGATGGCCGAAGGCCACGTGACGGTCGAAAATCAGACCTACGAATTGCCTCGCCCTTTCCTGGTGCTGGCCACGCAAAACCCCGTCGAACATCACGGCACTTATCCGCTGCCCGAATCGCAACTCGACCGGTTCCTGATGCGCGTGCGGATGGGCTACCCGTCGTTCGATGAAGAGAAAGAGATTCTGCGCATGCAGAGGCGCCATCATCCGCTGGAAGAGATTACGCCGGTGATGAGTGGCGATGACGTGTTGGATTTGCAGGAAGAGATCAGAAACGTGCGCGTTGACGAGGTCCTGCTCGATTACCTGATGAAGATCGTAACGGCGACGCGCAGTTCCGAAATGTTCGATCTGGGCGTCAGTCCGCGAGGAACGTTGGCGCTGCATCGCGCGGCGCAGGCGCTGGCGTTCACTGAAGACCGCGCCTATTGCATCGCGGACGACATCAAACGTCTGGTCATCCCGATCTTCGGTCATCGGGTCGCGATCAATTCGCGTTATTCGAGCCGGCACAATAACAGCGACGACGCGGATGCCGCCCTGGCGGAGATCGTCAAGAGCGTGAGAGTGCCAATTTGATTGCGGAATGCGGATTGAGGATTGCGGATTTCCGCATTCCGCATTCCGCATTCCGCATTCCGCATTCATCTGATGCCATCTTTCTTCCCGAAGAAAAAAACATCCCGGTTCGGTTTCACCGCTGCGCTTTTGACCGCTGTAGCGATCGGCGTCGCGCTGATTTCGGTGGTGGCCAGGCAGATTGGCGAATACGAGTTGGCGTCGTTTGGATCGAAGGCGGCGATCGGACTGGCGCTGATCATCGTGTTTTACGTCGTGCGGCGGCTGGCGCAAAGTTTGAGCCTCAATTCCGATTACTCGATTCACTTTCCGAACGCCGGCTTGATCTTTTTCGCGATCGTTCTGCTGGTCACGATCCTCTCCTTGAGCAGCGGGAACAATCTGCTCTATCTGCTGCTGGCGGTATTGCTGGCGACGATGTCCGTTTCGTGGGTGACGTCGCGGTTGAACCTTCAGCGCGTCACGGTCTCCGTGCGTTTCCCCAATCACATCTTCGCGGGCGAATCCGCTCCGTTCGACGTCACGGTGGCGAACCGGAAGAAGCTGTCGCCGGCGTTTTCACTGGCCGTGGCGATGTTGGAGCAGGATTCAGCCTCGTTATTGAGCGGAGCGGCGCCCTCAACCCGAATGATCGAGCTGACCTATCTGCCGATTGTGCCGGCGAAAACCGAGGCTCGCTCGCGCATCGAACGCAGCTTCGCCAAACGCGGCGTCTATCCGATCAACGGCTTTGTGACTCGCACGCGGTTCCCGTTCGGTTTCATCGAACAGCGCCGTCAAATCGAGACGAACGGAGAGATCGTCGTCTATCCGCAGCCGGCGCCCTGGGACGATCTGCGCCATCTGCTCCCGTTGTTGCGGGGCCGGATCGAAAGCCGCGCGAAGGGCAGCGGCAGCGATCTTTACGCGATCCGCCAGTATCTTTCGAGCGATCATCATCATCACATTGACTGGAAAGCGACCGCCAAGACCACGCGGTTGATGGTGCGCGAATACACGCGCGACGACGATTGGCGCGCCATCATCGTCTTCGACCCGCGGGTCGAAAAAGAGAGGGCCTCGGCGCCCGAATTCGCCGAGAAGTTTGAACGCGCCGTCACATTCGCCGCCAGTCTGGTCGCGCATTTCATCCGCGCAGGCGCTGAGGTGCGCCTGCTCGCCGGAGATCAGGATTCGGGGTTCGGCCTCGGGCGCGCGCACAGTTACAAGATGTTTCACGGCCTCGCGCGATTGGCGCCGGCGCCGGACGGCGAGGAGATGGTCGAACCGGACACGGTCTGGCCTGCGGATAATCAGTTCACAATCGTCATCGCTGCGGCGGCGCGCAATTCGCTGTCGAGCCAGCGCGCGGCTTCGACGCAGTTCATAAACTTTGAAGAGCTGTGATGAGTCTGGAGCGTTACTTCATCTTTTCGTCCTACGCGATGTTCACGACCGGCTTCGTGATGCTGGCCGCGACGCGCCAATTGGACGCCTTTTCGCTCGCCGCTTTCGCCATCGCGCTCGGCGCCGGGTGGTTGATTGACACAAGGCGGCTGCGCTGGAACATTTCGCAGCGCCGCGCGAACCACTTGATGATCGGCTATATCTTCTTCGCCCTGGCCGAATGGCGCCTCCTGGGATCGCCGCTGGTCGTGGTCATTCTGCATTTCGTCTTCTTCGCCTCGTCGCTCAAACTGTTGAGACAAAAGTCCGGGCGCGATTGGCTCTGGCTTTACGTCGTCACGTTTTGCCAGGTGTTGATGACGGCGGGGATGATGGTTGATACGACCTTCCTCTTCCTGGTCATCATCTACCTCTTCACGTCGGTCTCGGCGTTTGTAAGTTATGAAATCCACCGCGCTACCGAGGCGTTCGCGACCCAGCGGTCTTCGGCGCCGGCGGTCATCGAATACTGGAGAGAGAACAAAGAGTCCCGGCGCCGCCTTGATTCGCCGCGCTTGCGCAGCCTGGCCGTGTTTTCGGCGGTGGCGCTGGTGGTAATTTTGCTGCTGGCCACGCCGCTTTTCCTGGCGATGCCGCGTGTGTCGCGCGGGTTTTCGCGCAATGGATTGTTGCGCGGCCCAGCGCTCTCCGGCTTCTCCGACAGCGTGCGGTTAGGCGAAGTCGCGCAGGTCAAACTCAATCCGGCGGTGGTCATGCGCGTGCGCGTCAAATTCGCGCCGGGCCGCCAGCCGCGAACGCTCAAATGGCGCGGCGTCACGCTTGATAATTACGACGGTCAAAGCTGGAACTACACCGGCGCAAAGGCTGTCTATCTGAAAAAAAGTGGCGACAATTTTCATCTGACTGAAAGATTGTGGACGCGCGATTACACCGAGCAGCGGTTTTTCGTCGAACCGCTCAACATCAACACGGTCTTCGCCTCGCCGCGCCCATTGCTGGTGACCGGACTGCCCGACCTGGCTCAGGACCAGGGCGAGAGGCTCTGGACTGCGTCCCACGATTTTCACAAACTCGATTACACGGTTCTCTCAGACACCGCCGAATACCCGGATCAAGAACTCGCCGCAAACAACTCGCGCAGCTACTCCTCGGAGATCAGGCGCCTTTACCTGCAACTCCCCGAAGATCACGACCTGCGGATCAACGAACTCGCGGCCGAAGTCACGCGCGGGGCGAAGACTGCGATCGAAATCGCCCGGCGCATCGAAGGCCATCTGCGCTCGACTTACTCCTACACGCTCGATCTGCGGCGGGTGGAAGGCGGCGATCCGGTGGCTGATTTCCTCTTCAACACGCGGGCGGGGCATTGCGAGTATTTCGCTTCGGCCATGACGTTGATGCTGCGCGCGCGCGGCGTGCCCGCGCGTTTGGTCAACGGTTTCCAGATGGGCGAATACAACCAGGCGGCGGACGTTTACACCGTGCGCCAATCGGACGCGCATTCGTGGGTCGAAGCCTTTTTCCCGGAACACGGATGGATCGCCTTCGACCCGACGCCGTCGGCCGGTTTGAGCGTTTATGGCGACGGCCTCGGGGCCTGGTTGCGCCAGCACCGCGAGGCGTTGGAGATGTTCTGGCTCGAACACGTCATCGGTTTCGACACGAGCAAGCAGATTTCGATGGCCTTCACCGCTCAGGCGTGGATTTCTTCGCTGTTTTCGTCATACAAGTTCGACATTTCCTCGCGGTGGTTCGATTGGGTTTCGGAGCTTGGACAAAGAATCGAATCGTGGAAAGATCGCAGGCGTAGCCCCGACGAGAAATTTTCCGAAAGCGGCGGGCCGTCAACTTCGGCCTTCAGCTCAATTGCGCGGCCCTGGGCGCTGGCGCTGCTCGTCCTGACGTTGGCGTCAATCGCTGTCTTCTTTTGGCGCAGGCATGGCCAATCGTGGCAGAGGAAAGTCAAACGCGACGCGCCGGCCTCCGCCATCGCGTTTTACCAGGAGATGCTCAAGACGTTGGAACGCGGGGGGCGCCGTCGCGCCCCGGATCAAACCCCTGCGGAATTCGCCGCGCGCTGGCGAATGCCCGCAGTAACCGAAATCACCAAGCTTTATCAGCAAGTTCGGTTCGGTAATCAGCCGCTCGACGATGACGAAATCGCGCGCATCAGCGTTCTGCTCAGCGAATTGAGAAAGAAGTAGTTGGTGGTTGAGATGCGCGACGGTACGGTACGGGGAGCGGTAGCGACCCGGCGCTTACGGAGGCGACCATTCATAAGCGCCGGGTCGCTACCGCTCCCCGTACCGTACCGATGATCTCCCTATGGCCATCACCGCAATCGTCATAATGTACTTGGCCTTCCTCGTGGTCGGCTGGCTGGCCGCGCGTAAAGTGAAGGATGGCGCGGCGGATGACCTGATCGTCGCCGGACGCGCTATGCCCGTGTGGCTGGCGACGTTGACGATGACTGCGACCTGGGTTGACGGCGGCTACCTGCTCGGCACGGCAGAAGGCGCGTTCAAATCATCTCTGGCTTCGGGCGTCCAGGGCGGCCTCTGTTTCGGCGTCAGTTTGATCCTCGGCGGATTGATCTTCGCCCGGCGGATGCGGCGGTTTGAATTCATCACGCTGATTGATCCGTTTGAAGCGAGGTTCGGCGCCAGGTGGGCCGCTGTGCTGTTTGTGCCCGCGCTGATGGGCGAAGTTTTTTGGAGCGCGGAGTTGCTGGTCGCCATCGGCTCGACATTCGGAGTGATTCTCGATATGCCGATGACGGCGGCCATTCTGCTTTCCGCCGCAGCGGTGGTGGCTTACACGATGGCCGGCGGGATGTGGTCGGTCGCTTATACCGACGCCTTCCAACTCGGCCTGGTCGTGTTGGGACTGGCGGTTGCGCTGCCGTATGCGCTGGACGCCGCCGGAGGTTTCGACGCGGCGTGGTCAGGTTACACGGCGGCGAGAGCGGAGCGAGGATTATTCCTGCCGCCGCCGCATCCGAACGGAACTTTCTGGTCTTCGCCAACGATCATCAACTGGTGGGACGTGAGCTTGATGTTGGTCTTCGGCGGCATCCCGTGGAATTGTTATTTCCAGCGCGTGCTCTCGTGCCAGACGCCGCGCAAAGCTCAATTACATTCGATCTTCGCGGGATTGCTGACGATTGTTTTGACGATCCCGCCGTTGCTGTTTGGCGTCGCGGCATTCAAATACAACTGGCCCGCCGATCAGCTTGCGCAGCTTCAATCGCAACCGGCGCAAACTCTGCCGATGCTTTTGCAATACGTCACGCCACCGCTGGTCGCGCTGCTCGGATTGGGCGCGATTGTCGGCGCAGTGACTTCCAGCTTCAGCTCTTCGGTTTTATCCGCAGCTTCGATGTTTAGCTGGAATTGCTTCCGGCGATTGATCAAGCCTGATCTTTCAGTAACGCAGATGAAGCGGTTGATCCGCTTCTCAATCGTGTTGCTGGGGGCGGTGGCGGCGGTGATGGCGTTGAAAGTCCAAAGCGTCCAGGCCTTGTGGTTTTTCACCTCCGACCTGATCTTCGTTTTATTGTTTCCGCAATTGTTGTTTGCGCTCTTTGATCCGAAGGTGAACCGCATTGGCTCGATCACTGCGTTGTGTGTATCGCTCGTTTTGCGATTGGGCGGAGGCGAGCCGTTGTTCGGATTGCCGCATTTCATTCCGTATCCCGAAATCTTCACGAGCGATCCGGCGAGTTGGTACGACTCAGGCGCAATGCTGTTTCCATACAAAACGCTGGCCGCATCCGTCGGGATTGTGTTGCTGCCTGTCGTGTCGCGCTTGACTGCACGGTGGGATGCGCCGCGCTCACTGCGGAACGTGGCCAATCAATCCAATCGCTGATTCAGGTCTTGCAATGCGACCGACAACTCCGTGCGCGAGACGGTTGCGGTTCCGACTTTGCCGACCACAATGCCCGCCGCGTGATTGGCGATGACCGCGGCTTCGTCAAGTGACGCGCCCGACGCCAGCGCCAGCGTGAGCGCAGCGATCACAGTGTCGCCCGCGCCAGTCACGTCATAAACTTCGCGCGCAACGGTCGGGATGTGCGTCACCGCGCCTCCCTCGTCGAGCAAACTCATCCCGTGTTCTCCGCGTGTGATCAACACATTCCGGCAATCGAGCAGCTCACGAATCCGGCGCGCCGCCTCAACCAGCGAAGCTTCGTCGGTGACTTCCACGCCGCTGGCGCGCTCGGCTTCGTTCTGGTTCGGCGTGATCACGTCAACCGCGCGGTAATGCGCGAAGTTCCTGATCTTCGGGTCGAGGCAGACGAGCTTGCGCTGCGATTGCGCCGATTCAATCGCGGCTCGCAGCGCGCGCGGCGTCAGCAATCCCTTGTCGTAATCGGAAATGATCACGGCGTCGGCGTTCGAGAGCGCGTCGTCGAAGGCGGCGATGATTTGATCTTCGACGGCGCCGGTGATCGGCGAACGATTCTCTCGGTCGGCGCGGACCATCTGCTGGCTGTGAGCGACGATGCGGGTTTTGCGCGTAGTCGGGCGCGATGGGTCAGTGACAATTCCTGCTGCGACGGCGCCTCGCTCAGCAAAGCGATCTCGCAGCAGCTTCGCCGCGTCATCGTCTCCGACCACGCCGACTGGAATCGCTTGCGCGCCGAGTTCGAGCAGGTTCGAGACGACATTGCCTGCGCCACCCAGATGCCAAGTCTCGCGTTTGACTTCGACCACGGGCACCGGAGCTTCGGGCGAGATGCGACGCACTTCTCCCCAGATGAATTCATCCAGCATCAGATCGCCGAGCGTGACGATCCGCAACTCGGAGAACTTACTGATGATTTGTTGCGCGCGTCGGTAATTCATCAATCTACAATCCCGAATCTCAAATCTCAGATCTCAGACTCCCAGAAACCCTATCAATCGCCTTCATCACTTGGTCAACCGTGATTGATCGAATGCATTCGGGTTCGTCAAAAGCTTCACAAGTGTACATTGCGCACGGATTGCACGGGAAATAGTTTTGTACCAGCGCGGACGGCGCGCGCCACGGACTCCAGCGAACGGAACTGGCCGGACCGAAAAGGACAACGAGTGGAGTTTTCACTGCGGCGGCGATGTGCGCAGGGCCGCTGTCGTTGCCGGCGAACAACTTTGCGTCGGCGATCACCGCGACCAACTCGCCGATGCCGAGCGAGCATAAAGACGCGAGTGAACGCTTTGTCGCCTTCGCTACGTCGGCCAACTGCGTCCGCTGCTCTTCGGTCGGCGCGCCGGTCATCACGATCTGGAAGCCGCGCGCGATCAATTGCTCAGCGACCGCCGCGTATCGCTCCGGCAGCCAGCGTTTGGTGTAGAACTCGTTGGTCGGCGCGAGCACGACGTATGGTTCGGCAGGATCAACTCCGGCTTCGCGCAACTTCGCGTGCGCCGATTCGCGCAGTTGCGGAACGACGTGTAGATGCGTTGGTTCAGGCTCGTCGCCGGGCAATCCCAGCCATTTGAATTGTCCGAACTGATACTCAACCGTGTGCAGATCTTTTCGACCGAGAACTTCTTCGGCGGGCGGGATGCGCAGGTTGTAGGCGTAGCCGTGGCGGAAATGTTCCGCGCCCGCGCGATGTTTCGCGCCACTCAAAAAAGTCAGTTGTGCGCTGGTCGGCCCGCCGTGCAGGTTTATCACCGCGTCGAACTTTCTCCCGCGAATCTGCCTGATCACATCCAGACGGGCTGCGAGCGAGCTGCGTTTGTCTTTCGCGCCGCGCAACAAAGGCATCGCCTCGATGTCAGGATCGGCCAGGTAAAGGTCAGTGTAGACGGCTTCGACCAGCGTCGTGATTTGCAGGTCAGGCCGGAAATGTTTCAGGGCGCGCAGATTCGCCGCATCCAGCACGGCCTCGCCCAGGTTGCGGATGCGGATGAAGAGCACACGCGAATTTTCAGGGAGTTGTTGAAAGAGAGGCGCGGACATCGGAGCTTGAAGCGCAGGTCGAAGGCGCGGCGAATGAAATGCGACGAGAGTCAGGCTTTGACCTCTTCCTCCTCAATCGTCGCTTCGTCGACGAGCATCACCGGAATCTCGTCGCGGATCGGATAAACGCGATGACAGCTCACACATTTCAAACCGCTGCCGTCGGGTTTCAATTCGACTTTCGATTTGCAGGCCGGACAGCGCAGGATTTCCAGAAAATCAGGACTAATGCTCATCGTAAATCGCCTCGCGCATGAAGATGGTTGGGTTTCAACGAAGCGGCATTCTATTGACGCGCTGAAACCGTGTCAAACCGCGACCAATTGCTTCCGGCGGGTTGCTTGACCTCTGTCCGCAGCCGAACTTATGATGCGGCCTTGTTTGATTTGATCTCGTTGATTTCCCGTTCACACAGTTCCAACTACAGAAGGAGTAGGTATCCAAATCTATGGCTCATCCAGTCACGTCCACTGAAACCGCGAAGAAAATCTGGCACAACGGCAGAATGATCGAATGGGACGACGCGCAGATCCACATCATGTCGCACGTCGTCCATTACGCGTCGTCTCTGTTTGAAGGCATTCGTTGTTACGCCACGCCACAAGGCCCGGCCGTTTTCCGATTGCGCGAACACATCCAGCGGCTGCACGATTCCTGCAAAATCTACCGCACGGAGCTTGAGTATTCGGTTGATCTGTTGATCGAAGCCTGCCTGGATGTAGTGCACGTCAACGGGTTCAAGGAATGTTATCTGCGGCCGGTGGTCTTTCGCGGCTACGGCGCGTTCGGCGTCAACCCGCTGAACAATCCGGTTGAGGTTTACATCGCGAGTTGGGTCTGGGGCAAATACCTCGGCCAGGAAGGAATCGAACAGGGCGTGGATGTCTGCGTGGCCAGTTGGGCGCGCATGCACAACAACACGCTGCCGCCCAGCGCGAAATCCGCTGCGAACTACATGAACTCGCAATTGATCAAGATGGAGGCGATGACCAACGGCTTCGTCGAAGGCATCGCGCTCGACACCGACGGCAACGTCAGCGAAGGCAGCGGCGAAAACCTCTTCCTGATTCGCAACGGAGTGCTCTTCACGCCGCCGCTCGCCTCGTCCGTGCTGCCCGGCATCACGCGCGATTCGGTGATGCAGATCGCGCGCAATCTGGGTTACGAAGTCCGCGAACAGGTCATCCCGCGCGCCGCGCTCTACGTCGCCGACGAAGTCTTCTTCACCGGCACCGCCGCCGAGATCACGCCGATCCGCAGCGTTGATCGCATCAATGTCGGCGCAGGCAAACGCGGCCCCATCACCGCGCAATTGCAAAACGAGTTCTTCGCCATCACTTCCGGCGAGAAAGAAGCGCCGGGTGATTGGCTGGCGTTTGCAGGCAAGTAATCAATGCTTATAGTATCGGCTTGCGGCTCAATGGTGAGCCAGGAGAAGAACAATGCCCCGAATCTCAGAGTTCTTCGGAATAGCGATTTACATGTACTACAAGGATCACCTGCCGTCGCACTTCCACGCCATCTACGCCGAATACGATGCTGCGGTTGGCATTGACCCGATCCAGGTTTTGGAAGGAAGATTGTCTCGGCGGGCCGAGTCGCTGGTCTATGAGTGGGCGGCCAAGTACCAAGCGGAGTTGCGCGTCAATTGGGAATTGGCGCGCGCTGGCCAGCCGTTGCAACCAATTCCACCGCTTGATTAAGAGTGGAGGTGATGAACGATGATTTTGCGCATCCTTGAGTATGAAGTCTGCGGACCGCATTCGCTGCTGTTGACGTTCAATGATGGCACGAGTAAGCGAGTGAATCTTCTACCGCTGCTAGATGGCCCAATTTTTGAGCCTTTGCGCGATCCGATTTATTTTGCCCGGGTCGCTCTCGACCCGGTGGCGGGTACCGTGGTCTGGCCAAATAGCGCCGATTTTGCGCCCGAAGCGCTGCGCGAGGCGCCATCCGAGGCAGAAACAGTGACGGTCGAAGGTGACGAAGAGACGGCGCTCGCAGCGTAACGTTTTCCCGCCAATTGACGTGAAGCTCAACGACGCGGGCAAAGCGATTACATACCGAGCGCATTGATGCCCGACATACCTTCTCCAAAACAGCTCGCCGAGCAGACCATTCGCGAATTGAAAGCCGCCGCCAACGTCCGCACGGCCCAGCAGGCGAAATTCTATTTCAAGCCCGACGAAGAGGTCTGGATTTTCGGCGTTGACACTCCAACGCAGCGAAAGCTCGCCAGCGAGCTTTATCAGCGAGTTCGCGGCGAATGGACGATTGAGGACGCGCTGGCTTTCTGCGACCTCCTGATCAAACGCCGCGAACTGGAAGCGAAGAACATCGGCATCTTCCTGCTCGCCCGTTATAAAAAATCCTTCGACAAAAAGCTTCTGCGGAATATCGAGAGCTGGCTGGCTGACGATCACTGCGCCAATTGGGCGGCGACCGACGCGCTTTGCGGCGAAGTGTTGGCGCCGCTCGTGCGGCAGCATCCGTCATTGATCGCAAAGTTGAAGACCTGGAGTGGCAAACGAAACCTGTGGTTGCGCCGGGCATCGGCGGTTGCGATGATCCATTGCGCGCGACGCGGCGAACAACTGGATGATGTCTACACTATTGCCGAGTCGTTGTTCAAATACTCTGAAGACCTGATTCACAAGGCCACCGGCTGGCTCCTGCGCGAAGCGGGCAAGCCTGACCCGCAGCGGTTGGAAGCTTTCCTGCTGGAACACGGGCCGAAGATTCCCCGTACAGCGCTGCGCTACTCAATCGAAAGGTTCCCGCCGGAGAAACGAAAGATGTTGCTGGAGAAGACCAGATCGAGGTCGTGAATTGACAACCCTATTACCCGATTCTATAGTGCGCTGGTTAAACCAATCACGGGATGAAAACAGGCGCGGGCTAAAAACAGACCGCGCGAACTGATCACCCTCCACCCACCTTAGGAGGAAGAAAATGGCCAATCGAGACACGAACCATTTCGGAACGACAATGACGCCGATTGACCGGGCTGGCATCACGGAACTTGTTGTCCAACGCATCAAGGAGTTGCTCGAACGCGGCGAGTTGAGAGCCGGAAGCCGTCTGCCACCGGAACGCGACCTCGCCGAGATGCTTCACATCAGCCGACCCTCGCTTCGCACCGCGCTGAAGGCGCTGTCGGTGATGGGCATCATCCGCGCGAAACCCGGCGCGGGAACTTACATCGCCGAATCGCTGCCCGAAATCTTCACCGAGCCGATGCATTTCATGACGCTGATCAACAACACCAGCGTCGAAGAGCTATTCGAAGCGCGCCGGATCATCGAAGCTGGGTTGGCGGAACTCGCCGCCGAACGCGCCACGGAAGCTGACATTGTGGCGTTGACCAAAGAAGTCGAAGGCATGAAGGTCGCCATCGGAGACCCCGAAAACTTCCTCAAGCACGATGTTCGCTTCCACCAGGTGATGGCTCGCGCCGCGAACAACAAACTGATGAGTGGAGTGATGGACACCGTCGCGCAACTGCTCTTTCACATCCGCCGCCAAACCGTTTCTCATGCGCGCGACCTCGAAGAAGCTATCGAATGGCATCAGAAGATCATCGCGGCGATGCAGAAACGCGATTCGAAGCGCGCCAAAGAGATGTTGTCAGGTCATCTGCGCGCGGCGCAATCAGCCTGGGCGCGCGAGAACGGGATTGAAGGCGCTGAGAAAACGGGAGAGGCTAAACTGGCGAAACGCCACAACAAGTGACATCTTCGAGGTATTCAATCAGTGGAGACAACAGTATCAGTAGATGGATGAGATGTTCTGATAAGCTTGATACAAAGGCTTGGTCGGCCTTTCTGCTGAGATGAACTCGGCGCTCAGGTTGATGGCGACAACCAGATGCAATGCATCCATTGCGCCCAACCCGTACTTACAGGCCAGGTCGAGCGCAGGTTGGATCAATGGCTCTTCGTCAACCCATTTGGTCACGGCGCCAAAAAATCGCTGGTATAAACTGAGTTCCTTGTGTTTCCGATACCTCGTCGGGATAGGCAGCACTTCCAGCTTCAGAAATCGCGTGGTAGCGAACTCGCGGTTCGGGTCGGCTATGATAGAAAGCGCACGCATACGCCGCGCCGGATCCGGTCCAACCGCCGCGTTGATCAGCACTGACGAGTCGAGCACTGTAAGTTGGTTACTCATCTCCTTCGCTCAGATAACCGCCCCGCCTGCGGGCAATCTCACGCTCAAGTTCTTCCTCGGAGTACAATCCTTCGCCGCTTTCGGCAATCTCCATGCTCAGCCGGTAAAGCTCCTTGCCCAGTTCCGACATCGTTTCGTAAGTCATATCAGGCGGGATGTACGCCCGCCGCACGTGTGGCGCTTCAGGGTAATACTCATCATTCGTCTGGTATGCCAAGTTGTCATTTGCCATACAATGTTCCTCCGTCAACGGGATTGTAACCCCAGGCGAGCGGTTTTCGATAGCGCGACCATTACGGCTTCGCATCCATCCAGTTCTCACCCACTCCAATTTCAACTACCAGCGGCACGTCCAACTTCACCGCATTCTCCATCGCCGCCTTCACCACTTCGCTCGTCGCTTTGACCTCTTTCTTCGGTACGTCAAACACCAGCTCGTCGTGAACCTGCAGGATCATCCGCGCCTTCAATTTTTCGCGGCGCAGAGCTTCGGCGACGCGCAGCATGGCGAGCTTGACGATGTCGGACGCGGAACCCTGCATCGGCATGTTCACCGCTTCGCGTTCGGCGCGAGCGCGGTTGGCGCCTTTGCTGGCCAGATCGGGCAACCGCCGCTTGCGGCCGAAGATCGAACGCACGGCGCAATCATTCTCCCGCGCCAGATCGGGCAGTTCATCCATGTATTTCTTCACGCCAGCATAAGTGCGATAGTACTCGTCAATGACTTTCTTTGCGTCGTGACGCGAAATACCTACGCGCTGCGCCAAGCCGAACGGCCCGATGACATAAGCGATGCCGAAGTTGACGATCTTCGCCCGCCGCCGCGCATCTTTCATCTCTTCCGCCGTCTTCGCGTTGAAGACTGCGCGGGCGGTGCGGGCGTGAATGTCTTCGCCCTGGCGGAAAGTTTCGAGCATCACCGCATCCTTCGTGATGTGCGCCAGCAAGCGCAATTCGATCTGCGAATAGTCAGCCGAAAGCAGAACGTGTCCGTCAGCCGGGATGAACGCGCGGCGAATGCGCTGTCCCATCTCGGTGCGGATCGGAATGTTTTGTAAATTTGGATTGATGGATGAGAGCCGGCCAGTCGCCGCGATGGTTTGATTGAGCGTGGTGTGAATGCGCCCGTCCGCCGGGTTGATCAATTCGGGCAGCGCGTCAACGTAAGTGCCTTTGAGCTTCGCCAACTCTCGATGCTCGATGACGAGTCGCGGCATTTCGTACTTTGCGGCCAGTTCGTCGAGCACATCACGGCTGGTGGAAATCTTTCCGGTCGAGGTGCGGCGCGAGACCTCGTAATTCAACTCCTCGAAGATCTCGCCGAGTTGTTGTGGCGAGCCGACGTTGAACTCGCGCCCCGCCAACTCGTAAATCTTCGCCGTGAGTTTGGACAACTCCTTCTCCATCTCGACCGAAAGCTTCGGCAACACGGCGGTGTCAACGCGGAACCCGGCCTGTTCCATCTCGTAAAGCAAGGGAACCAGCGGCAGTTCGATCTTCCGATAAACGAAATCAAGCTTCTCTCGCTGAAAATCGTATTGAATCTTGTCTTCTTCGAGCCGCGCGTTCAACACGTCGACCAATCGCCCCGTCAAATCAGCCGCTTGAGCAACGGTCGCTTCCTCGTCGAGCGAGATGTCGCCGCCCAGATATTCATTCGCCAGTTGCGGCAATTCGTATTTCGCGCGCTCGGCGTCGAGCAGGTAAGCCTCGAGCAGCGTGTCCTCGGTCACGTTCTCAAGCTCGATGCCCAGCGCGCCCAGCAGCCGCATCGCCCGCTTCAGATCGAACGTGGATTTTTCGATCAAGCCGTTCTCGAAAACTTCCTTGAGCAGCTTCACAGCCCCTCGAAGGTCATCGCAATTTTCAAAATCGAAATAATCCGCCGAACCAGACGAGGTCGAAAACGCGACTCCGTTCAATTCGCCTGAGGAATTTTCTGACAGCGCGAACGCGAATTGATCGCGGTTGAAGAGCGCATTGATCAGCTTCTGCAAATCGGCGGTCTTCGTCACGCTGCGATACTCCGCCGTCCGGCCTTCGGATTCTTTCGTCGCCGCCTGCTCGCCCGATTTCGCTCCTTCTTTGAACTCCTGCTTCAATTGAGCGAATTCGAGTTCATCGAACAATTCGTAAGCCAGCCGCTGATCAGGCTCTTCCAAAACCAGCGCCTTCATATCCAATTCGACCGGAACGTTCAGGTCAATCCGCGCCAGCTCGCGCGAGAAACGAACCTGTTCGGCGTTATCGCGCAGCGATTCGCGGTAGGTCTTCTTCTTGACCTGCTCCCAATTGGCCAGCGCGCCCTCGATGTCGCCGAACTCTTCAAGCAACGAAGCCGCGCCTTTTTCGCCGATGCCGGGCGCGCCGGGAATGCCGTCCACCGCGTCTCCCATCAATCCGAGCCAGTCAACGATCTGATCGGGCCGCACGCCGTATTTCGCTTTGACGCCGGCTTCGTTGAGCCAGTTTTCGCCCTGCTTGTCCACGCGCAGCACGACCACATCGTCGTCATTCACCAACTGGCTGAGGTCTTTGTCGTTCGTGACGATGACCGCTTGCAATCCAGCTTCGGTCGCTTGTCGGGCCAGCGTGGCCATAATGTCGTCGGCTTCGTAACGCGGGATGCGCACGACGGGCACGCGCAACGCATCGCAGACGCGAACGATGTATGGCAGTTGCGCCACCAGGTCTTCAGGCATTTCGGGACGATGCGCTTTGTAATCGGCGAACTGCTCCTGGCGAATAGTCTTCTCCTTCGAGTCGAGCACGACGCCCAGGTAATCAGGCCGATGATCCTTGATCAATTTCCGCAGCGTCACCGTGAAGCCATAGGTGGCGTTGGTCGCCAAGCCTTTCGAGTTCGACAACCCGCGAATCGCGTAGTACGACCGAAAGATGTTCGACATTCCGTCAACCAGGAAGAGGCGTTTTTTGTTTGGCATAGCGCGGATTATCGGCGAGCCGGAGAGAGAGGGTCAAGATGGCCGAACAGCCGTAATACGTGCTGTTCTCTCCGGATGATGATAAGCTTGAAGCAGGACAAGAAGGAGAAAGCTTTATGCAAACTCGTATCGAAACAAAGATCGAACAGGATGGAACGATCATCCTGCGCGACCTGCCTTTCCACGAAGGGGAAACTGTCGTTGTGGTTATCAGCGCGCGCCCGGCGGAAACAGGTCAGGGGAATCATTATCCTCTGCGCGGGTTGATTGTGGAATACAAAAATCCGTTTGGCTCGGTGGCGGAAAATGATTGGAGCGCGATGCAGTGATTGTCCTCGATACGCACGTCTGGATTTGGTGGGTTCACAATGACCCGCTGCTGCCACATGATGTGGCTCAGGTCGTCGCCGCACACGAATCCGCCGGTCTGGGAATCAGCGCGATCTCCTGTTGGGAAGTGGCGAAGCTGGTTGAATACAATCGCCTGGGCTTGCCGCTTCCGCTCAGTGACTGGATGGCTCAGGCTCTGGCGTATCCGGGGATCAGACTGCTGGAACTGACGCCGGAGATTGCGATCGAATCCACACAACTGCCGCAGCCGTTTCATAAAGACCCCGCCGATCAAATCATCGTGGCGACGGCGCGGATACACGGCATTCCACTGGTCACTTGCGATACCAAAATCCGCGCTTATCCGCACGTTCAATTGCTGCCGTAAATATCTCAATTTTATTCCGGCAATTGATCCTGACCTCGAAAACGGAAGGGCGAGAGATCGCTCTCTCGCCCTCCCCTCATCGGTAATGATCAAAAGCTTCGCTTCAAAAAACTCAGCCCTACCTTCGATCACACCCAAAGTAACCCGGCTGTCGCCGCTTACGGCAAGCCGTTCCAGTTGCCGGTGATCACCTTCGGGTAACCCGCGTCAACCTTGCTGGTCGCCACGTCGAATTGCGAGTACTGGCTGCCCCGGAAGAAATAGGCTTTGCCGTTGTTCCAGAGGATCGCCGAGTCAATGCCGTTCCCCCACAAACCCGTCCAGTTGCCTGCGATCGGTTTCGGATAGCCGACATCAATGTCTTCATCGCTCAGATCGAAGCGGACGTACTGGTCGTCCTTGAAGAAGTAGGCCTTGCCGTTGTTCCAGTGAACCGCCGCGTCAATGCCGTCCGACCAGAGGCTGTTCCAGTTGCCCGCGATCACTCGCGGATAACCCGCGTCAACCGTGAAGGTGGCCAGGTCCATCCGCAGGTACTGGTTGCCTTTGAAGAAGTAGGCTTTGCCGTTGTCCCAGGTCACGACGGCGTCAACCCCGTCCGTCCACAGCCCCGGCCAGTTGCCCGCGATCGGCTTCGGATAGCCAGGGTCAACCTGATTCGTGGCGGTGTCGAAGCGGTAGTACTGGTTCCCTCTGAAGAAGTAGGTCTTGTTATTGGTCGGCCAGAAGACCGCCACCCACTTGTTCACGCCCACCGCGTCCCACGCCTTCGCAGTTGATTTGTACTCGGCGCTGCCCGCCCCGAACAAATCCCCCGCCGCGTTCAACGTGGCGTTGCGCGCGTCGGTGAATTTGGCGCTGGGGAACAGATACAGCGTCAACGCGCGGTAGAAAATGCGCTCAGCCGAACGGCGGCCAATGCCCGTGACCGCGACGCCGCTGACCGGATGCACGCCGCCCTGCGCCAGCAAATAGAACGCTTTGTTCTGGATGCCGCTGTTGCTATGGACGCCGCCGTTGTCAGCCGGTCCCGTGTAACGATTCGAATAGTGATCCGGATCGCCGAAGGCCGGCGGATTCGACAGGCTGCGCAGCGCGTCGCCCGCCGTGGCCGGCGTGTAGCAGTCCTCGCCGATCAGGAAGTCGGGACTCTTCTTCGCGTAGAACTCGACCGCCGTGCCGAAGATGTCGGAGAACGATTCGTTGAGCGCGCCCGATTCATTCGCGTAGATCAGGTTGGCGGTTTTCTGCGTCAACCCGTGTGTGATCTCGTGGCCGACCACGTCGAGCGACACCAGCGGGCTGAAGGTCACGCCGTTGCCGTCGCCGTAAGTCATCAACGAGCCGTTCCAGAAAGCGTTGTTGTAATTCGTGCCGTAATGGACGCGGCTGATGACCTGATAACCGGCGCCGTCAATGCCGCTGCGGCCGAAGACGTTGAGGTAGTAATCCCAGGTCTTCATCGCGCCGAAGTGAGCGTCAACCCCGGCCGATTTGTCGTTGGCGTTCGTGCCATTGCCCCATTCGTCGAACAGAAGCTGGCTGAACAACGTGCCTGTGCCCGTCGTGCCGTTGTTCATATCCCGCGTCTGCAGATTGCCGCGCGAGGCGTCTTCCATCGTGTAGACCGGGAGGTCGGGAAGCGGCGGCGGGAAATTGATCACCCCGCTCTTCGTCGCAATGGTGACATCGCCGACGTAGAGGCTGTGACCCAGTCCGTTCGTCAGGCTGTTGTAATGCCAGACGATCTGGCCGTCCAGAGCGTTGACGAAGTATTGATGATGCGCCGTGGCGTCGGTGCCGTCTTCGATGCGCAGTTCGACGTGGAAGACCAGCGTCGCGCCCTTCGCGCCTTCGCCCTGGCTGATGGCGTGCGGCAGGATGACCAGTTCCGCCTTCGGCGCTTCGGCGAATTCGCCGGTGTAGCCGAGTTCGGTCTTGGCGGCTTCGATAGCGGCGGCGGCGTCAATCGCCGGCGGCGTGTCAATGCGGGCGTCGTCGAACGTGCGACCGCTGACTTCACGCACCGAGTTTTCGTCCAGGTGCGCGATCACCTGCGAGCCGAAGACCCGCACGTTGCTGTGCATCTGGCTCAGGCGCAGGTGCGTGAGGCCGAGGTCGTCCTGCTCGGCGCCGATCACGTGGAATTCAGCGGCGGCGTCCGGCTGATCTGCGCCTTCGCGCTGCTGCCGCAGGAAATCGAGGCTGCGGCGATGGGCGTCTTCCACCCAGTCGGGGCGTTTGGCCTGCTGGCCGCGGGCCGATTGGCCTTCAGGCTCACGATAAGTTCTCACGATGCGGCCCTCCGCTTTGCTCTGTCCGGGGTTCTGATCCCGGCCTTGTCCGCCGGCCATCAACAATGGAGACCACAGGCCGAAGGCCAGGGTCAGGGCAACGAGCGATGTCAGTAATGTTTTCAGACTTCTTGTTTTCATTTTTTCTCCTGCTGACGGCGCGGCTGACGCCGTTCAGAGTTCGGGTTGGCGGTTGTGACCGCGACACGTCGTTCGCGGTCAGGGTATAGCTGAGACGAACTCGCGGTTCGGGGAGCGGGGAGCGACCTGGGCTGGAGGTAATTGGTCGTTGGCCGAGGTTCAAGTCGCTCACCGCTCGCCGTACCGCTTTCTGTTTCCAATCACGTAAGCGAAAACCCGGCGGGAAAAATGGAAAGCCGTAAATATTCATTCAAAAACACTTCGCATGCCCGGTTGAAACGCTGCGCCAACATTGCGATGGACAAAAGCGAGAAACGGCGGAGAAAAATGGAACGGACTTCAGAAATTTTCTGCCCGCGAAAAGAAAAATAAAGTTGAAGGCATAATGCGCGATGCTATAATCCGCGACAGCTATGCGGTCTCAATCAGCCGAGGTAAATATGATGAATACTCCACAAGAAGTCTCTGAAATCCTGATCGCCTGGGGAAGAGGCGACAAGTCTGCTATTGATAAGCTGCTCCCGCTGGTTTACGAGGAGTTGCGGCGGCTGGCGCACAATTACATGCGCCGCGAAAACCCGGGCCACACGCTGCAAACCACGGCGCTGGTTCACGAAGCTTACATGCGTCTGGTCAACGGAAGCGCTGTTCCGCCCAAAGACCGTAAACACTTTTTCGCCGTGGCGGCCACGGCCATGCGCCACATCCTGACCGATTGGGCGCGCCGGAAATCGAGCGAGAAGTATGGCGGCGAATGGCGTCACGTTTCGATTGAAGAGGCCGCCACGTTTTCACACGACCGCGCGCCGGAATTCGTCGCGCTCGACGAATCGTTGACGTCGCTGGCCGAAACGCACCCGCATCTGAGCCAGGCGGTCGAATTGAGCTATTACGCGGGATTGAGCCGAAACCAGATCGCCGAGACGATGGATGTCTCGCCCGAAACCGTAACCAATTACCTGAATCGCGCACGCGCATGGCTGAAACAGGAACTGAGCAGAAATTGATTCGATGGACGCGGCAACTCAGCCTGACATAGACCAAATCTTCAAATCACTGCTGCCCCTGACGCCCGATCAGCGATTGGCGCAGATGGCTGAAGTTTGCGCCGGCGACGAAGATTTGCGCCGCTGGCTCGAAGCGCGGCTGGCCAAGCACGACCGGCGCGAGAATGCCTTCAAGCTCTACGAAGCAGCCCTCGGTTTGAGCGCGGAACGACGTTCGACGTTTCTGCGCGAACGTTGCGGCGGCGATGAGGATTTGCGACGAGAGGTCGAAGCCCTGCTGGCCAGCGACGACTCGCGGTTCCTGGGCGGCAACGCGATGGATGATGCCGCGCGCATCATCGCCGACGAGGAGCCAGAAAACGTTGAACCTCGTCAGGAAAGTGGACGACGGACGCCCGGTTCGTTCATCGGGCGTTACCGGTTGATCGTGCGGTTGGGCGAAGGCGGAATGGGCGAGGTCTGGCAGGCCGAAGACACAGAGCTTCGACGCGACGTGGCGGTCAAATTCCTGGCCGAATCGCGCGCGAACGACCCGGAGTGGCTGGCCCGCTTCGACCGCGAAGGCCGACTGCAAGCCGATTTGAACCACCCGAACATCGCCACAGTTTATGGCAAAGAGCAGGTTGACGGGACGCATTTCCTGGCGCTCGAACTGGTGCGCGGCGAGATGCTGGCGGATCGTTTGCATCGCGGGCCGATGACGATTGACGAAGCACTGCCGGTCTTTCGCCAGATCGCTGACGCGATCGATCACGCCCACCGGCAAAACATCGTTCATCGCGACCTCAAACCGTCGAACATCATGCTGGTCAAACGCCCGAACGGCGGCGACCTAGTCAAAGTGCTCGATTTCGGCCTGGCCAAAAAATTCGCCAGCGACAACGCGCCGACGCAAACCGATTTCAGCCGGCTGACCGACAAGCTCACGCGCAGCTTCGGCGAGACTCCTTCGGGAATGATTATGGGCACATTGCCTTACATGAGTCCCGAACAGGCTTGCGGCGATCCGCTCGATCAGCGGACCGATCTGTGGGCTTACGGCTGCGTCTTTTACGAAGCTCTCACCGGGCGGCGGGCGTTCGGCGGCAAGAACAATGACGCGCGCGAGGTGTTGCTGGCGATCATTAACCGCGACCCCGCCATGAGATCGCTGCCGGGCGAGACGCCGAAAGAGATTCGCCGCCTGCTCCGCCAATGTTTGCAGAAAGACATGAGCGCGCGGCTGCCGAGCGCCCGCGAAGCCATCCGCGCGATAGACGAAGCGCGTCCGCCGCTGCGCCCCTTCGCCTGGCCGAAGGTTTGGTGGCGGCAGGCGATCTACGTGACCACGGTCGCGCTGTTGATGTTCGTTTCTTTCCTGGCCGGAATGCGGGCGCGCGATTGGTGGTTGATCCCGCAAGAGAAGTATCTGGCCGTTCTGCCGTTCAACGACGCTTCGGCGGCGCAGACAAACCGGAAGCTCGGCGCCGGGCTGGCCAAAGCCTTGCGAGATCTGCTGGCCGGAACGCCGGAGTTGCAGGTCAAGCCGCAATCGCAGGTTGCGCAAACCGTTGAGCCAGGAGTTGCGCCTGCCCGCTTGATGAACAAGCTAGGAGCCAATCTGATTCTGAGCGGCGAAGTTCGGGAAGAAGGCGATCAGGTGGCGATTGACTTCCGCGTGCTGAACGCCAGGATGAGCGAGATTACGAGCGGCGTGGAGCGCGGCCCGAAAAGCGAGTTGATTGATCTGCAACTCAAGGTCGCAGGCCGTGTGGCGCGCGCGCTGAGGCTGGATTTCCGCGCGCCAGCCGGATTCAAAGTCACGCCGGTAGAAGACCTCTATCTGCAAGTGGTGAGCTACCTGCAAAGCGATCTCGACAAAGATTCGTTCGCGCAGCTTTTCAAGCTGCTCGACGATTTGAGCGTGACCGAAAGCGATTCGGCGCGGTTTCAGGCGCTGCTTGCTCAAGCCTACCTGCGTCGCGATGACTACACCTTCTCCCCCGACAGGACGGATTTGAGGAACGCGGCGAACGCCTGCGAGAAAGCTATTCAGTTGAGCGCGAATGACGCGCAAGTAATGAAAGAGGTCAAGATTACTCAAGCCCTCGTGCTCGCCTTCCAGGAAAAACATCAAGCGGCTATCGCTATTTTCAAGGAAGTACTGGCCGCTCACCCGAACGAGATGGATGCGCTCCTGGGTCTGGCCAGAACCTATGCGCATCAGCGGGATCTGGAGTCGGCCAAAGAATATTATCTGTCGACCATCAATGCCTGGCCCGATTATTGGGGCGGTTATAACGAACTCGGCGCCTTTTACTTTGAGAGTGGCCACTACCCTGAGGCGCTCAAAGAATGGCGGAGGGTGGTGGAGTTGGACACTGAGAGCGTGAGTGGCCGTAACAATCTCTGCTCTGTTCACATCAAGTTGGGCAACTACCTGGAAGCCATCAACGAATGCAATCTGGCGTTGAAGAAACCCGCGCCTGAGATTTACGTCAATCTAGGCGCGGCCTACTACTATCTGGGGCAGAGCGATTCGAGCAACTTCGCGGAGGCCGTCACGCAGATTCAAAAAGGCCTGGATTTGAACCGCGAACTGCCGTCATTGTGGGGCAATCGCGCGGACGCGCATTTCTTCCAGCCGGCTAAAAGCTCCGAAGCCATCAACGATTACACGCAAGCGATCCTTTATGCCCAGCAGGAATTGCACGGAAGCGCCAGTGACAACCCAGGCTTCGCGATCATCGCCGAGTGGTACGCCAAACGCAGCGTGGCTGAAAGAGCTGACAGACCACAACAATCCGCCGCCGACGCGGCCGAAGCAATCAATAAAATCCGTAACGTTTTGGATCTCGACGAAAAAATGTCGCCGCGCAAAAATCAGGATTGCGTTGAATGTCTGGCTAGCGGCGTTCTGATCTACCACCTGCTGGAAGACGCCGCCCGGCCCAATTATCGTCAACAATCGCTCGCTCTGCTCGAACTCGCTTTGAAACAGCCTTACAGCCTTGCCAGTTTGGAAAATGAGCCTTTCCTGCGGGAGATCAGAGCGAGCCTTAATTACCAGCAAATCGTCAGTAAGTACCGGTGAAGGCTGCTTCTTCTCCGGTTAACTCAATCACTTCAAAGAGGAGAGAAAACCATGCCGACCGTGGATTTCGACGTCAAAGTCACTTTGTTTAAAGGCCAGGACAATGCCGGGAATGACCAGTACTCGCTCGATATAGACCCGCTGACGGTCTTTGTCTCGCCGCTGGATATCAACGGCAATAACATCAGAGTGGTCTGGAAGCTGGAAATTGCTCCACCAAACGCCGTTTTGCCGACCGTTGAATTGGAAGCCTTCTTCAATCAAGGCGCGACGCCGTTCAACGCTTCGAACCCTAGCAACGAAACTTACCGGACCAATGCGGGCAGCCCCAACGGCGCTCCTTCGGGGCCTGTGCGCCCCGACGCAGTTGATGGAGAGGATGACCCGGAGGACAGGGCTGATCAGCACCGAAGGCTTTACAAATACACAGTCAAGGTGAACATCAAAGACGGCGCCGGAAACATCATCCATGCGCCGACGCTCGATCCGAGTGTGCTGGTCAGACGCCGTCGCGTCCGCGCACACAAAGTCTGGGTTTGACGATCACGCCAGAGCCGCCAACCTAAACCGAACCGCCACATTTCCCCGGGCAAACTCGCAGTAACGCCGCAGAGGGAAAGCACCAGGAGGAATTCCCATGACCTTCTACGAGATTCTGCTGCTCATTCTGCTCTTCGGGGCTTTATGCCTCGCTTTCGTCTACCTGTATCTGTCAAGGAGAAAATCTATGGAAAAAACCGGTTTGATCAACCAGGGGTTAATGGCGCTCCATGAGGATGCGATCGCCAGGCCCGATATCACCACCATTCCGGTTGAAATCAGAGTTATCAGAGACGTTCAAGGAGGGCCGGTCCTGAGGTTTCCATTGTCAGTGACGCTTATCCCCACCCAGCAAATAGAATGGAAATCGCCTGACGGCCAACTGGAAATCCTCTTCAGTCCGAGTATCAGTCCCTTCACCGGAGTAAGCTTCGCCACGGGAAAAGGCGGTTCCACCTTTTCAGGAAAACCTTACGAGAGACGGCCGCGAGTTAACGCTTATCCCTATCTCGCGATCGTCACGACCCCGGATGGATTGCTGGTCTTCGCCAGGGGAGAGGTGCGGGTGTCAGGTTAGGCTGAGGACGGCTAAAAACTACGCTCCGTCAAAGCGCAGACCCTGCGGTTTCGCTTTGACGGAGCCAGCAGTTGCTAATCGCCGTAGCTTTCACGCACGGCGCAGGTCGGCACGCTGAACCGTGTCCGCCACATCGCCAACAACCACACCAATCCGGGGCTTGCCGACAGCAACCCCGATACGACCATCATCGTGCGTGGACTGGCCCACGTCAGCATCCACCCGGCCACGATCATCGAGAGCATCATCGCGGTCAGCTCCAGCGCGCGGTCGGTGGTGAAAACCCGGCCGCGATATTCGTCCGGGATCACGCGCATCATCAGCGTCTCCTGCACGCCGAACTCCGCGCCGAGCACCACACGGCTGGCCGCCAGCCACAACGACATCAAGATCAACGACGGCATCAACCCCGCAGTGGCGAAGCATAGCCCGTGGACGAGCAGCGACCAGCCGATGAAATGGCTCGCGCGGCGCTCCTCAGAAGCCCACGCGCCGGCGCGCCGCGCCAGCATCATTCCGATGAACAAACCAGCGCCCGCCGCCGTGGTGAGCGCGGCCAGGTTCCAGTCGCCACGATCGCTGGCAGTGGTCACAAGCTCGTGTCTGGAGATGCGGTCGAAGATCAGGGTGTTCATCCCGCCTCCGGTCGCCCAGCCGACGTTCACCAAAATGACCGCGCGCACGAACGGCGTGTGGCGGATGTAAGCCAGACCTTCACGGACATCGGTCAGGAAAGGGTTCCGCGATTGGATGACCGGCCCTTCAACATTCGCTTCGCCAGCGACATCTCGCGCTTCGCTGCGCATCACCGCCGCCGGAATCCTCCAGATGAAGGCGGCTGAAGCGATGAACGACAGCGAGTTGATGATGAACGCGGCGTCGTATCCGAACTTCGCCGCGGTCACGCCGCCCAGAGCCGCGCCCAGCGTCAGTTGCAGGAACCGCGTCGAGAACATCAACACGTTCGCGGTCAGCATCTCCTCGCGTGAAGTCATATTGGCAATCGAAGCGTTCTTCGCCGCCTCGAAGAACGTGGTCGCGGCGGACATCAACCCACTGAAGATCACGATCAACCAGACGGGCGCTCCGATACTGGCTGTCAGAAAACCCAGCGCGATCAAAGCGCGGATCAAATCCGCCGCGATCAGAATCCGTTTGCGGCTCGCGCGGTCAACCAACACTCCGGCCAGCGGCGCGATTAGCAACACCGGCAGCAATCGCGAAACCAGCAGCGCCATCGTCGCCCACACCGATCCCGAAAGCAGGCTCACAGTTCCAAGCTCAGCGATGAATGAAAACCACGTGCCCAGCTCGCTGATAATCTGGCCCGCCCATAACCTGCGAAAATTTATGTTACTTCGTAATAACTCGCTGTACCTGACTGATTGCATAATCTATTCCTTCAAAGCGGCGCCAGAGCGAGGTCTGGCGCCGCTTCCTTATCCTTACTCCTGCCTGTTCCCAACCGGCAATGGCTTCAAATCAGGCTCGACCCAGCCCGATCTCGCTTCCCACGACATCAACCGGTCCCGGCTGTAATATTCAAACGGCAGACGCGCGCTGGCGTAACGATCCGTGAGATTGTTGATCAGGTAAACCAGAGAGCATTCCAGAGTGGCCTCTCTCAAAAAGCTCTTCACCATCCGAATCCAGAAGATGGTCATCGTCTCGTGATACCCACTCTCTCTGGTCGTCACGATCCCCACCGCCTGGTTGTATCTCTGGATACCCTCGCGGATGCGTCGAGTAGCTTCCGGTTCGGGGTAACATACGAGATACCAGCAAGCTACTGTGAGGTGCGCTCTGTGAGTCCATTGTGGCCGAGGCAACGAGCCTGATTCGAATCCGCGAATTAAACGTTCAATCTCGTCGAATGTGCTGAATGCTTCGGTTTTTGACGCTGCGGCTATAGCGATCATAACTTTATCTCCCTTGAAAGCCGCTCGATTTGTTATAACCAAACCGGCGCTTGGATACACTACAACCTTGAAGTGGAAGCACCTGTCTTGGTGCCACCACAGCCACACACTTCTTTAAAGCTATCTTGCTACCTGGCCGCGCGCGCGGCGGACGGCGTTCGCTGACCTGGTCTTTGACCCCACACTCGCCTGCCGCCCGCTTTGGTTATGGCGGGTCTCGGCGGCTTGCGGCCACCGGCAGGGCTGACACCAAAGAAACGGCCATGCTCGCCAGCGTTTGTGGTCTCATCGCAGGTGACCTGCTCCCACCCACTCCGGCTTACGTGGACTCTTTCGGCCCGTTCTACCTTGAGCTTGGACCGATAACTTCGGTCCGCAACCACAGACCGAACGCCGTCAGCTGCGCACGCGATCTTTTGAAGACGATGGCTGGTCTCTCACCAGCTACTGGCGGCATAACGAATGGCCGTGCCTCGATTACTTTGGCTTCATCGTCAAAACTAAAAGCCCCGACCGGTTATCTTTTTCGGATACCGGTCGGGGCTTTTATCAACCCTCTTATCAGGAAGTTTGGTTAAGAACCTGTCTTCCCTCTCACCCGGTATCCGTAATCACCGGTTACAATCACATTGACCTCGAAACGGCGGTTAAGTTCAGCGTGCATCGCAACAACTGACGGGCAGAATACAACCTCGCGCCACTGCTTGCTCGGCGCTTGATCGTGTCCAGCTTGTTTGAATTGATAATTGGACATAGGCAATTTCCCGTCGAAATTGTTACTTCCTGCTGCAACTGCAAGACGAAACTACTTGTGAGCTTAACGAGCCGCGAATCTAACACGGCCTTACGCAACGAGTCAATAAAAAGTTTCTCGAACGAATAACAATTCCTACTTTGCGAGATATTTCAGCCGCGGCTGAACAATTTCAGGTACTCTTCCATCGAAGCCGGTGGTAATTTTGCAACTTCCAGGTTTTCTTCCACGTGCGCAAGGTTACTCATTCCGACCAGCGCGACCTCAATTCCCGGCGTCGAACGGGTGAATTGAATGGCGCGCTGCGCATCACTGCGCAACCCCGGGAAAGCTTCGCCGACAGTAGGCGGCAACCCCGAAGAAAGCCGGGATTGTAAGATCGAGGCGCTCGACATCACTGTTATGCCCAGCCCTGCCGCCGCTTCCAGGAAAGTGACGCTCTCGCCATTCAACGTTTGATTGACGTTGGTGAACGCTTCGACCATCGCCAGGTTGAATGGCAGTTGCGCGACTCTGAAATGATGACCATCGCCGGCCACTTCGCGCGCGGTGCTGACAACGTGTTCCAACGACAAGGCTTTAGGGCTGTTCGACGGCGCGCGGTAGCCATTCCATGTGGCTGCTCCGTAGACCGAAATCTTTCCTGCCTCTACCGCGCTCTCCAAAAACTCGAACGCGGCGCGCAATCTTTTGTAAAACTCTTCGCGCGACACTTCGGCAAACTGGGATTCGGGGTTGTGGATGTAGTAGACATCAATACATTCAAGCTTCAGGTTGCGCTGGCTTTGATTGAGCTGATGCTCGAGGTAACGAGGAGTCATACAGTGGCTCCCATCGACGAAATCCTCCCGCGCGCAGACGCCCGGTTTGACGAATGTTTCTTCCAGGTAATCCATCGCCTCCTGCCGGTTGCGGGGCGCGACGGTGTCGAAGGGGATGTAGCCGCCTTTGGTCGCCACGATAATTTCATCGCGTGACGCTTTGCCCTGAGAGAACAATTCGGCGAGCGCATCGCCTATGCATCGCTCGCTGCGTTGAAAACGGTAATTCGCAGCCGTATCGAAAACGTTGCACCCCAATTCGACGGCGCGTATGACGGCGTTTCGATAAGCTTCATCAGTCCGTTCGTCGGGATTGCCCAGGTAAGAGCCGAGGCCGATTGACGACATCCACAACCCCTGGGATTGGCGAAAATGTCCATCGGCGACGGCGTTCGCAAAACGACCCTTACAATTCGCCGTGCCTTCGGCAGTGGCTTTGCGCAATTGATTCATATCCCCTCTCCAAGAACAACTTGGCGTAACAACGTCAGTAGATCACGAAATGAGCTTGGTGTCATGAAGTACGGCTTTTCTCCGACGAAAGATTTCTGCGATACTGCCTCGTCTCAAAGCGCAATGACTTTGATTGAAGGAGAGAGGTTGAGCTTATGAATGTCCTGGTCACCGGCGGCGCCGGTTACATCGGCAGCGTCGTCGTCGAACAACTGATTAAACACGGCCACGCGGCGGTCGTCTACGACAACCTGAGCAAAGGCTACGTGGCGGCAGTCGCGCCCGAAGCCGCATTCGTCAAAGCCGATCTGGCCGACCGCGACGAATTGATCCGCGCGCTCGATCGGAACAAGGTCGAAGGTGTAATCCACCTGGCCGCGTCGAGCCTGGTCAGCGAATCGGTTCAACATCCACACCCCTATTTTGTCAACAACATCGCCGCAAGTCTTACGCTGCTCGACGCGATGCTCGCGGTGGGAGTGAAAAAGCTCGTCTTCTCTTCGACCGCAGCCGTTTACGGTTCGCCGGAAATGATGCCCATCACCGAACAGACGCCGCCAAACCCCACCAACCCTTATGGCGAATCGAAGCTCGCGTTTGAGCGGATGCTCCGCTGGTACGACGAAGCTTACGCCTTGCGCTACGTCAGCCTGCGATATTTCAACGCGGCGGGCGCGAGCGAAAGGTTCGGTGAAGATCACAATCCCGAAACGCACTTGATCCCGAACGTTCTGCGTGCCGCAACGGGCAAAAGCAGCCACGTTGACATCTTCGGCGAAGATTACCCGACGCCCGATGGAACCTGCGTACGCGATTACATTCACGTCGTTGATCTGGCCAATGCGCACACGCTGGCGTTGAACGTTCTGGAAAAGCGCAGCGAGATTTACAATCTCGGCTACGGCAGCGGATACTCGGTCGCCGAAGTTGTGGAGATGGCTCGCCAAGTGACCAAACGCTGGATTTCGACCGAAGCTGCGCCGCGACGACCAGGCGACCCGCCGGTGCTGATCGCCAGCCCGGACAAGATCATGCGCGACCTGGGCTGGAACCCGCGCCACAGCGAGCTTGACCGCATTATCGAGTCCGCGTGGCGCTGGCATTTGGCGCATCCGAAGGGGTATGAAGACTAAGACGCCAATCCCGAATTTGAGATCCGAAATTTGAGATTTCTCTATGCGAGTCATCGCTGGAATCTACAAAGGCCGCCGGTTGGAAACGCTCGAAGGAAGGAGCGTGCGCCCGACCTCGGATCGGCTGCGCGAGACGCTGTTCAACATCCTCGCGCCGCGAATCGAAGGATCGCGCTTCGCCGACATCTGCGCGGGTTCGGGCGCAATCGGCATCGAGGCGTTGTCGCGTGGCGCAGAAGAAGTCACGTTCATCGAATCGTCGCTCAAAGCCGCCCGAATCATCAGCGAGAATCTGCGGCATTGCGGAATCAGGCGAGATTACAAGCTGATCAACCGCGACGCGGTAAGGGCACTGAAACACCTGGCGGCGGAAGGCGCGCGGTTCGACATCATCTTCTTCGATCCGCCTTACGCCTCCGACATTTACTCAGCCGTCATGTGGCAGATTGCGAAAAGTGACCTGCTGGCCGAAGACAGCTTGGTCATTGTCGAACAGCGCCGCGACCTGCCACTCCTGCCAAATTACGATCAATTGCGCCCGTACCGCGAAGTCGTTCAGAGCGATTCCCGCCTGACTTTCTACCAAAACGAACCCGTGCTACCATCGCCCACTCTCGATCAGGCCCCTACTGGCGGCGATCAAACTTAAATCAATTCGTGGGAAGGAAAGCTGCAATGGCGCGGCGCGCAATCTATCCGGGCACGTTCGATCCGCTGACCAACGGTCACGTGGACATCATTGCGCGCGCCTGCCATCTGTTCGACGAAGTGATCGTCGCGATCCTGGTCAATCCCGGCAAGCAGCCGATGTTTTCAGTCGCAGAGCGAGTGGAAATTTTGAACGAGGTCTTGAAGCCGCGCTTTCCCCAGGTCGTGATCGAGATCTTCGAGGGCTTGCTGGTTGATTACGCCAAACAGAAACAGGCGATCGCCATCATTCGTGGCGTTCGTTCGACAAAAGATTACGAATACGAATTGCCGATGGTCCTGATGAACCGCCATCTCAACCCGCAGGTCGAGACGGTTCTGCTAGTCGCCTCGGAAGACAATTCATACGTCAGTTCCAGTTTGATCAAAGAGGTCTTCAGCCTCGGAGGAGCGATTGACAAACTCGTGCCTGAGATCGTGCTCGAAAGAATGAAACAGAAATCATCAACTGCGCCACGCTCATAAAATCATCACACCCAAGGAGCAAAATGAGTACTACCGCAACGTCCACATCTACATTTCCGGTTTCAACCCGCGCTCAACTCACGAAGCTGTCGTCAACGGCGGCGGTCGTGATGGCCGCCGAAAAGTTGCGTTCGCAGGGCGTCAATGTCATTGACCTCGGCGTCGGCGAACCTGACTTCCCCACTCCCGAACACATCAAAAACGCCGCCAAGCGGGCGCTCGACGAAAACTTCACCAAATACACTTCGGCCAGCGGCATTGCCCCGCTGCGCCAGGCCGTCTGCGATTATATGAACTCGAACTTCGGGTCGGACTACACGCCCGAACAATGCTGCATCGTGCTGGGCGGAAAGCAGGGGCTGTTCAACGCCGTCGCCGCGCTGATCAATCCGGGCGACGAAGTGTTGCTGGAAAAACCGTGTTGGGTCTCTTTCCCGGAAATGGTTCACTTCGCCGAAGGCAAAGTCGTCTGGGTGGACACCGAAGCGACTGACTTCCACCTGACTGCGGAGATGGTCAAAGCCGCGATCACACCGAAATCGAAGCTGCTGATCATCAACTCGCCATCCAACCCGACTGGCCGCGTGATTGACCCAGTGGAGTTCAAGAAGATCATTGAAGTGGCGGTCGAGAAAGGTCTCTGGGTGATTTCGGATGAGTGCTATCTGCAATTCGTCTACCCGCCAGCGAAGGTCAATTCCGCCGCGAAGCTGCCGCTGGAGCTTCGCTCAAGAGTTTTGATCGCCGGCTCGCTGTCCAAGACTTACGCGATGACTGGCTGGCGCGTCGGTTTCACGCTCGGCCCACAGGAATGGGTGACAGAAGTCATCAAGATTCAAAGCCAGTCGGCGACTCACGCCGCGTCCATCGCGCAGAAAGCCGCCATTGCCGCGCTCACCCAATCGCAGGAGCCGGTCAAAGTAATGCTGGAAGAGTTCCAGCGCCGAGGCGATTGGTTCATCCCCGCCCTCAACGAAATTCCCGGCGTAGTCTGTGGCAAGCCCGAAGGCGCGTTCTACGCTTTCCCGAACATTAAAGGTTTGATGAAGACCTGCGGCTTCGCCACGTCGAAGGAAGCGGCTGATGAATTGCTCTGGAAATACGGCGTGGTGACGACCGCTGGCTCGGCGTTCGGCGCTGAAGGCTACGTGCGTATCTCGTATGCCAATTCGCTCGAAGCGATCCGGGAAGCGGTCGAGCGCATCAAGCAGATGGTGGAGGACAGAGCCAAATAAATCGAAGGGCAGGGTCAAATCAGACGAATTGCCAATCGGCCATTGCGCATTGCCCATTGTTACGCAGTGAAAAGGCCATCTTGATCCGGGCCATCATCCCTGCGAAACAATGGGCAATGCGCAATGGCCGATTGGCAATTCGATTTGATGAAGGGCCAGATTGAATTTGTGATCTGTTGATTATCTTCAGTCAACGCTCTCGCCCGGTTCAATGAATCGCCACTTCCCTTCCGGCAAATTTCCCAGCCTGATCTCGCCGATCCGCACGCGCTTCAACCCGGCGACTTTCAACTCGACCAACTCGCACATCCGCCGAATCTGCCGCTTGCGTCCTTCTTTCAAAACGAACCTGAGTTGATCGCGATTGATCCATTCGACCTGCGCTGGCAACAGCGGTTTCCCATCGAGTTCCAGCCCGTATCGCAGCAGTCGCAGCTCGTCATCAGACAGTGAGCCGTTGACGCGCACGATGTATTCTTTCTCGACCCCGCTTCGCTCGCCGATGATCTTCTTCGCCATCCGCCCGTCCTGAGTGAAGAGCAGCAATCCTTGCGAATCAATGTCGAGCCGTCCGGCGACGGCCAGGCCTTTCAAGTACCCTGGCTGAAGTTTCCGATCTGATTTGCCGAACTGGTTTTCCGAAGTGATGAGTTTGATCGCCGGAGTGTAGCCGGGTTCGGGCTGAGCGGAGACATAACCGACAGGTTTGTTCAGAATGATGGTGACGAGATCGGTTTGTCGTTTGAGGGCTTGAGGAGCGAGTGTGATTTCAACATCTGGCGAGACTTTAACTCCAAGTTGACTGACGACGACGCCATCAACCAGAACCAGTCCCTGCTCGATGAAGTCATCGGCTTCGCGACGGGAGCAAATGCCGCGTTGAGCCATCAATTTCGACAGGCGCATAAGTTCACCGCTCATATTGCTCCCGTGCGCGCGTCAGGCCAGCAACTTCTCGATCACATTGCCGTGCACATCCGTCAATCTGAAATCGCGCCCCTGAAAACGATAAGTCAGCTTTGTGTGATCGAAGCCGAGCAGATGCAGGACTGTCGCGTGCAGATCGTGGACGTGCGCGGGGTCTGTGGCGACGTTGAATCCGAACTCGTCGGTCTCGCCGTAGGTGACGCCCGGTTTGAAACCTCCGCCCGCAACCCACATCGAGAAGGCTTTGTTGTGATGGTCGCGCCCAAGACTGCGGTTCGCGTCCACGTTGCTTTCGACCATTGGCGTGCGACCGAATTCTCCGCCCCAAACCACGATCGTGTCTTCGAGCAAGCCGCGTTGTTTCAAATCCTTGATCAAAGCCGCCGCCGCCTGATCCGTGTTTCGGCACTGGCCGCGAACGCCTTTGGCGACCTCGCTGTGATGATCCCAGGCTTCGTGGAAGAGTTGGACGAAACGCACGCCGCGCTCAATCAACCTGCGAGCCAGCAAACAATTCATCGCAAACGAAGCTTTGCCCGGCGTCACGCCGTACAACTCCAGCGTCTCTTTCGATTCTTTGGAAATATCCATCAATTCGGGCGCGGACGATTGCATCCGGTAAGCCATCTCGAACGAGTTGATGCGCGTGGCGATCTCCGGGTCGCCGGTCAATTCCAGATGATGCTCGTTGAGCGCCTTCAGCGTGTCGAGCGATTTGCGCTGCATCTCCGGCGTGACTCCGCGCGGGTTTGAAAGCGAGAGGATCGGGTCGCCGCTTTTGCGAAAAGCCACGCCCTGATAGATCGTCGGCAAAAAGCCGCAGCCGAAATTCGAGCTGCCGCCGGAGAGTCCCCCTGCCGAAGACATCACGACGAAAGCTGGCAGATCCTGCGACTCGCTTCCAAGTCCGTAAGTCACCCACGCGCCGATGCTCGGACGGCCAAACTGCACCGAGCCGGTGTTCATAAAAATCTGCGCGGGAGCGTGATTGATCGCGTCGGTCCTGGCCGACCTGATGATCGCGATGTCGTCAGCGACCTGCGACGTAAACGGCAACGCCTCAGACACCCACGCGCCCGATTGCCCGTGCTGTTTGAACTTCAACTCCGAAGCGTACAAACCGGCGTCGGGTTTGATGAACGCGTAATCTATCCCTTTGACGAACTCCTGCGGCACACTCTGGCCGTTGTACTTCACCAGCGATGGTTTGTAATCGAAGGTCTCGAACTGCGAAGGCCCGCCAGCCATGAACAAATAGATCACACGCTTGGCCTTCGGTTTGAAATGCGGCTGTTTCGGCGCGAGCGGATTCGTGATTGCGGATTGCGGATTGCGGATTGCGGATTGTCCCGAAGAAGCGGCGAACGCCTTGTCGTCGAGTAATGAGGCGAGCGCCAGTGAACCAAGCCCGACTCCGCACTCTTGGAAAAACCAGCGACGGGTCAGCAGCCTTGTCGTTTCCAGTTTGATCTCTTCGTTGTAGTTCATCGTGACTCCTTCTTCACTTTCTTTCCACGTTTTCGCGCAGGCGGCGCGCCGTTCTTCTTCCGACCGTCGCCTTCAACCTCGCCATTCGGGAAGAAGGCTTTCGGCTTGAATCCTCGCGGTACCTGCATCGTGAAAGTCCCATCGCTGATGCGCGCCAGATACAGTCCCTCGTTCAAAACCTTGTCTCGCACATTGTCGGGAATATCCACCGCCGCAATGACGCCGTAGATCGTGCGGTCGTAGGCCCACGGAAAGAATCTGGGGAACTCGTCAATCTTTTTCTTGATCTGCTCGATGCCATCTTCGGTGAGATGGCTTTTGACTTCGATAATGAAGACATCCTTGCTGCCTCCGGGATGGTCGTGGGCCAGGACATCTATTTCCATTGTGCGTCCGTTCTGGCGCGACCGGGCGCGCGGCTGAACGACATCCAATCCGAAGTCCCCGTAAAAAACTTTTTCCATCGAAGGCAAAGCCAGGCCTTCGGTAAAGCTCCCGAATTTATTGCCCAGAGCGCCCAGTTGCTTATTGACTTGCTTGATCTGCCGGTCGGTCTCTTCTTGCGATCTTTCCAGCCTGGTTGTTGACCGGCTCAATTCGGCAATCATATCTCTCAATTCCTGATCCGTCATAATTTTTCACCTGCCTTTCCACGCAGCATTCTATTCCTTCGTGATCGTCTCATCCAAATTCAACAGCACCCGCGCCACCATCGCCCACGGCGCGACTTTATGCAGATCAACGCCTTCGGGAATCTTGTTCACATCCATCGTGGTAATGTAAACCGCCGCCGCAGTTTGCCCCTCGAAATACTTCTTCTGATCTTCGAGCAGTTCCATCAACTTCTGAAGCTCGAACTCGTCAGGCTTTCTGCCGACGCACAGTCTGAAGGCGTAGGTCATCTTCGACTTATCATCGGCGCCGCCCTCCTTCCACACGCGCAGAGCCATTGCCTGCGCAGCTTCCACGAACATCGTGTCGTTCATGGTTGTCAACGCTTGCAACGGCGTGTTCGACTTCACCCTCCGCGTGCAGGAGAAATCGCCGTTCGGCGAATCGAACGCGGCCATCGAAGGATACGGCACAGTGCGCTTCCAGAACGTGTACATCCCGCGACGGTAACGATCTTCGCCGGTGGCGTTCTCCCACTTAAATCCGGCGTAGGCCAAATCCATCACCCCGGCGGGCAATGGCGTAAAGACGCTCGGCCCGCCGATCTTTTTGCTGAGCAAGCCGCTGGCGGCCAACGCGATGTCGCGCACGATCTCGGATTCGGCACGCAATCGCGGCGCGCGCGCCAGCCAGCGATTGTACGGATCAACTTCCAAAAGCTTCGGCGTGACTTTCGACGATTGGCGATATGTTGCCGAATTAACCATCAACCGGTGAATATGTTTGACGCTCCATCCGCTTTCGATGAACTCGACCGCCAGCCAATCGAGCAGCGCGGGATGCGACGGTTGCTCGCAGCGCGAACCGAAATCTTCCGGCGTCGCGACCAAGCCCGCGCCGAAATACTGCTGCCAGATGCGGTTGACAATCACGCGCGCCGTCAACGGATTGTTTTTGTCCACGATCCATTTCGCCAATCCCAGCCGGTTTGGCGGCGCGTCTTTCGGAAAAGGATGAAGCGCGGCTGGGGTTCCCGGCGTGACGACGTCGCCTGGCCGCTTCCAATCGCCGCGCCTGAAAATGCGCGTTTCGCGCGGCAAACCACGCGGCGCGAGCGCCAGCGTAGTTGGCCCGTAAGGCCACTCCTTCATCAACTCATCAATCTCTTTGTTGGCCGCGGCAAAAGCCGCATCGGTTGAACGATAGAAACTGAAGACCTCTCGCTGCTGCTCCTTCGTGCGTTGGCCAGCGGGAATCGAGAGCAGCCTGCGCACCGAAACCGGCAGTGGATCAACCGCTGGGTTCGGCGAATCGGTGACTGAAATCCTGAACCTGCCGATGTTCGGTTGGGGCTGGTCGGAGTCAATCGTTTCGTCTTTCTTTTGCGCAAGCTGGAAGGTCAGGAGCGCGCCGTTGTCGTGACCGATGGCTCTCTGAGTTTGAAACACGAACTGGCGATTCTGATTTCGCCTGCCCGGGCCAGCGTCGCTCGACCAGTGCGTCTTGGGGTTTCCGTCAATCACGTTCTTCGCTGGAAAATCCGGCAGTTGAAAATCGGCGGCGATGTCGGCGAGCGCAATCTTTTCCACCGCGTCCGGCTTATCCACCGGCGCGGCTTCGACTGAAAATTCGGAGAAGTAGAAGCTGCCGTCGGGAGCGCGGCCTGGGCCAGTGCGCGGCAGGTTCGGATCGGTCAAAAGCTCCACACGGAAGCCAGTGATGTTCTTCATCCCGGTCTTCATTTTGACGATGTAGTTGTTGATCGTCGCGTTGTCGCCTTTGGCCACGAACGAGCCGTCTTCCAACCGGTCGAACTTCACGCCGAAGGCCGCGTGGATTTCACCGCCAGTGAGCGGCGTCCATTTCACGTCGTAATTGCGAACCCGCTGCTCCCACGCGGCCATCCGTTTCGGCAGATCATTGTCTCTAGCGACCAGTTCATCTTCGATCTTGGCGACCTTCGACAATATCTCTTCGCGCTTTTTGACGATCTTCGCGTCGGGGACTTCGATCTCCGGCTCGTCGTCGTTGTTGAGAAAAGCGTAGAAGCGGAAGTATTCGGTCTGCGCGATCGGATCGAATTTATGGTTGTGGCATTGCGCGCAACTGACCGTCAAGCCGAGGAAAGCTTTGCCGACCGCGTCAATGCGATCAATGAGTCCTTCGACGCGGAACTGTTCGGGATCAACGCCGCCTTCCTGGTTGAGCATCGAGTTGCGCAAAAAGCCCGTGGCTACGCGCTGATCGAGCGTCGGCTGGGGCAGCAGATCACCCGCCAGTTGTTCAATCGTGAATTGATCGAAGGGCAGGTCCTGGTTGAACGCCTTGATCACCCAGTCGCGGTAAGGCCAGATCGAACGCGCGCGGTCTTTTTCAAATCCGTTCGTGTCAGCGTAGCGCGCGGCGTCCAGCCACCATCGCCCCCAACGCTCGCCGTAATGCGGGCTGGCCAGCAAACGATCAACAAGTTTGCTGTACGCTTCGGGGCTGGCGTCATTGACGAATTGATCAACTTCTTCGATTGCCGGTGGCAACCCCGTCAAATCGAGACTGAGGCGGCGAATCAGCGTCGTCTTGTCTGCTTCAGGCGACGGCGCGAGATTTTGTTTCTCAAGCTCCGTAAGAACAAAGCTGTCAATCGGCGTGCGAGCCCAGGCTTTGTTCTTGACTTGCGGCGCCGCAGGACGAACCGGCTTTACGAACGACCAATGTTGCGGGATTGCGGATTGCGGATTGCGGATTGCGGATTGTGGAGTTTCAGGCCAGTCGGCGCCCTGATCAATCCATCTGCGAATCAGTTCGATCTGTCCGGGCTTGAGCGGATCGCCGCCCAGCGGCATTCGCGCTTCGTCGCCTTCGCCGTGGATGCGTTTCATCAAACGCGATTCCGCGCTCTTGCCGGGAATGATCGCCGCGCCGGAGATTCCACCTTTCATCGCCAGTTGTTTGTCGTCCAGCCGCAATCGCGCCGAAGCCTTCTTTTCGCCGTGACACTGGTAACAGTTCGCGCGCAGGATCGGTTCGATGTCGCGGCGGAAATCAACACCGCGAGTCTGCGCCGACGCGAAACGAACGAAGAGATCGCTGGCGAGCGGCGCCGACAAAGCGACGCTCGCGGCAAGGCAAAGGGCGAGTTTGATCTTCTTGGCCATAATGAAAGTCCGAGTTGTATTTGTGAAATGATAAAACCGCGATCCGAACCTGATTGACAGAGGTTTTATAGTGGGTTTGACCAGAGATGACAAGCCGGGGCGTACAACAAGATGGCATCTTGTCTCACTGTCCCGTATCCTCTCACTATGAGTCGTCGAAAACAGGTCAATCAAGTGTCTGCCGCGCTGCAAGTCGAAACCGTGCTCGAAGAGTTGCGCCAGGCGCGCGAAGGGATTTCAGCGCGCGATCTCGGCGAGGCGCTCTACCTCAATCGAACCGAGCAGAAGGCGCTCAAGGAACTGCTCAATCGTTTGCAGGGCATTGGGCTGCTGCGCCGCCAGGGCGATGAGTTCCGCTTGTCCGAATCGCGGCGCGCGCTTACCGGCGCAATCCGGCAGCGGCGGCGCAAGACCATCAGCTTCGTTCCCGACGATGCGACGCAGCGCGCGCGCGGACGCATTCGAGTCGCGCCCGAAGATTTGAACGGCGCGTTCGACGGCGACCGGGTGATCGCCAGCGTCTCGCCGCACGCCAAAGACAACGAGCGAACCGCGCGCGTCGAGATGATCCTGCGGCGCGGCCAGTTGAAGATCATCGGGCGGTTGCATCACGGCTTTCGCGAATCGTGGGTCGAATCGCTCGACGAAAAGTTCCCGTTCGACATTGACCTCGAAGGCAAACGCGCCGAGAAATTGGACGACGGCTGGATCGTAGTCGCCGAAGTCACAGGCTACCCGGTCGCGGGTCACAATCCGACGGGGCGCATCCTCGAACAACTCGGCGCTTCGAGCGACGCTCCCGGAATGGACATCCAGGTCGTAATCCACAAACACGACCTGCCGCACATCTTTCCTGAAGAAGTCCTCGCCGAGGCCGAGGCCGCGTCGCCCATCGTCACCCAGGATCAGATCGAGGGCCGTCTGGATTTGCGCGACACGCCGACGGTGACGATTGATGGCGAAACGGCGCGCGATTTCGACGACGCGATCAGTTTGAAAAAACTCGGCAACGGCAACTTCCATCTTGGCGTTCACATCGCCGACGTGAGTTTCTACGTGCGCGAAGGCGCGCCGCTCGACAACGAAGCGCGGCTGCGCGGCACGTCAGTTTACTTCCCTGAACGCGCGATCCCGATGTTGCCCGAACGGTTGTCGAACGGCATCTGCTCGCTCAATCCGAAAGTTGACCGCCTTACGATGTCGGCGTTGATGGAAGTTGACCGGCGCGGGCGCGTCGTGAATTACGAATTGCGTGAAACGGTCATCCGCAGCAACGAGCGGATGACTTACACCGAGGTCAACAAGCTGCTGGCGCACTCCGACCCGCATCTGGCGATGCGCTACGCCGATCTGCTCGGCCTGTTCAAGACAATGGAGGAATTGGCGCGCATTCTGATCAAAATGCGCGAGCAGCGCGGCGCGATTGATTTCAACCTGCCCGAATCCATCTTTGAATTCGACGACGAAGGCCGCGTGGCGGGTGTGCTTCGAGCCGACCGCAACATCGCGCACCGCATCATCGAAGAGTTCATGCTGCTGGCCAACGAGACCGTGGCCGGACATTTCGCGCGTTTGAAAATTCCTTCGCTCTATCGCATCCACGAGGAGCCGAACCCGCAGCGCGTGATGGAATTCTCCGAACTCATCCAGGCCTATGGCTATAGCTTCCCGGTCGAGGGCGTGAGTTCGAAGGATTACCAGCACCTGTCGCATCGGATTGCGGGTAAGCCTGAAGAGCGCGTGCTGGCTTACGCGATGCTGCGGTCGCTGCAGCGCGCACGATATTCGGCGCAGAACATGGGGCATTTCGGCTTGGCCGCGCCGGTTTACACTCACTTCACTTCGCCGATCCGCCGCTATCCCGATCTGATCGTCCATCGCGTCCTGCGCGAAACGCTCAAGCGACCGAAACATCACCCGCTCAAGCCAGGTGAACTGGAACTGATTGCCGAAGAATCGAGCGAGCGTGAGCGCGCGGCGGATGCCGCCGAAAACGAAATTGACGAATGGCGCAAGGCGGTCTTTATGGCCGAACGGTTGGGCGAAGAGTTCGATGGGATGATCGTCAACGTGCGCGATTTCGGCTTCTTCGTCGAGCTTGATGATTTTTTCATCGAAGGTTTAGTGGCGGTGGCGACGCTCGTTGACGATTACTATCGTTTCGATGAACGCCGGCACGCGCTGGTCGGGCGCAGTGGCCGTCGGCAGTTTCGACTTGGAGATCGCGTGCGTGTGCGTGTTGATAAGGTGAATGTGGATCGGCATCTGGTGGATTTTTCTGTGGTTGAGCAGAACCGTTCTACTTCGAGACGATCAAAGAACGGCGGTCGAGAGAAAACACGGAACAAACGGAAATAACGGAACGAACGGAAACTTTCTGAATACTTCCGTTCGTTCCGTTATTTCCGTTTGTTCCGTTATTTCCGTTTGTTCCGTGTTCCCCACACAACACTGCTGTGAGGATGGTGATGAAAGCGTGTATTTTACATTCTGTCGCGCCAGTCGAAACCAATCCACTCGAATTCACCGAAGCGCCGACTCCACAACCAAACGAACATCAAGTCTTGGTCAAAGTCAGCGCCTGCGGCGTCTGCCGCACCGACCTGCACGTCATCGAAGGCGAGTTGCCACGACAAGTTCTGCCCATCATCCCCGGCCACCAAATCATCGGCAGAGTCGAACAAATCGGCGCCCAAGTCACGAACTTGAAAATCGGCGACCGCGTGGGCGTTCCCTGGCTGCACCAAACTTGCGGCAACTGCGAATACTGTAACGACGGCAAAGAAAACCTTTGCGAGAACGCGACGTTCACTGGCTGGCTCACTCAAGGAGGTTACGCCGAATACGCCGTCGCCCCAGCCGCCTTCGTTTATCCGATCCCGGAAATTTTCAGCGACGAAGAAGCCGCGCCGCTGTTGTGCGCGGGGATCATCGGCTTCCGTTCGTTGCGGCTGTCGGGCGTCACCGGGCCATCTCCCGGAAAGCGGTTGGGCATTTACGGTTTCGGCGCGGCGGCGCACATTGCGATCCAGGTCGCGCGGCATTGGGGCGTGGACGTTTACGCTTTCACCCGCGATGCGCGGCATCGGCAGTTGGCTCACGACCTCGGCGCGGTGTGGGCGGGCGGGAGCGACGACGATCCCTCAGCCAAACTCGACAGTGTGATCATCTTTGCGCCCGCGGGCGAGTTGGTGATTGCGGCTTTGAAAGTTTTGAAGAAAGGCGGCTGCGTGGCGCTCGGCGGAATTCATATGAGCCAGATTCCGCCGATTGATTATCAACTGCTTTACCACGAACGCGTCGTCCGCAGCGTGGCGAACAATACGCGACAGGATGGGTTGGATTTTTTGCGCGTGGCGGCGGAAGTTCCGATCAAGACCCGGACGCAGGTTTTCGATCTGGTTGAGGCGAATGCGGCGTTGAACGCGCTGAAGCATGACGCGGTGCGGGGGGCAGCAGTGATCGAGATTTAGAAGAAGCGTTAAGAATCTCAATACCAGCCAATCGCCTACCGTAAGTCGTAGTTGACCCCGTTTTCGATGTCACCTTTAGTGCGGTTCGGTTTTACATCATCACGAAAACGAAGATGATCAGGTTGTTGAGGTCTATCTTTGCCGCCTTTGCCGCTTGTCTGTGCGCCGGATGATTTGTTCGGAAATCACTGGTTCAACTTCCGCATCGCCTCATCAATCCGTCGCGCCGCCACTTCCACCGTCTCATCCACCGCCACATCTTCCGAAGTCCTGGTCGCCCGGTCGTAAAATTCGACCTTGCCCTCCTTCAGCTTCTTTGGCCCAACCCTGATCTGGAACGGGAAGCCAACCAAGTCGGCGTCGTTCAGCTTCACGCCTGCTCGTTCATCCCGATCGTCGTACAAGACCTCGACGCCAGCTTTGTTCAATTCGTCGTAGATGCGTTCCGCCGTCTTCTTCAACTCTTCGTCTTTGACGTTGAGCGGCGTGAGAGCGACCTGGAATGGCGCGATGGTGATCGGAAAGATGATCCCGGCTTCGTCGTTGTAAAGCTCAATCGCCGCCGCCAGAATGCGCTCGACGCCGATGCCGTAACTGCCCATCACGATCGGAACCTCTTTGCCGTCGGCGTTCAGCACCGTTGCGCCCATCGAGACGCTGTATTTCGTCCCGAGTTTGAAGATGTGGCCGACCTCCAAAGCTTTCGCCACGCGCAGCACGCCGTCGCATTTTGGACAACCTTCGCCTTCGGCCACGGTGCGCAGGTCAATCCACTCAGCGTTCTTGAGGTCGCGGGCGATGTTGACTCCGCGCAGGTGATGGTCGTCAACGTTCGCGCCTGTGGTCATGTTGGCGCGCCCTTGCAGCGCATTGTCGGCGAGGATTTTGTATCTGGTCACGCCGACTGCGCCCAAAGACCCGGCGTGCGCACCCATCGCTTCCAAAATCTCTTCGGGATGCGCCGGGCGCAATTGCGTCAGTTCAGCGCCTTCTGCGCGCAACATCGCGCCAACCGCCGAAGCGAGTTTGGCGTCGTTGAGCGGATGATCGCCGCGCAACAGCGCCAGAATGATCTCAGCCGACTCCTGCTTTCCCTTCTCCCAAACGGCCACATAAACCAACGTCTTGATCTGCCGCTCAGCCGATGCGCCGCCAGGGAAAGTCGTCAAATCCTCGATGGTGCGCACGCCCGGCGTCGGGAACTTCTCGACCTGAGCGTCGGCGTTTTCATCAACGATTGCTTGAATACGCGATTGGGCTTTTTCGGTGTTCGCCGCGTAGCCGCACTTCGGGCAACTCGCGACCATGTCTTCGCCCGCGTTCGTGTAGACCATAAATTCGTTCGACGCTGAGCCGCCCATCGCCCCGGTGTCGGCCTCGACGATGACGAACTGCAACCCGCAGCGATCGTAGACGCGGCAATAGGCGCGGCGCTGATCCTCGAAGGCTTTGTCGAGTCCCGCGAAATCAATGTCGAACGTGTAGGCGTCTTTCATCGTGAACTGGCGGACGCGCAGCAATCCCGATTTCGGGCGCGGCTCGTCGCGGAATTTGGTTTGAATCTGGTACCAGACCTGGGGCAGTTGTTTGTAGGAACGAAGCTCGTGGCGCGCGATGTCGGTGAAAACCTCTTCGTGAGTCATGCCCAGGCAAAGGTCGGCGCCTTTGCGGTCTTTCAATCGGAACATGTTGTCGCCCATCACCGTCCAGCGCCCCGACTCTTTCCAGATCTCAGCCGGGTTGAGCGCGGGCAGATAAAATTCCTGACCGCCGATGGCGTTCATTTCCTGGCGGATGATTTCGGTGATCTTGAGGATCGAACGCTGGGCCAGCGGCAGGTACGAGTAGATGCCCGCGCCGAGTTGGCGGATCAATCCGGCGCGCAAAAGCAGTTTGTGACTGACGACCTCGGCATCGGCGGGGTCTTCACGCAAAGTGGGAATGAAATATTGTGACCAACGCATATTTTGAAATTTCAGATTTCAGATTTCCAGATTCGGGACTTGAGATTGCGCATCTACTTCTGCGCGATCGCAATCAGGGAAAGGCCGCAAGGCGGGCCGATCAATCGTTCCAGTTTGAGCAGCGGCACGAGACGGTTGGCGAGATTGGCCTGCCCGGTGGGCAGGTAATCGCGTTTGAGCAAACGCCCGTTGATGAGCCAGGGCAGGGCGGCGGCGAGGCTGAAATGTTTGACCCGGCGAACAGCGAAGCCGGCTTTTTCGAGCTTGATCGTCAACTCGCGTTTTCCATAACGGCGGAAATGGCCGACCGCGCGGTCGAATTCGCCGTAAAGGAATTGATGCGCGGGGACGAGCAACGCAAGCTTCCCGCCCGGTTTTAAAACGCTGCGAATCTGGTCGAGCGCGAAAAGATCACCCTCGATGTGTTCGAGCACGTTCAAACAGACGACCGAATCGAAGGGATCAGCGACGAATTCCTCCGGGGCTTTTTCAGCCAAATCGTACTTCCCAACTCGGACGTTCGATTTCCCGTCGAACAACCGCTCAAGCTCGTGGCGATAACTCGGCACGATGTCGGTAGCCACCACTTCGCGGCCATCGGCGCAAAGGAATTGAGTGATATTGCCCGTGCCCGACCCGACTTCGAGCACACGGCGACCCAGCGCGGGGGCGATCTCTTCGTAAATCCAGTTGTTGTAGCGATCAAGTTCGGCAAGCTGGTTGAGCGTAGCCGTCAGCGCGAGACTTTCTTGTGTCATAGCTCCTCTGGTTCGGGGATTGGCTCTGTACAGGCCGACGATAATGCCTGCCGGACGGGTTGAAAGTCAACCAACTGATTATCAAGCCAGGTCAGGTGGGGAATGGCACAGGTTGAAGCTGGCGTAATTCATCGTAAACTTTTTCGACCTGCCGCCGCGTGTCATCAAATCCATTCGACGTGTTGATCGAGTAATCGGCGAATTTCAGTTTCTCTCCGGACGGCGTCTGGGCGGAGATTCGCGCCATCGCTTGCTCACGCGTGAGGTGGCTGCGTTCCATCAACCGTCGAAGCTGCAATTCCGGGTCGCAGTAAACGACGATCAGCTTGTCGAAACGGCGGTACGAACCGGTTTCGATCATCAACGCGGCGTCAACGACGGCAATCGCGCCGGGGTTGCGCTGGGCGATCTCCGCCAACCACTCCGCCTGCGCTTCGTAAACTCGAGGGTGGACGATTGAGTTGAGTTTTTCGCGCTGGGCTTTGTCGGCAAAGACAATTGCGCCGAGCGCCGCGCGGTTGATTGCGCCCTCTTCGTTGAGCACTGCGTCGCCGAAATGGTTGACGATGTCGTGATAGGCGGGACGCCCCGGCTCGATCACCTGATGGGCTATCGAATCGGCATCAGTCACCTCGCAACCCAGTTCGCTCAGCACACCGAGGACAAACGATTTGCCGGTCGCGATCCCGCCTGTCAGTCCGATCTTGAGCATATCAACCGCGCCTCATCTCGGCGGCGCGCAACGTGTTTTTCATCAGCATCGCAATCGTCAACGGCCCGACGCCTCCGGGAACCGGAGTCAGCCAGGACGCTCGTTCGACGACGGTCCGTGGTTCGACATCGCCGACCAGCGTGTAGCCACGTTTGTTCAAGTCTTCCAACCGCTTCGGGCGTTCGGCTTCGGCGAAAATGCGGTTGACTTCGTCGGCCGTCGCGGCTCTGTTCATTCCGACATCAACGACGACCGCGCCTTCGCGGACGAAATCGCCGGTGATCATCGCCGTGCGCCCGATCGCCGCGATCAGGATGTCGGCCCGGCGGGCGACTTCCGCCAGATCGCGCGTGCGCGAATGGCAGATCGTCACCGTCGCGTTTCGGTGGAGTAGCAACATTGACATCGGCTTGCCCACAATGTCGCTGCGACCGACGACCACCGCGTTCGCGCCTTCGATCCTGATCTGGTAATGATCGAGCAATTCAATAATCCCGGCGGGCGTGCAAGGAACCAGCGAATCTTCGCCGCGAACCAGCCGGCCGACGTTGATTGCGTGAAATCCGTCAACATCTTTGGCCGGATCAACCGCTTCGAGAATGCGGCGCGTTTCGATCTGTTTCGGCAAAGGCAGTTGCACCAGTATGCCGTCAATTTCGTCGCGCCGATTCAACTGCTCGACCAGCGCCAGCAACTGTTCCGTCGTCGTGTCCGCCGGCAGTTCATACTTTTCAGAATGCAATCCCAGTGTTTGGCAGGTTTTGACCTTGCTCCCCACGTAAACTTTCGATCCAGGATCGTCTCCCACGATCACCGCCGCGAGTCCCGGTTTGATTCTGCGCGGTTCCAGCTCGCGCACGCGCGCGGCTACGTCCTGTTTGATCTTCTCGGCAACGGTCGCGCCGTTCAATATCTGTGCTGTCATTCCGGTTTGCGTACCTCCGTGAAATTGATCGGGGATCGGTTGGCGATCTTAGCACAACTCCATCACCTCACTCGGCGGACAACCGAAATTTGATGGCGCAGGCGCGGCGAATTACGCATAGTGATCAATTGGAGTGTCCTTCTCAGAAGCTTTTGGCGCCAGCCGCAAAAATTTATCGGGTAAAGACAGAAATTTCTTCGTGTGAAGAAATGGCTGTGCTATGATGCGCGCCGTCTGAAAGCCGCCCCAATCTTCAGATGCTTCCCAATAACTGGCAGTAATCATTATTCAATCGGTTCTTGTTTTGAATCCCCAGGTTCAAGAGCCGTCTGAACGTCAAAGACGCCGTGGATTGATCGCCGGATACAATCTCCCCGCCCCTGAAGCCGGCGCCACTGACCTGAATCGCCCGTTCAAAGTTCCCATTCGTTGTTTGTCTTTGTTGATAAGTGGGACTTACGCTTTCATCCTTACTTTAGCGCATCTTCCGTCCGCGATGTCAGGCAGTGTTGAGCCTGATCTCCGGGCAACCAAAAACTGGGTCGAGTCATTCTTAGGCCAGCTCGGCGTCTCACGGCCAGCCCTGAGGAATGGACTCAACCAGACCCAATCAACAAGCAAAAATAAAGGCAAACAGGAGAATCAACATGAGTGCAGCGATTCAACTCGTCAATCAATCCCTGGTCGAAGTTGACCCCTACGAGAAGCATCTTGAGAAGCCGTTCAACAACGTCTCCGTCTTCGAGCTGGCGCAGGAACAGCGACTGCGCCGCGCGCTCAGCTACATCGCGGAGCTTCAGGCCGAAGTTCGCACACTGCGTGAAGAAGTGGCGCGGGCGGAAAGGTCGGTTGCCCAGCAGGAGACTCTCTTGCGAAACGCCATGATCCGTGAGCAAGAATTACGCGCGGAGATGTTCAAAGACAAATGAGATGTGCTAGGATGCGCCTTCATTCAGGTCGACAACCTGCGTTGGTTCCCTGTTTGCCGTTTTACGCAGGTTTGCGACCGCCAAGGTAATCACGGCGCCGTTGCTCTTTGCCCTTAAGCCTAATGCCGCCTCCGGCCGCCCTGATCCTCCCGACCCCCTTTCGTTGAATATTTACGTTGACCTAATTGACTGCGCCTTACGATAGACGCTCGATGCCGAGTTGTCAGCGCATCGAAGGCGAGCGAAGTAATGTTGTCCCCAACAACACAGACGCGCTAATGCGCTACGATCCATCTGAACAGCGCGCGCGCTGAAAGAATCGAAGACAAAAAAACAAGAATGAGGGGTCAATTCCGGATGATCCAAAAAATGAAACAATTCCTCACCGAAGAGCGCGGCCAGGATATGGTCGAATACTCGCTCCTGCTGGTCTTGATCGGCGCGATCGTGCTTATCTACCTGACCGGCATGGGGTTGAATCTCGCCAACCTGCTGCAACAGATCGGAGCAAAACTGGATATGATGTCGCACTCGATGACATAGCTACGCGGCCTCCAGCCCGCCCTGCCCGCATTCACGTCAGACCATTTCCAGCCAGCGCAGCAGTTCTGGGCGGCTGCTTGACAATCATTTTTCCATCGTCAAGAATACGCGCCGCTGTTGGCGCCTTGATCATCAATCCCCAAAATCGGGGGCCGTTAGCTCAGTTGGTAGAGCAGTTGACTCTTAATCAACGGGTCGTAGGTTCGAGTCCTACACGGCCCATTCCATAGAAACAGCGACTACACGCAGGCAATGCGGACTGGAAAGGCTTCGATGCCACATTCAATGTCACATTGCCTGTTTGCTTTTTCACCTTCGCTCTTCACCTCCGTATATCTCTGGCCGTCACGGCGTTGCGAAAGGCGCGGGGCGTCAATCCTGTGGCCTCACGGAAGACTTTGGTGAAGTGGCTTTGGCTGGGGTAGCCGACTTGCGCGCCGACTTCAATGATTGGTAAGTCGGTCTCGGCCAGCAATCTTCGCGCCCGTTCGATTCGCAATGAAGCCAGGTAAGCGTGCGGCGTCACGCCTGTGATCTTTTTGAACAAACGCGCGAAGTGGAACTCGCTCAGGTAGGCCGCTGCGGCGATTTCAGCCAGGCTGAGTTCGCGTCCACAGTTGTCGTTCATAAATTCAATGGCCCGCCGCAGACGGCGGTCAACCATTCCCACGCGCGACAATTCGATCTCGTCGGATCGCTCGACGTTAATGTGCGCGCGCAGCAGGTAGACCGCAAGCTGGTTGACCAGCGACCGGATCACTTCGCGCCAGCCTGTGTCGGCGCCCTCCATTTCCCCGGCGATTGATTCAAGCGCGCCGCGCAAACGATGATCATCAAGCAAAGGCGTCAGCGGTTGGCGGAAAACCAGATGCGATCCGTCACGATGCAAACGCAATCGCGCGGCGGTTTCGACAAGCAGTCCTGGCGCGAGGCGAACCAGCAGCAACTCGCTCGGTTTGCGATTGCCGGCGAGCCTGATCGTCTGATTCGGGTTGGCTAATAGACTGGCGCCAGCCGGAATTTCAGCAATCTGGGATTTAAGAAAATGGATCAACAGAAAATCCGGCTGAGGAGGTATTTCGCTTGCGCGCCGGGGCAGGCTGCGCTGTTCGATGGAAAATTTCGATTCGATGACGATGCGCGGAGTCATTCGAGGCAGATGTTAAGCGATCAACGATGGACAGACACAACTGTCTGGGAAAATATTTTTTTCAATCGAACGGCAATCTCGAATGCCGAAAATTGATGATCGAACACTTGATGTTGCGCTCGTTTTCGACCGCGCCACAACCATCAGTCGTTGGGTTGAAACGCGGCAGGCGGTCATCGTTTTTTGACACACGCCTATTGCGCAAGCTGTCTTGACAAAGCTTACACCGCTGAAAATAATGCACGCCCATTTCACTGATGAATTCATGTCTGTGATCAGGAATCGCAAGCTCAATTTGAATCCCCTGTAATCGTGGCAGTTGTTATTGCCGGTTTGGCAACCAGCTCTGGATTGGTCAGGAGAGGAGTCCTTCGTGCCGTCGTCGAATACCGCGCTGAACGCAACTTCGAAAGCCCCCGCGACTATCGAACGCATACCTGAACTGAACTTCCTGCGAAGTGGTAAGGTGCGTGACATTTATGAGGTTGACGATGATCGTCTGATCGTCGTCGCAACCGACCGCATCTCGGCCTTCGATTGCGTGCTGCCCAACGCCATTCCCCACAAAGGTCAGGTCCTGACCCAGCTCTCCGCCTTCTGGTTCGACCGCTTCTCACACCTGGTTCAGAATCATTTGATCACGGCGGACGTTGATGAGTTTCCGGTCGAGTTGCGCCAGCGCCTGTCCGCCGGATCGAAAGCGGCTCTCACCGGGCGTTCGACGCTCGCGCGGCGCGCCGAGGTGATTCCGTTTGAATGCGTCGTGCGCGGGTACCTGGCCGGGTCGGGCTGGAAGGAATATCAACAGACCGGAGCGATCTGCGGCCATCGGTTGCCCGAAGGTTTGGTCGAATCGGCGAAATTGCCCGAACCGATCTTCACTCCGGCGACGAAGGCTGAAGAGGGACACGACATCAATGTCACGATTGACGTCGTATCGCGATCCATCGGCGAGAATCTGGCGAAACGGCTCGAAGAGATCAGTTTGACGATTTACCGCGAAGCCGCCCGCTACGCCGAAACGCGCGGCATCATTATCTGCGACACGAAGTTTGAATTCGGTTTGCGGGACGGAGAGTTGATTCTGGTTGATGAAGTGTTGACGCCGGATTCATCCCGCTTCTGGCCGCGCGACGCATATTCGCCCGGCCAACCGCAACCGTCTTTCGATAAACAGTTCGTGCGCGATTACCTTGAGACACTGGATTGGGACAAGCGCCCGCCGGCCCCTGCGCTTCCCGATGAAATAGTTGAAGCGACCAGCGCAAAATACCTGGAAGCTTACCGCCTAATCACCGGTCACGATTTGCCGCTTGAAGCGTAACCCCGAAGCGCAACCCCGAAGCGCAACCCCGAAGCGCAACGTAGATACGGCGAATTTTTAGTGGCTGCGGAAATAATACCTGTTGTTCGATCCGAGTGTTGCCAACAGGCCGGCATTGTCTGCCCCGGCAGGCATTCCCAACCGAAGGAAGCCTATGAAAACCGAACTTGAATTGCTGATTGACCAGATGATCACCCGCGGCATTTTTTTCGAAGAAGCAGTAAAGGAGTTCGAAAAGAGTTTCATCCTTAAGGTTCTGCGCCGCCACAACAATAATCTTTCCAAAGCCGCCGAGGCTCTGGGGATTCACCGAAACACTTTGAGCAAGCGTTTGCTGGAATACACCAACGGAGCCAACGGCGCTAATGGCTTCGCTCATAAAAATGGCCATAAGCGGCGGCCACCGTCCCAGCGACGCAAATCCCGCTCTTGATTTCTCTGTCAGCTCTGCGCCTGAAAGCGATCAGTGGCGGTATAACCTCTCTTCAGACTCTGAAATTGTAGGAGAGCTTCAAAAACAACGTGCGGCGCAGCCTGAACAATCCGGCGCCCGGATCGCGGCGTTGCCCCAACGGGTCGTAGCTGTGGTAGAGCAGGTCGTTGTAGCCGATGATGACGCCGTCGGCCTGAATGCCGAGCGGGTTGAAATACAGCGCGTAAGCTCGCCGCCGGTCGTTGAACGTGTCGAGGTAAACCGATACGTAATCGTCCAGGTAAACATCATCGCGCCTGACCACGCGAGCGCGGATCGCCGCTGGCTCTGAATCGTAAGCGTGAAAGGCCAAATAAAGATGCTCGCGGTCGTAAGCCAGGAAGACCTCGGTCTTCTCCGAAGGCGCGGCGTTATCGCCGGGCTGAATCTGGTTCCTGAGTTCGAGTTTGACCGCGCCCTGCCATTCACCCGCGACGATGACGCCGTCAATGTTGGGTTTCGCCACCAGCTTGTCCAATTTGGCTGCGCGCGCCGGAGCGGTCGTCTCATTGTCGGCGGCAGGCGCAGGTTGCGCCGACGTTGGCGAACGAAGCGGTAATGACGCGAGTGTCAGTGAAACCGCAATCATCAGACTGGCTCTTAAAACACTCATCGGCGGCTCAACGCTCAATCAGAAAGACAGCTTGAGTCAGATCGGTGATACGCCCGCGCAGGCTCCCGTTGACGCGGACCTGCGCGATGGCCGAAACGGTCATCAAAGAAATAACGGTCAAAGTTGATTTGAATGATTCAGGCTGAGGAAACTAACAAGAAGCGGAGAGAGCAGCGATGAGTTTTCAACGAATGGCTCGCGCCTCACGATCAACGCGCGCAGCCGCCAGGTGAGTGGCGCGATCAGCCCGCCAGTGGGTAGCAGCGCAAGGCGCGGTCCCAGGGGCCTCATGACGAACCTCATTTTTGTTTGCGCATCACTGACAAGAAAAGTTTGTCGTTATTGCGGCGACGAAATAGAATGACCGGCGGCGAGCGACACCCCTGATCCAGGATTCCGGCTATTCCTGAAAACATTATGTCCCAATCGGCTTCTGAACTCTTCATCGTGGATAATAGCGACTCTGACTGGAAGGTGCGATCCTACCTTTCAGACTGGTGTGAGTTGTCGAGCGCGATTGACATCGCCACTGGTTACTTCGAGATCGGCTCAATGCTGTGCCTGAAAGAGCAATGGCAAAAGGTAGACCGCATCCGCATCCTGATGGGGGACGAAGTCTCACTCAAAACCAAACGGGCCTTCTCGGAAGGGCTTCGCAAAGTCACGAATCGCCTAGATGGCAGCCTGGAAACCGAGAAAACTCAGAATGATTTTCTTGAAGGCGTTCCAGCCATCGTCGAAGCAATCCGTTCCGGCAAAATCCAATGCCGCGTTTATCGCAAGGAGAAGTTCCACGCCAAGTGCTACCTGACACACGGTCGCGCCGCAGTCGTCGGTTCCTTCGGCCTGGTCGGCTCTTCAAACTTCACTTATCCCGGTCTCAGTGAAAACGTGGAGTTGAATGTGCAGCTTCGCGGTAATGATGTGCGCCTGCTCCAGGAATGGTATGAACGGCATTGGGAGGGCGCGGAAGATGTAACCCCTGAAATCCTCCGAACTCTTGATCGGCACGTTCGCACGCATACGCCCTTTGAGGTTTGGTTCAAGGCGCTGGACGAATATTTTCGCGGGCGGGAGTTGGAGCCTGACGCTTGGGACGAACAGAATTCGATAGTTTTTCGCCTGCTCGACAAATATCAGCGTGATGCATATCGCAACCTTCTCGCTATCGCTGACCGCAATGGCGGCGCATTTCTCTGCGACGGCGTCGGGCTTGGGAAAACGTTCGTCGGCCTGATGCTCATTGAGCGGTTGGTTTTCAAAGACGCCAAACAAGTCGTTCTCTTCGCGCCCAAAGCCGCTCGCGAAGATGTCTGGGAGCGCGTCCTGAGCCGCTACCTAAATGAAGTCTTCAGCGGTTTCATCAACCTCAAGATTTATAACCATACTGACCTGCAACGGCAGGGAAAGTGGCAGCGAGAGATCGAACTGACGCTTCAGCACGCCGACGCCGTTATCATTGACGAAGCGCATCATTTCAGAAATCCGGGCATCAAGGGCGAAGGCGTCAAGCAGCCGTCCCGTTATCGCAAACTCCAGGAATATCTTCGCGCGGGAGACCGTCCCAAGCGGTTGTTTTTGTTGACCGCCACGCCGGTCAACAATTCGATCCACGACTTCCGGCATATGGTTGAACTGTTCACTCGCGGCGACGACGCATACTTTTCAAAAGACACTCGCAATCTCGGCATTCACAACCTGCGCTCGCACTTTGTCCAGTTGGAAAAACGTATCCTGGGCAAGCTGCCCAAAACACAGCAACTCGACCTCAGCTTCGAGGCCGAATTGCTCGAAGCCGAAAAGACGCTCCGTACCGATCCGGTCTTCGATGCGCTAGTCGTCCAGCGCAGCCGCGCTTACGTCAAACAGAGCCAGCAGCAGCAAGGAGTCTCCACCGCCTTATTTCCAGAGCGCCAAGCCCCTCAGGTGGCGGCTTACAACCTCAAGGCCACTTATGGCGCGCTCCTCGAAAGCGTCCGCAAGGCCTTTCACAAGGACAAGCCACTGTTCGTGCTGGGAGTCTATTACCCGCTGGCTTATTGGAAAGGCGACAAAGATCATCCCACTTTCAAATCCTTCGACGAAGGCCGCCAGAAGCAGGTCGTGACCCTGATCCGCACTCTGTTCCTTAAACGGTTTGAAAGTTCCGCCCGCGCGTTTGAAGGTTCGTGCTGGCGCTTGTTGCAGAAGCTGTTCGCCTGGGTTGCGGTTCATGTCGAAACCGAACACGACCGGCGCCGTCTCGAACGCTGGAAGCTCAAACATGCGGACATCATCGGTTACATTCACGCCCACCAGCAGGAACTCTGGCCCGATGAGGCTGAGGAAGACCAAGCCGAGGAATTCCTGACTGAAGACATCCTCAATGCGGTCGAGCGTCTCGACACCGCCAAATTCAAAGTGGATGAGATCATGGACGACGCCTTCGATGATCTTGATCAGCTTGCTGAATTCCTGGCCGAAGTGGCCAAAGTCAAACCCGAGCGCGACGACAAGCTCAAAGCCCTGATCAAGCTGCTCAAGACCGATCCCGTCCTGAAAAAACAAAAGGTCATCCTTTTTACCGAGTTCGCCGATACAGCCCGTTACCTTGAACAGGAGCTTACCAGAGTGGGGCTTGACGGCATCTGCCGCATTGACGGCGGCAGCACACAGCGTCAGCGCAGCGATGTCATTCGCCGCTTTGCGCCCTATTACAACGAATCCAGTTCCGCCGAACTCGCCGCCGAAGGCAAGCAGGAGATTCGCATCCTGATCGCCACCGACGTGCTTTCAGAAGGCTTGAACCTCCAGGACGCCACGCGGCTGATCAATTACGATCTGCACTGGAATCCCGTGCGCCTGATGCAGCGCATCGGGCGCGTGGATCGCCGCATGAACGCCGAGGTCGAAGCCCGCATCATCGCCGACCATCCCGAACAGAAGAAGCTTCGCGGGAACATCATATTTTGGAATTTCCTGCCGCCGGAAGAACTCGATGAACTGCTGCGCCTCTACCAACGTGTCACCCACAAGACTTTGGTCATCTCTCGAACGCTGGGCATCGAGGGGCGCAAGCTGCTCACCCCCGACGACGAGTTCGACCCGATCAAAGAGTTGAACGAACAATGCGAAGGCTCGCTGTCTGAGACCGAGCAACTGCGCCTCGAATACAACCAGTTGCTCACCGATCATCCTGAGCTTGCCGCCACATTGCCCGATCTTCCGCTCAAGGTCTTTTCCGGCAAGGCTTCGCCGAAAACCGGAGAGCGCGCGATCTTCTTCTGCTTCCGCATTCCGCGCCCCGACCCTGACCTGATTGACGCTGAATCAGGCCAACCCCGCTGGAGCGATAACGCTGGGTTCACGGTGTGGGCTTGTTATGACATCGAAGGCAAACAAGTGCTCACCGACCCTGCCGCCATTGCCCGGCTGATTCGCTCAACGCCCGAAACTCCGCGTTCCTGCGCGCTCGACCGCGCCCTGCTGACCGAGATTCGCAAGAAGGCGGAAAAACAACTCACCACGGAAATCCTGCGCCCGCTGCAAGCCCCGCCCGGCGTGACTCCCCTTTTGAAATGCTGGATGGAGGTTCATTAACGCATGTCTCTTAATCTTACTCGGCTTGTTTCGCTGAAGACCTTTGAAGATTTAATTGGATACTTGGAAGACGAACTATAGAGGCGCTACAGCAAGATGTGGATTTTGCGCCTCCTCGGTATACTACCCGGAAATAACACGAAAGGATATTGATGAACAGACGTGCTGAGTGAGGAAGATTACCTGGAAGCAGTCC